>OKLZ01000003.1_pt1 | contig 168615 bp, 143 predicted proteins | sample 1609891 | NCBI WGS metagenome assembly OKLZ01 (sample SAMN04436593, study PRJEB24849) | human gut metagenome | biome: human gut; feature: NICU; material: stool | host: Homo sapiens | place: USA: Saint Louis, MO | collected 2009-11-12
CGGGCTACCGGCCAGCTCCGCTTTGTAGCCCCGGTAAGCGCAGCGCCACCGGGGAACAGGCATTACTGACTCAAATCCAGCTGATAAATAGCGAAACCGATATCATCGGTCGCCACCTGCCGCATCGGATACTGTGCTTTCTCTTTGATAAACGCCGCGGCTTTGTCGCCAGGCGAGGTCTCAAAGCGAATATCCAACGGCGTTTTGCTGTGGATCGGCGCCAGTCGCCAGTTGTTATCCGCCGCCGGATGGATCGCGCCATCTTTCTTCGACTGTGCGCCAATCCACGCCGCCAGCACCGAACGGTTTTCGTCCGGGGAGGCAAAAGCGATATGGCTGTCGCCGGTACCGGCGAATTTGCCGCCGTAGGCGCGATAGTTATTGGTGGCGACGAGGAAGGTGGCCTGCGGATCGATAGGCTTACCGTTAAAGCTCAGGTCTTTGATGCGTTCTGACTGTGGGTGAATCATCTGGCACTCGCCGTCGTAGCGCGCCGGTTGGCTGACGTCGATCTGGTAATTGACGCCGTCAATCACGTCGAAGTTATAGGTGCGGAACCCGTCCCAGTTAATCAGCGACTGTGGTTTGCTGCTGGCGGGGTCAATCTGGTTAAACTGCCCGGCGGAGCATTCGAGCCACTCCTTGACCTCTTTACCGCTTACCTTCATCACCACCAGCGTGTTCGGGTAGAGATAGAGGTCGGCGGCGTTACGGAAGGTGAGCTGGCCTTTTTCCACTTCGACAAAGCTTGCCGGATCGTTTTTACGCCCACCGACTTTGAACGGCGCGGCGGCGGAAAGCACCGGCAGCTTCGCCAGATCCGGATCGCCCTGGATGTAGTGTTCGACATAGGCCTTTTGCGCCATGTTGACCACCTGCACCGTCGGGTCGTCCTGTACCAGCGCCAGGTAGCTATACATGTTGTCGGCGGACTTGCCGATAGGCTTGCTGACGAATTCGCGAGTGGCGTCGTGATCGGCTTTCAGCACCGCCACCATTTTACTATCTTCCGCCGCCAGCGATTTTTTCGCTACCGCGTCGTAAATAGGTCGCGCTTCGGCTTTAGCCTGCGTCACTTGCCATTTACCGCTGTCGTTATTCAGCACCAAATCGACCACCCCGAGATGATCGCCCCACATTCCCGGCATTACCGCCGGAATACCATTCAGCGTACCTTTGGCGATATCCGCGCCTTTAATACTGGCGAAGTCTTTACCGGGGAACACCGCGTGGGCGTGGCCGAACATAATGGCGTCAACGCCCGGCACCTGGCTTAAGTAGTAGACCGAGTTTTCCGCCATTGCCTGATAGGGGTCGGCGGAGAGGCCGGAATGCGCAACCACGACTACCACATCAGCGCCTTTCGCGCGCATCTCCGGTACATACTTACGCGCGGTTTCAGTGATGTCGTTGACCTTCACCTTGCCGCTGAGGTTAGCTTTATCCCATGTCATGATCTGCGGCGGCACAAAACCGATATAGCCGATGCGCAGGGTATGGGGTTGACCATCGCTATCCTGAACCTCGGTATCCTGAATCAGGTAGGGCGTAAACATCGGTTTGCCGGTTTTGAGATCGATAATGTTGGCGTTAACGTAGGGGAATTTCGCCCCGGCCAGCGCCTTGTGCAGGAAGTCGAGACCGTAGTTGAATTCATGGTTTCCCAGATTGCCGACGGCGTAATTCAGGGTGTTCATCGCCTTATAAACCGGATGCACATCCCCCTCTTTAAGTCCTTTTGCCGCCATATAGTCGCCCAGTGGGCTACCCTGAATAACATCGCCGTTATCCACCAGCACGCTGTTTTTCGCTTCCGCGCGGGCTTTTTCAATCAGGCTGGCGGTTCTGACCAGGCCGAATTTTTCCGTCGCGGCATCTTTGTAGTAATCGAAATCCATCATATTGCTGTGCAGATCGGTGGTTTCCATGATCCGCAGGTCGACCGTCGCCGCGTTGACGCTGGCCGCCACCAGCGTGGCCAGCAGCGTTGCGCTAAACTTAATCATCAGAGGCGTCCTTTTTTATGAGCAATGGCACAAAAGAAAATGTATTTACATTCTGTTGCTTACAGAATTGTGAATTCTGCCAGAAAAGCGTGAATGGAAACCGCTAGTGTTATCACAGATAGCGGAACTGGTGATGATGCGATATAAATAAAACAACGAGTTAACGCCACTGTAACCAGAAGAGGTGGAGAATGTTAGAACAAGTATGTCAGCTTGCACGGACCGCGGGCGATGCCATCATGGATGTCTACGATGGGAACCAGCCGATGGATGTGAGCAGCAAAAAGGATGATTCTCCCGTTACCGCGGCGGATATCGCCGCGCATAAAGTCATTGTCAGCGGCCTGCAGGCGCTGGATGCAGCAATCCCGATCCTCTCCGAAGAGGATCCGCCGGCGTGGGAAGTGCGGCAGCACTGGCAGCGCTACTGGCTGGTCGATCCGCTGGACGGCACCAAAGAGTTTATCAAGCGCAACGGCGAATTCACCGTTAATATCGCGCTAATTGAAAACGGCAAACCGACGCTGGGCGTGGTGTACGCGCCGGTGATGAAAGTGATGTACAGCGCGCAAAATGGCAAGGCGTGGAAAGAAGAGTGCGGCGTGCGCAAGCAGATTCAGGTTCGCGATGCTCGCCCGCCGCTGGTGGTGATTAGCCGCTCCCATGGTAACGATCCGGAGCTGCAGGAGTATCTGGAGCAACTGGGCGAGCACCAGACCACCTCAATCGGTTCGTCGCTGAAATTCTGCCTGGTGGCGGAAGGCCAGGCGCAGCTCTATCCGCGCTTTGGGCCGACCAGCACCTGGGACACCGCCGCCGGTCATGCGGTCGCGGTAGCCGCCGGGGCGCACGTTCACGACTGGCAGGGTAAAACCCTCGACTACACGCCGCGTGAATCCTTCCTCAACCCCGGCTTCCGCGTCTCTATTTATTAAGCAGCTTATGCAGCAGGTCGACAACCTGCTGCACCTCTTGCTGGGTCAGCGCGCCGTCTTTTGCCCACTGAACACGCCCGTCTTTATCTAACACCACAATTGCCGAACTGCCTTCATCGAGCTGCCAGGCTTTGCGCGCGAGGCCGTTGCTGTCGACGATAAACTGCGACCACGGATAGAGCTGCTTATTGCTCTCAATACTGCTGCGCACGAACATCCCGGAGCCGGGGATAGCGTCGTCAGTATTGACGATGGTAGTGGTCTGATAGCGGTCGTGCGGCAGGCCAGCCGCCTTAATCGCCTCAATCAAATTGGCATTTTTCTCTTTTGCCGAGGTACGCCCGGCAATATGCTGGATGACGCGCACTTTTCCCGCCAGCTGCGAGCTATTCCAGTTTTTGTAGCTAAACTTATCGTTATTCAGTATTAGTTCTCCGCGATCGGCGATGCCTACCGGCGCGACGCGCTGACCGTCGACAAAATTATGCGCCGAAGCCATTAACGGCAACAGGAGGGCGGAAACCGCCAGCAACTTACGTAGGGTCATGAGATATCCTTTTTTATATGCAGGTGATCCGACCACTTGGTCTTGTTTAATGATAAGTGCGATTCGTCGCCATTACCCGCAAGCGTGATGCCAGTTTGCGTGCCAACGCACACATTCGATCAAAAACGGAAACTTATACTAACAACTACGTATGCCTGAAACGAAAATTCTGAATTATTGTCATCAAAGGGTAAAAAAACTTCTACAGACTGGGTGTCTTCGGAAATCTGGACTATAGTTTTAGGGCATTAAAATTTGCGCTCCCGATACGCGGGCTAACTGTGGCACCGCAGGAGCGTAACCCTGGCAGGAGACAACAATGAAAATTTTCCAACGCTACAATCCGCTGCAAGTGGCGAAGTACGTGAAGATCCTGTTTCGTGGACGGTTGTACATCAAGGACGTTGGCGCTTTTGAATTTGATAAGGGAAAAATCCTTATCCCGAAGGTTAAGGACAAGCTGCATTTCTCAGTGATGTCCGAAGTCAATCGTCAGGTTATGCGTCTGCAAACTGAGACCGCATAACGTGGTATGACGGCACGAAAAAAGACGGCTCCCGATGGGAGCCGTTGATGTTTTCAGGGCCGCTTACGCCGCGCCTTTCTCTTTTTTCGCCGCTTCTTCGATATCAGGCAGTTTCGGTACCAGTACCGTTGGTTTGTTGTCGATGCGGGTGACCAGCAACTGGTCGATACGGTAGTTATCGATATCCACCACTTCAAACTTGTAACCGGAGAACTTCACCGCATCGGTGCGTTTCGGGATCTTACGCAGCATGAACATCATAAAGCCGCCGATGGTCTCGTAATTATCTGACTGCGGGAACTCATCGATATCCAGCACGCGCATCACGTCGTCGATCGGCGTCCCGCCGTCAATCAGCCAGGAGTTCTCATCGCGGGCGACGATTTGCTCTTCCAGCCCCTGGCCGACCAGGTCGCCCATCAGGGTAGTCATGACGTCGTTGAGGGTGATAATCCCCACCACCAGCGCGTATTCGTTCATGATCACCGCGAAGTCTTCGCCGGCGGTTTTAAAGCTTTCCAGCGCTTCAGAGAGGGTCAGGGTATCCGGCACGATCAGCGTATTGCGGATCTGCACGCCGCCGGTTAACACCAGGCTCTGGTTTGCCAGCACGCGGTTCAGCAGGTCTTTTGAATCGACGTAACCGATGATGTGATCGATATCCTCGTTACATACCAGGAACTTGGAGTGCGGATGTTCTGCCACTTTATTCTTCAGGCTCTGCTCGTCTTCGTGCAGATCGAACCAAATCACGTTTTCACGCGGCGTCATCGAAGAGGGGACGGTACGGGATTCCAGCTCAAAGACGTTTTCAATTAATTCGTGTTCCTGTTTACGCAGTACCCCGGCCAGCGCGCCGGCTTCCACCACCGCGTAAATATCATCAGAGGTGATGTCGTCTTTACGCACCATTGGGATTTTAAACAGGCGGAAGATGTTGTTCGCCATGCCGTTAAACAGCCACACCAGCGGGCGGAAGACCAGTAAACAGAAGCGCATCGGGTTGATGATGCGCAAAGCCACGGCTTCTGGCGCAATCATACCGATGCGTTTCGGCGTCAGGTCAGCAAACAGGATGAAAAGGCTGGTGACCAGGGTGAAGGAGAAAATAAAGCTCAGCTGCTCGGAAAGCTCCGGCGACATGTAGCGGCTCAGTACGCTGTGGAAAGCAGGCGAAAAGGCGGCATCGCCGACGATACCACCGAGAATGGCCACGGCGTTAAGGCCGATCTGCACGACGGTGAAGAAGGTGCCAGGGTTTTCCTGCATTTTGAGAACGCGCTGCGCGTTCACATTGCCTTCATCAGCCAGCAATTTGAGTTTGATTTTACGTGATGCGGCCAGTGAGATTTCAGAGATCGAAAAAAATGCACTGACGGCAATAAGGAAAAGTATTACTAAAATACTGTTTAACATATCTTTTCTGACCGTTGAGGCCAGATCCTCGGAAGGGAAGTGGATAACTCTTTTAATGTGGAATACATAAAAAACCGGTCCGAAGGCGCTGGACCGGCTATGACACAGCGTAGTATAGCGTAAATGTCTGTAAAGCCACCAGAGCGATAATTATTCTCGCCAGCGGCCTTACTCTTCAGGATTACGCCTGTGGGGGGAGGCAAACGCCAATCCCGCCGATACCGCAGTAGCCGTACGGATTTTTGTGCAGGTACTGCTGGTGATCGTCTTCGGCATAGTAGAACGGTTTCGCCGTGGCGATTTCGGTGGTGATCTCGCGGGTATCGTTGGCGTCGCGCATCGCTGCCTGGTAACGCAGCATGCTGGCCTGCGCCGCTTCAAGCTGCTCCGGCGTCAGCGGGTAGATAGCCGAACGGTATTGCGTGCCGTGGTCGTTACCCTGCTGCATCCCTTGCGCCGGATCGTGGTTCTCCCAGAAAACCTGCAGCAGTTGTTCATAGCTGATGACCTGCGGGTCATACACCACGCGCACCGCTTCCGCGTGCCCGGTGTCGCCGCTGCAGACTTCGCGATAGGTTGGATTTGGCGTGTAGCCGCCGGTATAGCCCGCCGCGGTGCTGTAGACCCCCGGCAATTGCCAGAACAGACGCTCGACGCCCCAGAAGCAGCCCATCGCGAACAGCGCGACCTCCATTCCTTCAGGAACATTGGTCATTGAGTGGCCGTTAACGGCGTGGAGCGTTGCTACCGGCATCGGCGTGTTGCGCCCCGGTAGTGCATCCGCCTGGGCGACAAGATGCGTTTTATCAAATAGACTCACGGTTGGCCTCGCAATTTGTGGTTAAGGTTGTAACGTCGCGTATCTTTTTAGACAATAAACACGCTCAATACGTCTAAATTTAAACATAAGAATTATTTGGGTTACCGTCACTTTTTCAACCCTTAGTTGTTAGGGTTTTGTTAAGCCGTGGAGCGGCACTTGCGTTTCCTTCGGGGGGAAACAAGGATATTCAGGAGAACACGTGCAACAAATCCGCCAGATATGCGTTACCAGCCTTTTGCTGGTCAGCGGGGTCGCCAGCGCAGCGAATGTGCGTTTGCAGGTTGAGGGGTTATCCGGGGAACTGGAAAAAAACGTCCGCGCCCAACTATCCACGATCCAGAGCGATGAGGTCACGCCGGACCGTCGCTTTCGCGCGCGCGTCGATGACGCCATCCGCGAGGGCCTGAAAGCGCTGGGTTATTATGAACCCACTATCGATTTCGATCTGCGTCCGCCGCCCAAAAAAGGGCGTCAGGTACTGATTGCCAAAGTAACTCCCGGCGAGCCGGTGCGCATTGGCGGTACCGCGGTTATCCTGCGCGGCGGCGCGCGCACCGACCACGATTATCTGGACCTGCTGAAAACGCGTCCGGCAATTGGCACGGTACTTAATCACAGCGATTATGACGGCTTCAAAAGCTCGCTCACCAAGGTGGCGCTGCGTAAAGGCTATTTCGATAGCGAGTTCAATAAAAGCCAGCTCGGCGTGTCGCTCGACCGCCATCAGGCTTTCTGGGATATAGATTACAACAGCGGCGAGCGCTACCGCTTTGGTCCGGTAAGTTTTACCGGTTCGCAGATCCGCGAAGAGTACCTGCAAAGCCTGGTGCCCTTTAAACAGGGTGATTATTACACCTCGCAGGATTTGGCGGAGCTGAACCGCCGACTGGCCGCGACCGGCTGGTTTAACTCGGTGGTCGTCGCGCCGCAGTTTGATAAATCACGTAAAACCAAGGTGCTGCCTCTGCAGGGCGTCGTTTCGCCACGCAAAGAGAACACCGTGGAAACCGGGGTCGGCTATTCGACAGACGTCGGGCCGCGCGTGAAAGCGACGTGGAAAAAGCCGTGGATGAACTCCTACGGCCACAGCCTGAGCTCCAGCATCAGCCTCTCCGCGCCGGAACAGCAGTTCGATTTCAGCTACAAAGTCCCGCTGTTAAAAAGCCCGCTTGAGCAGTATTACCTGATGCAGGGCGGTTTTAAGCGTACCGACCTTAACGATACCAAGGCCGACTCCACCACCCTGGCGCTGTCGCGCTATTGGGAGATGTCGAGTGGCTGGCAGCGCGCCATTAATTTGCGCTGGAGTCTGGACCACTTTACCCAGGCTAACGTCACCAATACCACCATGCTGCTTTATCCCGGCGTCTCGGTGAACCGCACCCGCTCCCGCGGCGGCCTGATGCCGACCTGGGGCGATTCCCAGCGCTATTCGGTGGACTACTCCAACACCATGTGGGGCTCGGACATTAACTTTATCGTCATGCAGGCGCAGGACGTGTGGATCCGCACCCTCTATGACCGCCACCGCTTCGTGGTGCGCGGCAACCTTGGCTGGATTGAAGCCGATGACTTCAGCAAAGTCCCGCCGGACCTGCGTTTCTTCGCTGGTGGCGACCGCAGCATTCGTGGTTATAAATACAAGTCGATCTCGCCGAAAGACGACGACGGCAAGCTGATCGGTGCGTCAAAGCTGGCGACAGGCTCGCTGGAGTATCAATACAACGTCACCGGAAAATGGTGGGGGGCGATGTTTATTGACAGCGGCGAAGCGGTGAGCGACATCCGTAAAAGCGATTTTAAAACCGGCGCGGGCGTCGGCGTGCGCTGGCAATCGCCGGTCGGGCCGATCAAGCTGGATATCGCCAGACCTATCGGCGACAAAGAAGAACACGGTTTACAGTTTTATATCGGTCTGGGGCCTGAATTATGAGTTTATGGAAGAAGATAAGCCTCGGCGTATTACTCTTTTTAGTGTTGCTGATTGGCGCGGTCGGCTTTTTAGTCGGCACTACTACCGGTTTGCATCTGGTACTGAAAGCGGCGGACCGCTGGGTGCCGGGGCTGGAGATCGGCAAGGTTACCGGCGGCTGGCGTGACCTGACCTTACAGAACGTGCGCTTCGAACAGCCGGGCGTGGCGGTGACGGCCGGCCAGTTCCATCTCGGTGTCAAGCTGCGCTGCCTGTGGGATAGCAGCCTGTGCGTAAACGATATCTCGCTGCGTGATATCTACGTCGCTATCGATACCAAAAAGATGCCGCCTTCGGCGCCGGTAGAGGAAGAAGATTCCGGCCCGCTGAACCTCTCGACGCCATACCCCATTACCCTCAGCCGCGTGGCGCTGCATAACGTCAATGTCAAAATCGACGACACCGCCGTTTCGCTGCGCGATTTCTCCACCGGCCTGAACTGGCAGGAGAAAAACCTGACTCTGACGCCGACTTCGCTCCAGGGCTTGCTCATCGCCCTGCCGAAGGTGGCGAAAGTGGCGCAGGAACAGGTGGTGGAGCCGAAAATTGACCATCCGAAACCGGAAGAGAAGCCGCTTGGCGAGACGATGAAAGATCTGTTCTCGCAGCCGGTGCTACCGGAGATGGTCGATGTGCATCTGCCGCTGAACCTTAATATTCAGGAGTTCCGCGGCGAACAGCTGCGCCTGACCGGCGACACCGATATGACCGTCTACAACCTGCTGCTGAAGGTGAGCAGCATCGACGGGCAGATGAAACTTGATGCGCTGGACGTCGATTCCGACCAGGGCAAGGTTACCGCTTCCGGCACCGCGCAACTGCAGGATAACTGGCCGGTCGACATCACCCTCGACAGCACGCTGAACATCGACCCGCTGAAAGGCGAGAAGGTAAAGCTGAAAGTTGGCGGCGAACTGCGTAAAAAACTGCAGGTCGGCGTTGATTTAGCCGGCTCGGTGGCCATGACCCTGCGCGCCGAAGCGCAGCTGGCGGAAGCCGGTCTGCCGCTGAATATGGAAGTGAAGAGTAAGCAGCTGTACTGGCCGTTTACCGGCGAGAAACAGTTCCAGGCGGATGATCTGCATCTGAAATTCAGCGGCAAAATGACCGACTACACCATGGCGTTTAGTACCGCGGTGAAAGGACAGTCGCTGCCGCCGGCTAAAATTACCCTTAATGCTAAAGGCAATGAACAGCAGGTGAACCTGGATAAGCTGACCGTAGCGGCGCTGGAGGGGAAAACCGAACTGAAAGCGTTGCTCGACTGGCAGCAGGCGATCAGCTGGCGCGGCGAATTGACCCTCGATGGCATTAATACCGCCAAAGAGGTGCCGGACTGGCCGTCGAAGCTGAACGGGATTATCAAAACCCAGGGGAGCCTGTATGGCAGCAGCTGGCAGATGGCGGTTCCTGAGCTGAAAATTACCGGCAACGTGAAACAGAATAAAGTGGATGTCCACGGTTCGCTGCAGGGTAACAGCTATATGCAGTGGAAAGTGCCGGGACTGCATCTGGCGCTTGGCCCAAACAGCGCCGATGTGAAAGGCGAGCTGGGGGTGAAAGACCTCAATCTCGACGCCACCATCGATGCGCCGCATCTCGATAACGCGTTGCCGGGGCTCGGCGGTACGGCGAAAGGTCTGCTGAAGGTGCGCGGCACCATCGATGCGCCGCAGCTGCTGGCGGATATCACCGCCCGCGCTTTACGCTGGCAGGAACTGACGGTAGCCCAGGTCAACGTCAAAGGCGACGTCAAATCCAGCGACCAGATTGGCGGTAATCTTGACGTACGCGTCGATCGTATCAGCCAGCCGGGCGTTAACATCAGTCTGGTGCAGTTGAATGCCAAAGGGACTGAGAAGCAGCATGATTTACAGCTGCGCGTACAGGGCGAGCCGGTGTCGGGCCAGTTGACGCTGGCGGGCAGCTTCGATCGTAAAGAGGAGCGCTGGAAGGGCACCCTGAGCAATACCCGTTTCCAGACGCCGGTCGGGCCGGTGGCGCTGACGCGCAACATTGCGCTGGATTACCGTAATCAGGAACAGAAAATCAGCATCGGGCCGCACTGCTGGAGCAACCCGAATGCCGAGTTGTGCGTACCGCAGACCATCGATGCCGGCGCCAGCGGGCGCGCGGTGGTCAATCTCAACCGTTTTGATCTGGCGATGCTGAAGCCGTTTATGCCGGAAGCGACCCAAGCAAGCGGCGTGTTTAGCGGTAACGCCGATGTGAGCTGGGACACCACCAAAGAGGGGCTGCCGCAGGGCAAAGTCACCCTCAGCGGGCGCAACGTCAAAGTCACCCAGACGGTCAACGACGCGCCGCTGCCGGTGGCTTTCGATACGCTTAACCTCAGCGCCGACCTGCATAACAACCGGGCGCAGTTGGGCTGGCTGATACGCCTGACCAACAACGGCCAGCTTGATGGCCAGGTAGAGGTGACCGACCCGCAGGGGCGGCGTAACCTGGGCGGCAACGTCAACATCAGCAACTTCTCGCTGGCGATGATTAACCCTATCTTCGCTCGCGGCGAGAAAGCGGAAGGCAAGCTTAATGCCCGTCTGCGTCTGGGCGGCAATCTGCAGAGCCCGCAGCTGTTTGGTCAGATGCAGTTGAGCGGCGTTGATATCGACGGCAACTTTATGCCGTTTGATATGCAGCCGAGCCAGCTGGCGATGAACTTCAACGGAACGCGTTCGACCCTGCAGGGGACGGTGAATACCAAACAGGGGCAGATTGCGCTGAGCGGCAACGCCGACTGGACGCAAATCGACAACTGGCGTGCGCAGATTGCGGCGAAGGGCAGCCGGGTGCGCATTACCGTGCCGCCGATGGTCCGTCTGGATGTCTCTCCGGACGTGGTGTTTACCGCCACGCCAAGCCTGTTTAACCTCGATGGCCGCGTTGACGTACCTTGGGCGCGTATTGTGGTGAACGAGGTGCCGGAGAGCGCGGTGGGCGTCTCTTCTGATGAGGTGATGCTGGATAAAGATCTGAAGCCGATTAAGCCGCAGAGCGCCGGTATTCCGATCAACAGCAACCTGACGATTCACGTCGGCAACAACGTGCGTCTGGACGCTTTCGGCCTGAAAGCGCGTCTGACCGGCGATCTGAAAGTGGCGCAGGATAAGCAGGGGCTGGGGCTCAATGGCCAGATCAATATTCCGGAAGGTCGTTTCCACGCTTATGGTCAGGATCTGATCGTGCGTAAAGGCGAGCTGCTGTTCTCCGGGCCGCCGGATCAGCCGCTGCTCAATATCGAAGCGATTCGTAACCCGGAAGCCACCGAAGACGACGTGATCGCCGGCGTTCGCGTCACCGGTTCTGCCGATCAGCCGAAGGCCGAGATCTTCTCCGACCCGGCAATGTCGCAGCAGGAAGCGCTTTCTTATCTGTTACGCGGTCAGGGTTTAGGCAGCGAACAGAGCGATAGTGCGGCGATGACCTCAATGCTTATTGGAATGGGGGTTGCACAAAGTGGTCAGGTTGTGGGTAAAATCGGCGAGACGTTTGGCGTAAGCAATTTGGCGCTGGATACCCAGGGGGTAGGCGACTCCTCCCAGGTGGTAGTCAGCGGCTATGTGCTGCCAGGTCTTCAGGTAAAATACGGCGTCGGCATCTTCGACTCTTTGGCGACGCTTACCCTGCGTTATCGCCTGATGCCTAAGCTATATATGGAAGCGGTGTCTGGCGTAGACCAGGCTCTCGATTTGCTCTATCAGTTTGAGTTTTAGCAATGCGAATATTTGTTTACGGCAGTTTACGACGCAAACAAGGCAACAGCCACTGGATGACCAACGCCCAGTTGCTGGGCGCTCATAGTGTCGACGATTATCAGCTGTACAGCCTGGGCCACTATCCAGGCGCGGTGCCGGGCGAGGGCACAGTACATGGTGAAGTGTATCGTATCGACGCATCGACGCTGGCCGAGCTGGATGCGCTGCGCACCAAGGGCGGTGAATACGCGCGCCATCTGATCCAAACGCCTTACGGCAGCGCGTGGATGTATGTCTACCAGCGCTCCGTCGAGGGGTTTGCGCAGATTGAGAGCGGAAACTGGTTGGACAGAGACCAGTAATTGAAAACGGCAACGCCACCTTCGGGTGGCGTTGTTTTTTGGCCGTCTGAAACCAGAACAGGCCCATACAAAAACACCGCCCGGAGGCGGTGTTTTTTATGCTGGCTAAACAGAATTACTTCTGTTTAGCGCGCTCGAAGGAAGCAACGATTTCAGCTTTAGCCGCTTCAGCGTTGTCCCAACCGTCGACTTTAACCCACTTGCCTTTTTCCAGATCTTTGTAGTGCTCGAAGAAGTGAGTGATCTGGGCTTTCAGCAGTTCCGGCAGGTCGTTCACATCTTTGATGTGATCGTATTCTTTGCTCAGCTTGGTGTGCGGTACCGCAACCAGCTTGGCATCTTCACCGGATTCGTCGGTCATTTTCAGTACGCCAACTGGACGGCAGCGGATAACTGAGCCTGGTTGCAGCGGGTACGGAGTCGGGACCAGCACGTCAACCGGGTCGCCGTCCAGGGACAGGGTGTGGTTGATGTAGCCGTAGTTGCACGGATAGAACATCGCAGTGGACATGAAACGGTCAACGAACAGTGCGCCGCTCTCTTTGTCAACTTCGTATTTGATTGGGTCTGCGTTAGCTGGGATTTCGATAACGACGTAGATGTCTTCCGGCAGCTCTTTGCCCGCAGGTACGTTGAGTAAGCTCATGTCTGTTTCCTTTAAAAATGTTTGGCAAACAAGTGCCCGGTATTATAGCCAACTCACATCGAATGTCTTCGCTTCTTTTTGCCAGACTATGGGGGGAAGCGTCTGAATTTCTCCTCATCAGATAACCCTAAAATCCATAAAGATAGCTACATTCTGAATAATTTTGTGTAACCGTTTTCAATGTTGCGAGCAGCGGTTATCCAGAAGGCAAATTTTCGTCATTAGCGCAGGGCATGCCGTTGGGCGGGAAGCCTTATCGCCGCTCAGCTCAGACAAATCGCACTAATTAACATTTTATTTACTTTTTCGAAGTGTGATGTAACGCATTCAGTTACATAACGGATTGTCTATAGTTTGTTCGCAGGTGAGCATTTAACCAACAATAACCCTACGAGGATCATCTTATGTGGAAGCGCTTACTTCTTGTCACCGCGGTTTCGGCAGCTATGTCGTCTATGGCGATGGCCGCCAACCTGACCGTAGGATTTTCCCAGGTCGGCTCTGAATCGGGCTGGCGGGCGGCCGAAACGAATGTTGCTAAGGAAGAAGCGGCGAAGCGTGGTATCACCCTGAAGATTGCCGATGGTCAGCAAAAACAGGAAAACCAGATTAAAGCCGTGCGCTCATTCATTGCCCAGGGCGTGGACGCGATCTTTATCGCGCCGGTGGTGGCGACCGGCTGGGAGCCGGTGCTAAAAGAAGCGAAAGAGGCCAATATCCCGGTGTTCCTCCTCGACCGTTCGATCGACGTTAAAGATAAGTCGCTGTATATGACCACCGTCACCGCCAACAACGTGCTGGAAGGCCAACTGATTGGCGACTGGTTGGTGAAAACCGTTGATGGCAAGCCGTGTAACGTCGTGGAGCTCCAGGGCACCGTGGGCGCCAGCGTCGCTATCGATCGTAAGAAAGGCTTCGCCGAGGCGATTGCCAAAGCCCCCAACATCAAGATTATCCGCTCGCAGTCCGGCGACTTCACCCGCAGTAAGGGGAAAGAGGTGATGGAGAGCTTTATCAAAGCGGAGAATAACGGCAAGAACATCTGCATGGTCTACGCCCATAACGATGACATGGTCATCGGCGCGATTCAGGCCATCAAAGAGGCCGGGCTGAAGCCGGGCAAAGATATCCTCACCGGTTCTATCGACGGCGTGCCGGATATTTATAAAGCGATGATTGCCGGTGAGGCGAATGCCAGCGTCGAGCTGACGCCGAATATGGCCGGTCCGGCGTTTGATGCGCTGGAAAAATACAAAAAAGACGGCACCCTGCCTGAGAAGCTGACCATCACCAAATCGACCCTCTACCTGCCGGATACGGCAAAAGAAGAGTTAGAGAAGAAGAAAAATATGGGCTACTAAGCCTTCATGAAAATGCCGGGGGCGCTACGCTTGCCCGGCCTACATTACGCTCTTTTGTAGGCCGGATAAGCGTAGCGCCATCCGGCGTGATGCAGGGGGAATCATGACCACCGACCAACATCAGGAAATCCTCCGCACCGAAGGATTAAGCAAATTCTTTCCCGGCGTCAAAGCGCTGGATAACGTTAATTTCAGCCTACGGCGCGGCGAAATCATGGCCCTGTTGGGCGAAAACGGCGCCGGAAAATCGACGCTGATTAAAGCGCTCACCGGCGTGTACCATGCCGAACGCGGGGCGATTTGGCTGGAAGGGCAGCAGATATCGCCGAAAAACACCGCCCACGCTCAGCAGTTGGGTATTGGTACCGTTTACCAGGAAGTTAACCTGCTGCCGAATATGTCGGTGGCGGATAACCTGTTTATTGGCCGCGAGCCGAAGCGCTTTGGTCTGCTGCGGCGCAAAGAGATGGAAAAACGCGCTACCGAGCTGATGGCCTCTTACGGCTTCTCGCTCGACGTGCGCGAACCGCTGAACCGTTTTTCGGTGGCGATGCAGCAAATCGTCGCCATCTGCCGGGCCATCGACCTGTCGGCGAAAGTATTAATCCTCGATGAACCGACCGCCAGCCTGGACACTCAGGAAGTGGAGATGCTGTTCACCCTGATGCGCCAGCTGCGCGATAACGGCGTCAGCCTGATTTTCGTGACCCACTTTCTCGACCAGGTCTATGCCGTCAGTGACCGTATTACCGTGCTGCGCAACGGCAGCTTCGTCGGCTGTCGGGAGACCCGCGAGCTGCCGCAAATCGACCTGGTCAAAATGATGCTGGGGCGCGAGCTGGACCATCAGGCGCTGCAGCGCGCCGGGCGCACGCTGCTTAGCGATAAGCCGGTGGCGGCGTTTGAAGATTTTGGCAAGAAGGGCACGATTGCGCCGTTTACTCTGCAGGTGCGGCCAGGCGAGATCGTCGGCCTGGCCGGGCTGTTGGGATCCGGGCGCACCGAAACGGCGGAGGTCATTTTTGGCATCAAGCCCGCCGACAGCGGTAAAGCGTGGATCAAGGGCAAGCCGCAAACGCTGCGCTCGCCGCATCAGGCTTCCTGCCTCGGCATTGGCTTCTGTCCGGAAGATCGTAAAACCGACGGCATCATCGCCGCTGCTTCGGTGCGGGAAAATATCGTGCTGGCGCTGCAGGCGCAGCGCGGCTGGCTGCGGCCGATCCCGCGCCGTGAACAGCATGAGATCGCCGAACGCTTTATTCGCCAGCTAGGCATTCGCACTCCCAGCGCTGAACAACCGATCGAATTTCTCTCCGGCGGCAACCAGCAGAAGGTATTGCTGTCGCGCTGGCTGCTGACCAAACCCCAGTTCCTGATCCTCGATGAGCCGACGCGCGGTATCGATGTCGGCGCCCACGCCGAGATTATTCGCCTGATAGAAACCCTCTGCGCCGATGGCCTGGCGCTGCTGGTTATCTCCTCCGAACTGGAAGAGCTGGTGGGCTACGCCGACCGGGTGATCATCATGCGCGATCGCCAGCAGGTGGCGGAAATCCCGCTTGCCGAGCTATCGGTCCCGGCGATCATGAACGCGATTGCGGCATAAGGAGCCCAGCATGATGCCCAGAACCGTACCACAAAGCGGACAGCCAAAACGGCGCTTTAGCTGGCCGAAAGGGATGCCGCAAATTATCGCTCTCCTGCTGGTATTAGCGGTGGATAGCCTGGTGGCGCCGCATTTCTTCCAGGTGCTGCTGCAGGATGGGCGGCTGTTTGGCAGCCCGATTGACATTCTCAACCGCGCGGCGCCGGTGGCGCTGCTGGCGATTGGCATGACGCTGGTCATCGCCACCGGCGGCATCGATCTGTCGGTCGGTGCGGTAATGGCTATCGCCGGGGCGACCGCCGCCTCAATGACCGTCGCCGGGCACAGCCTGCCGGTGGTGCTGCTCGCCGCATTGGGCGCAGGCGCGCTGGCCGGCCTGTGGAATGGCATTCTGGTGGCCGTGCTGAAGATCCAGCCTTTTGTGGCCACGCTTATCCTGATGGTCGCCGGGCGCGGCGTCGCGCAGCTGATTACCTCCGGGCAGATAGTCACCTTTGATTCACCGGCGCTTTCCTGGCTCGGCAGCGGATCGCTGCTGTTGCTACCGACGCCGGTGATTATCGCCGTCGCAACGCTGCTGCTGTTCTGGCTGTTTACCCGCAAAACGGCGCTCGGCATGTTTATTGAGGCGGTGGGGATCAATATCCGTGCGGCAAAGAATGCCGGGGTGAATACCCGCATCGTGGTGATGCTGGCCTATGTACTAAGCGGTATTTGCGCGGCGATTGCCGGCATTATCGTCGCGGCGGATATCCGCGGCGCCGACGCCAACAACGCCGGATTGTGGCTGGAGCTGGACGCCATCCTGGCGGTGGTGATCGGCGGCGGTTCGCTGATGGGCGGGCGCTTCAATCTGCTGCTGTCGGTGGTGGGGGCATTGATTATCCAGGGGATGAACACCGGGATTTTACTCTCCGGTTTTCCGCCGGAGCTCAACCAGGTGGTGAAAGCGGTGGTGGTGCTGTGCGTACTGATCGTTCAGTCGCCGCGCTTTATCGGTCTACTGAAAGGGGGACGCGGCCGTGATAAAACGTAATTTACCTTTGATGATCACCCTCGCGGTATTCGTGCTGGGCTATCTCTACTGCCTGACCCAGTTTCCGGGTTTTGCTTCGACGCGGGTGATTTGCAATATCCTGACCGATAACGCTTTCCTTGGGATCATCGCCGTCGGCATGACCTTCGTGATCCTCAGCGGCGGTATCGATCTGTCGGTCGGGTCGGTGATTGCTTTCACCGGCGTGTTTCTGGCCAAAGCGATCGGCTTTTGGGGGATCTCGCCGCTGCTGGCCTTTCCGCTGGTACTGGCCATGGGCTGCGCCTTCGGCGCGTTTATGGGATTGCTGATCGATGCGCTGAAAATTCCGGCATTTATCATCACCCTCGCCGGTATGTTTTTCCTGCGCGGCGTGAGCTATCTGGTTTCGGAAGAGTCGATTCCTATTAACCATCCGCTGTATGACACTCTGTCCGGGCTGGCGTGGACCATCCCCGGCGGCGGCCGCCTGAGCGCGATGGGGCTGCTGATGCTGCTGGTGGTGGTGCTGGGAATTTTCCTCGCCCATCGTACCCGCTTTGGCAACCAGGTTTATGCTATCGGCGGCAACGCCACGTCGGCAAATTTGATGGGTATTTCTACGCGTAGCACCACCATTCGCATCTATATGTTGTCGACCGGTCTGGCGACGCTTGCCGGCATCGTCTTCTCTATCTACACCCAGGCGGGCTACGCGCTGGCGGGCGTCGGCGTGGAACTGGATGCTATCGCTTCGGTGGTGATAGGCGGCACGCTGCTTAGCGGTGGCGTGGGAACGGTCCTGGGGACGCTGTTCGGCGTGGCGATTCAGGGGCTTATTCAGACCTACATCAACTTTGACGGTACGCTCAGTTCATGGTGGACGAAGATAGCCATCGGCATCCTGCTGTTTATCTTCATTGCGCTGCAGCGTGGGCTGACGGTGCTGTGGGAAAATCGCCAGAATGCGGCGGTGACTCGCGTAGGTGGGGCGATGAATCGCTAACAGGGAACTCCCTTCCCGCAGGGCGGGAAGGGAAGGTAGAAATTAAGCGTCCGGGAACTCTTTAATGAAGTTCTCGACGTCTTCTACCATGTGGTCGTTGCCGACGAAGAACGAACGGCGCTGGTGCAGGCTTTCCGGGATGATATCGAGAATACGCTCTTTACCATCGCTGGCTTTGCCGCCCGCCTGTTCCGCCAGCATCGCCATCGGGTTGCATTCGTACAGTAAACGCAGTTTCCCTTGCGGGTGGCTGGCGGTGCTCGGATACAGGTAGATGCCGCCTTTCAGCAGGTTACGGTGGAAGTCGGCCACCAGAGAACCGATATAGCGCGAGGTGTACGGGCGCTGGGTCTCTTTATCTTCTTCCTGACAGTACTTGATGTACTTCTTCACGCCCATCGGGAACTTGATGTAGTTACCTTCGTTGATAGAGTAGGTTTTGCCTTTCTCCGGGAAGCGCATCCGCTCCTGGCTCAGGCAGAAGACGCCGAGTGACGGGTCGTAGGTAAAGGCGTGCACGCCGCAGCCGGTGGTGTAGACCAGCATGGTGGAGGAGCCGTAAACCACATAACCCGCGGCAACCTGTTTGTTACCCGGCTGCAGGAAGTCTTCTTCGGTGACCGGCGTACCGACCGGCGTGACGCGGCGGTAGATAGAGAAGATAGTCCCCACGGAGACGTTAACGTCAATGTTGGAGGAGCCATCCAGCGGATCCATCAGCACAACGTATTTGGCGTGTTCGCACCCTTCGAAGACCACGATTTCATCTTCTTCTTCCGAGGCGATACCGGCGACGATATCACGTGCGCGCAGTGCAGCTTTTAATTTTTCATTCGCGAACAGGTCCAGCTTCTGCTGAACTTCACCCTGAACGTTTTCCGCACCGCTGGCACCCAGGATATCGACCAGACCGGCCTTATTGATATCGCGGTGGATGATCTTGGCGCCCAGTTTTATTGCCGACAACAAAGCAGTCAGCTCACCGGTAGCGTGGGAGAACTCGTGCTGCTTTTCGACAATAAATTCACCTAACGTTTTCATAACTCGTTCCCTGCATTTTTATGTTGAGTAAAACGAACGCAACAATCTTAACAAATAATAAAAAAACTGCGCACAGGTGAATCGCGCCAGCAAATGCAGATTTGCCTGAAATGCATTTCTCAGGGGGCCTACATATGGGTAAAATGCGGGTCAGATTAATGAGGGAAGTAACGAATGCGCATTCATATTTTAGGAATCTGTGGCACGTTTATGGGGGGGCTGGCAATGCTGGCACGTTCCCTCGGGCATCAAGTAACCGGCTCGGATGCTAATGTTTATCCGCCAATGAGCACCCTGCTGGAAAATCAGGGCATCGATCTGATTCAGGGGTACGACGCCAGCCAACTGGACCCGCAGCCGGATCTGGTGATTATCGGCAACGCTATGACCCGCGGTAATCCGTGCGTCGAAGCGGTACTGGAAAACAACATTCCGTACATGTCCGGCCCGCAGTGGCTGCACGACTTCGTGCTGCGCGACCGCTGGGTGCTGGCCGTCGCCGGTACCCACGGTAAAACTACCACCGCCGGCATGGCGACGTGGATCCTCGAAGCCTGCGGCTATAAGCCGGGCTTCGTTATCGGCGGCGTACCGGGGAACTTCGATGTTTCCGCACGCCTGGGCGACAGCCCGTTCTTCGTGATTGAAGCCGATGAATATGACTGCGCCTTCTTCGACAAGCGTTCCAAGTTCGTTCACTACTGCCCGCGCACGCTGATCCTCAATAACCTTGAGTTTGACCATGCGGATATCTTTGACGACCTGAAAGCGATTCAGAAACAGTTCCACCACCTGGTGCGCATCGTGCCGGGCAAAGGCAAAATTATTCTGCCGGAGAGCGACATCAACCTTAAGCAGGTGATGGCGATGGGCTGCTGGAGCGAACAGGAGCTGGTGGGCGAACAGGGCCACTGGCAGGCGAAGAAACTCAACGCCGATGCCTCGCAGTGGGAAGTCCTGCTCGACGGCGAAAAAGTAGGCGAGGTGAACTGGGCGCTGGTCGGCGAACATAATATGCACAACGGCCTGATGGCGATTGCCGCGGCTCGTCATGTCGGCGTGGTGCCGGCGGATGCCGCTAACGCGCTGGGCAGCTTTATCAACGCCCGACGTCGCCTTGAGCTACGCGGCGAAGCCAACGGCGTGACCGTTTACGACGATTTTGCCCACCATCCGACGGCCATTCTCGCGACGCTGCAGGCGCTGCGCGGCAAAGTCGGCGGCACCGCGCGTATTCTGGCGGTGCTGGAGCCGCGTTCCAACACCATGAAAATGGGTGTCTGCAAAGACGATCTGGCGCCGTCTCTCGGCCGCGCCGATGAAGTCTTCCTGCTACAGCCGCAGCATATCCCGTGGCAGGTGGCGGAAGTGGCGGAAGCCTGCGTACAGCCGGCGCACTGGAGCGCCGACGTCGATACGCTGGTGGACATGATCGTGAAAACCGCGCATCCGGGTGACCATATTCTGGTGATGAGCAACGGCGGCTTCGGCGGCATTCATCAGAAGCTGCTGGATAAACTGGCGCAAAAAGCGGCCGCGGCAGAATAAGCGCGAACGCTTCCGGTTACTGCCCTCCGCGTGAGGGCAGTTTTGTTTTTGCCACCAGGGATTGTGTGATGCTGACCTGTGAAAGAGTACTTTCTACCGACTCGCCCCATTTCGCCACGCTTGACGCGCTGTACGCCCGCGCCTTTCCGTGGCACGAACAGCGCGAAAGCGACGCCAAACTTCAGGCGCTGAGCAACCCGCACTATGCGTTGGAAGCGTGGTTTGATGACGGGGGATTTATTGGCCTGAGCGGCTGCTGGCAGTTTGCCGGTTATAGCTATATCGAACATCTGGCGATTGACGACACCCTGCGTTCGCGCGGTTATGGCAAACAGTTGCTGGCGCAGATCCTGACGCGCGCGCCGCTGACCATTCTGGAAATCGATCCGCTCACCAGCGAAATCGCCCATAAACGGCTGCGCTTTTATCAGTCGATGGGATTCCATGCCAATGCCTGGGCGCACCGCCATCCGACTTATCATCAAGGAATCGACGATCATGAACTGCTGGTGCTGAGCTATCCGCAGCCGATCGATGTGGCGCAGTATCAGCAGTTTGCCCGCGATTTAGGGCGAAAGGTGATGGGGTAAGGTTTGCGCTGCGCTGACCGGAGCTAGCCACCGGATACCGATCCGTAGCCCGGATAAGGCGCAACGCGCCGCCATCCGGGAGATGGCGGTTAGCGTGGGGACTAGCCTTCGTTTTCGGCCAGTTCGCGCAGATACTGGAAGATCAGGCGCGCGGATTTCGGCGGCTTGTTGCCTTCTTTCTCTTTTTTGGCATTACGGATCAGTGAGCGCAGCTGCTGACGGTCAGCGTCTGGCCACAGGTTCAATACCTCTACGACCGCATCATCGCCATTATCAATCAGGCGATCGCGGATTTGTTCCAGCTTATGGAACAGCGCAACCTGCTGGTTGTGACGGTTCTTCAGCTTATCCAGCGCCTGGCGAATCGGATCGACGTCGCGGTTACGCAGCATTTTACCAATCAGCTGCAGCTGGCGGCGGCGGCCTTCTTTCTTGATACGCTGGGCGAGTTCAATGGCGTCGCGCAGGTCGGTATCGAGCGGCAGCTTATCCAGCGCGTTCTTACCAAGGTCTACCATTTCCGCGCCAAGACGCTTCAGTTCTTCCGCATCGCGCTTAATTTCACTCTTGCTGACCCAGATAATTTCATCATCTTCATCTTCAACGTCATCACCGGGCACGTCGTCGAGCCAGTCTTCGGGCTGCTTTGTCATCTCAGGCTCCTTAAAAAAGAGGCTAATGTTACCAGTTAAGGCGCGCACTGAAAAACGGTTCTCTGTTAGACTTCAGTTAACTCCTTCTTACATTATGGCATTAGCAATGAAAGTCATCTCTCAAGTTGCACAGCAGCGTAAGACGCTGGAAGAAGCCGTTAGTACGGCACTGGAACTGGCGGCAGGCAAATCCGACGGTGCGGAAGTCTCCGTCAGCAAGACCACCGGCATCGGCGTCAGCACCCGCTACGGTGAGGTGGAGAATGTTGAATTCAATAGCGACGGCGCGCTGGGCATCACCGTTTATCACCAAAACCGTAAAGGCAGCGCCTCGTCGACCGACCTGAGCCCTGACGCTATCGCCCGTACCGTGCAGGCGGCGCTGGATATCGCGCGTTACACCTCGCCGGACCCGTTTGCCGGCGTGGCGGATAAAGAACTGCTGGCCTTTGACGCTCCGGATCTGGACCTGTTCCATCCGGCAGAGGTCTCTCCGGATGAAGCCATCGAGCTGGCCGCCCGCGCCGAGCAGGCCGCCCTGCAGGCCGACAAACGCATTACCAATACCGAAGGCGGCAGCTTCAACAGCCACTATGGAATTAAAGTTTTCGGTAACAGCTACGGCATGCTCCAGAGCTACTGCTCTACCCGCCACTCGCTCTCCAGCTGCGTGATTGCCGAAGAAAACGGCGATATGGAACGCGACTATGCCTACACCATTGGCCGCGCTATCGGCGACTTACAGACCCCGGAGTGGGTCGGCAACGAATGCGCCCGTCGCACTTTGTCGCGCCTGGCGCCGCGTAAACTGTCGACGATGAAAGCGCCGGTTATCTTCGCCAACGAAGTGGCCACCGGGCTGTTTGGCCATCTGGTCGGGGCGATTGCCGGCGGCGCGGTCTACCGTAAATCGACCTTCCTGCTCGACTCCCTCGGCAAACAGATCCTGCCGGAGTGGCTGACCATCGAAGAACACCCGCATCTGCTGAAGGGGCTGGCCTCCACGCCGTTCGACAGCGAAGGTGTGCGTACCGAACGTCGCGACATCATCAAAGACGGCGTGCTGACCCAGTGGCTGCTGACTAACTACTCCGCGCGCAAGTTGGGTATGAAAAGCACCGGCCACGCCGGCGGTATCCATAACTGGCGCATCAACGGCCGCGGCCTGAGTTTTGCAAAGATGCTTAAAGAGATGGGCACCGGGCTTGTGGTCACCGAATTGATGGGGCAGGGTGTCAGTGGCGTGACCGGCGACTACTCGCGCGGCGCATCTGGTTTCTGGGTAGAAAACGGCGAAATTCAGTATCCGGTCAGTGAGATCACCATCGCCGGAAATCTGAAAGAAATGTGGCGTAATATTGTCACCGTCGGCGACGATATCGAAACGCGCAGCAATATTCAGTGTGGTTCCGTGCTGCTGCCGGAGATGAAAATCGCCGGTCAATGACCTGTGTGCCGGGCGCGTCCTGCCGCGCCCGTTTTATATCTTCATAATAAAAAGGAAGTGAGCAATGCGTAAAAAACTGTTAGCGATGCTGGCCGTCTCTGCTTTTGCGCTCGGTTCGGCATCGGCGTTCGCCGATCTTGGCGAAGACATGGACACCCTTGCGGAAAACCTGCAGGTGGTACAAAAAACCTCTGACATTGGCGAGCTGAAAGCGGCGCTGAATAAGATGCGCACCGCTGCGGTTGACGCGCAGAAAGAGACGCCGCCAAAACTGGAAGGCAAAGCGGCCGATAGCCCGGAGATGAAAGATTTCCGCCACGGTCTGGAAACGCTGGTCGGCCAGATCGACGGCGCGCTGAAGTTAGCTGACGCTGGTAAGCTGAAAGAGGCGCAGGCTGCCGCGGAGGACTTCAAAACTACCCGCAATACTTACCATAAGAAGTATCGCTAATCGCCATTTTCGGGAGGCGTCAGCCGATGTCTCCCGCCTAAAAGCCTACCTGTATCACATTTTTCCCTTTTCTTTTTCCGGTCTTTCTGCGGTCGTTTTCCGCTAAACCTCGCTCATTGTTGTGATGCGCATCACGTCATATCGCCTGTTTTTACATTTATCCGGCGAATATGTGGAGTCGATCACCTAAGCCTTCTCCCTTTCCACTTCGAAGTGGAAAACAACTCGCTACAAACTCCTGACCCCCGGCGCTACTTTGGATTCCAGAGACATCAGCGGGGTAACACAAGTGAATAACGGAGCGGTAATAAACGACGTAGGGGAGCAGGCGGCGCAGACCGAACGCCTGGCTGACAAGATGTTACAGCAGGTATTCGCCCTGTTAAGCCGTCACGACATCGTCCCTAACGACGTTCAGGAGCAAATGCTGACTTCCCACGTGCGGGCCATGGCCCACCGGTCAATCAGCGGCGAACCGCTACCGGAAGTGGATGCCAGTCTGTTCGAAGAAATTTCTGAAGATTCAATGATGCTGGCCCGCGAAGTGGTCGCACAGTTCGGCAACCTGCCTGATGAAGAGGCCTGGTTGTTGTCCGTCCACTTCGAAGTCGCAAAAGAAAACCTGTAAGGAGCAAAACATGGAACAAATCACCGTAGTTATTGGCGACCGTCTGGGTAAAGGACAAAAAGTCGCGGCAGGCGCAGAAAAAGCCGGCGCACGTGCAGTGGTCGTCCCTGGCGTTGCTGCAGATATGAAACTTGGCGACATGATGAAAGCGGAAAACGCCTCTTTCGGCATCTCCTTCTGCGGTAGCGGCGGCGCAGGCGCCATCACCGCGCAGACCAAGTACGGTTACAAAGCAAAATACGGCATGCGTTCTATTGAAGAGGGCGTCACCGCCATCAACGAAGGCTGCAACGTGCTGGGCTTCGGCTTCATGGATAAAGAAGAGCTGGGCGAGCGCCTGGTTGAAGCCTGGAAAAAGAAATACGGCGCATAAGTATGAAAGAGCAATTCACCACCACGGTGAGGGTTGCAGGCAAAGGCGAAAGCAAATCACGGGCCTTCGCCGATGCCCTGAACCATGTGCAGGCTGCGGTGATGAAATCATCATCGCGCATCCTACTGCGTATTGAGCCACAGGACGTGACGGTTGTTCATGCGCGCGAAGCGGTACGAAAAGAGGCGTTTCTGTTCATCTTTTTGCGCCGTGAACGACGGACCTACAGCGTGGAGCTGGACGTCACCGTCAACGTGACCGCCATCGATCTCGATAAAGTGGATTTCGTCACGCAAACCTGATTGTTACCAAAGGGTCAGACTATGTTCCTGATAATTTTAATAAAATCGCTCATCATCGGCGGCCTGGTCGGCGTCGGCGTGGGCGCCGGAGCGGCACGCATGTTTCACGCGCCCACCACGCAAGGGATGGGGGCGTTTCGTACCTTGGGCGAGCTGAATTCCTGCGAAGGCGATCCGGCTTCTCACTTCTCTTTTGGTCTCGGCTTCTTCTTTAACGCCTGGGCCTCTTCCGTTGCAGCAGGCTCCTTCACTCAGGACGTTGACCACCGCATTATCCCGAACTGGGGCGCGGCGGCGTTGATGGTGAAAAATCGTAACGTTGGCGAAACGCTACACGATCCGAAAAAAATGGCCATTGCCTGCGGCATCATCGGCATGATCGTCGTCGCCTTCCTTAACCTGACCGCCTCTTCCGTACCGGAAGCGCTGCAGGTCACCGCCGTTAAGGTATTGGTTCCGGCGGCAAACCTGCTGGTGAACACCGTGATGCCGGTGATTTTCTGGCTGGCGGCTATCGATGCCGGTAAGAAATCAGGCTTCTGGGCGACGATTTTCGGCGGCGCGGCGCAGCTGATTATGGGGAACGCCGTACCGGGTCTGGTACTGGGGATCCTGATCGGTAAAGGCGTGGAAGAGAGCGGCTGGAACCGGGTAACCAAAGTGATGATGATCGCCATTGTCGCGTTGTTCGTCCTCAGCGGCTTCTTCCGCGGCTTCGACATGAAGATGCTCGAATCCTTCCATCTGACCGTGCCGAACTGGCTGGACATGATCCACAACTCACTCAGCGGCAAGTAACGGGAGCCTGATAATGGAACAGAATAAAGGTTTTTGGTATGCCGACTGGTCGTTCCCGATCTTTGTTGGCCTGCTCTCCTCCGGCGTCTTCGCCGGGACGCACATGTACTATCTGTACGGCATCGGCGCCTTTAACGAAGTGGCCTTCGTGGCGATGTTGAAGGCAGGGATTGATACCGGCGCGTACGGCGCGGTGGCGGCATTCGGCGCAAGCTTCCTGTTCGCCCGCATCATCGAAGGTTCGCTGGTGGGGATTCTGGATATCGGCGGCGCCATTCAGACCGGTATCGGCCTCGGCGTACCGGCGCTGCTGCTCGGCGCGGGCTTTGTCTTCCCGGTGGCGAACTTCGCCGCGTCGCTGGCAACCGGCCTGATCCTCGGCCTGGCAGTCGGCTACATCATCATTCTGGCGCGTAAGTTCACCATCAACCAGAGCGATTCCACCTACGGCGCCGACGTAATGATGGGGGCCGGTAACGCCTCCGGCCGCTTCCTCGGTCCCTTGATCATCCTCAGTGCGATGACGGCGTCTATTCCTATCGGAATTGGTTCTTTGGTTGGCGCACTGCTGTTCTACATCTGGCAGAAACCGATCACCGGCGGCGCCATCCTCGGCGCGATGATCCTCGGTTCCATCTTCCCGATTGCGATTAGCTAATCGCCCGATGGCGCCGCGCTTATCGGGCCTGCAAGTCAGCGCGATTTGTAGGCCGGATAAGGCGGCACGCCGCCATCCGGCAACAGATTCACTCTTTCATCAGGAGATAGCTATGTTTGATTTACTCCTGCGCCGTGCGCGCCTCGTCGACGATACCCTGACTGATATCGCCATCCAGGACGGGAAAATCGCGGCGCTGGGCGAGATTAGCGCGCCCTCCAGTAAAACCATCGAGCTGAACGGCAAGGTTTACGTCAGCGCTGGCTGGATTGACTCTCACGTTCACTGCTACCCGAATTCACCAATTTATCACGATGAGCCGGATAGCGTCGGCATCGCCACCGGCGTCACCACCGTGATTGATGCCGGCAGCACCGGCGCCGACGACGTCGATGACTTCTATCAACTGACCCGTAAAGCGGCGACGGAAGTTTATGCGTTGCTCAACATCTCCCGCGTCGGGCTGATTGCGCAGAATGAGCTGGCGAATATGGCTAATATCGACGCCGCCGCGGTGAAGCAGGCGGTGCAACGTCATCCTGATTTTATCGTCGGCCTGAAGGCGCGGATGAGCAGCAGCGTCGTCGGCGAAAACGGCATTACGCCGCTGGCGCGCGCCAAAGCCATTCAGCAGGAAAACGGCGATCTGCCGTTGATGGTGCACATCGGCAATAACCCGCCGAACCTCGATGAAATCGCCGATCTGCTGAGCAGTGGCGACATCATTACCCACTGCTATAACGGCAAGCCGAACCGTATTCTTAATCCTGCCGGCGAGCTGCGCAGCTCCATTACTCGCGCTCTGCAGCGCGGCGTGCGCATCGATGTCGGCCACGGTACCGCCAGTTTCAGCTTTGAAGTGGCGCGGCGGGCGATTGCGATGGGCATTCTGCCGCACACCATTAGCTCCGATATTTACTGCCGTAACCGTATCGACGGCCCGGTGCGCTCGCTGGCGCTGGTGATGTCGAAATTCCTCGCCATCGGCATGACCCTGCCGCAGGTCATTGACTGCGTGACCGTCAGCGCCGCCGAGGGGCTGCGTCTGACGCGTAAAGGGCGCCTCGAAGAGGGCTTCGATGCCGATTTAACGCTATTTAGCCTGCAGCATCAGCCCACGTTGCTGGTAGATGCCGAAAAAGAGAGCCTGCAGGCTGACAACATTCTGGTGCCGCTGGCCGCGATTCGCGCGGGCAAGGGCTATCTGACCGAACAAGGGAGCGCGGAACATGTCTTCGATTTTTGAGAAATACCATTTAAAACAAGTTATTAACACTTCTGGCCGAATGACGGCGCTGGGCGTTTCCACGCCGCGCCCGGAAGTGGTTGAAGCCGCGATGGCCGGTATGAACCAGTACTTTGAAATGAAAGACCTGGTGAATAAAACCGGCGAGTACATCGCCAAACTGCTGGATGTGGAAGGGGCGACCGTTGTCTCCTGCGCGTCGGCGGGGATTGCCCAGTCGGTAGCGGCGGTGCTGGTGAAAGACAGCGACTGGCTGCTGGAAAACCTGCACGTTACCCCGATTGAAAATAACGAAATCGTGTTGCCGAAGGGCCACAACGTCAACTTCGGCGCGCCGGTTGGCACCATGGTGGCGCTGGGCGGCGGTAAGCTGGTGGAAGCGGGCTACGCCAACGAATGTTCTGCCCAACAGCTGGCGGCGGCGATCACTCCGCGCACCGCGGCGATTCTGTACATCAAATCCCACCACTGTGTGCAAAAAAGCATGCTTAACGTCGCGCAGGCCGCGGAAGTGGCGCGCCAGCATAACTTGCCGCTGATCGTCGATGCGGCGGCGGAAGAAGATCTGCAGTGCTACTACCGCATGGGCGCCGATTTGGTTATCTACAGCGGCGCGAAAGCGATTGAAGGGCCGACCAGCGGGCTGGTCATCGGCAAAACGCAGTACGTTGAGTGGGTTAAGCGCCAGTCGATGGGGATTGGCCGGGCGATGAAAGTGGGTAAAGAGGGCATTCTCGGCCTGACCTGCGCCATTGAACACTACCTGACGGCGACCAAAGAGAGCGGCCAGCAGATGGTGGACAAGATGACGCCGTTTATCGAACAGCTCAACACTCTCAACGGCGTGACCGCGCGGGTGGTGTGGGATAGCGCGGGCCGTGATATCGCCCGCGCCGAAATTAAATTTGATGAAGCGACCACCGGCGTGAATACCGGCGATCTGGTTAACGCCCTGAAGCAGGGCGAATACGCCATTTACTTCCGCGGCTATAAAGCGAATGAAGGCATTATCGAAGCCGATGTCCGCAGCGTGAACGCGCAGCAGCTAGAGGTGGTCGCTCGCCGCATCGCAGAAGTTCTGAATAAGGAGAAAAAAGCATGAAACTGACCCCAAACTTTTACCGTGACCGCGTGTGCCTGAACGTACTGGCGGGCAGCAAAGACAACGCCCGTGAAATTTACGACGCGGCGGAAGGTCACGTACTGGTCGGCGTGCTTTCCAAAAACTATCCGGACGTCGCCAGCGCGGTGGCCGATATGCGTGAATACGCGAAGCTGATTGATAACGCGCTCTCCGTCGGGCTGGGCGCAGGCGATCCAAACCAGTCGGCGATGGTGAGCGAGATTTCTCGCCAGGTGCAGCCGCAGCACGTCAACCAGGTCTTCACCGGCGTGGCTACCAGCCGCGCGCTGCTCGGGCAGAATGAGACCGTGGTGAATGGCCTGGTCTCGCCGACCGGCACGCCGGGAATGGTGAAGATCTCAACCGGCCCGCTGAGCAGCGGCGCGGCGGATGGGATTGTTCCGCTGGAAACCGCCATCGCGCTGTTAAAAGATATGGGCGGCAGCTCTATCAAATACTTCCCGATGGGCGGCCTGAAGCACCGCGCCGAGTTTGAAGCCGTCGCCAAAGCCTGCGCCGCGCACGATTTCTGGCTGGAACCGACCGGCGGTATCGATCTGGAAAACTACAGCGAGATCCTGAAAATCGCCCTGGATGCCGGCGTGAGTAAAATCATCCCGCATATTTACAGCTCGATTATCGATAAAGCCTGCGGCAACACCCGCCCGGCCGATGTGCGCCAGTTGCTGGAGATGACCAAACAGTTAGTGAAGTAGTGCCTTGCCCCTCACCCTCAAAGGGTGAGGGGCAACTTATCCCACCGAACCATCAAGGAGTTACCATGCCAACCGCTCGTCACCTGCTTGTTGCTTCACTGTCTTTGCTTGCCGCCGGCGCCGCCGCGCAAACCCACTACGCCTGGATTGGTACCTATAATCCTAATGGCGAAGGTCTGTATCGCTTTACCGTCGATGCCAAAACCGGCGCACTGCGCGATAAGGCGCTGGTGAGCTCGTTGCCGAACGTCGCGCAGCTAACCGTATCGCGCGATGGCAAAACGCTGTATGCCGCCAGTGAAGTCGAAAAAGGCGTGGTGCAGGCGTGGCGAATTGACAAGAACGGCGAGCTGGCGGAACTCAACCAGGTTGCCTCCGGCGGCGCCGGGCCGGTGTATCTCTCCCTGACGCCGGATGGTAAATATCTGTTGGTGGCCAACTATGTTAGCGGCAGCACCGCCGTGCTACCGGTGAAAGAAGATGGTAGCCTGGGCGAGGCGGTGGATGTGCATCAGGATGAAGGTCCGGCCGGCGCCGAACGTCCGGCGGCGGCCGTCGAGGGCAGCTTTGCCATTAGCGATCACAATGGCCCTCACGCCCATATGATCGCCGCGGATCCCAGTGGGAAGTTTGTTTACTCCACCGATCTCGGGCTGGATCGGATCTATCAGTACCGGCTGGATAGCGCCAGCGGTAAGCTGACGCCGAACGATCCGCCGTTTATCGCCGCCTCATCGCCGGGAGCCGGCCCGCGCCACTTCGTCTTTACGCCAAAGGGCGACGGTCTGTGGCTGATTAACGAAGAAGCGTCGACGCTGACCTTCTATCATCTTGATAAGCAAAGCGGCCTGCTGCGCGAAGGCAAAACCGTCTCCGCGCTGCCGAAAGAGTATAAGGGCACCAGCTTTGCCGCGGGCCTGGTGTTGAGCAACGATGGCAAACAGCTATACGTCGCCAACCGCCTGCATAACAGCATTGCTCACTTTAGCGTGTTGGCTGACGGCAGTCTGAGCCACCAGGAGGATATCTGGACGCGTGGGGATTACCCCCGTACGCTGACGCTGGATAATCAGGGGCAGTGGCTGTACGTCATGAACCAGCGTAGCGATAATATTACCCGTTTTAGCGTGGCGCCGAAGGATGGCAAATTAACCTTTGCCCCAGACTACACGCCGGTCGGTAGCCCATCGCAGATGGTGATATCCGCCCAACCCTGAGCCGTAACAACAAGGAACTGACATGCGATTTCCCAACCAACGCTTAGCGCAACTCTTCACCCTGCTGCGAAATGAAACGCTGCCGCAGGATGAACTGGCGCAGCGGTTGTCGGTTTCTACCCGTACCGTGCGCGCCGATATCACCGCGCTGAATGCGCTGTTGGCGCAGTATGGCGCGCAGTTTACGCTCAACCGCGGTAGCGGCTATCAGCTGAAGATTGACGACCGATCGCGTTTTCAGGCGCTGGAGGAGACGGCGCCGAAGACGCAGCACGTGCCGCGTACCGCCCAGGAGCGCATCCACTTTTTGCTGGTGCGTTTCCTGACCTCGGCGTTCTCCATCAAGCTGGAAGATCTGGCCGATGAGTGGTTCGTCAGCCGCGCCACGCTGCAAAATGATATGGTCGAGGTGCGCGAGCGCTTCCAGCGTTATCAGTTGACTCTTGAAACCCGCCCGCGCCACGGCATGAAGCTGTTCGGCAGCGAGGTATCGATTCGCGCCTGCCTGACCGATTTACTGTGGGAGCTGACGCTGCAGGGCGGCATGAATCCGCTGATTAGCGCCGAGGCGCTGGAAGCGGATGTTCCTGCGCAACTGGAACCGGTGCTGCAGGAGACGCTCACCCGGCATCATATTCGCCTCACCGATGTCGGCGAGCGCTTTATCTGCCTGTACGGCGCGGTCGTGGTACGCCGCGTGAGTGAAGGCTACCCGCTGGCCGATTTTAGCGCCGAAGATGTGGCGCAAAACGTCCGCGACGCGGCGCGCGATTTGGCGGGGGAGCTACAGCGGTTGGCCGGAAAACCCTTCTCGCCCGCCGAGGAAGAGTGGCTGTGCGTGCATATCGCCGCCCGTCAGGTACAGGATGTCGATCCGGAAACCATCAGCGCCGACGATGATGAAGCGCTGGTCAATTACATTCTGCGTTACATCAACAGTCAGTATAACTACAACCTACTGGACGACGCCCAGCTGCACGCCGATCTGCTGACCCACATTAAAACCATGATCACCCGCGTGCGCTATCAGATAATGATCCCCAATCCGCTGCTCGATAACATCAAACAGCACTATCCGATGGCATGGGATATGACACTCGCCGCGGTATCGAGCTGGGGCAAATACACGCCTTATACCATCAGCGAAAACGAAATCGGCTTTCTGGTGCTGCATATTGGCGTCGGGCTGGAACGCCACTACAACATCGGCTACCAGCGCCAGCCGCACGTACTGCTGGTGTGCGATACCAGTAATGCGATGGTGCGGATGATCGAAGCGATCCTGCAGCGTAAATATCCGCAGTTGGCGATCGCCGCTACCATTTCCCAGCGTGAATATGAACAGCGGGAGGCGATCGATGAGGATTTTGTTATCTCAACGGTACGGATCGGCGAAAAAGACAAACCGGTGGTGACCATCGCGCCGTTCCCCACCGATTACCAGTTAGATCAGATTGGCAAGCTGGTGCTGGTGGATCGCACCCGTCCGTGGATGTTGAATAAATACTTCGATGCCGCCCATTTCCGGGTGATCGATAAGCCGATAGATCAGCAAACGCTGTTCGCCGAGCTGTGTCAGCAGCTGCAGCAGGAAGGCTTCGTCGATGCAGAATTTCATGATTCGGTGGTCGAGCGTGAAGCGATTGTCAGCACCATGCTGGGCGACGGTATTGCGCTGCCGCACGCCCTCGGCCTGTTAGCGAAAAAGACGGTGGTCTATACCGTGATCGCCCCGCAGGGTATCGCCTGGGGCGACGAAACCGCCCATATCATCTTCCTGCTCGCTATCAGCAAGAGCGAGTATGAAGAGGCGATGGCGATCTACGATATTTTCGTGACTTTCCTGCGCGAGCGCGCCATGAGCCGCCTTGCCGCGACCCGTAGCTTCGATGAGTTTAAAACGGTAGCCATGGAGTGCGTCAGCCGGTTTTGAGAGGCTGACGGAGAGGGGATTAACGCAAATGATGCACGACCTGGTTGCTGCTGCCGCGCCAGATAAGCGCCGGGTCTTTTAAATCCTGCACAAACTTACCGTCGACCAGCACGTTAATCAGGTTCACGACTTCCATCTGCTCGGCGTTCAGTTCGTCAATCTTATAGCCCGTCCAGACCCAGATATCTTTACCGGGGCATTCGGCGCGTACGCGCTGAACCAGATTGAGGATCTCCGCGACGTTTTGCGGATGCAGCGGATCGCCGCCGGAGAGTGAAAGCCCCTGGCGTTTAATGCGGGTATCGTTGAGGTCGGCAATGATGCGGTCGGCCATCCCGGTTGTGAACGGCATACCGGAATTTACCCGCCAGGTGCTTTTGTTGTAGCAGCCGGGGCATTCGTGGACGCAGCCGGAGACAAACAGGGTGCAGCGGGTGCCGGGGCCGTTGACGATGTCGACGGGGTAATACTGGTGATAATTCATTGTTTCCTCTTCTCATTTGCCGCTGCAGCGGCGTTGGCTGCGCTCGCTCGCCCGGGTCACTTACTCCAGTAAGCTCCCCGGGACTTACTCGTTTGCCGCCTTGCTACAACGCCAACTGATTTGAGGAAACCCACCAGGCTGTCTGGGATTCCTTCGTTGGCCGCCTTGCTCTGACATTAATTGCTTTGCGAAAACGAAGGAGTGCGGCCATTTCCCGGCGTCGCTGCGCTCGGCCGGGCTACGACAGTAGTAGTGGTAGCCCGGATAAGGCGCTGCGCGCCGCTATCCGGGAAAAGCGCATTGATCTTTAACCAATCTGCCCATTGCCCAGGTGCTTCACGCGGCGCTTCACTTCTTCCTGCTTGCCGGCGTTGAACGGACGCGCGTCCGGGCTGCCGAGATAACCGCAAACCCGGCGGGTCACCGATACGCGGGCGGCGTCGTGGTTGCCGCATTTCGGGCAGGTAAAGCCCTTGCTGGTGCACTCGAACTCGCCGGTATATCCGCACTCGTAGCATTCATCGATCGGCGTATTGGTGCCGTAATACGGTACGTGCTGATAGCTGTAATCCCACACGTCTTCCAGCGCCTTGAGGTTATGCTGGATATTCGGATATTCGCCGTAGCAAATAAAGCCGCCGTTGGCCAGCGGCGGATACGGCGCTTCAAAATCGATCTTGTCGTACGGGTTAACCTTCTTCTCGACGTCGAGATGGAAGCTGTTGGTGTAGTAGCCTTTTTCGGTCACGCCCGGTACCACGCCGAATTCGGCGGTATCGAGGCGGCAGAAGCGATCGCACAGGTTTTCGCTCGGCGTGCTGTACAGGCTGAAGCCGTAGCCGGTCTCTTCCTTCCATTGCTCAACGGCGTCGCGCAGACGCTGAACGATGGCGATGCCTTTTTCACGCAGCGCTTCGCTATCGTACATATGCTGATTGTTGTACAGCGCGTTGATGGTCTCGTGAATCCCGATGTAGCCCAGGGAAATGGACGCGCGGCCATTCTTGAAAATTTCCGCGACGTCATCGTCGGCTTTCAGACGCACGCCGCAGGCGCCTTCCATATACAGAATTGGCGCGACGCGGGCTTTCACCCCTTCCAGACGGGCGATACGGGTCATCAGCGCTTTGCGCGCCAGCAGCAGGCGCTCGTCCAGCAGCGCCCAGAAGGCGGCTTCGTCGCCTTTCGCTTCCAGCGCGATACGCGGCAGGTTCAGGCTGATAACGCCGAGGTTGTTGCGCCCATCGTGTACCTGTTCGCCGTTCTCGTTTTCCCATACACCGAGGAAACTGCGGCAGCCCATCGGCGTTTTAAACGACCCGGTGACTTTCACTACCTGATCGTAGTTGAGAATATCCGGGTACATGCGTTTGCTGGCGCACTCTAAGGCCAGCTGTTTGATGTCATAGTTCGCATCGCCGAACTTATGGTTCAGGCCGTCGCGAATGGCGAAGACCAGTTTCGGGAATACCGCCGTTTTGCGGTTTTTGCCGAGGCCGGCGATGCGGTTGCGCAGAATCGACTGCTGGATCAGGCGCGACTCCCAACTGGTGCCGAGGCCAAAACCAAAGGTGACGAACGGCGTCTGGCCGTTGGCGGTATGCAGCGTGTTGACCTCATACTCCAGCGACTGGAACGCGTCGTAGCACTCTTTTTCGGTCCGCGTACGGGCATAGCCTTCGGCATCCGGGATCTGCCACTCTTCGGCAATTTTACGATGCTTTTTGAAGCTCTCGGTGACGAACGGCGCCAGCACTTCATCGATACGGTTAATGGTGGTGCCGCCGTAAATATGGCTGGCGACCTGGGCGATAATCTGCGCCGTGACCGCGGTGGCGGTAGAGATAGACTTCGGCGGCTCAATTTCGGCATTGCCCATTTTAAAGCCGTGAGTCAGCATGCCTTTCAGGTCGATCAGCATGCAGTTGAACATCGGGAAGAACGGCGAATAGTCGAGATCGTGGTAGTGGATCTCGCCGCGCTCGTGCGCCTGCACCACATCGCGAGGCAGCAGGTGCTGACGGGCATAGTGTTTGGCCACGATACCGGCCAGCAGATCGCGCTGGGTCGGGATCACTTTACTGTCTTTGTTGGCATTCTCGTTGAGCAGCGATGAGTTGGTTTGCTCGACCAGACCACGAATTTCCTGGTTCAGACGGCCGCGCTTTTCACGCTCGATATCGCGATCGTGGCGATATTCGATATAGGCGCGCGCCAGCTGTTTCCACGGGCCGGACATCAACTGGTTTTCCACGGCGGTCTGGATATCGTTGATATCGACCTGCGCGCGGCCCTGCATTTGCTGGCTAACGACTTCTGCGACGGTGGCGCAATAGTCTGCGTCATCGACTCCCGCTGCTTTAGCTGCACGCAGAATTGCTTCTTTAATGCGCTCTGACTTGAACGGCACTTTACAGCCATCACGTTTCATCACATGCGGTGTCATGATCACTCCATATATAGAACAGGTTATCCACAGAGGCGGAAGGTCTCCCAAAAGCGCGCCACGCTACGAGTAGCGGCGTTTGCCTTCGGATCCGGCCCTTTTTATCCACATCTCATCACCGCCCAACAACGACAAGATATGGTGACATAATAGACGATTAATACAATATGTAGGGCCGAGGCGCATTTTAAGTTCTATATGTAGTGATTTGCATCAAAGATGTTTGCGATTTTATTGACCCAGAACAAGGTAAAAAGGTGAGAGTACGGATGATGGGCGCTGGCGTGAAATGTAAATTTAGGCGCTTAAAATATAAGCAAAAATTGGGCCCGATCGTGAAGGGAACGGGCAGAATATTCAGGCAATCAATGTATCGTTAAGCAGATCGACAAGCAGCAGCAGGGCGTAGCGGGCATGCTGCGGGTTGACGGGTAGGGGAAGCACGGCGCTGGCCATATCCGCCAGCGCGTGCTGTTCCGGGGTCAGAGCGATAATCGTCACCCCTTGCGTACGCGCCTGCAGCGTCGCGCTTTGTAATACGGCATTGGCATCGGCGGTGGCCAGCACCAGCAGCAGGTGATCGTCATTAAGGGTACTGGCAGTCATTCGCATCAGCGCCGCATCCTGGCAGAGATTAATCGCGATACCGGATGGCAGCAACTGGTGCTGAAGCAGCGCCGCCAGCGCCACGTCCTGGGCGCCGAGGGCGAAGCAATGCACCGCGCGGGCGCTCAGCAGGCGCGATTTGCACTTCTCCACCGCCGCTTCGGCGGTGTGGCCGAGCTGACGGGTTAGCGTATCGCCGAGGCTGCTAAGTTTGTCGCGCCAGGCGACGGGCAGGGCGGCGCTATCCGGCGTGAGCCAGCTGGCGCGCCGTTCGCTGGCCTGCGCCAGCTGTTTGCGTAAATCACGAATATCATCACAGCCCACTGAACGGGCGAAGCGGGTGATGGTGGCCGGGCTGACCCCCGCGCTGGCGGCCAGTTCGTCAATCGAGGCGCTGGCGGTAAAGCTAAGATTTTCCAGAATAAAGGCGGCGACGCGCGACTCCTGAGCGCTAAAGCGGACCAATCCGTCCTGTAGTTGACCTACGATATCCATCCTGATGTTCCCTTTGGCAGTACCCGGAATTGAAAATATTTTTCACTTAGTGAATAGCCGTTTTTATAGCATCTGCGCAGAATATTTCCTATGTCTGGCATCGATGTTTCGCAATGGCATGAGGAAATAATGCGCAAAAATTGAGCCTCGATCACATCGGTGAAAATTATTTTCATATAGCCTTCACTATCACACAATATTAACAATATAGTCGCATAGGTCGTGAAGGCTGAAGCGATAAACACGCAAAGGGGAAGCGCAATGCCACGAATCGTACTCTGTTGTGCCGCAGGCATGTCGACCAGCATGCTGGTGAACAAAATGAAAGCGGAAGCCCAGCAGCGCGCGCTGGCGCTGGAAATCTATGCCGTAGCGGTGGCGGAATTTGAACGCGAACTGCCCAACGCCGACGTCATCCTGCTCGGGCCGCAGGTCAAATACGAAGCCGGCCGCCTGACCGCGCTGGCGGCGCCGCAGGGTAAAGCGGTGGCGGTGATTGATATGGCCGACTACGGCATGATGCGCGGCGCAGCGGTGCTGGATAAAGCGCTGGCCCTGCTCGAACGCTAATTTTCTAATCCCATTTTTATCACCCTCACGTGCGGTCCTGGCGATCGCGCGCGGCGATCTGCATGCCGAAAATGCGAATAGAGGTCACTATGCAAGCACTGAAAATCGCCGTTATCGGCGGCGGCAGCAGCTACACGCCGGAGCTTATTGAAGGGATTATCGTTCGTTATGAACAGCTTCCGGTCACCGAACTGGCGCTGGTGGATGTCGAATCCGGCAGGGAAAAGGTTGAGATCATTGCCGCGCTGACCCGGCGGATGTTGAAACATAAAGGGCTGGATCAGGTGGCGGTCAGCGTCCACTTTACGCTCGATGAGGCGATCCGCGGCGCCAGCTTTGTGCTGACGCAGCTACGCGTCGGGCAACTGGCGGCGCGCGCCGCGGATGAACGGCTGGGTCTCAAATATCATCTATTGGGCCAGGAGACCACCGGCGTCGGCGGGTTCGCCAAGGCGCTACGGACGATCCCGGTGATCCTCGAAGTTGCGCGCAAAGTGGAACAGCTGGCGCCGGAAGCGTTCATTCTTAACTTTACCAACCCGGCGGGGATCGTCACCGAGGCGGTCAGCCGCTACAGCACGGCGAAGATCATCGGCCTGTGCAACGTGCCGATCAACATGCAGCACATGATCGTCGGGATGTTAGGCGCGCAGGAGTCCGAAGTGAAATTGCGCTTTGCCGGGCTCAACCATATGGTTTGGGTGCATAAGGTGCTACAGGGGCGCGAGGATGTCACCGGCAAAGTGATCGATATGCTCTGCGACGGTAAGGCGTTGTCGATGAACAACATTAAAGAACTGCCGTGGCCGGCGGAATTCCTCCGCGCGCTGAAGGCGATTCCGTGCCCTTATCATCGTTATTTCTGGCTGACGCCGGCGATGCTGGCGGAAGAGATCGCCGCAGCGAAAACCAAAGGCACCCGCGCCGAGCAGGTGATGAAGGTCGAGCAGGAGCTGTTTGCGCTGTACGCCGACCCGCAGCTGGAAGAAAAACCAGAGCAGCTGAGCTTTCGCGGCGGCGCTTACTACTCGGAAGTGGCCGTTGAGCTTATTAACGCGATTCACAACAACCTGGGCGCGGAGATGGTGGTAAACACCCGCAACAACGGCGCGATTCACGGCCTTGATGATGATGCGGTGGTGGAAACCAACAGCATTATTGATGCGCAAGGGGCACGGCCGCTGGCGTTCGGCCCGCTGCCGCCGGCGATGAACGGCCTGACGCAGCAGGTGAAGGCCTTTGAAAGGCTGACGATTGAAGCCGCGGTACACGGCTGCCGCGAGAGCGCGCTGCTGGCGCTGGTGGCTAACCCGTTGGTCGGTAACGTCACCGATGCCCAGGCGCTGCTGGATGAAGTGTTAACGATAAACCGTCAATGGCTGACGCAATTTAACTGACCGCTATTTCCCTCGGGAGCACACCATGTCGAATACAAGCTGGATTGAACGTTACGTCATGCCGGCGGCGCTGAAAATCGCCGGGCAAAAGCACGTCCTGTCGGTACGCGATGGCATCATTCTGAATATGCCGTTTATGCTGATTGGCTCGTTTTTCCTGATTTTCGCCTACCTGCCGATCCCCGGCTATGCCGACATGATGAGCGGCCTGTTTGGCGAGGTCTGGCGCGATAAAATGCTGTACCCGGTGAAAGCGACCTACGACATTATGGCGCTGATTTCCAGCTTCGGCATCGCCTATCGGCTGGCGGAGAAGTACCGCACCATCGACCCGCTGAGCGCCGGGGCGATGTCGCTGGTAGCCTTTGTGATGACTATCCCGCAGAACACCCTCTTTACCCCGGTACACGGCGCGGCGGAGGTGATTAAAGGGGTGATCCCGGTGAGCATGGTCGGCAGCCAGGGGCTGTTTGTCGCTATTGTCATTTCGCTGCTGTCGACGGAGATTTATCGTTTGGTCGCCAGCCGCAATCTCGTTATCCGCATGCCGGACGGCGTGCCGCCGGCAGTGGCGAAATCTTTCCTCGCCCTGATCCCCGGCTTCTGTGTTCTGGCGGTGGTGCTGGCGCTGCGCCTGGCGGTTGAGGCCTCGCCGTTCGGCGACATCAACAGCATGATCGCCACTTTGATCGGTATTCCGATGCATCACGTCGGCGGTACGCTGCCGGGGATGATTATTTCGGTGATAGTGATCGGTATTTTGTGGACGCTGGGCCTGCACGGCGACGCGATTGTGCTGGTATTTATTCAGCCGGTGTGGCTGTCGAATATGTCAGAGAACCTGACGGCCTTTCAGAACGGCCAGCCGATCCCGCATATCATTACCCAGCAATTTTACGATCTGTGGATTGCGCCCGGCGGCACCGGCGCGCTGCTGGGGCTGGTGATATTTATGTTGCTGCGCAGCCGTAGTCAGCAGATGAAACAGCTGGGGAAAATTGCCGCGCCGGGAGCGTTGTTTAACATCAGCGAGCCGATGGTATTCGGCATCCCGCTGGTGATGAACCCGTACTTCTTCCTGCCGTTTATTTTAACGCCGGTGCTGCTGGTGATCGTGTCCTATACCGCAATGGCGACCGGGCTGGTTGCGCCGCCGGCCGGAATCGCGCTGCCGTTCACTACGCCGATCTTCATCAGCGGCTATCTGGCGACCGGTGGCCATATTTCCGGCACCATACTGCAGGTCGTGAATTTAACTATTTCGCTGGTGGTTTACTATCCGTTCTTCCGCGCCTGGGATCGGCTGAAGGCCAAAGAGGAGCACGCCTCAGCGCAGCCGCAGGAGAGCGTTATCCTTCCTGACGCTGACCGCGCGTAATCTCCAGCCCCACGAACCGGTAGCCCCGGTGAGCGTAGCGCCACCGGGGAAAAGCTTTACGCCTGCAACCACCATACCGCTTCGAACGGCCGCAGCGTCATTGCCGCCGGGCGGTTGGACGTCTCCGCATAGTTGCCAATCAGCGCCCGCCAGTCGCCAGACATCTCCGGCGGCTGCCACGGCTGGAACTCACGGCTCAGGTTGGCGGCCACCACCAGCGTCTGCCCCTGCCACTGGCGGCGATAACACCACAGCGACGGATGGTCCGGCAGCAGATCCTGATAATCCCCCCAGGTCAGCACCGGCGTGGTTTTTCGCAGCGCGATCAGCTGCTGATAGGTGTAAAACACCGATTCCGGATCCGCCAGCGCCGCCTCGACGTTAATCTCGCGATAGTTATTACCCAACGCGATCCAGGGTTCTCCATCGCTGAAGCCGCCGTTCTCGCCATCGTGCCACGGCATCGGCGTGCGGCTATTATCGCGCGATTTGCTGGCCAGAATCGCCAGCAGTTCATCCGGGCTTTGCCCCTGCGCCGCGCGCTCGATAAACATGTTATGGCTTTCTACGTCACGATAATCGCTGATGCTGCTGAAATGCGGGTTGGTCATGCCAATCTCTTCGCCCTGATAGATATAGGGCGTGCCCTGCATGCCGTGCAGTACCATCGCCAGCATCTTCGCCGCCGGCACCCGGTACTCGCCCTCGTCGCCGAAGCGCGACACGATGCGCGGCTGATCGTGGTTACACCAGAAAAGCGCATTCCACGCCCGGTTATGCATCCCTTGCTGCCAGTGGCGGAATAGCGCTTTCAGCGCCACGTAGTCCGGACGGGCGAGGGTCCATTTTTCACCGCCGGGATAATCGACTTTTAAGTGATGAAAATTAAACGTCATCGACAGTTCGCGGCCGTCCAGCGCGGCGTACTGTTGGCAGTGTTCAAGTGAAGTGGAAGACATTTCGCCCACGGTCATCAGGCCACGAGGGGTAAAGACATCGCGGCTCATTTCCTGCAGGAACTCGTGAACCCGTGGGCCATCGGTGTAGAAGCGGCGTCCATCGCCAACGGTATCGGAGGGGAAGTCCTGCTCCTTGGAGATAAGATTGATGACATCGAGGCGCAGGCCATCAACGCCGCGATCGGCCCAGAACTCGCAGACTTTTTTCAGCTCGGCGCGTACCGTCGGGTTTTCCCAGTTGAGATCCGCCTGCTCGGTGGCGAAAAGATGCAAATAATACTGTTCGCTTTCCGCATGCCATTGCCAGGCGTTACCGCCGAATTTCGAACGCCAGTTATTCGGCAATGCTCCCGGCTCGCCGTCGCGCCAGATATAGAACTGGCGATACGGGCTCGCCTTATTTAACGACTGGCGGAACCATTCGTGTTCCGTCGAGGTATGGTTAAACACCATATCCAGCACGATGCGGATACCGCGCGCTTTCGCTCCGGCGACCAGTTGGTCGAAATCCTCCAGCGTGCCGTATGAGGGATCGATAGCGGTATAGTTCGCCACGTCATAGCCGTTGTCCACCTGCGGCGAGACGTAGAACGGCGTCAGCCAGATAGCATCGACGCCGAGCTTTTGCAGGTAGTCGAGACGGGCGGTGACGCCGCGTAAATCGCCGGTACCGCTGCCGGTGGTGTCCTGAAAACTCTTCGGGTAGATTTGATAAATAACGCCGTTTTGCCACCAGCGGGGAAGGGTATTCATATTACGTTCCTGCGAATATAGGGGGCGCAAGCGGCGCCCCGAAAGAAGACGTTAGATAATCTGCAAGGTGCCCTGACGGTACTTGCGTTGATAAACCACGGTGGTGAGGATAATCGGCACTACCACGGCGATGGCCATCGCCGTGGCGTAGACCTGCCAGTAGCTTGGCTGAATTGACAGGATGCCCGGCAGGCCGCCGACGCCGATACCGTTCGCCAGCACGCCGTTCAGGCCGCACAGCAGGCCCGCGAGGCCGGATCCGAGCATCGCGCACAGCATCGGGAAGCGGTACTTCAGGTTGATGCCGTACATCGCCGGTTCGGTGACCCCGAGATAGGCGGAGATCGCCGCGGGTACCGATATTTCGCGTTCATTCTGTTTACGGCTGGCAATAATAATGCCGACCACCGCCGACGCCTGAGCAATATTCGACAGCGCAATCAGCGGCCATACCGGCGTGCCGCCCATGCTTTGAATCATCTGCATATCGATAGCGAGGGTGGTCTGATGTACGCCGGTGATCACCAGCGGCGCATAGAGGAAGCCGAACAGCGCGGCGCCGATCGGCGCGAAGCTGCCGGTTAACAAATGGCGCACCGCGAAGGCCACGCCGTCGCCAATCAGACGACCAAACGGGCCGATAAAAGCGTGAGCGAGGAACACCGCCAGAATCAACGAGCACACCGGCACCACCACCAGATAGAGGTAGTCAGGCACGATACGCTTGAGACGTGTTTCGATAAAGCCCAGTGCCAACCCCGCCAGCAGAGCCGGGATCACCTGCGCCTGATAGCCGACTTTCGCAATGGTAAACAGGCCGAAGTTCCATACTTCCGGCACCTGCTGGCCGAGCAGGTAGGCGTTCATCAACTGTGGAGAGACCAGCGTGACGCCAAGCACGATCCCGAGGATCGGCGTGCCGCCTATTTTCTTCACCGCTGACCAGCAGATCCCCACCGGCAGATAGAAGAAGATAGCCTCGCCAATCAGCCACAAGAAGTCATAAATCGTTTTCAACGACGGGTGCATTTGCGCCAGCGTCTGGCCGTTGCTCATTGGCAGATCGCCGATGACGTTACGGAAACCGAGGATCAGACCGCCGCTGATCAGCGCCGGCAGAAGCGGGAAAAAGATCTCGGCAAAGTGCGAGATCAACCGTTCATGCCACTTCATATTTTGCCGCGCGGCCTGTTTGGCCTGCTCTTTGTCGGCGGACGCCTGACCGGTGGTGGCCAGCAGCGCCTTATAGTAATCGCCGACTTCGGTGCCGATGACCACCTGGAACTGCCCGGCGTTAGTGAAGCATCCCTTCACCATGCGCAACTGCTCAATCTCTTTCGGTTTGGCGATGGCCGGATCGTTCAGCACAAAGCGCAAACGGGTAATACAGTGGCTGACGGTGGCAATGTTGCCGCGCCCGCCCACCAGTTCGATCAGTTTATCGATGTCCTGCTGGTTTACTTTGCTCATGATGAAGCCTCAAAAACAGAGGGGAGAGATGCCGTTTTTACCTTGCATGCATCCTAACCGTTCCGTTGGCAATGCAAAATGGGAACGTTCCCGAAACTCGGCGAAGATCACATAAATCGCCCGAACGAGATTAATTCAGGGCAGCGGGAATGACGATTTGGCGGGGTTCGGCGTGGCCGGCGATCTGGTCGATCAGCTGCTGTGCCGCCTGGCGTCCGGCTTCGGCGTAGCCGGGATCGACGGTGAGGATCTCCGGATGCAGAAACTTCATCAGCGGCGTGCTGCCGACGCTGGCGAGTTGTAGCGTGTCGATACGCTGTTCCTGTAGATATTTACTGGCGCCGAGAGCGAGAGTATCGGTGGCGCAGACCAGCGCGCGGGTCTCGGGCGTCAGTACGCTGGCGACGCTTTCATACCCCTGCTTCATCGCCAGCCCCGGCAGGGCAGCGGTTGGCGTGAGCTTCTTTTGCGCGCAGAAATCGAGATACGCCTGATGACGGCGTTCCCCGGTGGTGACGTCGCTGTGCGGCACGCCGAGGAAGCTTATATGCCGGTGTCCGCGTTCATAGAGACGCTGCATCAATAACTTGATCGCGCCATGATCGTCATAGCACACCGAAGCGAAGCCGGGGGCATCGCGCGCCAGCAGCACCAGCGTTTCGCGCCACGGCGCGAGCATCTCCTCGCTAATACCGGTAAAGCCGAACAGCACCACGCCGTCGATATTGCGCCGGGCGAGCATGCCCAGATGTTCTTCCACCAGCGCCGGAGAAAACTGGCTCTCCATCATGATCGGATCGTAGCCCTGCTGATAAAAGGCGGGCAGCATGGTCTGCACCGCTAAATTTTCCGACAGCGAATCCAGACGCGTGACGATAATCGCCACCACCTTATCGCTCTGACCACGCATGGCGCGGGCGGAGCGGGAAGGGGAGAAACCGTGCTGCTGCATCACCGCTTCCACCCGTTCGCGGGTGCGCTCGCTGACGCCGCTTTCGTTATTCAGCACGCGCGACACCGTCGATTTTCCGACGCCGCTTAAGCGGGCGATATCTTTGATTGTTAGCCGGTTTTGCATACGAGGTTCTCGCCATCGTCCGATTTGAGTGAGTCTAATGCTACTCAACGAATCCTCAATGAGCAAAGACTGGTTGATGTCTGGTTTAGTTGCCGGGCGGTATGATAGCCATAATAGCCACAAATAGTTTCCTGGTCGCGGTATACTCCGCGCCGTCTTGAGTCACTTACCGGAGAATTTTATGGACCCCGATCCCACTCCTCATCCTCGATGGAGCAACCTTTCTTTCCGGTAAGCCTGTTTAGCACTGCTTTACCGGAAAGCGTAAAGCAGTGACGTCCACGATGTCCCTGCCCTATAAAAATAATGCCTGACAGGTAAGGCTTTGCCGCGCCTGTTGGCAACGCTGCGTTCGCTCGCGCGAGCGCGGAGGGACTGTTTATGCTGAAAAATTTTACCCGGCAGCTGTTCGCGCAGCTTAGCCGCCATTTACCACATCGTTTGATCCAGCGCGATCCGCTGCCCGACGCCCGCAATCTGGCCAGCGCGCCGATCCCGGATTCACTCGGCAAGCGCTGCCTGGACGTGGCGGCCATGGATGAGCAGGAGATCTGGCGCGCGTTCGATAGCCACCCTGAAGGGCTGAACGACGTCGAAGTGGCGGCGAAAATCGCCCTGCACGGCGATAACCAAATCCCGGCGCAGAAGCCGTCGCCGTGGTGGGTTCATCTGTGGACCTGCTATCGCAACCCGTTCAACCTGCTGTTGACGGTGCTCGGCATCGTCTCCTATTCCACTGAAGATTTGTTCGCTGCGGGCGTTATCGCGCTGATGGTCGGCATCTCGACGCTACTTAACTTCATCCAGGAAGCGCGCTCGACCAAAGCGGCGGATGCGCTGAAGGCGATGGTCAGCAATACCGCCACGGTGCTGCGGGTCATCAACGAACAGGGCGAGAGCCGCTGGCTCGAACTACCTATCGACCAACTGGTGCCGGGCGATATTGTCAGGCTATCGGCGGGAGATATGATCCCGGCGGACCTGCGTATCATTGTGGCGCGCGACCTGTTTGTCGCTCAGGCCTCGCTGACCGGCGAATCGCTGCCGATTGAAAAAGTCGCGCGCACCCGCGATCCGCTACAAACCAATCCGCTGGAATGCGACACCCTGTGCTTTATGGGGACCAACGTGGTGAGCGGCTCGGCGCAGGCCATCGTCTACGCCACCGGCGGCAACACCTGGTTCGGCCAGCTTGCCGGGCGCGTCAGCGAGCAGGAAAGCGAGCCGAACGCCTTTCAGAAAGGCATTAGCCGGGTCAGCATGCTGCTGATCCGCTTTATGCTGGTGATGGCGCCGGTGGTGCTGTTGATCAACGGCTACACCAAAGGCGACTGGTGGGAAGCGGCGCTGTTCGCGCTGTCGGTGGCGGTCGGCCTGACGCCGGAGATGCTGCCGATGATCGTCACCTCGACGCTGGCGCGCGGGGCGGTGAAGCTGTCAAAACAAAAGGTGATCGTCAAACACCTCGACGCCATTCAAAACTTTGGCGCGATGGATATCCTCTGCACCGATAAAACCGGCACCCTGACCCAGGACAAAATCGTGCTGGAGAACCACACCGATGTTTCCGGTAAATCCAGCGAGAGAGTCCTGCACACCGCCTGGCTCAATAGCCATTACCAGACGGGGCTTAAAAACCTGCTCGACACCGCGGTGCTGGAAGGCGTGGAGCTGGATGCCGCTCGCGGTCTCGCGGAACGCTGGCAGAAGGTGGATGAGATCCCGTTTGATTTTGAACGTCGCCGCATGTCGGTGGTGGTGAAAGAGCAGGACGACGCACATCAGCTGATCTGTAAAGGGGCGCTGCAGGAGATCCTCAACGTCTCGACCCAGGTGCGCTACAACGGCGAAATCGTACCACTGGATGACACCATGCTGCGCCGTATTCGCCGGGTGACCGATACCCTGAACCGTCAGGGGCTGCGAGTGGTGGCGGTGGCGACCAAATACCTGCCGGCGCGGGAAGGCGACTATCAGCGTGCGGATGAGTCCGACTTGATCCTCGAAGGCTACATCGCCTTCCTCGATCCGCCGAAAGAGACTACCGCCCCGGCGCTGAAAGCGCTGAAGGCCAGCGGCATTACGGTAAAAATCCTCACCGGCGACAGCGAGCTGGTGGCGGCGAAAGTGTGTCATGAAGTGGGGCTGGATGCGGGCGAAGTGGTGATTGGCAGCCAGATTGAAGCCATGAGCGACGACGAACTGGCGGCGCTGGCGAAACGCACCACGCTGTTCGCGCGCCTGGCGCCGCTGCATAAAGAGCGCATCGTGACGCTGCTGAAACGCGAAGGTCACGTGGTGGGCTTTATGGGCGACGGTATTAACGACGCCCCGGCGCTACGCGCGGCGGATATTGGCATTTCCGTTGACGGGGCGGTGGATATCGCCCGCGAGGCGGCGGATATCATTCTGCTGGAAAAAAGCCTGATGGTACTGGAAGAGGGGGTTATCGAAGGCCGCCGCACCTTCGCCAACATGCTCAAGTACATCAAAATGACCGCCAGCTCCAACTTCGGCAACGTCTTCAGCGTGCTGGTGGCCAGCGCCTTCCTGCCGTTCCTGCCGATGCTGCCGCTGCACCTGTTGATTCAGAACCTGCTGTACGATGTCTCCCAGGTGGCGATTCCGTTTGATAACGTCGATGATGAGCAGATCCGTAAACCGCAGCGCTGGAACCCGGCCGATCTCGGGCGTTTTATGGTCTTCTTCGGGCCGATCAGCTCGATTTTCGATATCCTCACCTTCAGCCTGATGTGGTGGGTGTTCCACGCCAACAGCGTCGAGATGCAGACCCTGTTTCAGTCCGGCTGGTTTATTGAAGGGCTGCTGTCGCAGACGCTGATTGTGCATATGATCCGTACCCGCCGCATTCCGTTCGTCCAGAGCCGCGCCGCGTGGCCGCTGTTCGCGATGACGCTGCTGGTGATGGCGGTGGGTATCGCGCTGCCGTTCTCGCCGCTGGCGGGCTACCTGCAGCTGCAGGCGCTGCCGCTCAGCTATTTCCCATGGCTGGTGGCGATTCTGGCGGGTTACATGGTGTTGACCCAGACCGTTAAAGGCTTCTACAGCCGTCGTTACGGCTGGCAGTAGAGGTTTCGCCCCTTTGCCGCCGGGCAGAGGGGCTTACCGGTATTTCTCTTAAATCTCATCAAGTTGTGAAGCCCGTCATCGCCATGTATTGACGCAATTTTGTGCGCATGTTAACCCAATGTTTTGCTTTTTTTGGCCCGTCATAAAAAGGAACATTGATGATTAACACCGTACGTTACAGTCTGCTGACCGGCGGAATATTACTGAGCAGCATGGCGCTTGCCGCCCCGGCGGGCGATCTGCCGCTGATGCCGTGGCCCGCCCATGTGGAGCGCCCGCAGGCGCAGGGGGCGTTGGCGCTAAATAATCAGCTGACGATCAACGTCAGCGGCGACGATCTTGGCGAGGCGGCAACTCGCTGGCGCGAACGTCTTGCGCGGCAAACCGGCTGGACGCTCCAGCCGCAGACGGCGCCGGCGAAAAGCCCAACCATTAACGTGATCGTCAGTAAAAAAGTGCCTTTCCTGCCGCAGCCGGATAGCGACGAAAGCTATCAGCTAACCGTTAACGCAGACGGCGCGACCCTGAAAGCCAATACGCGTTTTGGCGCGCTGCGCGGCATGGAAACGCTGCTACAGCTGGTACAAAACGGCCCTGACGGCACCACCATTCCTTATGTCGCCATTGACGATGCGCCGCGCTTCCCGTGGCGTGGACTGCTGCTGGATTCCGCCCGTCACTTTATGCCGCTGTCAGCGATCAAGCGGCAGATTGACGGTATGGCGGCGGCGAAGCTTAACGTACTGCACTGGCATCTGACCGACGATCAGGGCTGGCGCTTCGCCTCCAGCCGCTATCCGAAGCTGCAGCAGCAGGCCAGCGACGGCCTGTTTTATACCCAGGCGCAGATGAAAGACATTGTGCGCTATGCCGCCGAACGCGGTATTCGCGTGGTGCCGGAAATCGATATGCCGGGCCACGCCTCGGCGATCGCCGTAGCTTATCCGGAGCTGATGAGCGCGCCGGGGCCTTACGCGATGGAGCGCCACTGGGGCGTGCTGAAACCGGTTCTCGACCCAACAAAAGAGGCCACCTACGCGTTTGCCGAGGCGATGGTCAGCGAACTGGCGGCTATCTTCCCCGATCCGTATCTGCATATCGGCGGTGATGAAGTCGATGACAGCCAGTGGCGCGCCAATCCGGCTATTCAGAAATTCCTCAAAGAGAAGGGGCTGGCGGACAGCCACGCGCTACAGGCGTACTTCAACCGGCGGCTGGAGAAACTGCTCGAGAAACATCACCGGCAGATGGTCGGCTGGGATGAGATCTACCACCCTGATTTACCGAAGAGCATTCTGATCCAGTCCTGGCAGGGGCAGGACGCATTAGGCGACGTCGCCAAACACGGCTATCGCGGCATTCTCTCCACCGGTTTTTACCTCGACCAGCCGCAGTACACCGCCTATCACTATCGTAATGAGATTATCCCGCAGGGGCTTAACGGCGTGGATAAGATTACCGATAACGACAGCGCCCAGAGCTGGCAGTTTTCGATGCCGCGCCTGAAGGGCAGCGCGGTTGAGGGCAGCTTTACGCTGGTAAAAGGCGATAGCGGCTGGCGTGGATTTATTGATTTTAAAGGGAAATCACGGCGTGCCGTGCAGGAGATTGAATGGCTCGGCGACAATCAGGTCACGTTCCGCGTCGATACCTGGATGGGCGAGACCCGCCCGGTGCTAACCATTAACGACGACAAGCTCGCTGGCTACTTCCTGCTTGGCAACACCCGTTATCCCATTGACGGCAAGCGGCTGGATGCCGTACCGCAGGGCATTCAGCCGACGCTGCCCGACGCGCAGCAACAGAAGAATCTGCTGGGCGGCGAGGCGGCGCTGTGGGCGGAAAACGTCGCCGCGCCGGTCATCGATATCAAGCTGTGGCCGCGGGCTTTTGCGGTGGCGGAGCGGCTGTGGTCGGCCGAGGACGTCAAAGACAGCGACAATATGTATCAGCGCCTGCAGGCGATGGACAGCTGGTCAACGGTCTCCGTCGGCCTGCAGCAGCATACTCAGCAGCTGGAGCAGTTCACCCGGCTGGCGAACAGCAGCCATACGCTGGCGTTGCAGATCCTCGCCGAGGCGCTGGAGCCGGCGCATTACTACACCCGTCAGCATCTCAAGTTCCAGGCGAACAATTACCATCAATTTGAACCGCTTAACCGGTTGGCCGATGCGTTACCGGCTGAGAGTGACACCGTACGCAGCCTGAACCAGTGGGCGGAGCGGCTGATCAGCGATGCCGAGGATACTGAGAGCGCCGATGCGCTGCGCCACGTCTTTACCCGCTGGCAGAACAACAGCGGCGATGCGCTGGCGCTGACCGACAATAACTCTCAGCTGGCGGCGATTAAACCGGTGGTGCAGCAGGTTGATAAGCTGGCGAGCCTCGGGCTGCGCTTGACCGATCTGGTGGCGCGGCAGGGAACGCTGGACGATAAAGAGTACGCCTCAATCCAGGCGCAACTGGATACGGCGGCGAAAACCCAGGATGAGCTGGTGATTGCGGCGGTCTATCCGCTGGAGAAACTGCTGCGGGCAACGAAGATAAAATAGGGCATTTCCCTCACCCCGCGGATGGCGCAAGCGCCTGGGGTGAGGGCAGAGAAGCGCTTAGCGACGGATCGCGATAGCTTCAATCTCAATCTTCACGTCTTTCGGCAGACGCGCGACTTCTACGCAGGAACGCGCCGGGAAAGTGGCGTTATGCTCGGTGAAGAACGCTTCATACGCGGCATTCACGGTGGCGAAATCGTTCAGATCTTTCACGAAAACGGTGGTTTTCACGATATCGCCCACTTTCAGGCCAGCGGCTTCAACGATAGCTTTTACGTTGTCCAGGGACTGACGCGCCTGCGCGGCGACATCTTCCGGCACGCTGCCGGTTTTCGGGTCTACTGGGATCTGGCCGGAAGTGATGATCATGCTACCCAGATCAACACCTTGTACATATGGGCCGATAGCTGCTGGTGCCTTTTCCGTCGCAATAGTTTTGCTCATAATATCTCCAGATGAACTGCAGTAATTAGGTCGTAGCCATTATAGGGAGGGCCGGTATTAATACCAACCGCAATTAGTTGGCCAGCACCACATAATGGGAAAACTCTTTTTCACAGTATTTGCATTTGAGTGCGATGTCATCGGCGCGTTTTTTCACTGCGAAACTCGACGAAACCGGCTCAGCGTGACTGATGCAGTTGCTGTTCGGGCAGACCAGCACGCTGTTGATGCGCTCCGGCAGGCTCGGGCGGGATTTGCCCACCACTTCGTAATCATCAATACGGTTAACCGTTGCGTCCGGCGCATACAGCGCCAGCTGATTGACCTGCTCATCGGTCAGGAAGGTGTTCTCGATTTTAATCAAATCTTTACGGCCCATCTCGCCGGACGGCAGGTTCAGGCCGATGGTGATGCGCTGGTCGGTTTCGGTCAGCTTGAACAGGGTCAACAACTTGAAGCCGACCTGGGCCGGGATATGGTCGATCACGGTGCCGCGTTTAATGGCTTCTACTTGCAGTTTATTGTCGTGTGTCATCTCTCATTCCCCCTTATTGTGCCAGCTCGCTATTCAATACCAGTGCCAGTAACGCCTGGCGGGCGAAGATGCCGTTGCCGGCCTGCTGGAAGTACCAGGCGTGCGGCGTTTTATCGACGTCGGTGGTGATTTCATCAACGCGCGGCAGCGGGTGCAGCACCTTCATGTTGACGCGGGCGCCTTCGAGATCCGCGGCGCGCAGCACGAACTGCGCCTTCACGTTGGCGTATTCCGATGGGTCCAGGCGCTCTTTCTGTACGCGAGTCATATACAGAATATCGACTTCTGCCATCACTTCGTCGATGGCGCTATGCAGGCTCCAGGCGATGCCTTTTTCATCCAGCATATCGAGAATGTACTGCGGCATCGCCAGCGCGTCCGGGGCGATGAAGTAGAAGCGGTTGCCGTTGAATTTGGCCAGCGCCTGGGTCAGCGAATGTACGGTACGGCCATATTTCAGGTCGCCGACCATCGCGACATTGAGGTTCTCAAGGCGGCCCTGAGTTTCCTGAATGGTGAACAGGTCGAGCAGGGTTTGTGTCGGATGCTGATTGGCGCCGTCGCCGGCGTTGAGAATCGGTACGCCGCCGGAGAATTCGGTTGCCAGACGCGCGGCGCCCTCTTGCGGATGGCGCATCACGATAGCGTCGACGTAGGTGCTGATAACCGAAATGGTGTCGGCCAGGGTTTCGCCTTTCTTGCCGAGCGAGGTGTTGCTGCTGTCGGAGAAGCCGACCACGCTGGCGCCGAGGCGGTGCATGGAGGTTTCAAAAGAGAGGCGAGTACGGGTGGAGGCTTCAAAGAAACAGCTGGCGATAACCTTATGCTTCAGCAGCTCGGGTTGCGGATTGGCTTTCAGCTTTGCGGCTGTCGCCAGCACCAGTTCGAGGTCTTCGCGGCTGAGATCGTTTATGGAAATGATATGTTTTTGATATAGCGGGTTAGCCATGCTTATCTCCTGACGCCTGAGCAAAAAAAAAGCCCCTTAAATAAGGGGCTTCGAGAATTCATTGAGCAACGGAAAGAAAAACGCCAGGCCAGCGCCTGCTTTCAGACGCGGTAAGACACAGCAATGTCGTACGCAATTGACCATATTTCCTCCCGGCAAAACGGCTGGCATTATACGCAGCTTTGATGAGCAATCAAGCGATTAATCCACAATCAGGGAAACGTTTGCCTGCGAAGGCTGCGCCAGCGCAAAAAACCGCGATAAAAATGTGGTCTGGTAGTGGTAAGCAGCGTATAAAACAAAAATGAAAAGCTGTTTTATATTTGAGGGCTACTATGATTATCGGCAATATTCATCATCTGCAATCCTGGCTGCCGGACGCGCTGCGTCAGGCGATTGAGCATGTTAAAGCCCACGTTAGCGAGTCGACGCCGCTCGGCAAGCACGACATCGACGGCAATAATCTGTTCTATCTGGTTTCTGAAGACAGCACCGAAGCGCAGGCCGAGCGTCGCGCCGAGTATCACGCCCGCTATCTGGATATTCAAATTGTACTTCGCGGTCAGGAAGGGATGACCTTCAGCACCTTACCGGCAGGCGAGCCGCAGATCGACTGGCTGGCGGACAAAGACATCGCCTTCCTCGCCGAGGGCGCGCAGGAGAAAACCGTTATCCTTAACGAGGGCGATTTTGTGGTGTTTTATCCAGGCGAAGTGCATAAACCGCTCTGTGCGGTCGGGGCGCCGGCGAAGGTGCGCAAAGCGGTGGTGAAGGTGTTGATGGCTTAAAACGGGTAGCCCGGATACGCGTAGCGCGCTATCCGGGAACCTACCGTGATTAATGGTTATTTTCCAAGCGTCGCCACCATCACCGCTTTGATGGTGTGCATACGGTTTTCCGCCTGATCGAAGACGATGCTCGCTGGGGATTCAAAGACTTCATCGGTCACTTCCATACCGCCGTGCAGTCCATACTCCGCCGCCATCTGTTTGCCGAGAATGGTCTGGTCATCGTGGAACGCGGGCAGACAATGCAGGAATTTCACCTGCGGGTTGCCGGTTAATTGCAGCATGGCTTTATTCACCTGATAGCCGCGCAGCAGGGCGATACGCTCCGCCCATTTCTCTTTCGCCTCGCCCATCGATACCCACACGTCGGTATAAATGAAATCGGCGCCTTTTACGCCCGCGGCGATATCTTCCGTCAGGGTAATATTGCCGCCGTGCTTTTTCGCCAGCGCAGTGCATTCCGCCACTAAACCCTCTTCCGGCCAGCAGGCTTTCGGCGCCACCAGGCGCAGGTCCAGCCCGGTCAGCGCGGCGGCTTCCAGCATGGAATTACCCATGTTGTTACGCGCGTCGCCGGCGTAGACCAGCGTCATTTCATTAAATGACTTACCCGGCAGGTGCTCTTGCATGGTCAGCAGGTCGGCCAGTAGCTGTGTCGGGTGGAATTCATCGGTCAGGCCGTTCCATACCGGCACGCCGGCATATTCCGCCAGGGTTTCCACCAGCTCCTGGCCGTAGCCGCGATACTGAATACCGTCATACATGCGACCCAGCACGCGGGCGGTATCTTTCATGGATTCTTTGTGGCCGATTTGGCTTCCGCTGGAACCGAGATAGGTCACGCGGGCGCCCTGGTCGTAAGCGGCAACTTCGAAAGAGCATCGTGTGCGGGTTGAGTCTTTTTCGAAGATGAGCGCGATGTTTTTGCCCTTCAGTTTCTGGGCTTCGATGCCGTTTTTCTTATCGGCTTTTAATTGCGCGGCCAGGTCGACAAGGCCGGTAATTTCTGCAGCAGTAAAATCCAGTAATCTCAAGAAATGCTTCTGATATAACGCGGACATAATTCCCTCACCTGGCAAACGCCACTATTGAATTAAAATTCACTTTATATGTATGAATATTCATTTGCAACCCCGAGTTAGAAATCTTTTACACAGAAGGTGGAGGCAATCACGGCGGTATGTGACAATAGGAGTATCTGCCGCACATTATGAGGAACGAGCCATGGCAAACCCGGAACTACTGGAAGAACAGCGTGAGGAAACGCGTCTGATTATCGAAGAGCTGCTGGAAGATGGCAGCGATCCGGACGCGCTGTATACCATTGAGCATCATCTCTCTGCCGACGATTTCGAAACGTTGGAAAAAGTGGCGGTAGAGGCCTTCAAGATGGGTTATGAAGTCACCGAGCCGGAAGAGCTGGAAGTCGAAGAAGGCGAAGTGGTGATCTGCTGCGATATCCTGAGCGAAAGCGCGCTCAACGCCGATCTGATCGACGCCCAGGTTGAACTGCTGATGAACCTGGCGGAAAAATTCAACGTCGAGTACGACGGTTGGGGTACCTACTACGAAGACCCGAACGGCGAAGACGATGACGGCGAAGATGACGAAGATTTAATTGACGAAGACGATAACGGCGTACGCCACTAAGTCGTCAACGGATACGGCGGCGTCTGCCGCCGTATATACCCGTCCTGATTAGGGTATAGCCTGGAGCTTCAATGGATTACCCGCAAATACTTTCCCCGATTTTAGCATTCCTGCACTGCCCAACGCCGCAGGCGTGGATTGACGAAGCCCGTAAACCGGAAAACCTGCCGCTGCTGTTGACCGACCATATGGTATGCGAGCTGAAAGCGGCGCAAAACGCCATGCTGCTGGTACGCCGCTACGTCGCCGATAAAGATGGCGCCGACGAGCTACTGGAATGCCTGAAACCGTACGAAGACTTTACCTATCGCCGTGGGCCGGAGCCGGATTTTGTCGCTCTGCATAAACGGATCAACAAAAGCGCCATGCCGCGAACCAACGACCCGTGGGGCAGCCAGTTGCTCGACAGCATGATTCTGCTTATCAAAGAGGAGCTGCACCACTTCTGGCAGGTGCGTGAGATCATGCTGGCGCGGGATATCCCTTACGTCAAAATCACCGCCAGCAACTATGCCCGCGGTATGCGCCGGGAGGTGCGATCCCATGAGCCGGTGATGCTAATCGATAAGCTGATTTGCGGCGCTTATATCGAAGCGCGCTCCTGCGAGCGATTTGCCGCGCTGGCGCCGTGGCTGGATGATGATTTACAGAAGTTTTATCTGTCGTTGCTGCGCTCCGAGGCCCGGCATTATCAGGATTACCTGGACCTGGCGCAGAAGATAGCGGGGGGAGATATCAGCGAGCGCGTACGTCAGCTTGGCGAGGCGGAAGCGGCATTGATCCTCCGTCCGGAGCCCGAGTTCCGCTTCCACAGCGGCGTGCCGACGGCGTCGTAGCCTGCGGTATTCGGCCCCTGTAGCCACTAACACCGGCAGTTTCAGTAATCCTGGGGAGAGGGAGAGCGTTGAGAGCTTTAGCTCGCAATAGCACGGGCCGTAGGTCGGGTAAGGCGTTAGCCGCCACCCGACAAAAAACGACACCGCGGGTAGCCCCGATAAGCGTAGCGCTACCGGGGAGGCCCACGGTAGCGAGGCGTTACAGCGTTTTCAACATCCGCACTTCACAATCGACGTGGCCGGTGCAGCCCAGCGGCTCGTCAATATGCTCAAACCCGAGATGCTCATACAAGCCAATCGCTTCTTTCAAAAAAGCGGTGGTTTCCAGATAGCAGCGTTTAAAACCCTGCTCGCGGGCGTAATCCATCGCCATCAGCGCCAGCTTTTTCGCCAGCCCTTTGCCGCGCGCCGAGGACATAAAGTACATTTTCTGCAGCTCACAGATATCGGACTCGCTACACGAAAGCGGCGCCACGCCGCCGCCGCCGACCACTTTGCCATTCTGCTCAACGACCCAATAAGCGGAGCCAGGTTGGCTATAGAGCTCATAGAGTTCATCCAGATTCGGGTCAGCGACCGTATAGCCTTTGTCGGCGGTCAGGCCATATTCCGCGGAGACCTGGCGGATAACATTGGCAATCGCCGGATTATCAGTGGCCGTGATGCGGCGCAGGGATAGCGTTAGGGTTGCGCTCGTATTCATTTGAAGACTCATTACATAATAATGACGGATGATGTTGTTAATAACACTGCGGGCGGGGAGAGTGCAAGCGAGGATCTTTCATAAAATAACGCCCCTTACCGGATGGGATAAGGGGCGGGAGGATTACAGCGCGGCGATCACTGCCTGCTGTTCAATCAGTTTCGCTTTCGCTTCCGCGTAGCCTTCCAGCTTCTCACGCTCTTTGGCGATAACCGCCTCCGGCGCGCGGGCCACAAAGCCTTCGTTGGACAGCTTGCTTTCGATACGGCCGATTTCCGCTTCGACTTTCGCCACTTCTTTTGCCAGACGCGCCAGCTCGGCTTCTTTGTCGATAAGACCCGCCATCGGGATCAGCAGCTCGGCGCCGTCGATAATCTTGGTCACGGAAACTGGACCTTTATCATCGGCAGGCAGCACGGTGATGCTTTCCAGACGCGCCAGGTTCAGCAGGAAGCTGCGGTTGTCGTTAACACGACGCTCGGCATCTTTGCTACAGCCGCGCAGCAGCAGTTCCAGCGGTTTACCCGGAGCGATGTTCATCTCCGCACGGATGTTACGTACGGCGACGATCGCCTGCTTCAGCCATTCGGTATCGGCCAGCGCCGCTTCATCAACCTGAGAAGCCTCGTACTGCGGGAACGGCTGCAGCATGATGGTATCGGCGGTGATACCGCAGATTACTTTCACGCGCTGCCAGATGGTCTCGGTGATGAAAGGAATAATCGGGTGCGCCAGGCGCAGCAGACCTTCCAGCACGGTCACCAGAGTATGACGAGTACCGCGCAGCTCCGCTTCGCTGCCACCGTTCATGACCGGCTTGGTCAGTTCGAGGTACCAGTCGCAGAATTGGTTCCAGGTAAACTCATACAGGATGCCCGCGGCGATATCGAAGCGGAAGTTATCCAGCGCTTCGCGGTACGCTTTCACGGTCTGGTTGAATTCAGCCAGGATCCAGCGGTCGGCCAGGGACAGCACCATCTCGCCGCCGTTGAAACCGCAATCCTGATCTTCGGTATTCATCAGTACGAAGCGGCTGGCGTTCCACAGCTTGTTGCAGAAGTTACGGTAACCTTCCAGACGCTTCATATCCCAGTTGATGTCGCGGCCGGTAGAGGCCAGCGCCGCCAGGGTGAAACGCAGGGCGTCGGTGCCGTGCGGCTCGATACCGTTCGGGAACTGTTTCTCGGTGCGCTTACGGATTTTTTCCGCCAGCTGCGGCTGCATCATGTTGCCGGTACGTTTCTCCAGCAGCTCCGGCAGGGTGATGCCGTCAACCATATCCAGCGGGTCAATGACGTTACCCTTGGATTTGGACATCTTCTGGCCTTCGTCGTCGCGGATAAGGCCGGTCATGTAGACGGTCTTAAACGGAACCTGCGGCTTGCCGTTTTCATCTTTGATGAAGTGCATGGTCATCATGATCATGCGGGCAATCCAGAAGAAGATAATGTCGAAGCCGGACACCATCACGCTGGTCGGGTGGAACTGACGCAGCGCGTCGGTGTTTTCCGGCCAGCCGAGGGTGGAGAAGGTCCACAGCGCGGAAGAGAACCAGGTATCCAGAACGTCTTCATCCTGACGCAGCGCGACGTCGGCGCCGAGATTATTTTCCTGGCGTACTTCGTCTTCGGTGCGGCCAACGTAGACGTTGCCCTGATCGTCGTACCATGCCGGGATGCGGTGACCCCACCACAGCTGACGGGAAATACACCAGTCCTGAATATCGCGCATCCAGGAGAAGTACATGTTTTCGTACTGCTTCGGCACGAACTGAATGTCGCCATTCTCAACGGCTTCGACTGCCGGCTTGGCCAGCACGTCCGCACGCACGTACCACTGGTCGGTCAGCATCGGTTCGATAACCACGCCGCCGCGGTCGCCGTAAGGCACGGTCAGGTCGTGCGGTTTGATCTCTTCCAGCAGGCCCAGCGCGTCGACAGCGGCAACCATCGCTTTACGCGCGGCAAAACGTTCCATCTTCTGGAATTCAGCCGGGATCTCGTTGGAATAGACGTCGGATTCGTTGCCTTTGGTATCGTAGACTTCCGCGCTTTCACGGATGTCGCCATCAAAGGTCAAAATATTAATCATCGGCAGCTGATGACGGCGGCCAACTTCGTAGTCGTTAAAGTCGTGCGCCGGGGTGATTTTCACGCAGCCGGTGCCTTTTTCCATGTCGGCGTGCTCGTCGCCAACAATTGGAATGCGGCGGTTAACCAGCGGCAGCACCACGAATTTACCGATCAGATCTTTGTAACGCGGATCCTCCGGGTTAACGGCCACGCCGGTATCGCCCAGCAGGGTTTCCGGACGCGTGGTGGCGACCACCAGGTAATCTTTACCGTCAGCGGTTTTCGCGCCATCGGCCAGCGGATAGCGGATGTGCCACATGGAACCTTTCGATTCGCGGTTCTCTACTTCCAGGTCAGAGATGGCGGTGCGCAGTTTCGGGTCCCAGTTGACCAGGCGCTTGCCGCGATAAATCAGGTCTTCTTTGTACAGGCGAACGAAGACTTCTTTTACCGCGTTGGACAGGCCTTCATCCATCGTGAAGCGCTCGCGCTCCCAGTCGACGGAGTTGCCGAGGCGGCGCATCTGGCGGGTAATGGTGCCGCCGGATTCCGCTTTCCACTGCCAGATTTTATCGATGAAGGCATCGCGGCCGTAGTCGTGGCGGGTTTTACCTTCTTCAGCGGCAATCTTACGCTCAACCACCATTTGGGTAGCGATACCCGCGTGGTCGGTACCGGCCTGCCACAGGGTGTTTTTACCCTGCATGCGCTGGTAGCGAATCATGGTATCCATGATGGTTTGCTGGAAGGCATGACCCATATGCAAACTGCCGGTGACGTTCGGCGGCGGGATCATGATGCAGAAGCTCTCCTGGCTTTCATCACCATTCGGTTTGAAATAGCCCTGCTTTTCCCAGTGCTCGTAAAGCGGCTGTTCGATATCTTGTGGGTTGTATGTCTTTTCCATTATTTCCAGGTTGCCGTGTTCAGGTTGAAACCAGCCATGCGGTACGCTTTATAGCGTTCGCGCGCCAGTTGTTTCAGAGAATCTTCGTAAGGGACAAAGTCTATCACTTCTGTGAAAGCGGTGGCAAAATCTGCAAAGTTTAGCCGCAGGCTGATAAGAATATCCCGCGGGCTGCTGTTGCGTTTTTGCGGCCAGGCAATTTCTACCGGCGCGCCGCCTCTCGGGCCTTCGCCCGCCAGGTTATGCGGCACAAAGCTCTCCGGCGGCCGCGTCCACAGCGCTTCGTCGAGGCGAATAGCCTGCTGTTCATCTTCACAGGCGATCAGGACGCGCTTGCCGTTGCGCCAACGTTCTGCGGCAATTTCACACACCAGCTGCTCGACGGCGCTGAGCTCGTCGACGATGGTGTCATTGTCCAGAAGATAGAACGTTGCGTTTTTCATATATGGGGCTTCTTGTTGTGGATTTAAATGCAAAGCCGGGTGGCGCTACGCTTACCCGGCCTACAAACGGCATTTTTCCGTAGGCCCGGTAAGCGTAGCGCCACCGGGCATCAGACGGCAATCACTCTTCGCCGTTAAAACCCGCACGATTGAGCAGGAACTGCGATAGCAGCGCCACCGGGCGGCCAGTCGCGCCTTTGGCTTTCCCGGAACGCCAGGCGGTACCGGCGATGTCGAGGTGCGCCCAGTTGTACTTGCGGGTGAAGCGTGACAGGAAGCAGCCAGCGGTAATCGCGCCGCCAGGACGGCCGCCGATGTTCGCCATATCCGCAAAGTTGGACTCCAGCTGATCCTGGAACTCGTCGGCCAGCGGCAGACGCCATGCGCGGTCGCCGGCCAGTTCGGAGGCGCCGATCAGCTCATGAGCCAGCGGGTTATGGTTCGACATCAGGCCGGTGATGTGATGGCCGAGGGCAATCACGCAGGCGCCGGTCAGCGTCGCCACATCGATAACCGCTTCCGGCTCGAAGCGCTCAACGTAGGTCAGAACGTCGCACAATACCAGACGGCCTTCGGCGTCGGTATTCAGCACTTCAACGGTCTGCCCGGACATGGTGGTCAGAACATCGCCCGGGCGATAAGCGCGACCGCCAGGCATGTTTTCACAGCCCGCCAGCACGCCGATGACGTTCAGCGGCAGTTGCAGCTCGGCAACCATTCGCATTACGCCGTAGACCGCCGCCGCGCCGCACATGTCGTACTTCATCTCGTCCATGCCTTCGGCAGGCTTGATGGAGATACCGCCGGAGTCGAAGGTCAGGCCTTTACCGACCAGCACGATAGGGCGCGCGTCTTCAGACGGGTTGCCTTTATACTCGATGACCGACATCAGCGACTCGTTCTGCGAGCCGTTGCCGACGGCGAGATAGGAGTTCATCCCCAGCTCGCGCATCTGCTGCTCGCCGATCACGCGGGTGATGACGTTCTTGCTGTAAGTGTCGGCCAACTGGCGCGCCTGGGAAGCAAGGTAAGCCGCGTTACAGATATTCGGCGGCATATTGCCGAGATCTTTCGCCGCTTTGATACCGGCGGCGATCGCCAGGCCATGTTGAATGGCGCGTTCGCCGCTGGTGAGCTCGCGGCGAGTCGGCACGTTAAAGACCATTTTACGCAGCGGGCGACGTGGCTCGCTTTTGTTGGTCTTCAACTGATCGAAGCTGTACAGCGTCTCTTTGGCGGTTTCAACGGCCTGGCGTACTTTCCAGTAGTTGTTGCGGCCCTTGACGTGCAGTTCGGTCAGGAAGCAGACGGCTTCCATCGAGCCAGTGTCATTCAGAGTATTAATGGTTTTCTGAATAACTTGTTTATACTGACGTTCATCCAGTTCGCGCTCTTTACCACAGCCGATGAGCAGAATGCGCTCAGACAGGATGTTCGGCACATGGTGCAGTAACAACGTCTGGCCTGGCTTGCCTTCGAGCTCGCCGCGACGCAGCAGGGCGCTGATGTAACCGTCGCTGATTTTATCGAGTTGTTCGGCGATGGGGGAGAGGCGGCGTGGTTCGAAGACGCCGACCACGATACAGGCACTCCGCTGCTTCTCCGGGCTACCGCTTTTTACACTGAACTCCATGCACTATGCTCCTGAATCTTAAAGACAACAGTGGTGGCTACGGCTATACTCGTCGCCTTTCCAGTTGCAGATGCGTTGGCTACGCCTGCTTACCCCTGACGCTGGCTGATGCCGCTTTGGGGCTTCACAGTCCTGCCGCCTTTCTACAACTCGAAATCCATTGAGTATATAATTGCAAGCTTTCGTAACTCATGTCCGCTGTTGCGGTGACTTCGTGTTAATCTTAACGTTATTACGGCCTTGGTTCGTCAGAAAAGATCCTGATACGCAGAACCGATGAGTCATTTAATCTTAGCGATGTTTTCGACGACAAAAGAGAATAAATGACGTTTAAGCCATGAAACAAGCAATTTTCCTGCAATAAGACGGGTTTTTACGGGCGTATTTATAGTGATAATCATAAGATATCTGGTTCGTGAGACGCTGAAAAGCCAGTTGGCGATCCTATTCATCCTGTTACTGATTTTCTTCTGTCAGAAACTCGTCAGGATCCTTGGCGCCGCGGTAGATGGCGATATCCCGACCAACCTGGTGCTCTCGCTGTTAGGGCTGGGCGTACCGGAAATGGCGCAGCTCATTCTGCCCCTGAGTCTTTTCCTCGGGCTGTTGATGACGCTGGGCAAACTGTATACCGAAAGCGAAATTACGGTGATGCACGCCTGCGGCTTAAGTAAAGCCGTATTGATTAAGGCGGCAATGATCCTCGCCCTGTTTACCGGCGCCGTCGCGGCAGTCAACGTGATGTGGGCGGGGCCGTGGTCGTCGCGCCATCAGGATGAAGTGCTGGCGGAAGCCAAAGCCAACCCTGGAATGGCGGCGCTGGCTCAGGGCCAGTTCCAGCAGGCCAGCGACGGCAGCGCGGTGTTGTTTATCGAAAACGTGAACGGCAACCGCTTTAGCGACGTATTCCTTGCGCAATTGCGGCCAAAAGGCAACGCGCGTCCTTCCGTTGTGGTGGCGGATTCCGGCGAACTGTCGCAGAAAAAAGACGGATCCCAGGTGGTCACTATGACTCAGGGGACGCGTTTTGAGGGCACGGCGATGCTGCGCGATTTCCGTATTACCGACTTCAAAAACTACCAGGCGGTAATTGGCCATCAAGCGGTAGCGGCCGATCCCAGCGACACCGAACAGATGAATATGCGCACCCTCTGGAAGACCGATACCGCGCGCGCGCGCGCCGAACTGCACTGGCGATTTACGCTGGTGGCGGCGGTGTTCATGATGGCGCTGATGGTTGTCCCGCTTAGCGTGGTGAACCCGCGTCAGGGCCGCGTGCTGTCTATGCTGCCGGCGATGCTGCTGTATCTGGTGTTCTTCCTGCTGCAAACGTCGATCAAATCGAACGCGGGTAAAGGCAAAATGGACCCCGCTATCTGGATGTGGGGCGTGAACCTGCTCTACTTCGCGCTGGCGGTGCTGCTTAACCTGTGGGATACGGTGCCGATGCGTCGTTTCCGTGCCCGGTTTAATAAAGGAGCGGTGTGATGCAGGCGTTTGGCGTACTTGACCGCTATATCGGTAAAACCATTTTCAACACCATCATGATGACGCTGTTCATGCTGGTGTCGCTCTCCGGCATTATTAAGTTTGTCGACCAGCTGAAAAAAGCCGGACAGGGCAGCTATGATGCAATGGGCGCCGGGCTTTATACCATTCTCAGCGTACCAAAAGATGTGCAAATCTTCTTCCCCATGGCGGCGCTGCTTGGCGCATTGCTGGGGCTGGGGATGCTGGCGCAGCGCAGCGAACTGGTGGTGATGCAAGCTTCCGGTTTTACCCGTATGCAGGTGGCTCTGGCGGTGATGAAAACGGCGATCCCGCTGGTGTTGTTAACCATGGCGATGGGTGAGTGGGTGGCGCCGCAGGGCGAACAGATGGCGCGTAACTACCGTGCGCAGCAGATGTACGGCGGTTCACTGTTGTCGACCCAGCAGGGGCTGTGGGCGAAAGACGGGCATAATTTTGTCTACATTGAGCGGGTGAAGGGCAATGATGAGCTGGGCGGCGTGAGCATCTACCAGTTTAACGATAACCGTCGTCTGCAATCAGTTCGCTACGCCGCTTCCGCTAAGTTTGATAATGAAGCTAAGATCTGGCGCCTGTCGCAGGTGGATGAATCTAATCTCATCGATCCGAAACAGGTTACCGGCACGCAAATGGTGAGCGGCACCTGGAAGACCAAGCTAACGCCAGACAAACTCGGTGTGGTCGCGCTGGATCCGGATGCGCTGTCAATCAGCGGCCTGCATAACTACGTGACCTATCTGAAGTCCAGCGGTCAGGATCCGGGCCGTTACCAGCTCAATATGTGGAGCAAAATCTTCCAGCCGCTGTCGGTGGCCGTGATGATGCTGATGGCGCTGTCGTTCATTTTTGGCCCACTGCGGAGCGTGGCAATGGGCGTGAGAGTGGTTACCGGGATTAGCTTCGGCTTTATCTTCTACGTACTCGACCAGATTTTTGGCCCACTGACGTTGGTTTACGGCATCCCGCCGATAATCGGCGCGCTGCTGCCAAGCGCAAGTTTCTTCCTGATAAGCCTTTGGCTGATGATGAGAAAAGCGTAGTACAATAGAAGGGTGCGAAAGCACCCTTTTTTTTCGTCTTTGCATGGAGGCATTGATGTTTGGTAAATCCCTGATATTCATTCTGCAGGTCGCTGCCGGAATCTTGTGGATCCCGGATATTTTTATCATCGCCACCATCTTCTTCGGCGCGTTGCATCCAGAGTGGGCCAGCGGCTGGTTCCTGTTTGAAGGCACAGTTTTTCTGCTTATGCTGGTGTTTTTTATCTGGTCGCTGAAACGAGCGGATGTGCTGAGCCTGACGACGGGGCTGGTGCGTGCGGGCACAGCTGAAGAGCAAAAAGCCAATCGGGTGCTGTTTTGGTTCGATCTCAATGGCACGTTAGCGGGGGTTATACTGTCGCTATCGATATTCGCTTTTCTGTTTGCTTTCGTGGTGTTAGACAAAGGCCTGCCGCTATATCTTCATCAGGTTGCGGTGGTCGCCGTGCTGGCGCTGTGCTGGCGTGGCAATCACCGCCTCGAAGCGCGCAAAAGCGCGCGGGGATATGGGGATTATGTTAAGACAACCCCCTGAGGCGACTAAGGCCTAACGCTTACGCTCACCGAGCCAACAAATAACCCGGATGAGGCGCAGCGCGCCACAATCCGGGGTCGGCGTCCTTGCGCTAACGGCGCCTTCCGCCGAGCAGGCTTCCCAGCATGCCGCGGACGATCTGGTTGGTTACCTGACGTACGGCGCTTTTGGCCGCGGTCTGCACGATACCATCTCGTTTACCGCCGCGCGGGCCGGTAGTGCCGAACAGAATATCTTTCAGTCCACCGAGTAGCCCGTCATCATCACCGTTTTGTTGACCTTTTGCCGGCGGTGCCGACTGCTGCTCTGTGGCGACCTGCACCCCTTTTTGCAGCATTTCGAAGGCCGACTCGCGGTCAATCTCTTCTTCATACTTGCCGTACAGCGCCGAGTGGTTAATCAGGCCATTTCGCTCATCATCGGTGACCGGTCCCATCCGCGAGCAGGGAGCGATAACCATTGCGCGCTCGACGACCGACGGGCTGCCTTTCTCGTCGAGGAAGGAGATCAGCGCTTCGCCGGTACCGAGCTCCTGAATGGCCTGCTCGGTACTGAATGCCGGGTTGGCTCGCATGGTCTGGGCGGCGGTTTTCACCGCTTTTTGATCCTTCGGAGTAAAGGCTCGCAGGGCATGCTGCACGCGGTTGCCCAACTGGCCAAGCACGGCATCCGGGATATCCGACGGATTCTGCGAGACAAAATAGACGCCGACCCCTTTAGAGCGGATAAGACGGATCACCTGCTCGATTTTATCCAGCAGTACCTGCGGCGCATCGTTAAACAGCAGGTGGGCTTCGTCAAAGAAGAACACCAGCTTCGGTTTTTCGAGGTCGCCGGCTTCCGGCAGGCGCTCGTAGAGTTCGGAGAGCATCCACAGCAGGCTGGCGGCGTACAGCTTCGGCATCTGATAGAGCTTTTCAGCGCTGAGGATATTAATCACCCCTTTACCGCTGGCATCGACACGCATCCAGTCCTGAATATCCAGCATCGGTTCGCCGAAGAAGTGCTCTGCGCCCTGCTGCTCCAGGGTTAACAGCCCGCGCTGGATAGCGCCGACCGACGCGCTGCTGATGTTGCCATACTGGTTCTGGAAGGCTTTGGCGTTATCACCGATAAACTGGGTGATGGCGCGGAGATCTTTAAAGTCCAGCAGCAGCAGGCCGCGATCGTCAGCAATACGGAAAATAATGTTTAGCACGCCGCTTTGTACTTCATTCAGGTTGAGCAAGCGGGCGAGCAGCAGGGGGCCGAGATCCGACACCGTGGCGCGCACCGGGTGGCCCTTTTCACCAAAGATATCCCAAACAACCACCGGGTTGGCATGCGGCTCCCAGTCGGTAACGCCGATTTTTTCCAGACGCGCCTGAAGTTTCTCAGAGCTCTGGCCTGCTTCCGCGATACCGGTCAGGTCGCCTTTCACATCGGCCATAAAGACCGGTACGCCGATCTCGGAAAATGACTCCGCCAGTTTCTGCAAAGTTACGGTTTTACCGGTGCCGGTGGCGCCGGTAATTAGGCCGTGACGGTTAGCCATTGCAGGCAGCAGATGCAGTTGTTTATCCAGCGTGCGCGCAATCAGCAGGGGTGAGCTCATGATCGATTCCTCCATTTATCCTGCGTCGATTATAGGCAACCTGACAGCAAAAAGATGGAGGAAATCGATAACTCTCAACGTTTAATCTCAGGCGCAGTGGCGCTGAATCAGCGCGATGCTCTGTTCAATCTCGCGGCGAATCTCCTCTTCGCGCCATGACGCCAGCTGCGGAGCGAAAGGCTCGAAGGCGTAATCTCCCTGGTATCCGCGGGCTTCGAGATGTTTTACCTGCTGGCAGGTCAGCAGCCTATCTTGTGGTGTCAGCATGATGCGCTCGTTGTCGGTCAACTGTTCGCGTGGGCGGGGATCGTCAACGCCGGAGAGATGAACCAGACCTATCTCAGCAATGTCCAGCTGGCTGAATTCCTCTTCAGCTTGTGGATAAAGATGATGATGGAAAGTATCAATTAACAGCTTAAACGGCACTTGAGCGTCACGAATGAGCGCCTGCGCCTGCGCCGCCGAGCGCAGCGAACTTTGTGGGAAGCCAAGCGGCTCAACCAGGCCCTGAACGCCATATTGTTCGAACAACGGCGCCAGCTCGCGCATAGCGGCAAGCGTTTCTTGCGGCGCTACAACGGTGCCATCATTTAACGGGCACATCACCAGCGATTTGGCGCCAATGGACTGCGCCTCTTTCAGCAGCGACTCCGTCAGCTGACGTACTTCAGCGCTGTGGCGATTGAAGGGATAGACGGCGTTGATCGTCAGAATTTCAAGCTGGTATCGGTCGGCCAGCTTGCGCACCTGCTGGTGGGTTAGCTCATCGGTGACTTTACCGCTGGGTAAATCATTACGCAGCTCGACCTTATGCAGCCCGAGTTCGCTTACCAGACGGAAAAACGCTTCAATGCTAAGCGATGGCGCAATTTTACGATTGATACAGAAACGCTGCAGGGCAATGGCCATTTGACACTCCTGACAAGATGTTGACTGGTTTAGTTCGCTTGCCTGATAGTTAAAATGTTTATTTCATCATTGGCAATGGATGAAATGATGGTTGTTTGAGCACGATCGCAAAATAGTTGCTGCGCTATTTCATAGTTTACATCAACGTCAACCGCAGAAAATCTCACCTTCACTACCGCTGCGATATGAAATCATGTAGAGAGAGGCTTGCTGAAAAATGCGACAGCTATCACCAAAGTGGAATTTCATTTTATCTGTTTATTGAAATATAAATTTCATTTTACTACGGTTATAGCACAGCACAATCAGCGACGGGCCGTAACTTGAACGGCCTTCTACACTATGAGGCGAGAAGATGACTATCACAGGTAACTTTATTGGTGGGAAAACGGTAACCAGCAGCAGCCGGGAAACGATGCCGGTGTACGACCCGGCCACTGGCGATGTGGTTCGCGAAGTCACGCTTTCCACCGCGCAGGAGGTTTCCGACGCAATCCAGGTCGCTCGCGACGCTTTTGACAGCTGGTCCCGTACCACGCCGCTGCGCCGCGCCCGCGTGCTGTTCAATTTTAAAATGCTGCTTGAACAGCACGTCGATGAACTGGCGGGAATTATCGTTAGCGAGCACGGCAAAGTGTGGTCCGATGCGTTGGGCGAGCTGACCCGCGGCATGGAAGTGGTTGAGTTCGCTTGCGGTATTCCGCATCTCATTAAAGGTGAGTTTTCTTCCGACGTGGGTACCGGCGTCGACAGCTATTCGCTCATGCAGCCGCTGGGCGTGGTGGCGGGGATAACGCCGTTTAATTTCCCGGCTATGGTGCCGATGTGGATGTTCCCCATCGCGCTGGCCTGCGGCAACAGCTTCGTGCTGAAACCACCGGCGCTGGCGCCGACCGCGGCGGTACGCATGGCTGAATTACTGAAAGAAGCCGGTCTGCCGGACGGCGTTTTTAACGTCATTCATTGCAGCAATGAAGATGCCGAGCAGCTTTATACCGACCCGCGTATTGCCGCCGTCAGCTTTGTCGGCTCCTCTGGCGTAGCGGAATATATCTATAAAACCGCCAGCGCTCACGGAAAACGCGTCCAGGCGTTTGGCGCGGCGAAAAACCATGCCATCGTGATGCCGGACGCCGATCTTGATGCGACCGTGAATGCCATCATGGGTGGTGCGTATGGTTCCGCAGGCGAGCGCTGTATGGCCCTGCCGGTAGTGGTGGCCGTCGGTGACGAGACCGCAGATAAGCTCATTGCCCGCCTGAAACCATTAGTCGAGTCGTTGAAAGTGGGACCTGGTTGCCTGCGCGGCAAAGACGAAAACGAAATGGGGCCGGTGGTATCCGAAGCGCATCAGAAAAAAGTACTCGGCTATATTGATAAGGGCGTCAGCGAAGGGGCGTCGTTGGTGGTGGATGGCCGCAGGCTGCGCGTGGCCGGGCATGAGGACGGATATTACGTTGGCGGTACGCTGTTTGACCATGTCACTCCGGAAATGACCATCTGGCGTGAAGAGATTTTTGGCCCGGTGCTGGGGATCGTCCGCGTTGCTGATTACCAAAGCGCGCTGGCGCTGGTTAACAGCCATGAATTTGGTAACGGCAGCGCCGTCTTTACCAGCAATGGCCATACCGCCCGCGAGTTCGTTCATGATGTACAGGCCGGCATGGTTGGCGTCAACGTACCGGTGCCGGTACCAATGGCCTTCCATAGCTTTGGCGGCTGGAAGCGCTCGGTATTTGGCGCGCTGAACGTCCACGGGCCTGACGGCGTTCGCTTCTATACCCGTATGAAAACTGCCACCGTGCGCTGGCCGCAGGGGCAGCAAACCGTATCTGAATTCAGTATGCCGACGTTAGGTTAATCGGCGAAGGAGAACGCTATGTCGTTATTGGCTAAAGCGCAAAAAGAGGGACATATCCAGCACATCACCCCGCAGAGCGCGGGGTGGCATTATATTGGCTTTGATGTCTGGATGTTAAAACAGGGGCAAACCGTGACCCTGGAGAGCGGTGAACGTGAGCTATGTCTGGTTCTGGTCTCCGGGCTGGCCTCGATCAAAACTCAGCACGCCGATTTTCCCGACCTCGGTAAACGCATGTCGCCATTCGAGCGTACGCCGCCGTGGTCAGTCTATGTGCCGCCGCAGGATAAGGTCGAGGTCACTGCAGATTCCGATCTTGAGCTGGCGGTCTGCAGCGCGCCGGGCAAAGGCAGCTTCCCGGCGCGAGTGATACGGCCTGAGGATGTCGGCGTAGAGCATCGCGGTAAAGGGCGCAACCAGCGGCTGGTACATAATATTCTGCCGGATAACGCCCAGGCGGATTGCCTGTTGGTAGTGGAAGTCTACACCGAAGAAGGGGCGACCAGCTCCTGGCCATCGCATAAGCACGATACCGCGCTGCCGGGGCAGGAAACCCAGCTGGAAGAAACCTATTACCACCGTTTCGATCCGCCGCAAGGTTTTGCCTTTCAGCGAGTGTACACCGATGACCGCAGCCTGGATGCCTGTATGGCGCCCTATAACCATGATGTGGTGATGGTGCCGCGCGGCTACCATCCGGTAGCGGCGATCGCCGGTTACAACAGCTATTATCTGAACGTGATGGCGGGGCCGGATCGTAAGTGGCTATTTACCTGGGAAGACGATCACGCCTGGATCAACAGCGATCGCTATTCATAGCGCGCGATATACGAGAAAAGCCGGGGATGTCCCCGGCTTTTTTGTCTATTGATTGCCCCTGTTTACCGCTAGCGCAACGGGTAATCAGGCGCGGTGCTGCTGCGGCTCTTTGCTGCTATTCAATGCCAGCGATACCGCCAGCGTCTGCGCCAGGCACAGCGAGGCCACCTGTGAACGGAAACCATCGACCTGCGCTTCACGCACCACAAAGCACACATCACTGAAGGCGGCAAGCGGGCTTACCTGGCTATCGGTAATGGCGATTTGTCGCGCCTTGCGCTGGGCGCCAAGCTCAACCAGCTCCACCACTTCACGGGCATAAGGCGAGAAGCTCACCGCCACGACCACATCCTTCGGCCCCACCAGACTGAGCTGCTCGGTGAACATCCCGCCGAGGCCGTCGATCAGAAAGGCTTTGCGATCCAGATGGCGCAGCGCGTAGGTCAGGTAAGAGGCGACGCTGAACGAGCGACGCAGACCGATAACATAGATATTTTCCGCATCCGCCAGTAAATCTACCGCCCGGTTGAGGTCTTCGCCGGAGGTCTGCATTGCCAGTTGCTGCAGCGCCTGGGTATTGACCATGCTGAACATGTTGAGGATTTCCGTCGGCGTTTCCGGCGGCGTTGTTTCGTCGTTAGTAGTCTGGCGGAACAGACGTGCGCGCTCGGTGTAGTTGGCGGTCTCTTCCATCAGATGCTGCCTGAACATCTGCTTCATTTCGTTAAAGCCGCTGAAGCCAAAGGCGTTAGCGAAGCGAATCAGCGTTGAGGGCGGAACGTCAGCCTGTTGCGCAATGGAGGCTACGGTATCGAAAGCAACGCTATTACTGTTATCCAGTATATAGCGCGCCACCTGCTTCAGACGTTTGCTGAGCGTGTCGTAGCGCCGTCTGATTTCATCCTGCAGGATGGTCAGTTGGGTCGGATTATTAGCCATAAGTTGCGCTCTGAGAAAATGGAAGGAATATGGCTTCCAGTGTACCAAATGAAGCGAATTTTTCATTTTTTGCGATGAAATACGCGATTCATTTCACGAAGAAACCGCAGGCCCGCCGCTTTCAAGGAAGTGGCGGGCCTGAAGGAGGTTAGCCGCGCGCTTCGCGCCAGTAGCCGATGAGCCGTAGATAGTTGCGTTTCACTTCATCGATTAGCGCTGCGTCATCCAGTTCGCCCTGCATCCAGCGGCGCGAAGGCTGGCCAAAGATGGTTCGGCCGACGGCAAAACCCTTGATCATCGGGTGCCCGGCCGCTTCGGCGAAACCTGAACGCAATCGATCCGATGGCGCATCCAGCCCCAGGAGCAGGATGCCCCGGCACCACGGATCTTCGCGCTCGATAAGCGCTGAGATCCGCTCCCACTGGGCGCTGGCCAGCGGCGGCAGCTTCCACCAGTCCGGCTGGATGCCCAACTGATAGAAGTGCTCCAGCATAGTGTGGTAGTGGCGTTCATCTTTGTCCGGTCCGTTCTCCGGCAGGATCACTTCCAATAGCAGCTCGTGCCCGGACTTATTGCAGGCCTGCCAGACTTCCAGCAGCAGCGCATCCTGCTCGGCGCGCAGCGCCGCCGGGTCATCCGGGTGGTAAAAGACCAGGCATTTGACGACGTGCTCAAGCGGCCAGTCGATCAGCTGTGAGCCAATATTACCATGTTCAAGACGTAGCGGACGCGAGCTGGGGAGCTCAATCGGCCGACCGATCCACCAGCCTTTACCGGTAATGGCGTTAAGTGAACGTTGACCATAGGTACCATCGGCGAGGATGCCGCTGCGCCGATCCAGCCCGGCCTCTGTGGCGGCCGCCTCGGCGGCGGCCAACAGCAGCAGTTTGAGTTCGGGAATACAGGCCGGGTCGCGCCCGGTTTCTAATGCCAGATCCGCCAGCTGTTTACGATGGTCAAAGGCGAAGATACACAGTTCCGGCCACGGCTGGCGTCGGCTGGTCACCCGGTGCAAATGATTTAACCGCGCGTCGATATCCGGGCGCGGAACGGCATCGGCCCGCGATAAATAATCATCAAGCTCTACTTTTGTCGGCATCGCCGGCGCGCAGCCGTGGCGCGAAACCACTAAGGCGCCGCAGGCGTTGGCGTAGCGGCAGGCCTGCTCCCAGCCCTCATCGTTAAGCCAGCCGCGCAGTAGCCCGGACATAAAAGCATCGCCGGCACCGAGCACGTTGAGTACTTCGACGCGAACGCCTTGCTGCAACGGCACTTCGTCCCAGCTATCCGGGATGGCGCCCTCCAGCACCACGCAACCCATCGGCCCGCGCTTGCAGACCAGCGTCGCTTTGGTGGCATGGCGAACGTTTTTCAGCGCGGTGAGGGTATCGGTGCTGCCGCCGGCGATATGAAACTCCTCTTCAGTGCCGACGACTAAATCGAACAGGTGCAGAACTTCCTGCAACTGACGGGTCACCGGACCCGACTCAATGAAACGCGTTTCACCGTCGCCCAGCGAAGTAAGCCCCCACAGCACCGGACGGTAATCGATATCCAGCGCGGTACGCAGGCCGTGGCGGCGGGCGTATTCCAGCGCCTTCAGTACCGCATCGCGGGTATTGGCGTGTGAAAGGTGGGTGCCGGTCACCGCCAGAGCGCGTGAAGAGGCGATGTACTCCTCATTGATATCGTCAGGCGTCAGCGCCATATCGGCGCAGTTGTCGCGGTAGAAAATCAGCGGGAAGGTATCCTGATCCTTAATGCCCAGCATCACCAACGCGGTCAGCCGTTCTTTATCCGTGATCAGATATTCGGTATCGACACCTGCGCGGCGGAGGGTTTCACGTAGAAACCGGCCGTTATGCTCATCGCCCACCCGCGCCAGCATCGCCGATTTTAATCCCTGAATCGCGGTACCAAAGGCGACATTGCCCGAGGAACCGCCGAGATACTTGGCGAAACTGGCCACATCTTCCAACCTTGCCCCTATCTGCTGGGCGTAGAGATCGACGGCCACCCGGCCAATACAGATGACGTCGAGCCGCTTAACTGCTGCATTCATCGCTAGGGTTTCCTTTTGCAAATCTGCTGCCAGGAGAAGGTCGCATGAGTGACGGTCTGCCGTGAACAGCCTGATGGTTATTAGTTATCTCTAGTTTGAGAAATAAATATTTCATTTTCAAATCTAATCGAAATTAAAAAACCAAAAGTGTGAAGGATCTACCACTCTGCGTGGGTACGCAGCTGCCCACCCATACATGCTGTCTGCGTCCCGCTTACCCATGCTCTCCTTTTTTTAATACCAATATTATCCATAATTTTCATGTAGATAATCTTGTTTTTCCTCTTTTGTTTGGAAACCTGCTCGCGAAGGAGATGTAAGTGAAACGTGTGAAATGGGTAGAGAGTTTGATCCTTCTCGCAAAATGAAACATTTCTTCTGTATTTGTGTTTAATGAAAAAAATGTTTGCCTATAATCCAAAAATATTCCAGTGGACGTTAACGGCTTTCCCTCACCTACGCCATCTTCTTTGGCGAGCAAAGCGCTAACTCACACGACAAATACTGAACGATAAGGATTAGGCAACATGGGCAAACTGAGACTGACAATGGCGCAGGCGCTGGTGAAGTTCCTTGATAACCAGTATCTGGAGGTGGACGGCGAAGCGCAGAAATTCGTGAAAGGGATTTTCGCTATTTTTGGTCACGGCAACGTGTTGGGCTTAGGCCAGGCGCTGGAAGAGAACAGCGGCGAACTGCGGGTTTACCAGGGGCGTAATGAACAAGGCATGGCCCATGCGGCCACCGGCTTTGCCCGCCAGTCACTGCGCCGGCAGATCATTGCCTGCACTTCTTCCATCGGTCCGGGAGCGGCCAACATGATCACCGCCGCGGCGACGGCAACGGCCAACCGTATCCCGTTGTTATTACTGCCGGGCGATGTATTCGCCACCCGCCAGCCGGACCCGGTACTGCAGCAAATCGAACAGAGCTACGATCTGAGTATCACGACTAACGACGCATTTCGCGCGGTGAGTAAGTACTGGGATCGTATTATCCGCCCGGAACAGCTCATGAGCGCCTGCATTAATGCCATGCGCGTGCTGACGGATCCGGCGGAAACCGGCGCCGTCACCTTGTGTCTGCCGCAGGACGTGCAGGGTGAAGTCTGGGATTATCCCGAGTCCTTTTTTGCCCGCCGTGTCCACCGTCTGGATCGCCGTCCGCCAAGCGCGGCGCAGTTGGCGGATGCGGTAGCGGCAATTAAAGCCAGCCGTAAACCGCTCATCGTCTGCGGCGGCGGCGTGAAATATTCCGCGGCAGGCGAAGCGCTGGTGAGCTTCGCCGAACGTTACGACATCCCGTTTGCGGAAACGCAGGCCGGAAAGGGCACGGTGGTTTCATCGCATCCGCTGAACGTCGGCGGCGTTGGCGAAACGGGCTGTCTGGCTGCCAACCTGTTGGCGAAAGAAGCCGATCTGGTCATCGGTATCGGCACGCGCTTTAGCGATTTTACCACCTCCTCGAAATGGATATTCCAATCCCCGGGCGTGCGCTTTCTTAACGTTAACGTCAGTAATTTTGATGCCTGGAAGCTGGACGGCATCCCAATGCTGGCGGACGCCCGCGAGGCGCTAAGCGCGCTCAGCGCCGCGCTGGCGAACGAGTCCTGGCAGGCAGAATGGGGCGCGCAGATTGCAAGCGTCCAGAGCCGGCAGATGAAAGAGACCCAGCGCGTCTATCAGGCGGTCTGGCAGGAAACGGATTTCGTACCAGAAATTGATGACCATATTGACCGTGAATCGGTATATCGCGAATTCCGTCAAATCACGGATTCTACCCTGACGCAAAGCAGCGTTCTTGGCTTGCTGAACGAGTCGCTGGCGGCGGATGCGGTCATTGTGGCGGCGGCGGGCAGCCTGCCGGGGGATTTACAACGCGTCTGGCGCAACCGCGCGCCGAATACCTATCACGTCGAGTACGGCTACTCGTGCATGGGCTATGAGGTCAACGCCGCCCTCGGCGTTAAGCTGGCGCAGCCGCAGAGCGAAGTCTATTCGCTGGTCGGCGATGGCTCCTTCATGATGCTGCACTCTGAGCTGGTCACCTCCCTGCAGGAGCGGGCGAAGATCAACGTCATCCTGCTCGACAACATGGCGAACGGCTGCATCAACAACCTGCAGCTGGAACACGGTATGGATAGCTTTGGCACCGAGTTCCGCTACCGCTCGGCGGAAAACGGCCAGCTGCAGGGCGGGCTGGTACCGGTAGATTTCGCCACGATTGCTTCCGGCTACGGCTGCAAGACCTGGCGGGTCACCACCCTCGATGAGCTTCGCCACGCGCTGGATGCCGCTCGCCGTGAAACCGTCAGCACGCTTATCGACATTAAAGTACTGCCGAAAACCATGGTCCACAAATACGGTAGCTGGTGGAACGTTGGCGTGGCGCAGACGGCGCTGTCGGAACGTATCCGTAAAGTCGCTGAAATGATTAATGAAAAACGCGCCCAGGCGCGGGATTACTAACAAAGAACACGAACCCTGAACCCTACAGAACTACGGAGAGAACCATCATGTCACTCAAATTAGGTGTCATCGGCGCAGGCGCCATCGGTAAAGAACATATCCGTCGCTGCACCCAGGTCCTACAGGGGGCGACCGTGGTCGCCGTTTCCGATATCAACGCCGATAACGCCCGTGCGGCAGTAGCGCTGCCGGGCGTGCAGGCGGAAGTCTACGCCGACGGTCATGATGTGATTAAAGCCAGCGACGTTGACGCCGTGCTGGTGACCTCCTGGGATCCAACCCATGAAGAGTACACCCTGGCGGCTATTGAGGCCGGTAAGCCCGTCTTTTGCGAAAAGCCGTTGGCGATGAGCGCGGAAGGCTGCCGCCGCATCGTTGATGCTGAAATGAAAGCCGGGCGTCGCCTGGTGCAGGTCGGCTTTATGCGCCCGTACGATGAAGGCTATCTGGCGCTGAAGAAAGTCATTGATGACGGCGATATCGGCGCGCCGCTGATGCTGCGCTGCGCCCACCGCAACCAGTCGGTCGGCGAGAACTACACCACCGATATGGCGATCACCAACACCCTGATCCACGAGCTGGACGTGCTGCGCTGGCTGCTAAATGACGACTACCGCTCCGTACAGGTACGCTTCCCGCGCTCGACCTCCCATACCCATGCGCGGCTGAAAGACCCTCAGATAGTCTCGTTTGAAACGAAAAAGGGCACCCTGATCGACGTCGAAGTCTTCGTAAATTGCCAGTACGGCTACGACATCCAGTGCGAAGTCGTTGGCGAAACGGGCATTGCGCGCCTGCCGGAACCGTCGGCGGTGGAGATGCGTAAAGCCGCCAGCCTGTCGACAGCCATCCTCACCGACTGGAAAGACCGTTTCATCAAAGCCTACGACGTCGAACTGCAGGCATTTATCAATGATGTGAAAGCCGGCAAGCTGCAGGGCCCCTCCGCCTGGGACGGTTATGCGGCATCGGTTGCCGCCGACGCCTGTCTGAAGGCGCAGGAGTGCAACGAACCGGTAGCTGTGTCGCTGCCTGAGTGCCCGGCATTCTACCAACGCTAAATCCTCCTTCACCGACGTAACGTTTCAAACAGGTAACGACGATGAAAATTGCTTTTGATGTCGATGTGATTCGCGATCTCGGGATCACCAGAATGGTTCAGCAGGTGGCGGAGTGGGGCTACAAATACATTGAACAGTCGCCGCACCCGCAGATTAACCCATTCTACAAACATCCGCGCGCCAGCCGGGAGATCATGGCCGAGTATAAGCAGGCGCTGCGTGACAACGGCGTTGAACTCTCCTCGTTCATCTGCGTTTATCGCTGGTCCGGCCCGGATGAGCTGCGCCGTCAGGCGGCGGTGAAGAACTGGAAGCGGCTCATCGAAGTAGCGGTAGAGATGGGCGTGCAGGTTATCAACACCGAATTTTCTGGCGATCCTAACCAGCCGGAAATTTGCGAAGAAATGTTCTACCGCTCGATGGAAGAATTACTGCCGATATTCGAACGTGAAGGTATCCGCGTCGAAATCCAGGCCCACCCGTGGGACTTCTGCGAAGAAAACAACGAGACGGTGGATATCGTGAAGTCCTTCCGTAGCGACAACGTGAAGTACGTCTACAGCGTGCCGCACACCTTCTTCTACGACAAAGGTAAAGGTGAAGTCGAGAAGATGCTGCGCTATGCCGGTCAGGACCTGTCGCACGTGCTGATTGCCGATACCCGCAATCACACCAAACACTGCCGCTATATCGTTAATCCGCCGGGCGTTGACGCCGCCGTACACCAGCACGTCGGCGTCGGCGAGGGGGATGTCGATTTCGATGCTCTGTTCCGCACCCTGCGCGATATGCGCTTCGCTGAACAGACCTTCAAAGTTGGCGGTGAACCGATCGTCTGCACCTCGCTGTTTGGTTACCCGGAAAAGATGAAATACCAAGCCGTGGAAACGCGTGAACTTATCGAACGTGAACTGCTGCGCCGGTAAGGCGCGGCGGCAGGAGCATCAAAATGAACAAAGAGAACGTCAAACTGGCTATCGCCCCTATCGGTTGGACTAACGACGATATGCCTGAGCTGGGGAGCGAAAACACCTTCCAGCAAACGGTCAGCGAAATGGCGCTGGCCGGGTTTACCGGCAGCGAAGTCGGCAGCAAATATCCGCGCGACCCGGCGGTGCTGAAGCCGATGCTGGATATTCGCGGCATGCAGATTTGCAACGCCTGGTTCAGCACCTTCTTCGCGAATGGCCAAAGAGAAAAAACCATCGATGAATTCGTTAACCACATGAATTTCCTCCATGCGATGGGCGCGAAGGTGATTGGCTGCTCTGAACAAAGCGGCAGTATCCAGGGGCTCGATAAACCGATCCTCGGCGATGTAAAACCGTGCTTTAGCGACGAAGAGTGGCAGCGGGTAGCCGAAGGTTATAACGCGCTTGGCAAACTGGCGGCAGAGAAGGGGATGCAGGTTTGCCTGCATCACCATATGGGCACCGGCATTCAGACTGCCGCGGAGATCGACAAGTTTATGTCGCTGGTGGACGAACGCGTCTTCCTGCTCTACGACACCGGTCACGCCTGGTATTCAGAGGGCGGCGAGGCGCCGATGCTGGCGATCCTGAAAAAATATCTGCCGCGCATTAACCACGTGCATCTGAAAGACGTCCGCCCCGCGGTAATTGAGCAGGTGCGCCGCGAAGGGCTCTCATTCCTCGACGGCGTCAAGAAAGGCACCTTTACCGTACCGGGAGACGGCGAAATAGATTTCCGTCCGGTCTTCCAGTTGCTGGATGACTACGGCTACAAGGGGTGGATGGTAGTGGAAGCCGAACAAGACCCTGCGCTGGCGAACCCCTTCGAATACGCCGTAAAGGCGCGTAAGTACATCTGCGAAACGGCAGGAATCTGATCGTTGATGCATTTCGGGCCACACAGCTGCGTGGCCCGCTTTTTCTAAACCTCAAGAGAACCACACGAGAACGACACGTCCGTGAGGCAGGAGGCCTCTGTATTCAGACAAGAGCATATCTTCCCCCTACAAGGTAGGTTACTGGAGTCTTCTATGTCACAGGAACAATATCTCACACTCAATAAAGCGTCGGGGCCGAATAGCGACGCCCCGGCAACGCCGTTTGTTAAGATCGTTGCGTTGATTGCGACCTTAGGCGGTTTACTCTTTGGCTACGACACCGGGGTGATTTCCGGCGCCCTGCTGTTTATGGGTAAGGAACTGCATCTCACGCCCTTTACCACCGGGCTGGTGACCAGCTCACTGCTGTTCGGCGCCGCATTCGGCGCACTGCTTTCTGGCCATCTGGCCAGCGCCGCAGGCAGAAAGAAAATCATCCTCTGGCTGGCGGTGATCTTTGCTATCGGTGCGGTGGGAACCGCCCTCGCGCCGGACGTCAACTGGATGATTTTCTTCCGCCTGGTTCTCGGCGTAGCGGTTGGCGGCGCGGCGGCAACGGTGCCGGTTTACATCGCTGAGATGGCGCCGGCCAATAAACGCGGGCAACTGGTCACGCTGCAGGAGCTGATGATCGTCTCTGGACAGCTGCTGGCCTATATTTCTAACGCCACCTTCCATGAGCTGTGGGGCGGTGAAAGTACCTGGCGCTGGATGCTGGCGGTGGCGACGCTACCTGCCGTGCTGCTGTGGTTTGGCATGATGTTTATGCCGGATACCCCGCGCTGGTATGCGATGAAAGGCCGACTGGCGGAAGCACGCCGGGTGCTGGAGCGTACGCGGCGTAAAGATGATGTCGAGTGGGAGCTAATGGAGATTACGGAAACTCTCGACGAGCAGCGCAATCTTGGTAAGCCAAAAATTCGTGAAATCATGACCCCTTGGCTGTTTAAGCTGTTCATGATCGGTATCGGCGTGGCGGTTATTCAGCAGCTTACCGGCGTCAATACCATTATGTACTATGCGCCGACGGTGCTGACCTCGGTCGGTATGACCGATAACGCCGCGCTGTTCGCCACCATTGCCAACGGCGTGGTTTCGGTGCTGATGACCTTTGTCGGCATCTGGATGCTGGGGAAGATAGGTCGTCGCCCGATGACCATGATCGGCCAGTTCGGCTGTACTGCCTGCCTGGTGTTTATCGGCGCGGTGAGCTACCTGCTGCCGGAAACGGTCAATGGTCAGCCGGATGCGCTGCGCGCCTATATGGTACTGGCGGGAATGCTGCTGTTCCTGAGCTTCCAGCAGGGGGCGCTGTCGCCGGTGACCTGGCTGCTGTTATCGGAAATTTTCCCAACCCGGATGCGCGGGATGTTTATGGGCGGGGCGGTGTTCTCAATGTGGATTGCCAACTTCCTGATCTCGCTGTTCTTCCCGATGCTACTGTCGTGGGTCGGCCTCTCCGGAACCTTCTTTATCTTTGCGGCAATCGGTATCTTCGGCGCGATCTTCGTGATCAAATGCGTGCCGGAAACGCGCAATCGCAGCCTTGAGCAGATCGAACACTATCTGCGTGAGAAGCTGGATACCAGCCCAGCGGGAAAAGCCTACGCACGTAAATCCTGGGCTTCGTCGCAGGCGGATAAAATCTAAGGCTTCGACAAAATCTCCCCGGCGCATTCTACGCTGGGGGCGGTTGGTCACCCGGCCTGGGCGTTTACGCCGCAAGCCGGGCGCCCCGCAACCGACCTGTGCTACTTCACTTCTCCCAGCGCGGTCTTATCAACATAAGGTTTCATTAGCGCGTCAGCTTCCTTCTGCGCCGCCTGTACCGCGGCTTCCGGCGTTACTTTGGCATCGTTGACCACCGCCGCCAGCTGGTTCTCCATCGCCTTACGCACGGCGACGGTCTCCCAGGTGGAATACCACGGATGCGCGTACTTCAGCTGCTCAAGGGCGATCGCTGCCCGCGGATCCTGCTGCAGATATGCTTTCATCTCCGGCGTATCGTAAGAAGCCTTACGCGGCGAGAAGTAGCCGGTAAAGCGGCTCCACGCGCCGTTCACCTGCGGGCTCACCAGATAAGTCAGGAACTGGTAGGCCGCTTTCTTCTGCGCGTCGTTGATGCCTTTAAAGCTCACCAGGCTGGCGCCGCCAATCGGCACCGCGCGCTGCTCTTTGGCTGGTAGCATGGCGACCCCGAGTTCAAAATCTTTACTGTTCTCGCGCATAAAGCCCAGTGCGCCGGTGCTGAGCATCGCCATGCCAAGTTTGCCGGAGAAGAATGAAGCGCTGATCTGCTTCGAATTCAGTACCCCGGAAGGCATCACTTTGTCTTTGTAGATCAGATCCTGCCAGAAGCGCAGAGCGCCGATAGCGGTCGGCGAGTTGTAATAAACCTCACCCGGATAGTCTTCATTGAAATATTTACCGCCGTTGGCGCGCACCAGCGCCGAGAAGATCCAGCCGCCGTAGTCGTCGTTGGTCGACGGCAGCATGATCCCCCACTGGCCTTTGCTCTCGTCGGTCAGCTTTTTTGCATCGGCCAGCAGCTCGGCCCAGGTCTGCGGTGGTTGCGTGATCCCGGCCCGATCGAACAGCGTCTTGTTGTAGTAGAGGATCGGTGTCGAGTTATGGAACGGGATCGCATAGGTGGTGCCCATCACCTGGGCGTTCTTATGCATCGCGGGCCAGAATTCCTTTTGCAGAAAATCGCCAGCCTTTTGATCGCCGTATTTAAACAGCTCATCCATCGGCAGGATCTCATCCTTCAGCGCCAGATCGGTGGTGAAGTTGGCGGACATGATCACCAGCGCCGGCGGCTGCCCGGCCTTCTGTGCGGATTCGGCTTTGATCTTGGTGGTGTCATAATTACCGGTGAAGATGCCGCGTACTTCGACATCCTGCTGCGAGTCGTTGAACGCTTTAATAACGCGGGTCATCTCCATCGTCAGCTTGCCGTCTACCGGGGCCGGAAACATGAAGTCTATTTTCTCTTTCGCCAGCGCCGCACCGCTCAGAGCGAGGCTGAGCCCAACCGTCAGGGCGGTTAAGGGGTTAAACATGGTCTGTCTCCATCAGTAAATTATGCTGGGTCTCAGCATGAAAAAGATGCACATCGGCAGGCGAGAAGCCGAGGATCAGCGATTCGCCTTTTTCCGGCACTGCGCCGCGGTGGCGGCGGCTAAAGCGCAGGGTGCCGATCGGGGTGCTGACGTGGAGCAGATAATCGGCTCCCATCAGTTCTCGTTGCAGGACGGTGCCCGGCAGGCGCAGATGGCCTTGCTCCACGCGGTCGGTAATATGTTCCGGGCGAATGCCCAGCCAGACGCGGGTCTGGCTGCGGTGGCGCGGCGGTAGCGGATGGCGTAGTTCGCCAAGCTGAACGTTGCCGTCAACGCAGGGGAGCGATAGCAGGTTCATCGCTGGCGAACCGATAAATCCGGCCACGAACAGATTGGCCGGTTTGGCATACAGATATTCTGGCCGTCCTACCTGTTGCACGTGGCCGCCGTTCATCACCACGATGCGGTCGGCCATCGACATGGCCTCGGTCTGATCGTGGGTGACGTAGACGGTACTGGTTTTCAACTGCTGGTGGAGGTCCATAATGCTGTCACGGACTTCGCTGCGCAGGCGGGCGTCGAGGTTGGACAGCGGTTCATCCATTAAGAACAGCCGCGGATTACGCACGATCGCCCGCGCCATCGCTACCCGCTGCCGTTGGCCGCCGGAGAGCTTAGCCGGTTTGCGATCGAGCAGCGCCTCCAGCTGCAGCATCTGCGCGACTTTATCTACCCGCGGCTGCCAGCCGCTTTTCTCTTCCTTGCGTACCTTCATGCCGAAGGTGATGTTGTCGCGCACAGAGAGATGTGGAAACAGCGCATAGTTCTGGAAGATCATCGCAAAATTGCGTTCGCGCGGCGTGGTGTCGGTGATGTTCTCATCATGCAACCAGATTTCGCCTTCGCTGACCTGCTCCAACCCGGCAAGCAGGCGCAGCAGGGTGCTTTTACCGCAGCCCGACGGGCCGACCAGCACCACGAATTCGCCTTCGTGGATATCAAGCGACAGCGCGCTGAGCGCCGGTTTACCGTCGAAATGTTTACTGATGTTTTGCAGACTGAGCATGGCGGTTAGCGCTCTTCCGTTGGACAACTGATGTTTTCGTCGTACAGCCACGGCCCGGCGTAGTGGGCCAGCGAGTGCTGGTAGCTCACCCACTGCTCGCCGACCTGGCGGTGCATCAGGCACGAAGCCGGCGAGAGATCGTAATACGGTCGAGTGTCTTCGTGGCAGTACGGTACCTGATGGACGGTGCCGGGGAGGGTGGAGATCAGCGTCTGGCGATACTGGGTCATGGTCAGGCTATGGTTATGACCGCAAAAGATGCGCGTCAGCGACGGGAAACGCTCTACCAACGCCAGCAGACGGTGGCCGTTTTCGCAGGCAATCGGGTCCATCTGCGCATTGCCCAGCGGCAGCGGTGGGTGGTGCATAAACACCGTTGCCGGTTTGTCGCCGCCCTCGAATAGCTGCGCCTCCAGCCAGCTGATGGTCTCGTCGGTCAGCCAGCCTTTTGAAGTGCCGGCGCGGCTGGAGTCGATAAACAGCAGGCGGGTAGCGAAGTCGTCAACCGCATAGCGCATATTATTGGCATCGTTGCCGAGCTGCGGGCACAGCGGCTGCAGGTACTCCAGAAACAGCGCTTTATCATCGTGGTTGCCGGGGATCGGATACAGCGGATAATTCAGGCTGCCGAGGATCTGGCGAGCGACCTGATACTCCTCCGGGCGGCCGCAGTTGACGATATCGCCGCTCACCACCACCGCATCCGGGCGTTCGCGCAGCGCGTTAAGTTGAGAAACCACATCAGCATTGGCGGCATTGACGTCGATAAAACCGTACAGCTTTTCGCCGCGGCTGCGGAAATGGGTATCGGAAATGTGCGCTAACAGCATGAATAACTCCTTATTTGATCCCGGAGAAGCCGAAGCTTCGCAGGAACTGTTTCTGGAAAAGGATGAACGCCAGCATCAGCGGCAGGCAGACCATCAGCGTTCCGGCGCCGATGGTGCCCCACTGGCCGCCGGATTCAGCGCCCATGGCGAAAGAGACCAGCCCGACCGTCAGCACCTGCTTATCGGGATCGTTAAGAATCATCAGCGGCCACAGGTACTCGTTCCAGTGGTAGGTAATGCTGACGGTGGCGAAGGCCAGCACCGATGGCCAGGACATCGGCAGCAGTACGCGGAATAGCACCTGCCACCAGCGGCATCCCTCCATCAGCGCTGCCTCTTCCAGCTCTTTCGGGATGGCGAGGAACGCCTGGCGCATCAGAAACACGCCGAACGCCGAGGTAAAGTAAGGCATCATCACGCCGGTCAGAGTGTTGAGCAGGCCGAAGGTTTTCAGAGTCAGCATGTTCGGCACCATCATCACCACCGGCATGATCATCAGCTGGACGAGAAACAGCAGAAACAGCGTTTTCTTGCCGCGAAATTCGTGGCAGGCGAAGACGTAGCCGGCGGTGGTGATGGTGAGTAGCTGCACGAAGAAAGTGCCGAAGGTAAAGATAAGGGTGTTGGCGTACAGGCTCAGCCAGTCGGCGCTGTCCCAGGCGTCGCGGAAGTTATCGAGAGTCAGCGGCAGACGGGGCAGCAATGAGGCCATATCTTCGCCGAAGGTGGTGGCGCTGAACGAGGTCGCCAGCATCCAGATAAACGGGCTCACCCATAGCAGCGCCAGGCAGCACATGATTACCGTCAGGGTAAAGGGCTGCGAGCGACGCAGGCGCAACCACAGCGGACGCGAAGCGGCGGGCGAGCGGACCATCAGCGGCGAGATTTCAGCGCTCATAGTGGGCTCCTTTTTCCAGCAATTTCAGGTTAATCAGCGAGAAGGCAAACAACCCGGCCAGCGTCAGGAAGGTGGCGGCGGAGGCTTTGCCAAGGTCGTGGGTATCCCAGGCGAGATTCTGGATGTAATAGAGCAGCACGGTCGTGGCGTTATCCGGCCCGCCGCCCGTCATCACCGCGACGTGATCAATCTGGGTAATGGAGTAAATCAGCGCGGTGGTGATAACAAAGCTCAGCGTCGGGCGCAGCAGCGGCAGCGTGACCTTAAAAAACACCTGGGTGCGGCTGGCCCCTTCCATCAGCGCCGCTTCCCGCGTTGAGGCCGGAATGCTCTGCAGCCCGGCGAGGAAAAACAGCATGTAGTAGCCAGCGAATTCCACACGCCAATCAGCGCCAGCGCCAGCAGCGCGCTGTTGCTGCGCCCCAGCCAATTGTTGTTCAGCGGGCCAAATAGCTTCGCCAGATAGTGATCGAGCAGGCCGAGACCGGGCATAAAAATAAACAGCCACAGCGCGGCGGCGCTGACCATTGGGATAATCATCGGGAAGAAAAAGGCGGTGCGCAACCAGCGGTTGACGCGGTGATTCTCGCTCAGCGCCACCGCCAGGAGCAGGGCGAGCGTCACGCCGGGTACCACCGTCAGCAGGATATAGAGCAGATTATTGACCAGCGATTGCCAGAAAACGCCGTCGGCAAACAGGCGGGCGAAGTTATCCAGCCCGACGTACTGTGCGCCGTCGCTGGCCATGCGGGTATCAAACAGGCTGTCATAGACCGAACGGCCAAGCGGAAACCAGGTAAACAGAAGTAAAAACAACAGGGAAGGCGACAGTATCAGCCAGGGGAGCCAGCGCTTATTCATGGTGACGGGCGTCTCGTTCAGGCGTTTATGGAAGCCCGGATTGTGGGAAGCGATGACTACAGAGGAATGGCGGGGAGATGACGGTTTGATGAAGCAAGAAGAAAAGCGCCGGGCGCACGGGACGCCCGGCGATAAATACCAATCAGAAGTCGGCTTTTAATACCGCGCGATAGCGGGCTTTGCCTTCGCGCACGTGTTTCAGCGCTTCGTTAATTTGCGACATCGGGAACAGTTCGGTGGTTGGCGCCACTTTGCTACGCCCGGCGAATTTCATCAGCTTACGCAGTTCGGAAGGATTACCGGTCGCCGAGCCGGAGATGCTGCGGTCGCCGCCGATAAGGGTAAAGGCCGGTACCGGGAACGGCTTCATCACCGCGCCGACGGTGTGGAAGTTGCCGCCGTAAGCCAGCGCCTGGAAGTACGGCTGCCAGTCGAGATCCACCGCTACGGTGTTGATGATCAGATCGAACTGACCGGCCAGCGCGGTTAACGCCTGCGGATCGCGGCTGTTCACCACACGATCGGCACCCATTGCCAGCACTTCCTGCTCTTTAGCCGGGTTGGAACTGAAAGCGGTCACTTCCGCCCCCATCGCCCGCAGCAGTTTAATGGCGATATGGCCGAGGCCGCCGATACCAATCACGCCGACGCGGCTGGTGGCGGTCACGTGGTGGGTCAGCAGCGGTTTGAAGACGGTGATGCCGCCGCACAGCATCGGGCCCGCGGAAGCCAGATCGATGCTCTCCGGCAGCGGGATCACCCATTGCCAGTCGGCGCGCAGCTTATCGGCGAAGCCGCCGCGGTTCATAATGGTCGGTACCGAGCCTTCCAGGCAGTTGATCTGATTGCCGCTAATACAGGCGTCGCAGTGGCCGCAGCTGCGCGCTGTCCAGCCGATCCCGACCTTCTGACCAATCTTCAGCCCTTTATCCTGCGCCGCGCTGCCCAGCGCCGCCACCCGGCCAATCACCTCGTGACCGGCGACCAGCGGGTAGCTCGACATGCCCCATTCGTTGTCGATCATCGACAGGTCCGAATGACAAATCCCGCAGTACTCCACCTCGACTTCAACATCTTCCGGCAGCAGTTCGCCGGCATCGTACTCCCACAGCGACAGATCGGCGCCCGCTTCTTTGGCGGCGTAACTTTTAATGATGCTCATGTTTGTTTCCTTGGGGTTGGCGTAGTAACGAAGAAAGTGTAGAGCATGGCAACAGGCGTCGCTTGGCATTAGGAGGGGTGGATAAGCGGGCGGACCAGCCGCCCGGGAGACGGTCAGCGGCTGGCAAGCGGCCACTGATTGAGGCGGATACCGCGCTGCGGCGCGCTCTCGGCAAAATCATCCAGCACCGCCTGCACATCCGGGTCAAGATAGCCGACGTTATCGTGCTCGACGATCACCACGCTCTTTTCCGGAATTTTCGCCAGCAGCGCCAGCAGATGCGGATTGTGTAAAAAGGTCAGGTTCTGCTGGATGCGCAGCACGTAGTGGTCGTCGTAGCGCGCCAGCTGCAGCGAATGGCGATGGCTACGCCAGATGCTGAACGCCACCTGGGTGGCGAGGCCAATCCCGATCCCCGCCAGCATGCCGAAGCCGATAATCCCGCCAATGGTGGCAAGGAAGGGGACGTACTGTGCGGCGCCCTGGCGGAACTGTTCAATGAACAGCCGCGGCGTCGCCAGCTTATAGCCGGTGTACAGCAGCACGGCAGCGAGGCTGGCGAGCGGGATTAACGTCAGCAGGCCGCTAAACCACAGTCCGCAGATCAGTAGCAGTACGCCGTGGATAAAGATCGACAGTTTGCTCTGCGCGCCGTTGCTGACGTTGACCGAGCTGCGAACGATGACCGCGGTGATCGGCATCGCCCCGAGTACGCCGGAGAGCAGGTTGCCGACGCCCTGGGCGACCATTTCGCGGTTCGGCGAAGGCGGCGGATTTTGCGGACGCAGTTTTTTCAGCGCCTCCTGACTGAGCAGGGTTTCGAGGCTGGCGACCAGCGCGAGGGTCAGCGCCACCATCCACACCGACGGATTACGCCACGCGCTCCACGCAGGAGACTCCAGCTCGCCCAGCAGATCGCCGAGGCTACCGAACTCCGGCAGGGTAATGCGCGGCAGGGAGGCAAGCTGCTGTGGCGCGGCCTGGGTCATTAATACGGTGGTGACACAACCGAGCAGGACCGCGATCAGCGGGCCGGGGATCCAGCGCAGGCTCTTCACCCGGCGGATAAGCGGCGAACCCCACAGCCATAGGACCAGCAGGCCGCCCAGGGCGGCGGCGATAGCGCTGAGGGAGAAGGTGGCGTTACCCTGCACGATATCGGCGAGCCCGGTCTCTTCTGCGCTGCCAAGCGCGACGGGGATCTGCTGCATAATCAGCAGGATGCCGATCGCCGCCAGCATACCTTTGATGACGCTGGCGGGAACCAGCGAGATAAAGCGCCCGGCCCGCAGGATGCCAAACAGCAGCTGCAGCACGCCGGCCAGCACCAGCGCCATCAGGAAGACGGAGAAGGAACCCAGGGATTCAATGGCGGCGACGACGATGGTGACCAGTCCGGCGGCGGGGCCGCTGACGGCGAAGCGGGAGGGACTGAGGGCGGTGACGACCAGGCCGCCGATGATACCGGTCAGCAGACCGACAAAGGGCGGTAAGCCGCTGGCCTGGGCGATGCCGAGGCACAGCGGCAGGGCGACAAGGAAGACGACAATGCCTGCGAGAGAGTCCTGACGAAGAGTATTCATGGGGCATGCTCCTGAGGTGAGAGGTGTTCGACGAGAGTGGTCAGATGGCCGGATGCAAGATCGTAGACGCAGCCGTGCAGGCTGAGCGGCCGTCCGCTGGCGAGCAGCGTCTGTACGGGGTCACAGTCAAGCAGGCGGCTGAACTGGGCGCGAACGTTGGCCTCCACCAGGGCATTGAGCGTCTCGGCCGCGTCGGTGTCAGTGAGCGTCAGAGCTGCGATATCACCCTGCAGGGTATCGCGCAGCGAGCCGATGCGGCGGGCCAGCGCCGAGGACTCGTGGGCCAGCGGCATCTCCGGCAACGAGAGCGCCGCCTGCACGCCGCCGCAGCCGTAGTGGCCGCAGAGCACCACCCGTTCGACCTCGAGATAGTGGAGGGCATATTGCAATACGCTCATAAAGTTGTCGTCGGCGGGGTCAATCATGTTAGCGATATTACGGTGGACGAAGAGTTCGCCGGGATGGCTGCCGGTGAGCACTTCGGCGGGAACGCGGCTATCGGAGCAGCCAATCCACAGCGAATGTGGCCGCTGCCCGGCTACCAGTTTTTCAAAATATTCCGGGTCATGCTGGCACTTCTGCAGCGCCCAGCTGCGGTTACGCGCCAGTAAAGGTTTTAAGGTAGTCACAGTCTTTCTCCTGATTTAATTCACCGAGTGAAGATGTCCATCGAGACTCGTACAGCGACTAGTAAAAATAGTATTTACCGGAACTTTCACGCCTGAGGAAAATCCTGGAATAAAGAGCGAAAACAAAACTTTTCATTAATGTAAAGTTATAAAAATATTGACGTAATTAATAAATGCTTAAGGATTGAGGCAATAAGAAAAAGCGATAGGGTAGTTTTTTATGGAATATATAAATTAATTACATTAATTATTCTGGAATCTTATATTGAGTGTTTGAGGAAGCGTAAATGCTTATGGTTGGCGGCGATAAAACGTTGGCGCGATGAGGGGGTAATGTGAGATGGATTTGAGAAAAATTGGTGCAAAATTGTTGATGTGTTGGCAGTAGGGGCAGGGAAGCGAAGGCCAGGGAGCCGGTTTGCTGCACATTGATGGGGAAAAATGTGACGCCGCTCCGCTCGTTTGTGGGATTACGCTGTTTTTTTCAACACTTAGCACTACTGATGCATGCTGTCGCTTGCATGGCGGCTATCGACAGGTATAATCCAAAACGTTTTCCGTATCCCTTCAGTGCCGAAGTGGCGAAATCGGTAGACGCAGTTGATTCAAAATCAACCGTAGAAATACGTGCCGGTTCGAGTCCGGCCTTCGGCACCATCGGAACATCAATAGACGTCAACAGACGTCTTTTTTTGTGCCTGAAATCCAGTATCCGCAAGGCTTTCCTCGCTTTTACACTCAACCTAAGTCAACCTGATTCAATCTACATCAACTTACTGAAGTGGGTACATCTGCGGGTATATCGCGGTTCGATTATGTTTGTACCCACACAGAACCCTTGAAAGGATACTCATCATGGCTCTGAGTGATGTGAAGGTTCGTTCGGCTAAGCCTGAAGCAAAAGCCTATAAACTAACTGACGGTGAAGGCATGGTTTTGCTGGTTCACCCTAACGGTTCCAAATATTGGCGGCTTCGTTATCGCTTCGGCGGTAAGGAGAAGATGCTGGCGCTTGGGAAATACCCTGAAGTTTCGCTGGCGGATGCCAGGGCACGCAGAGATGAAGCGCGTAAGCTATTAGCGAATGGCGTCGATCCCAGTGAGAACAAGAAAGCCGTAAAGGTAGAGCAGGAGCAAGAGGCGATAACGTTTGAAGTGGTAGCCAGAGAGTGGCACGCCAGCAATCAGAAGTGGTCTGCATCGCATAGCGCTCGTGTATTGAAAAGCCTCGAAGATAATCTCTTTGCTGCCATCGGTAAGCGGAACATTGCGGAACTGAAGACGCGGGATCTTCTTGTACCCATCAAAGCGGTGGAATCATCCGGACGACTCGAAGTTGCGGCTCGTTTGCAACAGCGGACTACCGCGATTATGCGGTTTGCTGTGCAGAGTGGTTTAATCGACTACAACCCCGCGCAAGAGATTGCTGGTGCGGTTGCTACGGCGAAAAGAAAGCACCGTGCGGCTCTGGATCTTGAACGTATTCCTGAATTACTTCACCGCATCGATCACTACTCTGGCAGACCATTAACCCGACTGGCTGTCGAGCTCACGTTGTTAGTTTTCATCCGTTCAAGCGAACTACGTTTTGCTCGCTGGCCAGAAGTGGATTTTGAAACGGCCATGTGGACGATTCCGGGCGAGCGTGAACCGCTGGAAGGTGTTAAGCATTCTCAACGTGGTTCGAAGATGAGGACTCCTCATCTTGTTCCTTTGTCGCGGCAAGCCTTAGCTATTCTGGAAAACATCAAAAGCATGAATGGGAACCGAGAGCTGATCTTCGTTGGCGATCACGATCCGCGTAAGCCTATGAGTGAGAACACGGTGAACAAAGCTTTGCGAGTGATGGGCTATGATACAAAAACGGAAGTATGTGGGCATGGTTTCAGGACGATGGCTTGTAGCTCATTAATTGAATCGGGCTTGTGGTCGAGGGATGCGGTAGAGCGGCAGATGAGTCACCAGGAGCGTAGTTCTGTACGTGCGGCTTATATACATAAGGCGGAACATCTGGGAGAGAGGAGACTGATGCTGCAGTGGTGGGCTGATTATTTGGATGCGAATATGCAAGAAGTTATCTCTCCCTTTGACTATGCCAAAATTAACAATCCATTGAGATAAGTTGGAACGAACCACTTCATCAATATTCAGTTAAAAAAGACTCAGCCCCAAAGGGCAACAAACATACTCTAAATCGCCAGAATATTCATAATGATGTATATTCTGACGATTTACTGAACCGAATTGACTGTCTAATCATAGTGAAAAGTAAGATCTTTGATGATGGTTATAGGTAGTTGGGTGTAGTAATAATTAATACTGGTAAATGTGAGGGATATCACTACCCGTAATGGATGGTAAGGTTTTGGTTAAGGTGGGCGAGGCGCAATCCAGATCCGCATTGTGCCTCGCAAAACTCACCGGGAATTATTTAACCGTGACCTGTCCGTTCATAAGCAAGGGAAGGAGCCAGTCACGGAGTCTAACTAATTCATGGTTTTGAAATGCGATAGCCATAATTTTATCAAAAACAGGATTAGCCAACTTATAGTATTCTACAAGCGTAGATGATGGAGGTAAAGCTATTGGACTTTCGTCAATAACACCTTTATTAATATGAGGTTGCTGCGCCCCTGTTCTTAAACTCATTAATCGAGGAACTTCACTGCAAAAGTAAGAGTAAATAAAAGAACTCTTATAGATGTCGTTTTCTCTTATTCCGACAACCGACTGGTTGGTAGCGGCATCTATACCTAATATTGAAGGGCGAATATAACGAACAATGGAAATAACGACTGTCCCTTTAGATAACAAAGTTGCAGAAGAGTTTTCAATTCCTGATGAAGTTATCATCTGTTCAGATGATACAACAGGAAAAGATGCTGTTTCAGCGGAACTAAGCCAGGGGATATTCGCATTTTTCCAATAATCATCATTTTCTGTCGATGGTGTACCACCTAATACAGTTTTGGTAATAGAACCAATATTTGTTACACTCCAACCCGCCGGAATTTCCCGTTTCAGTGTGGCGTTATACTCCATCTTCCCGCCGGAGGTTTTATACGGTTTTCCGTTGGCATCAGGGAAATCAAACTGTACAAACCAGTAGTCATACAGCGTTTTCGCCATCGTTTCCAGTTCGGCGTTGATTCGGTTGTTAAGTGCGATTTTTTTATCCAGTATCTTTAATATTTTTGAAACTGTCGACTGTTCAGATTCAACAAAATCTCGTAATGAAATGCTGGTCAAAATCGGCATAGTCAGAAACTTTGTTTGCGACCCCTGCGCTTTTTCTCGCAGCCGCTTTAGTTCAAGCTTTAAAGCATAATAAATATAATCAATATCATAACCAGGTTTAGCTGTAAGCACGTAGGTTCGCTGATATGCATTAAACTTTCCTTGATACCTGCTTACGTGAAAATTACCTCTTGCATTATTACCAGCAATAAGTACCACATCACCATCAAATGCATAGTGATCGATTTTTTCTGGGAACTCAGCGCACGTAAAAAATGGATAATCACCATCTTTCACTGCCCGATTTGCATCAAGTTTACCTGTTCTAATATTACAGGCATCGCCAATAGTTTTAACCATGGTAATTTAGCCCAGCCATCTGCTTCTTAATTTCTTCTTCCAGCTCGCGCGACTGGCTAAACAAACTCTCCAGATTTTCCGTAAACCCTTTCATCTTCGCGGCAAACTGTTCCGGTGTCATATCGGTGTATTCAATTTTCACATCAAAATACTGCCCGGCGCTGAATGAGTAATTTTTCGCAGTGATATCGTCATAGCTGACCACCACCGAGAAATCCTCTTCGCTCCACTTATTGTTGAATACTTCGCAGATGCGCTGCTCTTCTTCTTCCGTCAGCACCGTCTTCTGGTTTTTGCCATCTTTGACCTTTTCACCTAAATTCGAGGCGTCGATCAGTACCACTTTCTCTTTGTTGCTGGCGTCAATAAACAGGATCGACACGTTGGTGCCTGTAGTGGCGAAGATATTCGACGGCATGGAGACCACGCCCGCCAGCATCCTGTTTTTCACCAGGTGTTCGCGAATCCCTTTATCAATGCCCGACTGGGCGGTGATAAAGCCGGTCGGCACCACGACCGCAGCCTTGCCACCCGGTTTCAGCGAGAAAATGATGTGTTGCAGGAACAACTGGTAAATCTCCATTTTTTCCCTGGCTTTGGCTTTGATTTTCGGTATCCCGGCAAAGAAACGCTGCTGGTTTTCCTTGCTGTCGAGATCGTCGCGGAAGTCGCTGAAATCCATCTTGAACGGCGGGTTGGAGACGATGTAGTCAAAGCGTTTCAGCGCGCTGCCGTCCTTGTGGAACGGATGCAGAATGGTGTTGCCCTGGATAACGTTGGGGATCGAATGCACCAGATTGTTGAGGATCAGGTTCAGGCGCAGCAGGCTGGAGGATTTCTGCGAGATGTCCTGCGCGAAGATGCTGCAACGATCCTCCCCGATGGCGTGCGCTACGTTCATCAGCAGCGTGCCGGAACCGGCGGACGGGTCGTAACAGCTTACGTTGCGCACCACGCCTTGCTGCGCTTTCGGCACCAGGATTTCCGCCATTATTCGCGCCACGGCGTGGGGGGTGTAGTATTCCGCGTATTTGCCGCCGGAGTTGCTGTTGTAGTCTTTGATCAGGTATTCAAAGATGGTGGCGTAGAAGTCGAATTTCTGCGTGAAGATGCGTTCAAAGCTGAAATCGGCGAGTTTGTTGATAATGGCGCGGCAGAAGTCATCGCGTTTTGATTCGTCGGCGATGTACTGACTGAGGCGTTCAAACAGCACCACTTTCGCGCCGCCGTCAGTTTTGACCGCGAAGACGTCATTGTTGGTGGCGGCGATGTCCATCAGGGTGTCGTCAAAGGTGGTAGCGAAATTGGCCTCATTTTGACGGTTGTATAAATACTGAATGAAGTGATGCGGTTTCAGACGCGCGGTGTCGGCGCTCATTTTAAGTTGCAGTTTATCCCGTTGTTCTTCGCTCATCTGATTGAGCGCGACTTCCCATTTTTCGGCGCTGGCGATGCTTTTATCCACCTTTTTGGCTTCAAAGGCGAATTTGTCGTTCAGGAATTTGTACAGGAATGCCTGAGTGATGATTTTGAATTCGTTACCGTCGTTGCCCAGACCGTAGTTCGCACAGATGCTTTTCAGGCTGTCGATCAGGGTTTTGGTTTTGTCTCTAAATTCCAGTTCTACCACGTACGTGCTCCGGTATTAAATTCGTTCAGGTATTCCGCCACAATCAGGCGGTTGATGTCGCCAGCCGCTTTTGCGCTGAGGATGATGTGCTGCTGTTGCTCAAAGTGGTCAAGCACACATGACACAATCTGGCGCTCAAAGTAGCTTTCATTGTTCAGTATCTGGCTGTTGTTCAGCACTTTTTCATCCGCATCCAGCTTAACGCCGAGCAGGGCTTCGAAGATTTTACGTTCCGGCTCGCTCAGGCCGCCGAGCTCGCGCAGGCGTTTGTGAGTACGCGCGTATTTCACGTCGCCCCGGTATTTCTGGCGCAGCAGGTTGTTCTGGCGGTTCAGCTCTTTGATGCGGTCATGAATTTTATTGAGTGTGCCGATATTCGCAACCATTTCCTGCTGGGTGACTTCGCTGAGTTTCTTTTTCTTGAACAGGCGTTCCAGCTCGTCTTTCAGGCTGATAAACTGCGGGTCCTGCTGGTCGAAGTTGGCGGCCAGCGCCTCGCGGGTGCGGCGCAGCGTCTCTTTCAGTTCGTCGGCCAGTACCAGCTCTTCTTCACCCACTTTATGGAATTCAAAGATCACCTCTTCCAGCGCCCGGTTCAGCAGGCCGGAGAGGTCAACACCCTGTTCCAGATCCGCTTTCAGGTTGAGTAAGTCGAGTCGGCGGCTGGCTTCGCGGTAGAGGATGTTGAGTTTGTTGAAGTCCAGCGCCTGAAGAAACTCAGTGTTGCCCTGGAGGCGGATGAGGTTGTACAGGCTGCGGGCGTCGGCGAGCGCGTTTTTCAGCGCCAGCGCGGTTTCCCGGTCCTGGATCTGGTTTATCTGGTCAGTGAAAATTTCCGCGTTTTCCGTATCGAAACTGAACAGAACATCTTTAATGTGTTCAATTTCTTCGCGGATCTCTTCCGCCGATTTGAACAGGCGGGAATAGTGCTCCATTTCGTCGCCCAGTTCGGCCTGTAGCTCTTCGAAGTAGGCTTTGTTGGTGGCGTCAAATTCCTGGCGGATATCGGCGAAGTCCACCACGTAGCCGTAGCGGAAGTGGTTGTACGTACGGTTGACGCGGGTCAGCGCCTGGAGCAGGTTGTGTTTTCTGATCACTCGTCCGAGGTAGAGTTTTTTCAGCCGTTTGGCATCAAAGCCGGTGAGCAGCATGTTGTAGACGAACAGCAGGTCAATCTCGCCCGCCTTGAATTGTTCCACCCATTCTTTACGTTCCTGCTTGCTGCCGATGTCGTGCAGGATCAGAGCGGCGCGTTTGATTTTCCGTGTTTCTTTGGCGTGGATCTGGTAAACGGCAGCGGGTTCTGCGGCCTGTAATATAGACATTTCGTCGGTAACTTCATCGGCAACGGTGGGCGATTCGGCGTAGTCGGCGTTGAACAATTCAAACATCTGTTTGGCCTGTTCAGAGCTGTCACATATCACCATGCCGCCGATGGTGCCATCATTCAGCGCGCCCCGGCTTTTGGCAAAGTCGGTGACGATGTAGTCCAGCATCGGTTTGACGAAGCTAGGATGGGCGTAGATGTATTTGCGATCTACATCGCCCATTCTGACTTCTACGTCTTTTAGCGCCTGTTGCAGGATCATCCGGTAGTTGGTGGCGATCTCTTCACGGATCAGGCGCAGCGTGTAGCCGTCGGCAATGGAGGCGTTGTAGTAGTATTTGTGGATGTAGTCGCCGAAGAGGTCGCGGGAGTTGTAGTCCGTTCCCAGCAGAGGTGTACCGGTCAGGCCAATTTTGATGGCGTTGGTGTCCGACTGGCTTAAGTTCGCCAGGAAGCTCCCTTTGGGGTTGTAGCTGCGGTGGACTTCATCGAGGAAATACACGCGCTGGATGTTGATGTCGTAGTCTTTGATGGTGACGACGTCCGGGTCATCGCGGAATTTCTGGATGTTGACGACGGTGATTTCCGCTTTGCCGTGGTGATTGTGCAGTGCCTGCGCCGCTTTGATGTCGCGGGTGAAGGCTTCGCGGGAGTCGATAAGGTGAACGATTAAGCCACGGGCGGAAAATTCACGCTGCGCCTGCTGGAGCAGATCCAGACGATCAACAATAAAGTAGAACTTTGGGATCACCTGCTGATTTTGGAAGTAATCGGTCAGGAAGCGCACGTTGTAATAAGCCAGCGCGGTTTTTCCGCTGCCCTGAGTGTGCCAGATGATGCCTTTTTTTACGCCAGCGTTGAGTTTACGTTCGATCGCTTTGGTAGCGAAGAGCTGCGGGTAGCGCATGATGTGTTTCTGGATGCCCCCCGACTCGACGACGTATACCAGTGCATAGCGCAGGATAAATGCCAGCCGATCGCGGCTTAACAGCGCGGTGCAGAGGCGGTTGGTCGGGCGATTGTGATCTTTATTGGTCTGAAATTCTGGGTTGGTGCGGATTACTTCCAGGTTGTTGTCTTTCAGGATGGCGATTTCGGTTTCTTCTGGCAGTGGTTTCAGTAACGCCGTCAGGTTGAAGAGTTCTTCTTCGCGAAAGTAGTTGAATACCGGGTTGCTGTAAGAGCTGCTGGCGTAGAAAGCCCCCTGAATCGGCTCCGGGTCGCTGTCGTCATACTCCATGTTGTTGGAGAAGATCATGAACTGGGTGATATTGGCGAAGCGTTTGAATTTGGGGTTCTTAAAGCGTTCGTTGATGCGGTTGCGTTCTGCGACTATACCTTCGCGGTTGTTGGGTTTTTTTACTTCGATAAAGATCAGTGGCATGCCATTGATCAGTAGCGTGATGTCCGGGCGGAACTCTTCATCGCCGTTTTCGCAGGTTAGTTCGGTGACGACATGGAAGCTGTTGTTGTTGAAGTTATCGAAGTCTATCAGTTTGATGCCGGAACGGTCGCTGAGTTTTTCGAAGAAGGCACGGCCCAGGTCGTCGTTGTCGAGAAGCAGCGTGAGGTCTTTTAACAGGCGCCCGATGTCGTCGGGCGCAATTCCGGGGTTAATTCTGCCAACTGCAGCGGTGAAAAGGTCAGGAAAGATGTTAGTTTCTTTGTCCCAGTGTTGTTCTTTCAGAGACAGGTAGCGGTAGCCCAGCCGTATCAGGTGGAGGATGACTGGGATTTTTACCCGGGTGTCTTCGGTGAATTTCATCGTAAACCCTGTTTTGATTTTTATCACGTCTCAGGCCATGCAGCGCCCCATAATCCCAGAACGGCTGGCAGTAATGACTGTTCAATTGATATCTATGTTACACGTTCTCTGTTAACTGCCCGAGTACATTTCTCGCGCTTTACTCGAAATGATAATCGCCATGACAGACTCTGAAATTTATCGCGAAAATTATGAGTAGTTGTAAAGTTGCGTATTCCGCTCTGATCGATCATGTTTCGCCTGGAACATCGATCAGCTGTTCACCAGAAATCAACGTTCATGTCAGATCCGAATACGCGGTTCAGATAGAAGAACAGCAGTCTGTTCCGGTTCTGCACAATTCTCTCAAATAACTAGTGAAGTCACAGATAGTGCAGACTAAAGCTCTGCATGGCACGAACCTTAAGAGCGGTGAAACCATCCACGAAGATCGCTCAACTTGCGAATACGGGTTGTGGTGGATCAGTAAGTTAGGACGCTCAGGCAGTACATCTAGCCACTAGCGGGCAAGCTGAATCGTTATCAGTCTCAGCCACTATGCATCATCAACATGTGACGTCACCCGAACCACACCTAGCGTAAGGCAGTAGGTAACGAATGTTGACGCAATAACTTGCCCATCCGCAATCAAACTCCAGTTTGGAAGAGCAGTGACTGAAAATATTACTCTTCAAACAACTTCTCCAGGCATTTAACTTCTTGTAAAGCTTCTTTATTCAGGACATCAAAATACAACCAACCATTATTGTTAGTCCCTGTCAGATCTATTTTCCAGTTGGTCTTTACGTACCAGGCCAAAGCAGCGCGACATGTAACAGAATGCACATTACCGCTGATCGAAAACTCGCGAGAGATTTTATCGACAATCTCAGGTCGAAGATCCTTTTTGAATGCAATGATAAAGGTAACCTCCTCATTCCATTCTCTGTCCGTCAACTCTGCAACCGTCGGCAGTATCGATTCCTCTTGCTCAACATCAAAAATTCTCGATAACTTAAAGTTTTTAAACCCACTCAGTTTTGGATCCGAATCGTTTCGATCATAAGCTCTGAAGTACCAGTTTTTCCGATCTACAAATAATGCTGATGGAAATAGTATCCGTTTGCCATGCTCGCCACTTTCTGAACCGTATGTGCATTTGATCGCATAGCGGCCTTTTATTGCCCTGGTGACAACATAGACCTGTTCTTCTTTCAAACGCTCGGGTAGATAAAGCGGGTCTATCTCATCAATCGGCAGCATCGGACGTTTTTGCATCAGCTCCGAACGAGAGAAACCATACTGGATCAGATTCAGCGCCGTATGAACACTAATCTGCACCAATGGAGTATAGGTACCATGAGAAATAATCGTCCTTTTGGTTGCCGTATCAATACTACAGTTACCTGGCTTGAGTTCCCGATATAAAGCAAGATCTTTTGAGGCTGCAGCCTGTGCAACTTTGAACTCAGCCATAATTTCGGCCCTGGATATGCTGCCGAGGTAGCGTATACACAAATCGATGTACGCCAGTCGCTCTGCCTGAGGAAGCGAATAGGCTTCAACAAGCAGTTCCAAATGAACGTCATGAAATTCTGTCATCGTAACACTCCGATAGATGATACATTAAGTATACTGTTCATTATCACATGTTGATCTACTTCTTGCAATGAGTTAGGATTGACACCTGTTGATAAATTGATCATCAGCAGTATCGTTCTGGAGGAATATTTGGATAGAACAATTGTTCTGTATGAGTATTTCTTCTGGAAGGGTTGGTGAAGGTTGTCTGCAAACAACCTTCACCAGAAAAACAAAACCTCTGCGGAGGAATAATCCGCCACTTGAGCCCTGCTAATCGCACTTCGAGTATACGTTATTCACAACGTAATCGACAAGCCTGGCTCCAGTAACGGTACCAATAAACCGATTTGGAGTAACTGATGGAAAAAGTAACCGACCAGTATTCACCCGAAATTGCGCGGCACAAGCTCAATGCTTATTTTTCAGGTAATTTCATCATGCTTGACGTGATAAAGCGTTTGCAAAAATCAAGCCTGTGCGTATTTGCAGCCTTATGTGATGGAAAAACGATCACAACTGCAGGGTATGAAATTAATGCCGATTTTAGCGTTAAACGAGCCTCTGCGGTCATTCACTCCTTGAAGCTGAAGAATCTCCCTGTCTCAACAAATTCCGTTTCAACGGGCTCTGATGTTGGTGGAATCACCAATCAGGCGGTTTTTTTCATCAGTAAAGAAGATCTTCATTCTCTGAAGTCCGATCCGGAGAAGATTATGAGGAAATGCGCAAGGCTACACGCGCAACATAAACGCTCACATGCACAAAGGGACATTGCTCGTCTATGCAAGGAGTTTGGCAAGGAAGCGATCCTTAAATTAGTAAACCAAGCTGCAACCAACCCTAAGATGCCTCGTGATGGAATGAGTGCATGTTAATCGCATAGGGGCTGTTTGCCCCTTATTACACTATCTACAAAGCTGTATATCAAGGATATTTCAGGAGAGATTAACGTTTATGGCTACCCTCGTTTTTTCCTATTCTCATGCAGATGAAGCCTTGCGTAACGAGCTCGAAACGCATCTCTCACCGTTAAAACGTATGGGAACAATCAGCGCGTGGCATGACCGACGTATTGCTCCTGGGCAGGAATTTGAGCATGAAATAGATCGCTATTTCGCCGAAGCCAATATTATTCTGCTGTTAGTCAGTAGCGACTTCATTGCATCGGATTATTGCTGGAATATTGAAATTAAGAATGCAATGGTGCGGCATGAACGAGGGGAAGCGATAGTCATCCCGGTGATTTTGCGCAATTGTACCTGGCACAATCTTCCTTTTGGTAAGCTACTGGCCGCAACCAAAGATGGGAAACCGATTACTCAGTTTCCCAGTCATGATGACGGGTTTGTGCAGGTTGTTGATGCAGTATCAAAGGCTGCTGCCCGTATTGATACCAACAATTCAACCCAAGTGCCCCACGCTTCAACTTCATCAAAGGCTCAACTATCACCGTCGGTAAATACAGTTTTACAGCCCCGATCCGGCAACCTCTCGCTTCCAAAAACATTCAGCGATCTCGATAAAGATCGGGCTAGCCGTGAAGGTTTTGAGTATGTTGCACGCTATTTCGAAAACTCTCTCTTCGAGCTAAAACAGCGCAACCCAGGTATAGAAGTGGAATTTCAATCGGTTGACTCCAGCGCGTTCACCTGCGCGATTTATTTACACGGTACCCGGACGGGGCAGTGTGGGGTCTGGCGTGGTGACAGACTCCATGGGGTAGGCTCAGTATGTTTCAGTCATGACGGCATGGTTCGAAACAGCTACAACGAAAGTCTAAGTCTGGCGGATAACGGTCAGTCTCTGGGTTTTCGCACGATGATGGGGTTCTCCGGAAACAGTCATAACACATTACTGACTAATGAAGGTATGGCAGAACATTTGTGGGATATGTTCTTCAAATCCGTAAAACAACGTATGTCCTGAGGACCGGGAGGCAACAATGGTACAACTCAATCTGGTAAAAGTACTGCTGTTGAGCAATGAACGCACTGGCGATGTCCGCTATGAGATTTTCTCGAAGGAAGGTGAAAATCCTGACTATCCGGAGAAAATCATCGTTTATCGTGAGGGAAATATCGGTGAGCATGGTGAGCGTGGCTGGATCAAGACTGACGATGTTATAAGTCTTGAACACTTGGGATTTCAAACCGGTAAGGGATTCCAGACAGCAATAACCTATCACATGCGCCCTGCACGAGATATATATTCAGCAATAGCTGAATGCCGACAGCACTTTCAGGAAAAGTTGTGTTCTGATAGATAATAAGGGTCTTGTAAAGCACACTCGCATTCAGTTCTTTGCGGAAAAGTCGGGAGTTATTGATTTCTGCTCTTGCAATCAGCTCAGCATCACAGTGAGCACCAACATCAAAGAAGACGTTAAGAATAGGTGGCTACATCGCTGATATTCAAAGGAATGAGCATCAATCCGATAAGGATCTGAAACGTATAAAGACAGCTGCAGGAATACAATACAGATCACGCGGGTCTTCCAAGCTGACAGCCATTATTCAAGACCGATGTCGCAGCAGTAATTGAGTTGCCAACTGGATTCTTCAATACTGTAAATGCCCGTCCCACATGAAGCACAGTATTTATCCCCACCGTAATGAGCACTGCACCAGACACAGTACCAGGAGCTTGTTATCACCGGTACATCCAATCCGTCGATAATGCTGCGTAACTTTCTGTGGCGAGTTTCCGCGTTGACTTCCGGATCCAGATGAGCACAGCTCATCTGTACATGTTGCGCCACTGAGCGCTGGTCGTGTTCAAACCAGGCCAATAGCTTGCATGCAGCGCCAGACGACAGCCACATGAGGCGCAGCTCCATAAATATGCCGGTGCGCTCATGGCTTCGTCAGCCGTCACAAAGTGACCTCTACGGTTATTTGCTAGATAACATTTCAGCATGCACATATCACCACCTCCGCAGGCCAGGTGCTCCCTCGTCCGTGCTACCGTGGTTTAAAGCGAGCGCGTGAAGCTGCTGGATATGTTCGACAGACCGCGCAATCAGGGCGACCATCACACCATTTCCGGTCGTGGCATCCTGTTTATCAAAAGGTTTTCCGACACCCAGTGCCGTCGTATTATTACCGTTGAATACGCCCCACCATGTGATCTCCTCATTCCGGCCGCCACGGGGATATCCCAGCAACTCCATCAGCGGATCGTAGAATCTAATGGCGCGTGGCAGGCCGTTGGTTCCCAGCATGATTTAAGAAAACACTGGCTCTCCTTAATGGATTCAGGGGTGAGTGTAGATAATCAGCTCAAATCATTCATCCGCTTTATGAGCCCAGGCGGGCATTGCCGTCAGATAACGTTTTGCACGCTTCTGTGCTTCTTCCGGGCCGACTTTTTGCCAGGAATCAAGGAAGCTGGCTAAGCCTGATACCGCTTCTTCCCAGGGTTTAAGATTGCCGTTGCTGTCGCTGCAGTACGCACAATATTTATCACTGGCACTTTGTGCATCGGGTGCCGACATCGGCATTCCGCAAGCCTGACAGAACTGTTCATGTTGTGACATATGATGCTCCTTATGGTGACGTGCTGATTAATAAACATACAGAGTATGTATTGTGCAGGTGTTGCATCTGGTCAAAGCCAAGGCGAAGCCCCCGGTAACTCCAGTCAGAAATACCGGGAACCTGTTGTTACCTAGCGATGAGCGCGAATACGCCCCAGCCAAAGTATTCCCGCGCGTACGTTACGTGGCGTTTCGGCGAGATGTTTAGCTCGGCCCTGACTTCGGCGAAGAAATCGTCGTCAGGATTGGCTTCCAGCCAGCGGCGCATGGTCAGCCATTTCGCGGCCTCATACCGATCCCAGCCTTCCTGGTCCGCCAGTACCATTTCCACCACGTCGTAGCCGAGGTCGTCAAACGCGCTGACAAGCCCTGGAAGCGTCAGGAAATCGCTTGTCGAGCTGACGCCGCAGGCCTGGGCTATCTCGTCCGTTGCCGGAAGCTGGCGCCAGTAAGGTTCACCGATGAGCATGATGCCGCCCGGTTTAAGGCTCTGCGCCAGCAGTTCGACTGTCCCGGCAAAGCCTCCGGCAATCCAGGTCGCGCCGACGCAGGCTGCCACGTCACATTTTTCATTGGCGACGTAACCCGCCGCATCATTATGAATAAAATGTACGCGTTCGCTGACGCCGAGTTCTTCCGCGCGGCGTCTGGCCTGCGCGGTGAAGAGCGAACTCATGTCGATGCCAGTCCCCGTAATGCCATGATCCCGGGCCCAGGTGCAGAGCATCTCGCCCGAGCCGCTACCGAGATCAAGAATGCGGGTGCCCGGCTTCATGCGCAGCACGCGACCCAGCGTGGCGTACTTCTCTTCGGTGAACGGGTTATGAATGCGGTGCTCACTTTCGCTGATGGTAAAAATACGTGGGATATCCAATTTGGAATTCCTTTTATTGCGTTGAGTATTAAGAGGAAGTTCCTCTGAGGCTTTTGCTTTTTCGGCTAGCAGAGCAAACAGCTTTCCTTCAAATGTTTCGCTGACTGACCAGTCGTGGCTTTCAGGAGGAGGAAGCAGGTTAAATCCGGCATTGTCGAGCAGGCTGACGTACTCGTCATCGCGCCATGCCGTCATCTGGCTGCCGAAACAGGTGGTTTGGCCGTTTGCCTCTATGGCCCAGAACTTTGTTGAGCTGGTCTGGGCTTCTTCATCCCAGTCATGTTCAGTCAGCAGCAGATGAGGGACGCCCAGAAACAGCCCGTCCGGACAGCGTTGCCAGCTTGCTTCAGCCATTCCCTGACGCTTAACTTCGTCGAAAGTATGGACTTCAGTGAGCAGCCTGCCGCCCGACTCCAGCCACAGCGCGCAGCGACTGACGAGTGAGCGCGCATCCGCCGCGCTGAAAACATTCAACTCCCCGAATATCATCATGATGAAATCGAAAGATTTATCGGGCCAATATGCGCGGACATCCTGCTGAACATAGTCGATATTCAATCCGGCGTGCTGCGCCTGCTGGCGGGCCCAGCTCACTGATGTCGGTGAGAAATCCACGCCGGTGCAGTGAAATCCACGCTCTGCTAAGCGGTGGGTGTAAAAGCCGGGACCGCAGCCGAGATCGAGAATACGTGCGCCTGGGGGTAATAGGCTGGCGATCCAATTCACCTGCCGCTCAATGACCTCCTGCCTGCGGCTGGCCCAGTCGTGATCCTGCGACAAATGGTTCGCGAGCATGCGCTGGCTAAAGGCCGGTTCGTCCCAGGGAATTTTGCTCTCCTCCGCCGACAGTTGAATGTGTCGGGATGAGGAAATAAGGGTGCTGATATCCATTATGCTCTCCTTAGCGGTTATCGAGCTGTGAGCGGACGTTATTCAGCCCGGTGGTGTTGATGCGGTAGGGCTGACCATTGACGGACTTGATAAGTATTTTGGTTTTGAGTTTTTTGAAGACGGTGAGCGTGCAGTCGGTCAGCAACAGCCCTTCGCGGCTGTAGCATTCAACGGAAGTGACGCGGCCTGAAGAATCGCGGACGTGCGCAATATGTCCACCTTTAGCGAGAACGTGTAAGGTACGTTGTTCCTGACGGGATAAATTCATACTGAAGAACCTGTTTAATCATCATGTGCAAAACGTGCAAACACACGGCGGTGTCCGCATTCGATTTCGGCGCATTGATAATCAGTCCGGCCTGAAAAGGTCGGTAAGCTGATTATCGGATGATTACATTCTCCAGCATCAAAGCCTCGGGTAGAGTTGAAAGGTATTTACGGAGCGAATAATAACACGTAGTTTTAGCAGGGATATGTTTCAGTAGAAAAAGTGTGATGTACTTCGGAAATCGAACGCCAGCTCATTTACTGAAAAAAGGCAGGTGCACTGACGAATGCAGGTTTTAGTACCCCTTATATGGCCTCATTGGCTTTTCCCCTCCGGAGGTTATTCTCCTTTTGTTAAATCCAGAACATAAATATGCTCACCCTCTTCGATGCCTGAAAAATGAAAGCCAGTCCTGATAAGTAATTTTATTGAAGAGGTATTTTCCGGATCCACACCGGCTTTGATGAGTGAAAAACCGTTCTCTTTTATCCAGCCGATGGTGGCGGTAATGGCTTCAAATGCATATCCCTGGCGAGCATGAGCGGGGGTGATGGTATAACCGAGCCAAAATACATCGCATTGCTGACGTAAATAGATATCACCAATCAAAACCTGCGTCAGCTTGTTGACGATGGCCAATTGAATTCCCTGAGTAAGCGTAAGAACGCCCAGCAATGCTGATTCATAGTCCTCTTTTGTTAGCCCCTTAAATCCCTGATATTTCATCCACTCAGCATCATTACGATACAGCATAAAACTATCAATTTCGTGTGACTGAAATGGTCGAATGATGCATCTTGACGATATTATTTGCATAAGGCTTCCTGTTTAGTGATTCTCCTGCCCCAGTCTCTGCGACTACAAGAGTTACCGCCTGACGCTACGCCCGACGGCTACTCTCTGACTATGTCCGGTGCGTCGCCGCTTTCATACACAACACGAAAACTGTCAGTTTGATGTTCAACCCTCATCGGCATAGAACACAAACGCCAGCTTATTCCCGTCCGGATCGCGTACATAGGCACTATGGAATCCCTGTCCGTATTGTGGCCTGTGCCCCGGTGTACCTTCATCCCTGGCGCCCAGACTGATAGCAAGTTCGTACAACTGCTGGATGTGTTCAAACGAGTGGGTATTCAGTGCGACCATCGTGCCATTACCAACGCTCGCTGGTTGCTGGTTAAAGGGCCTGCCGACGCACAATCCGATGGTATGGTTATTGCTGAACGTCCCCCAGGATGCGCCTTCTTCATTACGGCCTGCCTTTGGATGTCCAAGCAATTCCATCAGCGGATCGTAGAACCTTATGGCGCGCTGTAGATCGTTAGTACCCAGCATCACGTAAGAAAACATAAACCCTCCTTACTCACTTTTGTATTATTGTTCCTGACAGCCTGACGGTGATACTGACTGGCTCTGATGCTGCCCACGCAGCATAAGCAGGCGGGCAACTGATATGATGACGGCTATACCGGCCAGCAGCGCCGCGCCGTGGAAAGCAATCCTGCCGCCGGCATGGAAGTAAACCCAGCGGGTTATTTCAATGCTAAGAGCAATTATGCCGAGCGCAAGAATATTCAGCGTGGCAGAAACGGTGCCTTTTGGCAGGTTATGAGAAAAGAGCGTGAAGCGAAACAGCACCGGATAGAGCAGTCCAATACCCAGGGCATAAAAGCTCGTTCCCAGTACTGACCATAGCCAGACGTGTGGCCATAGCAGGTTGCCGACCAGCAAAGCCAGCAAGCCAGCAAGCTGTATCGGAACAGTACCCCAGATAAAACGCGGTGAAGTCGGGTCTTTGATAACATTCGCTACAATCACACTGGCGATAATGATCCCACTAAACACGGGCACCTGTGTCCAGGCATAGGTACCGGGAGACATACCCCCGTGCTCAATCAGGATCACGGGGGAGAGCGCCACCCAGGTGATGATTGGCAGGTTACCAAAAGCGACTGCCAGTGAGCCGGTCAGCACCACTGGATGGCGAAATGCCGCGATGAAATCTGACAGTACTTCACCCGGTTTGAATTCTCTTCCCTGAGATATAACGGTTTCCGGCATTTTGAACAGTAGTAAGAACCATGCTACCAGACCAAACACACCGATGATGGCAAAGAGCAGTTTCCAGTGAATGAACGCCATCAGCGCTGCACCGGCCACCGGCCCGATAACTGGGGCGAGCAGAACAATAGAGGTCAGCGCAGCCATGATCCTGATGGAATCCTTTTCATCAAACGCCTCTTGTATTGATACATAACCAACGGTGGAGATGAAGCAGATACTGGTTCCCTGTATAAAACGGGCAATAAAGTACTGTTCGATCGAGGTGACAAACAGCATGCTCAGGCATGCCAGGGCAAAGATCATTGCACCAGTGAGCAGGACCGGGCGGCGTCCAATCCGGTCGGAGAGAGGACCCAGGAGCCACTGGAGCGCCAGTCCGCCTGCCATATACAAACTGACTGATACTGGAGCCAGCGTAACATCCGCCTGTAACTCATTTATAATGTTAATGACGCCCGGCTGAATAAGGTCCGTTGTCAGGTAGGCTGAAAAATCGTAGATGATCATCGCCAGTGGAAATAATAGTACGCTGCCATACCTGCTAAGGCGTCCCAAAAATGGCTTCATAAACGGGTTCTCCGTTTTTATTATTGAATGGTTATTATCAACTTAGATCGTGCAGTTCCTTATCCATCGCAGGAGTCAGTCTGAGATCAAGAAATTCTACCTCCAACCCCTTGCGCTGAGGTGTACAACACATGATGCCCGTTTTTACAGGGCCCGTAGGGAAATGGCATAAGCGAAGTAATGGCCAGTGCTGTCCATCTGAGGAGTACTGCAATCGTAACGCATCTTTTTTACGGGTCAGACGCAGCCAGAATTCCTTCGGATCCCCAGGAAAGAGTCCTGTAGCCCAGTCGGAATTTCTCATCGTGAGTACACTCCCGATTGCAGGTGCTCCATCGTTAAATTCGATGCCAGCTTTGAGCCAGTGCTGTTCGTCAGAGAGCATCATAATTCCGGCCTGGTCATAGAGTGTGGTGAAGTCTGCGCGGATCCTAACCTGAAAAGTAAAATCACCTGTTACATCAGCAGCGTAGATGTGGCCGGTAAAACGCTCAAACCCGTACCAGGTACGGCACCAGAAATCAGTATGCTCATCAGTGATTACCGACAGGGCGTTATTTTCGTAGCACCATACGGCGGGCTCATTGATCCATTCAAACTTGCAACTCATCATTGTTCTCCTGTCATGCGGAACGCAGCATAACGATAGTTTAAAATGTCAGTTCCATTTCAAACTGGCATAACGTTTCAGCCTGATAACCCGCCGCAGTAAATAATGGTGCCAGCGTTTCTGGGATCGCTGCTGATGTACCTATGCCAGGCCATCTGGCATTCATTTTCTGAAGCATTCTTTTAGCCCGACCCTGGTGACGATACACCGGTTCCACAAACAAACAGCGGAGCTGAGGTTGTCCCATGAACTTCGCGACAGCACACCATGCATGTTCGTTATCCCTGAGGATGTCGCAGGGAATAGACAAGAGCTGCAGGGGACTGGCCAGCCAGGGAAGATCATCATCTGGTGCAGACCAGACGGTACGCAGGAAGTCATCAACAGCCTTGGATTCCATATCCTCTGAAGGTATTTCCAGACGAGACTGTGGATCTCCCCGGTATTTGCACAGATGTCGGCGAACCTGAAAACCGAGCGCATGATAGAGAGCGATGGCCTGGGTATTTTCGCGCATCACTTCCAGCCTCACGCTGGATAACTTTTTCTCTTTTAAGGAGATAAACAGAGGAGTAAGCATCTGTTTTGCCAGTCCCTGGCTCCGGTACTCGGGTAACACACCAAATGCTGCCAGACGCGTTTTGTCCATTCTGCGGGTTACGATGGCTATTGCCGCCGGGTTATCATTGACCAGCCAGACAAACGAGTCTTCGAGGCTGAGTCCTTCGGAAATGAAACGTGAAGCAAAAATTTCCGGTGGCAACGCAAACGGTGTCAATGATTCATTAAAGCTGTCTGCAAGAATACGGCACAGCTCAGTAATGCTGCATTCAAGGGCTGATACCGGAATTACGGTCATTGATAAAGCTCTCCATTGCGGTTACCGGGAGCTACAGGGGAAAATATGCTCCCTGTTTTCTCAGACAGTGAAGCTGATTTCTACAGAGCGGGCACTGCGATCGCCCTCACCATGGTAAACAGCTTCGATGTTGTTACCGTCCGGATCCAGAACAAAAGCAGCATAGTATCCGGGATGATAGGTGCGTTCGGCAGGTGCGCCGTTATCACGTCCGCCATGATTTAGTGCTGCGTGGTAAAACGCGTTCACCGATTCACGGTCTGCGGCCTGAAAGGCCAGATGGTGCCGTCCTGTAGGCACCCCGCCAGACTCCGAACTTTTTACCGACGAAATGACCAGTTCGTCAGCCCAGATATAATCGTCATCGGTAATAACCATGGGGATCTTAAGTTCCGCCAGAACAGCAGTGTAAAACGCTTTGCTTGCGGCAAAGTCGTTTACCACGAGCTGGATATGGTCGATAAGTCTGCCACGATGCAGCGTATAGTTATCCATGGTTCATTTCCTTATTCAGATTCTGTCAGTCAGGTCTTTATCTGTGAAACTCAACAGAGGCACAACTCTACGTAATGATTGTGTTGTTGGAAAAAAATACATTAAGTTTTGTGCTCTGAACCCGACAGATATCAGAAAATCATTCCAGATTTGGTCTTTGTACAGGAATTGCTATTCCGTTATTCGCTTATGACCAGGCTCTCAATTGCCAGTTGTAATATAACGAGCAGGGATGAGATAAGAGCAAGCCATTTTAAGGGGCGTAGTTTACGTTCAGGTATAGAGAGCGTGTGGAGTATGGCATGACGCTTCATTTTATTGAGTGGCATGCTGCCTCCTGAAAAAGAGCCGCCTGCACAGGCGGCTACACAATGAAAAAAGAATCATTCCACAAACAAGGCACTTATGAGCAAGGTTAGTTGCTCTGGAGCTAACGTAACGGTTAAGGCGGTAAGAACAAGCCACAAGCGGCTAAACGTTTTCCTTCCGAGTTGACAGTTTCCTGCTGGGGAGCTGTTCGTTTGTTAGCCAGAACAGGTTAACGAATAAAATTAGTATATCCATACTAAGTAAATGGTTGTTTAGCGTTTATTTAAATAATGCCATTCAAATAATACGCACTCAAATAATAAACAAGACGGGACTATCCAGTCTTGCTAATTGACAGGCGCTCATGAGAACTGGAGAGATAATTCTTTCTGGTGAGCCACAATGGAATCACACCCCGGTCAGGGTATTCCCGGGTTTAAGTAGCGTGATTAATCGGCACTGTATCGCAAGTGAAAATGGTCGCCGACCATTCGAGTTTCACGTTAGATTTTCTAGTACAGCCATTTAAAAGTAGCTCGAATTAACATTTCTGACTACGTTTGCATATTCCGAAAAGATGTTCTTATTTATGCTATTCCGGATAGTACCTTTTTTGATTTTAATCGTTCCAGCACTGGTCATAAAATGGACGATTAAAATGAAAATCAGAACGCTATCTCTTACCTTAGCCTTTACCTCTTCTCTTGCTTTTTCTTGCCAGCTTTTTGCCGCCGAAGGGCTGACGCCGTTACAGCCCGGTGCGACCACCGGTACCCATACTGGCGCATTTCCGCCCGATGGGCTGTATATGTCAATGACATCCACCTATGAAACCGGCGTCGTGCGAAACGGTAGCGGCGACACGGCGAAAATCGCCGGAGGGAAAAATAAGCTCTCAAACGTCGGGCTGGTGATGGCCGCCACCTGGGTTTCCGGCTGGGAATTTCTCGGTGCCCGCTATGCGGCGATGGTCGTACAGCCCTATAAGTTTATTCAGGTAAAAAATACCGGCCAGCACACCACCGACCATACCAGCGGCCTGCTGGGGACCAGTATTACCCCCCTCGCTCTTTCCTGGGATTTACACAACAATTTCCACGTTGGTGCCGGGTTAGCCGTCTATTTACCGGATGGCAAAACGGCCTATACCCGCAATGCGGCAACCGGGCGTAAAGAGACCTCCGGGGATAACGTCTCATGGGAATATTGGTCGTTTGAACCCAATATCGCCATCAGCTATCTGACCGACGATTGGGGGATTACGCTTAATAATATTTTTGACTTCAATACGAAAAATAACGAAACCGACTACCGCTCTGGTAGCACCTGGTATCTGGATGTTACTGCCACCCATCGTATCAACAATAGCCTCACCGCCGGGCTTATCGGTAACTGGACTAAGCAGGTGACTGACGACAAGATTAACGGTAGAACGGTACAGGGGGTAGAGGGTATTTATTCTGCCGGCAAACGCGTCGAACATATCAAAGCTGGTCCGATGATGAGCTATAGCGTCAGCGGTGTCACCGTTACCGGCCGACTATTGTTTAATTTGCACAGCGAAAATGATGCCGGAATGACCTTTTTCCATATCGGGGTTTCGATGCCGCTTTAGTCATGCAATATCTCCCCCTTTATTATCCGGGCGTAATACGTCAGGTTGTCAGGAGCAGGAAGAGACCACGTTTTCTGCTCCTGACGGTTCTCTTTGATAGTTATCACATCTTGTGCATTCCCGGCTTAAAAACTACATCCTGTTTGCTGACAATAACGCCTCCCCCTCACGGACAGGAGCGTTTATGTTCGCCGAAGAAGCCATCATGATGATTCCCGGCTGGAACGCATTTCCACAGGCACTCCAGCAGGCTTTACTGCGTCAGTCGCGCGTTCGCAGCGAAAAAGCCGGCAGTATTGTCTTTCATCAGGGAGCCGAAGTAGAGGCAATTGCCTGGACGCTGAAAGGTCATCTCTTTGCTAATGTTCATCATGCAAACGGCAACCAGACGCTGCTCACCCACGTGCCTGTAGGACGTATGATCTTGTTTAACTTTGTCTGGAAGCACACCCCCTTAGACCGCAACTTCATCGCCATGACCGATGTCGAATTACTTATTCTCCCCCGGGCCAGCGCGACGCAGTTGCTAGCTCAATTTGATGAATTCAAAATGCAAGTAATAGATTCACTCACCGAGAGGCTTAACGATCTGGATCGGGTGCTGTACACCCATAAAGTGGCCTCAAGGGAAGCCTGCGTGGCGGCTTTTCTGGTGGATTGTGAAGAAGGCCAAAAGGGACCGCGTCGCGAGCGTCACATTCCCTTTACGATGCAGTTTATGGCCGAATGCCTGCGCCTCTCTCGTCCTTTTGTTGCCAAAACGCTCAGGCATTTCGCTGACCGCCAGATGGTGGCGCTCAACTACGGCAATATCGAAGTGCTCGATCTTGATGGACTGAGGCAGGTCGCCAGCCGTGAGATTATGTGAATTGTGAACTACGGCGCGCGGCAAATGTTAATTCTTTCCATTTGCTTATCAGGTTACCTGCCAGGATAAATCCAGGCAAATCTGAAGCGAGACACCGACCATGTACTGTGAAGATTATCGTTATGATGAGTCACCCCCCACCTTGTCGCAGGATGTCGCTCTTTCCGATCCGCATATCATGACCAGAATGATGTTCTTCGTAAACCTGGTCACTACTGGTTCCATTTCATCTGCGGCAGAGCGTATGGGAATATCCATTTCTTCTGGCTCACGATGGCTGTCTGACCTGGAAAAAGAGATCGGCTGTCCTCTTTATCGGCGCAACAACAAAGCCATGCCGCTGACCGATGCCGGTGATTATTTATATCGGAATTTCTGTCTGATCGGCGAGAAGGTCGGCCAGCTAAAAAATGAGCTGACGCATTTTTCCACCCAGCGTCGGGGAACGATTCGCATCTGCTGTACACCGGTGTATGCCGAACAATATCTGATGCCCATCGTCGCCAACTATCTGGCCGGAAACCGTCAGGTAAATATCGCCGTCCATGTCTCCGCCTTCGGCATTCAGAGCTGGAAAGATCATGATATCATCATCGGCGCCGTCAATGCCTTAAGCCACCAGCAGGACCAGGAACTCCCTCTGGTGAAACGTAATCTGATCGCTGAACCTTTCGTGACCGTTGCCTCACCGCAGTATTTGCTGATGAACGGCACGCCACAGCACCCATCCGAGCTGGTGCACCATCGCTGCCTGTTCGCCAGCTCGCTGACCGGCAGCAACGACTGGGCCTATGAGATCAATAACGAACGTCACTTTTTCAAAATTCCCAAATCTCTTGAGGTGTGTGACAGCACCCTGTTACGAAAATCGGTGCTTTCAGGGGCCGGAATAGCCTACCTGCCGGAATATGTTGTGCAGCGAGATATTCGCAATGGCAAACTGACCTGCTTGTTTAAAGAGATGAAAACATCACAATGGTTGTTAAACCTCTATTATCCAGCCCGTAGTCAGATAACCGAATGCGTATCCTCTTTTAAACATTTTTTGATTGAGCAACACACTGTTACCTTTGAGCAAATACGGGCGGCGAATCATTAAAAATACGCCGGTGAACCTTTTCATATTTGCAAACACACTTTTTATTTTTAGTCTTCAATCTCTATAGTCGTATTGTTAATCTTATTTCAGTTAGTTTGTTTTCACAATAATTACATTACCCGTCGCAGATGTTTTATGAAGCATCGCCCCTTATTACATAAATCGGTTGATAAGGGGGTAATTAAATTTATTAACTGGGTGAGAATTATGCAAAATACCAATAACATTGCCGATAAAACGGCTAATCATTCCAGCACCCGGAGTAATTTCGGCGGCTGGGGCTGGAGCATGGTCGGCTTCAGTATGTTGATGTACTACAACTTCGCCGCCTGGACCGCTGACGGCCTGAACGTTATCGTCCAAAGCTTTGTCGATCTCCACGGCTGGGACTTCGCCACGCTTCTCTCTTTCTCAACGCCCGCCGGATGGATTGGCGTTATCGGCGCGCTGGTGATCGCTGAAATGATCAAGCGCAAAGGGGCAAAAATCGTCGCTATTCTTGGCCTGCTGGCGCTGGGATTGACGATGATCTGGTTTGGCCGCGTCACCTCTTACGCCGAATACGCTATTGGCCTGGCGCTGATGAATCTGCTGGCTACTGGCTGCTGTTTCAACGTCCCCGCCACTTTACTGAATAGCTGGTTTCCAAGGAAAAAAGGCCTCGCGCTCGGCTGGGCGACCATGGGAATGTCGTTCTGTACCGCGACGCTGATCCCCATTATGTTTTTCCTCTTTGACCGCTTCGGCGTACCCGGCGCTTATGCCGTCGTCGGCGGGACGTTAATCACCCTTGGCATCATCTCCATATTCTGGATCCGCAATACCCCGGAAGAAATGGGTTTGTACCCGGACAATGAACCGATTTCTCGTGAACAGCAGGCGGCAAACCTTGCGGCCCAGACCGACTATCAGAGCCCCTTTACCTACCGCGTACTGTTCCGCGACCGCGAAATGTGGCTGATTTCCGTCGGCTTCGGCCTGCTGTGGTTGGTGGATATTGGCGTCGTCAGCCAGTTGATCCCGCGACTGATTTCTGTTGGCTATGATAAAGAAACCGCCGTCTGGATGTTCACCTCCGCCGCGCTGATTTGCGCTATTTTCAGCTACTTCTGGGGGTGGGTAGATGTGAAAGTTGGCACCCGAAAAGCCAGTATCGCTTACGCCTTTTTCTTTGCTGTGACCCACGCTTGTCTGCTGGTACGCGGTAACGACTACTTCACCTACTTCACACTATTAATGGTTGGCGCCAGTATCGCTGGTATCAAAGAGCTATGTACATCGATGGTTGGGACAGTGTATGGCCGCTACGACTTTTCCGCCGCTAACCGTCTGGTTTCAACTATTGCCTGTTTATTCCGGGTTAGCTGTTTTGCAGTTGTTGCCGTCAGTCTGAAATATACCGGTGATTATGATGGAGCTTATATCTCTTTTATCGCCCTGGATATTATTGCGGCCCTGTTAATTTTCATGATTAACGATAAATGCAAAGGCAAAACAGATTCTGTTGTCACCGTGTAAATATTTTACAGTTCCGCACCAGGGAATAACGTCTTCGTAAACCGCCGGTTCACGAGTATTAACGTCACTTATTCAGGAAGTCATGCCATGCTGGAAAAAGAGATTATTTCGCCGCAACGCGTTGCCGCCATGGTGGAAGAAGGAATGACCATTATGATTGGCGGATTTATGGCGGTAGGAACGCCAGAAAAAATTATCGATGCGCTGGTGGAAAAAGGCGTGGGTAATTTAACAATTATCGCTAATGACACTGGTTTTATCGATCGAGGGATCGGCAAATTGGTAGTCAATAAACAGGTACACAAGATTATTTCCTCCCATATTGGCCTGAACCCGGAAACCGGACGCCAGATGTCCTGTGGTGAGCTTGAAGCGGAACTGGTTCCCCAGGGAACGCTGGTTGAGCGTATCCGCGCTGGAGGCGCCGGACTAGGCGGTGTACTCACCCGCACCGGGCTTGGCACGGTCGTGGAGGATGGCAAACAGCAGATCATTATTGACGGTCAGCCCTGGTTGCTGGAACACCCCCTGCAGGCAGATATCGCTCTGATTCACTGCTCCATTGCCGATACCGCCGGTAATGCGATGTTCAATAAAACCACCAAAAACTTTAACCCAGTGATGGCTACTGCCGCGCGCCTGGTCATCGCCGAGTGCGAATCCATCGTACCAATGGATTGCGCCGCCGCCGACCGTTACAACACGCCCGGCATTTTTATCGACTACCTGGTTAAGGGGGAAGATCACCATGGATAAAAACGCCATGAGAGAACGCATTGCGCGCCGGGTTGCAAAAGAGCTTCACAAAGGGGACCTGGTGAATCTGGGGATTGGCCTGCCGACGCAGGTCGCCAACTACGTCGCCGACGATCTTGGCGTCATCTTCCAGTCTGAAAATGGCCTGGTGGGGCTCGGCCCCACGCCGGATAGCGACAGTATCGACGCCGATTTAACTAACGCCGGCGGTCAACCGGTCACCGCTGTACCCGGCGCGGCGTTTTTCGATAGCGCCCTGTCATTCGCCATCATCCGCGGCGGCCACGTTGACGTTACCGTGCTGGGGGCGCTGGAAGTGGATCAGGAGGGCAATCTCGCCAACTGGATCATCCCCGGCAAGATGGTGCCCGGAATGGGCGGGGCGATGGACCTCGTGAACGGCGCCCGACGGGTGATTATCGCCATGGAGCACTGCGATAAAAGAGGCCAGTCTAAAATTTTGCCCCGCTGCCAGCTTCCGCTGACCGCAGTCGGCCAGGTCAATCTGATCGTGACGGAAAAAGCGGTCATTGAAGTCAATAACGGCCTGATGTTGCGCGAAATCGCCGCGGATACCAGCGTGGAGGAAGTGGTTGCGCAAACCGCCGCACCGCTACGCATCTCTGAAACATTAATCCAGTTTTCCTAAAAAGGACACCATCAATGAAAGTGATACCGATTAGTGAAGCTAGCCCTTACAACCCACCACTGCATCACGCCATGGTGGCGCTGAAGCTTTGCGACGGCGCGTTATGCAACGCACAACAGTTCTGGTGCGGACTGTCGCATTTTTTACCCGGAGGCGGCGCCGAGTGGGCTTATGACGATTCGCCGACGGAAAAACTCTACGTGGTACTGGACGGCGCTATCACCATTCGTACCAGAGAGGAAACGCGTGTTGTCAGCAAAGGGGAAGCCGTTTTCCTCGCGCCGTTTGAGGGGCGAGAAGTGGTTAACCACACCAATTATCCGACCAGTATGCTGGTCATCGCCAGCAATACGTAACCAGTAAGGGATCATTATGGACACAACATGGGATAAAAAAGTCAAAGCGCTGTTCAACCTTGAAGGCAAAGTTGCGGTTATCACCGGCGGTGCGGGCGCGCTCGGTGAAGGTGTAGCCCGTGGCCTGGCGAATTACGGCGTTAAAGTCGCGGTAACCGGCCGTACCATTGCCACCCTGGAAAAAACCGTTCAGCAGGTGCAGGAAGCGGGCGGCGAGGCCCTTGCTATCGCTGGTGACATGACCGACGAAGTGGCGGTTAAAAACCTGGCGGATAAAGTGGTCGCGGCCTGGGGGAAAGTTGACTTTCTGATCAATATTGCCGGCATCGCCATTCGTCACCCCGCTGAAGAGTTCGACATTAATGATTTCCGCAAAGTGATGGATATCAACATTACCGGCACCTTCATTCCCTGCAAAGTGTTTGGCGAGCTGTTTATCCGCCAGGGCTTCGGGAAAATCGTCAATACCTCATCGGTGCGCGCCTTTGCCGGTCATCCCGGCGGCTACGCGGCTTACGGTACATCGAAAGGGGCCATCAACTTATTAACCAAACAGCTGGCTACCGAGTGGGCGAAATACAATATCAACGTTAACGCCGTCGCGCCGACTATCTTCTGGACGCCGCTGACCCAGGAAGTACTGGAAGACGAAAAGCTGAAAAAGATCTTCCTCGATCGCATTCCGATGGGTCGGGCTGCCGTAGTGGAAGATATGGTTGGTAGCGTCGTTTACCTCTGCTCCCCAGCCGCTAACTTTATCACCGGCCAGGTTATTTACATCGACGGCGGCTGCACCGCGGGTTAAGGAGATGGCTATGAACAATCCACTCACACGGGTCACCGTGCTCGGCGGCGGCCTGATGGGCAGCGGTATCGCGCAGATCTTTGCCGCCCGCGGTGTGGAGGTGACGATTTATGATATCGACGCTGGCGCCTGGACCGCGCCGGACACCATCCGCAGCAACCTGCAGCGGATGCAGGCGGAAGACGCCACCATCGAAGAGGTTATTAGCCGCGTCGTTTTTTGCGACCGCCTGGCGGAGAGCGTTAAGGGGGCGCAAATCGTCTTCGAATGCGTGCCTGAACAGCTGGCGCTTAAGCAGCGGCTGTTTTGCGAGCTGGACTCACTTTGTCCACCGGAAACGATTCTCGCCTCCAATACGTCGGTCATCAGCATCAGCGAGATCGCCCGCGATGTGACCCACAAACAGCGCGTACTGGGCACCCATTTCTGGAATCCGGCCTTTCTGATCCCGCTGGTGGAGGTCATTCGCACACGCTGGACCGACGATGCGCTATTCGAACGCACATTTGACATCCTCGCCTGGGCAGGAAAACGCCCGGTACGGGTTAATAAAGATGTGCCGGGGTTCCTGGTAAACCGGCTACAGCACGCCCTATGGCGCGAAGCGATTTACCTTGTGGAGCAGGGCATCGCCGACGCGCGCACCGTAGACGAAGGCATCCGATATGGCTTTGGTATCCGACTGCCGGCCCTCGGCCCTCTGGAAAACGCCGATATGGTAGGGACGGACCTGACTCTGGCGATTCATGAATATATTTTTCCGCATCTGAATAACGCGACAACTCCCTCGCCTCTGCTACGCCGACTGGTGAGCGAAGGCAAGCTGGGCTTCAAATCCGGTGGCGGATTTCAGACCTGGGACGACGCATCAATTAACGAAAGCCGTGAGCGACTGCTGAGCTATCTGCAGCGCGTCACTCAGCAACCTGAGGAGTAACACTATGGGTAAGAAAGTTTTTGTCGATTTAACGCATCCATTTAGCGCCGACACTCCGCGCTGGCCTTACTTCGATAAGCCGCTGATCGACAGTGCGCATACTATGGCAAAAGGCGGCGTGTTAACCCAGCGTATTTCCTGCACCATGCACACCGGTACCCACTGCGATGCCCCGCGTCATGTGATGGAAATAGAATTCGACGGTAAAAGAGCGCGCTATACGCATGAAATGCCGGTCGATGCTTATACTGGTGAGGCGGTATGCCTGGAAATTAACGTCGGGCGCTGGGAATTAATTCAGCCACATCATCTGGAAGATGCCTGTCTCCGTGCAAATATCAAACCGGAAGAGTTAGCCGGAATGGTGGTATGCCTGAATACCGGTATGCATCGTAAATTTGATGACTCAAAAGAGTATTATCACTACTCCTGCGGTACTGGCGTGGAAGCCGGAAAATGGTTTGTTAAAAATAAAGTTAAATGCGTCGCGATGGATATGCAGGCATTAGATCACCCGCTACATACTGCGATGGGGAATAACGGCGCCACGCGTATGAATTTACTTGGCGCATCCGGACGCCCGCTTACCGAAGAATATACTGAACAGTTCGGTGAAGAAGCCTATGCAGAATTTGATAAAGAGCTGTATATCAAACTCCACGGCCAAGCCGCCTATGATGAAAAGTTCGGCGATCTGGAGGCTATTGGCTGCTGGGGCACCTGGGAACCCTGCCATAAGCAGATGCTCGGCCACGGTATTGTCGGCGTTGAAAACCTCGGCGGCAATCTGGATAAAGTTTCCGGCAAGCGCTTCCGTTTCTTCTGTTTCCCACTGCGCTGGTATTTAGGCGATGGCTCGATGGTGCGCTGCGTGGCGGAAATTGATGAAGATGATATGAATAATGTCCCGGAAAGAACCTATAGCTACGGAGGCTGCATTTAATTAAATTCCTCCTGAATTATTTTTATAAGTAACGTAGCTGACTAATTTGCTATTTAGCGAAAGGTAATCTGTGCCCGAAATAATATTTTCATTCATTCCGGGCGCATCACACTTTTACGCCAAAATAATCTTATAGCGATATTTTTACATTATTAAATATCAATGCCGCTCTGCATCGGAGGAGCAACCACATGAGTACAAAAGATGTTGTCATTGTCAGCGCCGCCCGTACGCCCATCGGCTGCTTTGGCGGCGCGCTAAAGGATCTCTCGGCTATCCAACTGGGCGAGCATGCAATCACCGCCGCTATCGCTCGCGCCGCTATCAAACCGGACGATGTTGACGAAGTGATTATGGGCAACGTACTGGGGGCAGGGCTAGGTCAGAACGTCGCTCGTCAGGTCGCTATCGCCGCCGGGATCCCGGTAGAAAAAAGCGCCTTTAACGTCAGCAAAGTATGCGGTTCCGGGCTCAAGGCGACCATTCTAGGCGCACAGGCCATCGCGCTGGGCGATGCGGAAATCGTGGTGGCTGGTGGGACGGAAAGTATGAGCAACGCCATGTACTTATCCGCCGCGGCCCGCTGGGGACAGCGCATGGGCGACAGTGCGCTGATTGACAGCCTGATTAGCGACGGTCTGACCGATGCCTTTTCCGGTGAGCATATGGGGATCACCGCCGAAAACCTGGCGCAAAAATACCAGCTCACCCGGGAAGAGCTGGACGCCTATGCGGCGGAAAGCCAGCAACGCACTGAATGGGCGCAGAAAAACGGTCGTTTCGACAACGAAATCGTGCCGATCAAAATCGTCACGCGCAAAGAAGAGCGTTACGTCAAAGCCGATGAATTCCCCCGCCACGGAACCACGCGAGAAACCCTCGCCCGGCTACGCCCGGCGTTTCGGCCAGACGGCGTGGTGACCGCAGGCAACGCTTCCGGCATTAACGACGGCGCCGCCGCGCTGGTCCTGATGAGCCGTGAAAAAGCCGCCGCCCTCCAGCTTCAGCCGCTGGCGACGATCCGCGCCTGGGGCAGCGGCGGCGTCGATCCCAATATCATGGGCTACGGGCCGGTACCCGCAACCCGTCGGGCCTTATACCGCGCGGGCTTACAGGTGGATGACCTCGACGTCATTGAGGCCAACGAAGCCTTCGCCTCCCAGTGCCTGAGCGTGATGAAAGGGCTGGGGCTGGATCCGCAGAAAACCAACGTCAACGGCGGCGCAATTGCCCTCGGTCACCCTATCGGCGCTTCCGGCGCACGCATTCTGGTCTCGCTGGTTCATGAAATGCAGCGCCGCCACGCTCGTTATGGTCTCGCTACGCTCTGTATCGGCGGCGGGATGGGACTGGCCATGGTGGTTGAAAAAGAATAAGGATCAAGGAGTTAATTATGTCTGTAGAAAACCGCGTTATTCTGACCGTCGCCTGCACCGGGGCCTGGCCACAGAAGAGCGACACCCCGTATATTCCGCTCACACCGCAGGAGCAGGCCGATGAAATCGTCCGCTGCTGCGAGGCCGGAGCCTCCATTGCTCACATTCATGTGCGTGATGAGGAAAGTCAGGCTTCGATGGATTTCGATCAATTCGCCGAGACCGTGCGCCTGGTACGCGCGCGTTGCGATATCGTCATTAATCTGACGACCTCCGGCGGACTTGGACTGAGCGACGAAATTCGCATGAAGCCATTCCAGTTATTGCGGCCCGAAATGGGCTCTTTCGATGCCGGAACTATGAACTGGGCCCACTCAACAATATTCGAAAATAGCCCGCGCTTTCTGGAGAAACTCGCTGTCAGCATGAACGAGTGCCAGGTGAAGCCGGAGTTTGAAATCTTCGATGCCGGGATGATTTACAACGTCCTGTACTACATGAAGAAAGGGCTGATCGAGGGGAATCCACACTTTCAGTTTGTCCTCGGTGCACCGGGAGGAATGACGGCGGAAGTGCGTAACCTGATGTTCTTGCTCGATACCTGCAAACAGCATTTAGGAGATAATTTCACCTGGTCGGCGTTGGGCATTGGTCGCGGTCACCTGCCGATTGTCCTCGCCGCGCTGGCGCTGGGGGGTAACGTTCGGGTTGGCATGGAAGACAACATTCTCTATCGCAAAGGTGAACTGGCGCAATCCAATACCTGGTTCGTTGAGCGCGTTAAGCGGCTGGCGGCGGAAGTGGATAAAACCATCGCCACGCCGGATGAGACCCGCGCCATGCTTGGCCTGATACGACAGCAGCTAGTTAGCGCCTGATTACGCAGCTTCTTACAGAATGTCGATCGCCTCTCTTTATGTGCAGGCGATCGCTTTCGATCGATATCTGAACGAGAACCCTTATATGAATATTTCGATTCCCCGGGAACAGCTGGCGGGTGAGACGCGGGTCGCCGCCACACCCGCTACCGTTGAACAGATGCTGAAGCTGGGCTTTACGATCTCCATCGCCCGCGGCGCGGGTGCAGCGGCAAATATTACTGATGATGCATGGCAGACCGCAGGTGCAACGCTGTGTTCGCAGGATGAGGTCTGGCAGAGCGATATTATCCTGAAAGTTAATGCGCCTCTTGCGGATGAAATTCCTCTTTTGCGCCCAGGCTGCACGTTAATCAGTTTCATCTGGCCTGCACAGAACCCCGAGCTAATGGCGAAACTCGCCGCCCGCGGGGTGACGGTGATGGCAATGGATGCCGTACCGCGCATTTCTCGTGCCCAGTCGCTGGACGCCTTAAGCTCAATGGCTAATATTGCCGGATACAGGGCAGTAGTGGAAGCTGCTCACCAGTTTGGTCGTTTCTTTACTGGACAGATCACCGCTGCCGGTAAAGTTCCACCGGCGAAAGTGCTGGTCATTGGCGCAGGCGTTGCCGGGCTGTCGGCAATTGGCGCCGCCAGCAGCCTCGGCGCCATTGTACGCGCCTTCGATACCCGCCCGGAAGTCAAAGAACAGATCCAAAGCATGGGCGCGGAGTTTCTGGAACTTAATTTTGAAGAACAGAGTGGCAGCGGGGATGGTTATGCCCGTCAGATGTCTGCCGAGTTTATTGAGGCAGAAATGGCCCTGTTCGCCGCTCAGGCCAGAGAGGTCGATATTATTATCACTACCGCACTCATTCCCGGGAAACCTGCGCCGCGGCTTATCACCCGCGAGATGGTCGCCAGCATGAAACCCGGCAGCGTTATCGTCGACCTTGCCGCTCAGACCGGCGGCAACTGTGAGCTGACGGTACAGGGCAAATGTATCACCAGCGATGATGGCGTAAAGATCATCGGCTATACCGACCTGCCAGCACGGCTGGCGGCCCAGTCATCCCAGCTTTACGGCACCAATTTGGTCAATCTGCTGAAGCTTTTGTGTAAAGAAAAAGACGGCAATATCGTCATCGATTTTAATGATGTCGTTATCCGCGGCGTAACTGTGGTTCGGGAGGGGGAAATCACCTGGCCTGCGCCGCCAATTCAGGTTTCGGCCCAGCCGCAGCAGCCTAAGACCGTACCAACCGAGACGGTAAAAAACGCACCCGCTTCACCGTGGCGTCCATACCTTTTTCTGGCGCTGGTTATTGCACTATTTGGCTGGCTTGCGCATCGCGCACCGGCGGACTTCCTTGCCCATTTTACCGTCTTTGCCCTCTCGTGCGTGGTGGGCTATTACGTGGTGTGGAACGTCAATCACTCCCTGCATACGCCGTTGATGTCGGTCACCAATGCGGTATCGGGGATCATTATCGTCGGCGCGGTCCTGCAAATCGGCCTTGGAGGCTGGATCTCCGTACTGGCTTTTATCGCCGTTTTTATCGCCAGCATTAATATCTTCGGCGGTTTTTACGTTACCCGTCGCATGCTGAAAATGTTCCGCAGAAACTAAGGAGTTGTTATGTCTGGAGGTCTTGTTACTGCGGCTTACATTATTGCCGCGCTGTTGTTTATTTTTAGCCTTGCAGGCTTATCGAAGCATGAGACGTCGCGAGCAGGGATCGTTTTCGGCATCGCCGGGATGGCAATTGCGCTGGCGGCGACTATCCTCGGTCCCCAGGCAGCCAATCTTGCATGGATCCTGGTAGCGATGATGGCAGGTGGTGGCATCGGTATCTTTCTCGCGCAGCGGGTGGAAATGACCGAAATGCCGGAGCTGGTGGCGATTCTGCACAGCTTTGTCGGCCTCGCGGCTGTGCTGGTGGGTATTAATAGCTACCTTGACCACGCGCCGCTCGATGACACGGCCATGAAGGTTATCCATCTTGTGGAGGTCTTTTTGGGGATCTTCATTGGAGCCATAACCTTTACCGGTTCGGTAGTGGCGTTCGGTAAGCTGCGCGGGATCTTTGCGTCAAAACCGCTAATGTTGCCAGGCCGACACGGTATGAATCTCGCGGCTCTGCTGGTCTCTTTTACCTTAATGATCGTATTCGTGTGCAGCAATAACCTGCTGTGGCAGAGTCTGGCATTAAGTGTTATGACGCTAATTGCACTGGCGTTTGGCTGGCATCTTGTTGCTTCAATCGGCGGCGCAGATATGCCGGTGGTTGTCTCAATGCTCAACTCCTATTCCGGCTGGGCAGCGGCGGCGGCAGGTTTTATGCTCAGTAACGACCTGCTAATCGTGACCGGTGCGCTGGTTGGCTCTTCAGGGGCCATCCTTTCTTACATTATGTGTAAGGCCATGAATCGCGCGTTTATCAGCGTCATCGCCGGCGGCTTTGGCAGCGAGGGTGCGGCATCTGACGGTAGTGCCCCACAGGGCGAACATCGTGAATGCAGCGCTGCGGAGGTAGCGGAAGCGCTGAAAAACGCCCGTTCAGTCATTATTACCCCCGGCTACGGGCTGGCAGTAGCCCAGGCGCAATATCCTGTACAGGAATTAACCAGTCGGCTGATTGCGCTAGGCGTAAAGGTACGATTCGGTATCCATCCAGTAGCCGGGCGTTTACCGGGACATATGAACGTGCTGCTGGCGGAAGCAAAAGTCTCCTACGATATAGTGCTGGAGATGGAAGAGATTAATGACGACTTCAGTGCTACCGACGTGGTGCTGGTCATCGGCGCCAATGACACCGTTAACCCTGCTGCACAGGAAGATCCCGGAAGCCCCATCGCAGGCATGCCGGTACTGGAAGTGTGGAAAGCACAGCAGGTGGTGGTGTTCAAACGTTCGATGAATACTGGCTACGCAGGCGTACAGAACCCCCTGTTCTTTAAAGAAAACACCACCATGCTGTTTGGCGATGCAAAAGCGAGCGTAGAGGCGATACTTGCGCAGCTCTAATTAATTGATTAGACGTACTGGATGCATTGCAGAGGGTGATGGAAGAGTACATCACCACCTGAAATTTTGCTCGAGTCAGAATCAGGGTATTACATTGAATATCAACACTGTTCGCCCGGCGCAAGATAGTTCTGACACATCGTTAAAAGTAAGAAGCTCATCCTGAGGTCGGTTGTGCCAGTAGGGTAATGGCTTAACAGAAGGACAGATTCAAGATGAGCTTCAGGTGAATTACATTGCCTGTGACATAAGCTAAAGGCAGTGATGAAACTTAGGGGGAAATATGAATGAGCATGCGGTTCTGAAATTGCTTAATGAGCTGAATATATCTTTTCAGTACATATCACATCCGGAAGTGAAGACGGTCACTGACCATGCGAGTTTTGCTGCAGATTTTCCGGCACAGCTGCTGAAGAACCTGTTGCTGAAAAATAGCTCTGGTAAGTATTTTTACTTGTATATTCTGGATGGCAATAAAAAGGCAGATCTTCGCGAGCTAGCGCTCCAGCTTAATGAATCGCGTTTGTCTTTCGCTAAACCATACGAGTTAATAGAAATACTCGGTGTGGAACCTGGCGGGGTTACGCCTTTCGCTATTGCACATAACAAGGAGAGGGATATCCGAATTGTTATCGATTCTTCTGTATCAGCGAGTCGTTCACTGGGCTTTCATCCTCTGATCAACACCGCTTCGGTTTGTATTTCTAAAAAAGACTTATTGCGGCTACTGACATTTTTCGGTTATTCCCCTGTTGATGTTCAGACCGATAGCGTGCTCTTGCTACTCGCGCGAATAACGGATGCGTTCTAATAGCCAGTCTTCGACTTCACTCTGTCGCCAGCGGGAGCTGCGACCCAGCTTAATTGGCTTCGGGAATAGGCCATCTTTAATCAGCTTGTAGAACCACTTATCTGTCAGCCCCGTTAGCTTCGTGATGAACCGCATATCCACCAGTTGATCATCGAGCAAAGAAATTTGTTCTGTCATGATGCAGTCTTCCATTGTGGGGTTATCCTGAGTTGGTGGTTGATTACTCGTTACCACCAGCCCTTCCACATCAATGGATTGATACGTAAAAAAGTGCAGAACGTGAGTTACAGCGTGCGAGGACGCCCCAGTCCGCTGGGCGGCGGTACTTCACTGGCTCCGTAGTGATAGTGACCGTGTTTTTGCTCTTCTTTGGCGAGATAGCTGATGATGTAGCGCAGGTTATGGATGGCTTCGGTATCATCGTAGTTCACTGGCCTATCAATACTGACTTCATAAGCGGGCTTGTATTCGCAGCGGTTGTAATAGCCTTCTCGTTGCGTTATTTCCCGCCATATTGTTCCTACTCTCTCAGCTATTGGGTAGGTGGCCTGGTTAAGGTGCCTGTCGAGATAGAACACGATATGGGCATGGCAGCCGTGGTCTACAGAATTCTCGAGTACCCAGAAATACCCAGCCAGATTTGTGTGCTGCAGGGTGCGTTCAATCAGTACACGTACTTCTCGCTCGGTTTCGTTCCATGAATGACGTTTATAACGCTCTGTACCTTTCTGATAGAACAGGTCGAGTCTGAGTGCCTGTATTCGCGAGTATCGGTTCAGTAGCTGATCCAAGTGGTTATTGAGTAGAGACAGTAGAAACCAGTTCATCGTGTATCTGGAATTAAAAGGGTAAGGTGTGTGCATTGATTTATCCTTTGTCAGGTGGAGTGCAAAGGATTGGGATGAGATGTAATTTTTAAGAGAAGCGGGGATACGGCAGATACAAGGAACTGTGTATCCAGGGGATGACAGGCAGGGTTAATGATTGGGGGAAGGAGCTGTGAACAGAGTGGATAGAAACAGGGAGTCCCCTTTAATTATACTAAAAACCCAAATGTTCATATCTGCTGTTGAGCGATTCTAATGAGGTGAACAGAGGGGATTCATAGAGTAAAAACCACAGGAATAACGCAGTAAAATGTCAGAGTGTTATCACAATAAAATCAGCAGGATATCAGTTAAAAATCAGTCATTCTTCAGGTCTGTGACTCGCCTCCATCTACCAAAAAGATGTCCATGTTAATCTCTTTTCGGAAGCCAGAATCAGAGGGATGAGACGATGTTGCATTACGATATGATCCGCTACGAGATAATGTACTTAAAAACGCTTGATGGGTTTTTAAATACTGATCACTCGTTACTGTGCAGTACTTATGATACGCCGGATCAGTTTCGACATTTGATCTCTCAGATACTTGAACGGCATTTTTCTGGCGATCAGGACAGAATCAAAGCTGCGCGGAAAACACTTAAAGAATGGGCCGACCTGCAACTGATTGATAAAGATTATTTTGATTGTTTCAAAGGTACACCAAGAGCATCGTGGTTTGCTCACCATTATATTTTTGAATATCCAGTATTACCTGCAGGGTTGACACTTGGTGGGTTGGGGAATGACGCCGGTTGTTCAGGTGGTTTTAATTCTCTTTTAATGGACGATAATATCTTCACCAATTTTGATTTCTCTAATTTGAATATCGATTTGGATGATATTGATTGGGATCTGATAACAAATCCACAGGCCACTGCTTCGAAAAAACCGAAACGCGTTTTCTCCCGATTTTATCTGAACGCGGGAGCTTGTACCGCTCTGTACAACCCCACTCCGGTAACTGAGCGTGAACTCATCAATGGTATGATGAGGTACATTGATGAAGCTCCATACTCACTTGGAGATAAGATCTCTTATTTCAAAAAACTGCATGAGCGCTGGCTTGAGCAATATGATTTTTTTCTAACAGATTTTGACTGGATGTCACGTGATGATGAAACTCAGTTAGTATATCTCTGGGACTATCTCAAAGGAAAGGGACGAATAGCGAGCTATCTTCGCCCTTATAATACCTCTATGCGTTATGACATGATTATTGCGGCTATGGATGTGTGGAACGCCCAACCTGAAGAGAAGCTGGAGTTTATTGAGAAGATGAAACATGCCTGGCAGGCAGCGAAATCTTACCGGAAATCTACTAAATAGCGTTGTGATCGCAGTGATGCCCTGGTCTGATTTCTCAATGTAGTGATGAATCTGAGTCGACCCAGGGTCCTCTAACTAATTTTTCCTTGTCCCGTTAGGTACAGAGCACATACTGTTAAAGATTAATATGGCGGGGTATGGACGTCGGAGCTGTGCCTGCCTTTTAGATCGTTTGCTTCTGACTCGAAGCTTACAAGCTAGCTGATCTGGCGGTCCGCTGTGAGCGAAAAACGGACCTTCAAATCCGAACCGGTTCGATTGATTAACCTTGGCTGTCAGTCAAGCCATCGTTAACATGAATCCGATCGAAAATTCCTTATCGCATTTTTTACAAATACGCAGTGTCAAGAAAGACAGATTCTGGCTCATGACAAGTAGAGTGGTTCATTTGTATAAAGAGACTTCGCCTTCAGGACGCGTTTTGAACCTGCGATGCATCCACAGGTATTGCTCAGGAGCACGGAGAATTTCATGCTCGATGATCTTATTCATATAAGCCGCTGCGGCGACCTTGTCTTCCCCTGGATAGCCTGACAACGGATTGCTGATATACATGTGATAACCTTTTTTATCGCTACGTCGAATCATGCTAAGTGTGATTAAGTGTGCACCAGCGAGCTTTGACAGAGCATACGTTCCGTTCGTCGTTGCTGCTTTTTTTACCGAGAAAAAAGGTGCAAAAACGCTTCCTTTAGACCCATAATCCTGGTCTGGTGCAAACCAAACGGCTTCACCAGCTTTTAGCGCATGAACAAAACCAGATAAATTACGGCGATTAATCATAGCTTTATTTGAACGCATACGCCCTTTTGTCTGTACCCATTCCATTAATGGATCATTGTGTGGGCGATACGTTGCCATCATAGGATGACATAACCCCATTACCCTTCCACACAACTCAAGGGACATAAAATGAATCCCGACAACCATTACTCCTCTTGTCGCGCCGGTCAGGTTTTCAAGCCCTTCAACATCAAACCATTTTTTGACTCTCGCATCGCTCCAGAACCAGGCCATTCCTGTTTCCATCAGTCCCAGCCCAAGAGAAACAAAGTTTTTATTAACCATCTGGCTCCGGGCAAACGGTGTCATCTCGGGGAAGCACAGTTCGATATTTCTAATCGCAATTCCTTCCCGACGTTTCAGAAAGGGTCTGGATATTTTTCCAAGGCCAGAACCCAGAATATGTAAAACCGGGTAAGGAAGCTGAACGAGAAGCCACAGCAGACCCAAACCAGACCAGGTAAGCCAGTGGCGAGGATGAAGTAAATTATGAGTAAACGTCTGTGCCATAAATTTCCTTAATGCTAATGAAGGTTATAACGCAAAAGGAAAACAATGAGGCAATTCGTCTTTAGCGATACATTTTGTTTTAGACAATTTAAACCCATCTAAATTCAGAGAAAATAATTTTGAAATGCCTGGTAAAGGATTTAAAGAGCCAGGATGAATTGTAAGCCAGCAAATTTATTCTGTTATAAATCCATGGTTTTATCATTGATACTCAAGAAATTGTCTTCTTGATTCATCATCATCAAGGTACTCAAAAGAAAGAAGCCGAATTTTGGTAAGTTTATAAAACCACTCGCAATCGTTTCGTTGAATACTTTCGCCTGGTTTGAAACATATCCCTGAAGCCACCCGGATAATCGCATATTTACCATTACTAAACCTGACCCGGTGAATACAGAAAGGTTGGCCAGCCTGTCCGTGACAGCTGTTCGACAGGATATGCCCTTCAATAAAAACAGATTTTTTAGATTTCATTATCATACCCTCGACAACTGCAGTACAGGAGAAATGTTGTCATTTCCCGACATCACTGTCGTTAAGTGGCAGAAGCTGATCAGCCGCCGATACACCAGCATTCTGAAGGCCTGAACAACAGTCCGCAGGCAGGGCACTCAAGAACCGCATCTTTTCTTAGTTTACCTGCTTTCTGATCGGCTCTGTGTGCGCATACCGGGCAGGCAACATGAACCGGTCTTTCTTTAAAATACCTGAGCCCATTTGTATAAGACATAAATAATTCTCTGAGGAATAGAGTGATTATTATACGCTTTAATAGAAAAATAACTGGCATAAGTTATGTTAAGTTGTGTCTGAATCAGGATATCAGATATTGAAAATTGAACATCTTATTTATGATACACTACCCTTCCGTGAGAAATTTAAGATGAAATCAGAAGACACCCTTGACTGGTATCCGGCACAACTACCGCCTGTGAAAATTATTCTTGGCGAAGCCGTGCTGGCTGTGGGTAAACAGGGCCGACCGATTAATACCCGCACCTTGCTGGAATACCTTCAGGTCATGCAGGACAAACAAAAAAGGCGGGATGACAAAATCGCCATGCAGACTGCGATTGATGTTCTCAGGGATAATCAGCGCATTAACGGCAGACGTTAATGCACCTCCGGGATCAGTGTCAGTTCTGAATGATCTCAACCGTATGGTTTTGTCCATCATCCTTCAGCGGTATTCTGTCATCAGGGAGGAGAACACCATCCAGCGTCACGCAATATTCTGCATCGCCGCGTGAAACACTAATCTGATAATGGCTTTCACCATATTGATATGCCATAGAAAAAGACGACCACTCATCCGGTAACCTGGCATGAACACTAAAGTCAGTGCCGGAACGTTTTATCCCCAGTAATTCCTCGGTAAGTAAACGCCAGGCCCAGCCTGCGGAACCGGTATACCAGCTCCACCCTGCACGTCCGGTATGGGGAGCGACGCTGTAGACATCAGCACTCATGACATAAGGCTCAGCTTTATAAATCCCGACAGAGTCCGCATTCAGGGTATGATTTATAGGGTTGAGCATTGACCAGAGTTGCCAGGCTCGTCCGGCATTCCCCATTCGGGCAAAGGCCATCACTGCCCAGATGGCGCCATGCGTATACTGCCCTCCGTTTTCCCGCACGCCGGGCAGGTACCCCTGTATGTAGCCCGGATTTGGACCGTGTCCGTCGAAAGGAGGCGTTAACAGTTTGATCAGCCCTCCTTCGTTATCCACAAGGTGCTTATCCAGCGCCTGCATGGCCTTTGCGCACCGTCCCGGGCTCGCGGCGCCGGACAATACAGACCAGCTCTGCGCAATCGCATCAATCCGGCAGTCCTGTGAGGTTTTCGATCCCAGGGGAGTACCATCGTCAAAATACCCGCGCCGGTACCATTCCCCATCCCAGGCGTGGGCTTCGAGATTACTTTGCAGGCGCAGAGCCTGTGAACGGCACATCGCGGCGACGCTTTCATCCAGCCTGCGCTCCGCCAGCGCTGCAAACCGCTGCAAAATGTCGTACAGGAAGAAGCCCAGCCAGACGCTTTCACCTTTGCCTTCGATACCCACCCGGTTCATCCCGTCATTCCAGTCACCAGCCCCCATCAGCGGCAGGCCATGCTCCCCGAAGCAAAGTCCATAGTGAATAGCTTTGACGCAGTGTAACCAGAGTGTCTCTTCGGTGCCGCTGATGACCGGCGTGTCATAGACAGACTCTTCACCAGGCTGAAGCGAGCGTCCCTCCAGATAAGGAATGCGTATTTCCAGTGCATCCATATCCCCCGTCGTTTCAACATAGTGGCAAACAGCAAGCGGCAGCCAAAGATAGTCATCGGAACAGCGGGTACGCACACCGTTGCCGTGAGGCGGGTGCCACCAGTGCTGCACATCCCCCTCGATAAACTGCCGTGATGCACAGAGTATTATCTGTTCACGCATCCGGTCCGGAGCAGCGTGGCTCAGAGCCAGCGTATCCTGCAGCTGATCGCGAAAACCAAATGCACCGCCAGACTGATAGTAGCCACTCCGGGCCATAAGACGGCAGGCGACCGTCTGATACAACAGCCAGCCATTAACCAGTAAATTTACGGACGTGTCGGGGGTGTTAACTACGATTTTATCGAGAACATTGTGCCAGTGATTATGAATCCGGTTCAGCTCCTGGCGGACCGTATCCTCGTTCATGTAGCGGGCCAGCGTCTCCTGAGCACAAACATCATTCTCCTCTGCACCGAGGATAAAAATAAACGTCCTCTGGTCCCCGTCAATTAATGTAACCGCCGATTGCACCGCTCCGCAGGGATCCAGACCGGCCCCCGTCTTACCAGAAAGCTTTTGCAGTTTCATAGCCGAAGGGGCGTGAAGGGAACCATTACGGCCAATAAACTCCCGGCGGTCCCCTGTCAGAGAACAGTCATTACCGCTGACGGCAAAAAATGCAGTTCGGCCGCCACCATTATCACCATAAAAGTTATTCGCAAGTATCCCGCAGCCGCCGGGCGTTCTGGCCACATGTGTCACAATGTGAGGGGCTGAGCGCGTTCGTGTTTCTCCGAGCGTCCACTCTACATAGCCTGTGACGGAAAGTTGACGTGTCCGTCCCGAAGAGTTACTGAGCGTCAGGAGCACCAGTTTAACCGGATCTTCTTCAGCAACCAGGACCGTCAACTCGCTGTCTATACCACTCTCACGATGGGCAAAAACGCTGTAGCCAAAACCATGGCGGGTCAGGTAATCACCGTGTCCGCGAACAGGTAAAGCCGTCGGCGACCAGCACTCCCCGCTCTCTTCATCGCGCAGGTAAAATGCCTCGCCGCTGCGATCGCTCACCGGATCGTTCTCCCACGGCGTCAACCGGTATTCATGGGCATTCTCATACCAGGTATAGGCCTGCCCTGCCTCTGAGATCACACTGCCAAAACGAGAATTTGCCAGTATGTTCGACCAGGGAGCCGGTGTAAGCGCATTTTCCCGAAGGACGATCTGATACTCCCGCCCATCCTGAGAAAATCCACCGTATCCGTTGAAATGGCATAACTGACTGGTATCAGGGCTCCAGTCCGTATGTTGATTACGCTCGCGCACAGCACGCGGAATGAATGCCCTTGCCGGCGATTTCAGGGTATGAATACGCTGGTTAAGCTGCTCATTAATACCCCCTGCGCGGTCATCAATATAAAGACAGGCCACGCTCATCAAAAGCAACTTATCCTCAGCGGAGAGATGCTCACCGTTGCGGACAAAAAGCCCGCCTTTTTTATCCAGTAGACTGGCTTCAGACCCGGCATAAATTAACTCCATAACCTGATTTTGTAATCCCTGCTGGTAGCCGCCGGGGCTGTTATTCAGGATAACTAAATCAACATCCAGCCCTTTCTGTCTCCAGTAACGGTGTGCCTGAATCAGTGTGGTCACTGAGGTGATACTTTCCTCGCTGGTTATACTCAGCAGCACTATCGGCAGATCCCCTGAAATTGCCCAGCCCCACAGTCCGGACTGGCCACGCCGGTTGCGGCCGATCGCCTGGCCTTCGGCGCGCAGCTCCTGGACAGGGTAAAGCACAGCGCTGGCGAGACTATTGAACAACGTGGCATCATCTTCACTGGCGTTCATCTGGCGCAATACCACCAGACTGTGAGACCAGGCCAGTTCAAAGACGCGATCGGCGATAGGGTAATCGCGATATTTCTCCAGCAACGCCAGGCTCTGCTGACGGGTCTCGCTGATGCCATAAATGATATCAATCGTAACCGGCTGCCCCGGCTGCAGAATAATGGCGTTGCGAATTGCCAGTATCGGATCCAGCACCGAGCCCGACGTGTTGCCTAGCATCCCTCCCGTCTCTATTGCCTGTGCATTCGCAGGGTTTCTGCCACGTCCAATAAACCTTGCCCTGTCCGTTTCAAACGACACGTTATGTCGGTTATCGCCGTGCACCACCATCATGTGAAACAGGCAAGGGCCCGGTTCATTCGGTGAGCGCGGGCGCCGGTGGCAAAGAATAGCGTCACGCTCAGGAGCCAGCTCAGTCTGAATAAACAAATTGCTGAATGCCGGGTGTGCCAGATCGCTGGCATCAGGTGCCAGTACCACTTCAGCATAGGTTGTCAGCTCCAGAGAGCGAGGCTTGCGACCACGATGAATCAGTGTGAGCCGTCGCAATTCAACATCATCCTCCGGAGAGATCACCACCTGAGTTTTGACGCTGAGTCCCCCTAAGCTGCGTCTGAATTCTGCCCCCGCATCGGTGAACAACACTTCCTCGTCTTGTCCGCTGGTGTAGCCTGTTGGTTGCCAGGTATTGCTCCACACATCTCCCGTCTGGGTATCGCGGATGTAGCAGAATGCTCCCCAGTTATCACGGGTGGTATCACTGCGCCAGCGCGTTAGTGCAATATCATTCCAGCGACTGTAACCGCCGCCGCCCGCGGTCAACATCAGATGATAATGGCCGTTGGACAGGAGTTGAATATCCGGGGCGGGGGTATCCACGCTATAGAAAATACGGGGTTCATAGCGAACGGGTTTGACCATGCCCTCATGAGATTCAAAATGACGGCGCGGACTGTACAGATCGACCGCATCCGGCACGCGCTCCTGTAACAGCAGACTCGCTGACCGGAATACCGTACTGGACATAAAGCGTTCAGTCATGGGGGCATCAAGCAGCACATGAGCCAGCGCCTGAAATGCCATACCCTGGTGATGCGCCATCCAGGACTGTACCACCGCATAGAGCTGACCGGTTGCAAGACGTGAGGGGGTATAGTCCAGCGCTTCATAAAAACCGTATTCTCCGCATGCACCATTTTTTTGCAGCCTGAACAGGTTCTCACAGGCTTTCTGCGGGGAAACCATCAGCGCCAGCAGCGTGGCGTAAGGAGCGACAACCATGTCATCGGCAAGCCCCCTGCGTAGACCGAGCCCCGGTACGCCAAATGCCTGATACTGATAATTATGCTGAACATCAAAAGCATGATAGCCAGACTCTGAAACACCCCATGGTACCCCGCGTTCTTTCCCCCAGTGAATCTGGCGCATAACCGCCGACTGACTCATTTCATCGAGCAGGCTGCCGGGCCAGGTGGGCATCACCAGATTCGGCATCAGATATTCAAACATCGATCCGCTCCATGACATCAGGGCAGTTTCATTATCAATCGTGGTAAACAATCGACCCAGCGCGTACCAGCTTTTAAGAGGCAGCTGATTAGTCGCAATGGCAAGAAAACTGGTCAGGCGGATTTCAGACGGCAGGAGATCGTAGTGGCTTTTGTCAGGCATATTGGTGTCACAGTTATAACCGACGCTGAGCAGACTGGTTGCTTCACTGTACAGAAAGGCGAAATCCATCCGGGCATGCTCATCCAGCCGCTGTTCCAGCTCGGTGATAATATTGAGTCGCATTCGGGCCTGCTCCGCCACTGACGCCGGAGGCGTTCCTGTACCGGTTAATGTCGGACGGGCAAGCTCGCTCAGCGTCGGCAGCGTCTGTTCATTCCAGGATGCAGGCAACCAGCCAAGCAACAGAGACCACTCATGGCAAAGCTGAACCAGTTGATGCTCCAGATGTCCAGCCCAGCGCATCTGAAGAGGAGATCCCTGATGACATGCGCTGGTCAGATGGTTGCACTGGGTGCGCATGCTTTTCAGTTCGCTGAAAAGCGCCTGCGGAGAGAGCGACACCGCGTTCAGGCAATGCTTGCGCAGCAGTCTCAGGCTGTCAGGTGGGTTCTTACCCCACTGTTTTTCCAGAATATCCAGCGTATCGTTCAGTCCTGCCAGTATCTGTTGGTTGCTTAAAACAGGCTGATGACGCATGGCGGACAGGCCTGCACGCAGGGTCAATAAATGCCCGGCCATATTGCCGCTGTCGACGCTGGAGATATAGCGTGGACTTAGGGGGGCCAGCGTACGGGTGTCATACCAGTTGTAGAGATGGCCCCGGTAGTGCTCCATTTTATCCATCGTGTCGAGCGTGAGCGACACGCGCCGGAGCACCTCTCCGCCGGGCAGGTAGCCAAAGTCCCATGCCGTCAGGTTAGCCATAAGTGAAAGACCAATATTGGTAGGAGAAGTTCGGTGTGCCACCGTCGGTTGTGGTATTTCCTGATAATTATCAGGCGGAAGCCAGTTCTCTTTTGCTGTGGCAAATGTTTCAAAAAAAGCCCAGATTTCACGGCTTGTCTGGCGTAACAGCTGTTTTTGTTCCTGATTAGGCGAAAAAACCTTACGCACGGGCTGGCGACTCAGCCAGCTCATCAGCAGCGGTGCCACACACCATACCAAACCGATCGGTAACGCAATCCCCAGCAGCTGTGGGGCAAATTGTCCGGTCAGTATTGTCAGCGCCACGCCACCGGCAACGTTCAGCCACATCGCCTGATAAAAACGTGCAACAGTGGGTCTGGCCTGACTGCTGTCCTGGCTGTGGCTGACCCACTGGCTGAGGTGACGCCTGCTTATCCCCAGTCGCCATAGCGTCACGGCGATCGCTTTCAGCGAATATCCGGCTTCGTGCGGCAGTATCGCAAAATTAAGGCTGATACCTGACAGACGCTTTAGCGCGCCCGCCCCCACCATTAACAGATGCGGCTTCACGCGGCGACGCAGAGGTTTATGCAGAAGGTCGTGGCTAATGCAGAGGATGGCTGGCAACAGCCATATCAGCAACAGTATGCCCAGCCAGTAAACCGGGTTGGGTACCCAAAGCAGAGCGAAGAACAGCAATATCAGTAAGGAGGGGGCGACCAGACTGCGACGTAGATTATCGAGTAATTTCCAGTAAGAAAGCGCGGTCAGCGGATTCCTGACCCGGGTTCCATCGGCTTTTCTGACGCGTGGTTTTAGCCAGTTAAGCAGTTGCCAGTCACCCCGGATCCAGCGTGAACGTCGTGCAACATCCGACAGATAATTATTAGGGTACTGTTCGTACAGTAACACCTCGCTCAGCAGACCCGAACGTGCATAGCATCCTTCAAGCAGATCGTGGCTGAGTACCAGATTTTCCGGGCAGATGTTGGTAGTGGCCTGCATAAAAATATCAACATCGTAAATCCCTTTGCCCACAAACGAGCCTTCCCCAAAGAGATCCTGATAAATATCCGAAGACATCATCGAATAAGGGTTATTGCCCGGTACGCTGCTGCGCAGGGCTGCGTAACGCCCCTGACCGTTGCGTGGTATCTCCTCCGCAAGACCGGGCTGTAAAATACCGAATCCTTTGACAACCCTCTGGCGTACCGGATCATACTCAGGCGTATTCAGCGGATGCGCCATCGTCGCGACGAGTTTGTGTGCCGTATCGCGCGGGAGCACCGTATCGCTGTCCAGGGTAATGACGTATTTTATGTGACCCGGTAAAAGGTGGGCAGGCATCTCTGCAACGCTGACGAATTGCGTTCCGGGATGGCGCAACCAGCTGTTCAGTAACGCCAGTTTTCCCCGCTTGCGTTCATAGCCCATCCACGCTCCTTCCGAGGGGTTCCATTCAGGCTGGCGATGTAACAGATAAAAACGTGGTCGGCCGGAGGGGTAGCGGCGATTAAGCGCCTGCGTATCGGCGATAGCCTGTCTGAGCAGCGCGTGACTTTCCGGCGAGGGTTCATTTTCAGAATCAGCAAAATCAGTGAGCAGCGCGAACCTGAGATTTTCGTTTTCATTCCCCAACCAGCAGACTTCAAGACTGGTGAGGAGCTGGCTGAAACTTTCGTGGCTGGTCAACATGCAGGGAATGACTAACATGGTGGCACTGTCAGCGGGAATACCGGCTGAAAAATCCATCCCCGGTAAGGGTCGAGGAACGCGAAAACGGGTGGTTGCATCACTGAGCAAATCGCTCATTAACTGAGTTAATGCGATAATCAGAGGTAATATCACCGCGATCAATAGCCAGTCTGCGCCCTGCATGGCGGTTTCGTGCAATATTGCTGCGGTCGCTGCGGTTGTCAGCAACGCCAGGCTTCCAAGCCATGACAGCAGGGTTATTCTGTTGAAACTGTGCCGCAAGCGTATGAGCCTTGAGGCGTCTGCCAGGAGATGAATATCCAGCGCCTGTCGACCTTCGCCCGCAAGATAATAACCAACATGATGTTCCGGTGTATCGGGCGCTTTTTCCTCTGAAAGCGCCAGCACCTTCTCAGCAACCTCAGGCTCGCTGAGACCGCTGTCCCTGGCCAGAACCTCAACTACGTGCCGGTAATGATCCCGGGTATTGAAGTGCATCCGGGGATAGATGCCGGCAGGATCATTGCGTAATGCCTGTTCGACAACGCTTATCGTTTCGGCGAAATCAGCCCAGTCCGTTTCACTCAATAAACGCAGGCCCGCGATGCTGTTACTGACGGACAGCTGGCTGGCGGCAAGCTGCTGATTGAAACTATGTATGAGAACGTCAGTGGTGATCCCCTGTTCCCGAAGGCACTGATCAACCCAGGTCAGAGGTAACGACAGCGCGTTGCCATGCCCCTGCAGGCGCCGCACCAGCTCTGCGACAAACGCACTGGTTAACGGAGGTCGGGAGCGCGCCATATCGGCAACCACCATGATTAAATCACCAGGCGCACTCTCTGCGCATTCGACAATCCTTGTTATCCACGTATCAGCAAGGTTTCTGTCCTGCTGCGCTTTTATCACTTCCATACTGATACGACGAAGATTTTCAATCAGCGCAAGGCGCAGCATTCCCGGTAACGCCCAGACTTCACCCAGCGTCAGCGGCGTCACCTGTTGATAGGCAGTGAGATAGCTGGTCAGGCTGGCGGCATCCCAGCGGCCATCGCCGTGAGCAATGGCCTCTGATGCAATATGATAAATTCGTGGGCAATTCAACGGCGATACAAGCGACGGAAGACCTTTGCCAAAGCTTTTCGGCAGATGCTGGCGGACAGTGCGGATTTGTTCCTCAATCAGATAATAATTGTCCAGCAGCCATTCACCGGCGGGCATGATACTGGTCTTTTTACCCGCGTTAAGCTCATAGCAGTTTTGGGTAATGACGGCCTCATTGTCGCCAAGCCGTTTCAGAAGATAATAAGGATGCCTATCCGGTGATACTTTATGAGTTCGCGCCAGCTTCTGGCCGTAGCGTTCCATCTGGACGGTCGAAAAGAGTTCTGACCGCGGCGAGCTTTCACCGGCAGGATCGTTCGCCGAAAACGTTATGTTTTCGGCAGCATTCTTCGGAATACGGGAGCGGTTAAACCACGCTCTGGGGATCATTTTCATAGCATTGCTCTGATGCAACGTTAGCGCGCAGGAGCAGTTGCGAAATCAGTTCAGAAACGTTCTCTCAGGATGGGCGTCAGGCATCAGGGATTTAACAGCTGCCGGAATCTAACATAAGTATAGGACATGAGCTCTGTTCTGCGGTTTTGGTCGAGCTAGCGTCGGGAGATAAACAGAGCCTTACATCCGGGGCAAAGCATGGTCTGGTTGAGCCGGATTTTTGACAACGGTTGTACTGATTTTAAGCCACAAACAGGACAGGCAGCAGTGGCAGTAGACGCACTGCTGAAGAATTTCATTGCGTAATTGATAACAGACATAACCATTAACCTTTCAATGAATGAGCTTCACCGTACCACATATGGTTAAGTTTTAATCTATCTATTTTGACACACTGAAAATCAGGAAAGATAAATGTTCGCAGCCACAGGCCCCCTGAGACCGTTTATCCGGCAAAATTCTATGCGCCTTCCAAGGATGAGTAATTCTGATTCGCGGGAGTTAACGGCTGAAATGTGAAGCAGAACGTCTTTTCTTCCATCAGATGGGATGATGAGGCCTTTACCACTAAGAATATCAAAGCTTTTGACAATTCCTGTCATTTTATGGGACAAGTCAATTCCTTATTGAAAACACGTAAAGACTATACATTGAAAATGGCATTCAGCCACTTTTATTTTCCCTACAGGACCTCTGGACGGCTAAAAGATAATTTGCTTATATCGATTCCCTGTGCCTTAATGAATCCCATCAGTTCGATGTACTAATGAAAGTTAGAAATTTTCCGGGCAGTTCTCATTACCAGGCGCTATCGTTGATATCCCCTCTTTTGAGTCCATATGTTTAATCCTATACGTTTACTATCAATACAATCATGTATAACGGAGTCAGTATGACCTCTAGAATTATGGGCCTGGTTAAATGGTTTAACGAAGACAAAGGTTTTGGCTTCATCTCTCCTCTTGATGGCAGCAAAGATATCTTTGTCCATTTGTCTGCACTTGATGGCGACAACTTTAAAACTTTATTTGAAGGTCAGAAAGTTGAATTCGCCATTCACCGCGGAGACAAGGGTCCTGCTGCTGCAAACGTAACACTTTGCGATAAATAAATCATTGTGGGTCTGCGATAACTATAAAGGATTATTCCTGAGTAGACAGATCCATAACTTAAATCAGATGAAAGTCGTTTATTCATAATATCTGATCAGCATATTTTTCAAAATTATGAGTATGCTAACCGATGTGATGAAGTGCAGTACTACTGCATAAAAAGTCTAAAAGCACAAACTAACCACATGTTAAATAAGAAGTGCGTAATGGCATTGACCTTAATGGCATCTGCCAGTTAATATCCACGAGAGAACAGGGTAATAGAATATGATTAAAGTCCTTGTTTTCTTTAATGCTGAATCCTGTAAAGTCATGACCGTTCTGGAAGGTATATCCTCTATCAGGCAGGAATATCCAAACGGTGAAGAAACACATCTTCGGATTATGTCTGCAGGTTTTCCTTCCTTAACTGGCGATCATGGTATTGTTTACGTGGCTACTGACAGGGAGTTAACGTCACAGGAGATACTTGATGCGGCCAGGAAATATTTATAGCATTTTTGTCATGCTCTCTGCTCCACGTTTAATTGCATGCTTACCCTATTTATCAGAATCGAACAAAAATGAGTTGAAAACATTTATGGCCTGCTAACAGCAGGCTTTTTTTTTACATTACACTTTTTTAGAAACACCTCTATAAAGAAAAAGTAATTCGCTACCTTCTGACAAAATGCAGGTGTCTCTCCCCTGCGTGCCATCTTGCCATTTGTGAAAAACCTTGCTAAGTGGCGGCGCTGTCTCTCCTCATTTTAAATCTCATCAGGTGTGACTGAAGCAATAAGTTATGAGGATATAAAAAGGCTCTCCGGATGACTCCTGGCATCATAGTTTTAAGTACCTTCAAAAACGCATGGACATTTCGTAGGAGTTGTAATTTAGTTCTTACACATTCTTCTTAATTTTTTCTTGCGACAAGAGATTTATATAAGTAGTCTAAACCTCGTTAATAACAATATGTCCCAATCGCATTAAAATGCTCAGTAAGAAAAATCGGGTCGATGAGCAACCGTCGACATTGGTATTTGCTGAACAACGAAAAAACTTTAAAAGGTCTCTTTATGTCAGATGCTCTAACACAGTTAAACAATATCCGTACCTTACGTTCTCAGACTCGTGAAATGTCATTAGATGTACTGGAAGATGTTCTGGAAAAGTTTAAAATTATTCTTATAGAACGACGAGAAGAAGAGACATTACGTCTTGCAAATGAAAGTCAGCGCCGCGATAAACTGGAAACACTTCGTCAGATGATGCTTGATGAGGGTATCGACCCCTCCGAACTTTTAGCTGCTATTGGCTCTCCGGGTAAGGCTAAAAGGACGCGCTCCCCCCGCCCCGCGAAGTATCGATATACTAACGAAACTGGAGAGTCAAAAACATGGTCAGGTCAGGGGCGAATGCCGAAGCGGATCTCAAATCTGATTGCTGAAGGTGGGGAATTAAAAGATTTTGAAATCAGCTAAAAAGAGCCGGGTAAAACCCGGCTCTTTTTTGTAAATGCCGCAAGTTGCCTTAGAGAATAGTCGAGAAACATTTAGTTCCGTCGATGTAGCCGAGGCCTGTTTAAAATCACAGTGCTGCTTAAGGGAGAAACCGGTTATCTTGCAGATCGCTACAGCGAGTGAAAAGAGAGCCATCAGGAGCTTTCATTCCGAGTCAATCAGGACAAAAAATAACGTATGTTCTTCGTGAATCCATACTGCATGAGCTTAACAACGTCTGCCATTGGCACTAAGCGGACATCTTTTAGTTCTGCCCTGCAGAAGTCCGTTTACGTGTTAATCTAAAATCCCAAGTAATTTCAGATAGATATCATCTCTGTGAATCCCCCGCCTTCCTGACTGGAACGCGGGGTTTTTAATTTTTCACGCTGAGACTACTGTATGAATAAACCTGATGGCCTTCAGGCCTTTGAACAACCGCTTGCGTCGCTTCCGTACACGCTTCGCCAGCTTATTCTTGAACGTATCCAGAACCTGACTCACTACGAGCCGGTGATTGGCATCATGGGCAAAAGTGGTGCTGGTAAATCCTCTCTCTGCAACGAACTTTTCCGGGGCGAGGTGTCCCCGGTGAGTGACGTGAACGCCTGTACTCGCGACGTACTGCGCTTCCGGCTGCGCAGCGGTTGTCACAGTCTGGTGATTGTCGATTTACCGGGTGTAGGTGAAAGCGGGCGACGGGATCATGAATACCGGGCCCTGTACCGTCGAATCCTGCCGGAGCTGGATCTGGTGCTGTGGCTCATTAAGGCCGATGATAGGGCACTGACCGTGGACGAGCAGTTCTGGCACGGCGTAATGCAACCTTACAGGCAAAAGGTACAGTTTGTGATTAACCAGTCCGACAAAATCGAACCCTGTCATGAATGGGATACCCTCACCAGCAAACCTTCACCGCACCAACTGGGAAATCTTAAAGCAAAGCAGGCTGCGATTATGGCGATGTTTAAACCGTATCATCCGGTCTGTGTGGTGTCAGCCAGCACTGGCTGGGGTATTGAGGAGATGGTGGCAACCATGATGCGCTGTCTGCCTGACCGCGCCACCAGCCCGGTAGCGACACAACTGCACGGGAGACTCTGCACAGAGCCGGTAAAGTCGCAGGCCCGTAACAATTTCGGTGAAGCTGTGGGCCGGGTTTTCGATACCGCAGAATCATCTTCGTTCATGCCTGCATCGCTGAAAACGGTGATTCGTAGCGTGCGTGATGCGGTGGTGTCGGTCGCACGGGCCGTCTGGGACTGGATATTCTTCTGATATTGCAATTTTCTCTGCGAATGATGAACTGGTTGTTAATGATTTGTTGATTGTGGACATGTCCTTTCCACTGCGTTTTATCATCAATTAAATCAGACGAAGCATCATTATCTGTCAGACGAGCGCCCACAAGCCCGTGCTGCTCATAAAAAATAGTTCCGATGTTGTCCATACCCTGTCCACCCCTTCCTTTAAAGTAATCATTATTAATTCAGAGAGTTAACATCTCAGGAGAAATCTTTCATGACGCTTCAGGAACGGCGACATGACCGGCTTGCCGTCAGGTTGTCGTTGATTATCAGCCGCCTGGTGTCCGGTGAAACTCTGTTTATTCGCAAACTGGCAACTGAATTCGGGGTGTCAGAGCGCACGCTGCGTCGTGACTTTCGGGAACGTCTGATGTATCTCGACCTGGATTACTACCAGGGGCAGTGCAGTCTGCGCTCGGATATTCACAGTACGCGGCAGGAAATAGATATTCTGACCTTTGCTCACCGCACAGGGCTGGCCGGGGTTTTCCCGGGCTTTGACCGGCGACTGGTCAGCAGCCTGCTGGACTGTGATGATCGACCATGTCTGGTATGGCATCAGGACAGACCTCATCCCCCGGCAGGAAAGCTCTGCTTCTACAGGCTGGTCAGAGCTATTTCGGGATGTCAGCGCATCACCGTTCTGACTGAAGGGGAGCGTCATGAGGCCATCGCACCTTATCGGCTAATCGCTCTTGACGGTTACTGGTATCTGGTCGCTGAACATAACAGGCAATTACGTGTCTTCCGGCTGGATGAGATTCATCTGGTAAGGCCATCGCGGGAAACATTTATTCGCAGTGAGCTTCTCTATCAGCTGTCGGAGGATAAGCATTTTATCTCTGCCTTACCTCATTTCCGTTTTATTCAGCAGTCGCTGAATTCATTTTCTCCATCAGAAAGTCGGGGGCAATCCGGACAAACTGATTAGAGATGGTCTCCACAATTGAATGTAAGGTTAATCTAATGAAAAAATTGAAATTGTTTTCTTTACTGCCAGTCATGTTGTTCCCCTTACTTATCGCAGGTAATGCTCACGCAGCACGTCCTTATAGCGGGTTCCTGCCTGCGGTAGTGAATAATAAGTGCGGGAATATATTCTGGTGTGATGCCCACCGACAGGTCAGAAAACTGTGTACAGCGACGGAAGTGGATTCAATGGGATGGTTTATTGTTGTTCGCTCCAAACCTTCCAGAGATTGTCCGGGGGGCATTTGGGGGTGGATCACTCCCAGTAAAGACGATGTGGCAACAGGGTATACCATTACGCCAGGTAAAGAATTCAATCTCACCATGAAGGATATGTGCAGTCCGGATATGAAAGTAACGTTCCGCCCGAATAAAAAGAACCCTCGCTATGACGATCTCGTCGGGATTTATGCCGGGAAAGAAGCGTTTCGCTACAAACAAATAAAATAATCCAACTTTTTTTTCATTACTTTATTGTTTTAAACAACAAAAGCTTTATTACATGATTTGAGGACAACATTATGCGACTGCCTTACGTAATAGTTACATTAGCTATGCTGGCTTCTGTATCAACAGCACAGGCTATTCCCAATATGTGGACGAGTGGTTTTGGGATGGGGGTGACGGAATACATTATCAGTAGCCCTGAGAAGGTGATTTTTAACCTCAACTGTACTGGTAATCCGGATGAACAGAACATTCTGCAACATGGCGTATTAGTGACCCTGCCCAATGGTACGATGTTGGATTCTCACGACAACGGGACAGAAATAACGGTGGTCATGGATAACAGTCAGTTTCCATTACCTTCATCCCTCGGCTGGCGAAACGGTGACAATGCCTGGGTGTCATTTATTGACGCCCTGAGCCAGGCTGCGAATTTTGATGTTTACGTCAACGATAAAAAAGTCGGCACCTTCAGTCCGGGGCTGAAGAATACGCAGAAAGAATTATCTGACCTCAGTGGCTGCAGAACCACCCATTACAGCGATTAATCCTCCACATTTCAGTTCTCTACAGCCCGCAACACACCAACACCAGATAGCAACAGGCCATGCTCCTTCGGGAACATGGCCTTTTTGTTTTTATTTCATTATCAGATAAGGAGTTAGCCATGCGATTAGCCAGCCGCTTTGGCCGTATAAACCAGATACGCCGTGACCGGCCTCTGACCCACGAAGAGCTGATGAGCCATGTCCCCAGCGTGTTCGGGAGTGACAAGCATGAATCTCGTTCAGACCGTTACACCTACATCCCTACCATTACCATTCTCGAAAGCCTGCAGCGTGAAGGCTTTGAGCCGTTCTTTGCCTGCCAGACGAAGGTTCGGGACCAGAGCAAGCGGGAGCACACCAAGCATATGCTGCGTCTGCGTCGAGCCGGGCAACTTACCGGGCATCAGGTACCGGAAATCATCCTGCTCAACAGCCATGACGGCTCCTCGAGCTACCAGATGCTGCCGGGACTATTTCGCGGCGTCTGTACCAACGGCCTGGTCTGCGGCCAGTCATTCGGCGAAGTGCGGGTACCGCATAAAGGCAATGTCGTTGAGAAGGTGATTGAAGGGGCTTACGAAGTGCTCGGTGTATTTGACCGGGTGGAGGAGAAGCGCGATGCAATGCAGTCACTGGCACTGCCAGAACCCGCCCGTAACGCCCTGGCGAATGCCGCGCTGAAGTATCGCTTTGGTGAAGACCACCAGCCGGTCACGGTATCGCAGTTGCTGACCCCACGTCGCCGGGAGGACTACAGCGATGACCTGTGGACTGTCTACCAGCGTGTGCAGGAGAACCTGATGAAAGGGGGATTGTCAGGGCGAACCGCACGGGGGAAAAGCAGCCGCACCCGTGCTGTTACCGGTATTGATGGTGATGTGAAGCTCAATCGTGCCCTGTGGGTGATGGCAGAAAACATGCTCGATTTTTTCGGGCGTTAAACAACAGTTCCGGCATAAGGAGATAGTTTAATGAATACACAAAATAATCAGTTCGCGGAGCATACCGCAATTACTGCCTCAGTGGTCCCGGACGAGTTACGCATCGGCTTCTGGCTGCAGCACTTTGGCTCCATCCCACAATGGATAACCCTTGAACCTCGCATTTTCGCCTGGATGGAGCGGCTGTGTGCCGATTACCAAGGTGGTATCTGGCGCTTTTCGACACTCAGCAACGGCGGCGCTTTTATGGCTCCCGAGTCAGATCACGGTGAGAAGTGGACATTGTTCAACAGCATGAACGGCAATGGCGCAGAGCTTACCAGTGAAGCTGCAGGGATGGTCGCCTGCCTGATGGCTTACAGCCACCACGCTTGTCGCACCGAGTGTGACGCGATGACTGAGCACTATTATCGCTTACGCGACTACGCGCTGAACCATCCAGAGTGCAGCGCCATTATGCATCTCATCGACTGAGGATACCGAACATGAATACCGCATTATCCCCGGTGTCATCGCAGCCTGAACTCTTTCCGCTGACGGTTGTGGCCCAGCATGGTTGCATGCTCCCCGCAACATCCGGATTGACCCCCTATGCCCAACGGACCATCCGCCTCGCTATCAACTTGCTGGATAAATATCTGCGCCAGCCCGGCATATCCTTCACCTCAAGCACTGCTGCCCGTGACTGGCTTCGGTTACAACTGGCAGGACAAGAACGGGAAGTGTTTATGGTGCTCTATCTCGATAACCAGCACCGTTTACTGGAGAGTGAAACGCTATTTGCCGGTTCGATTAACCATGTCCAGGTCCATCCTCGAGAGGTAGTGAAGTCAGTGCTTCGCTTCAATGCTGCAGCTGTCGTGCTGGCGCATAACCATCCATCCGGTAATCCGGAGCCCAGCCATTGCGATCGCAACATTACGGGTAGGCTTAAAGAAGCCCTGGCACTAGTTGATGTGAACATACTCGATCATCTGGTTGTCGGTTCAGATGGCATTATGTCGTTTGCAGAGCGAGGCTGGATATGAGGGTACTTCAATGAAATCTACTGATTCAGAGAACGATTCACTTCTCCAGTGGGGGCTGAATCGTAATGTGACGCCTTGCTTTGGCGCTCGTCTGGTACAGGAGGGAAACCGGCTGCACTATCTGGTTGACCGGGCCAGCATTACCGGTGAATTCAGTAACGCAGAATCTTTGAAGTTGGATGAAGTATTCCCACATTTATCAGCCAGATGGAGTCGATGTTGACTACTGGTGAAATGAATCCTCGCCATGCCCACTGTGTCACCCTGCACCACAATGGTTTCACCTGCGAAGCCGATACCCTGGGCAGCTACGGCTACGTATACATCGCCGTTTACCCCACTCATCGTTAACTACTTTCACAAGAGCAAATATGAAAACTCTACCTGCAACAACATCGTAGGCGGCGACGCTATGTCTGTCGCCCGTGACTATCTGGCAAATGCTGCTTAAACGTCTGCTGGAACAGCACTACAGTCTGATGCTAAACGACACATCTTTCAGTGATGAACCGTTATATAGGAACATATTGATGCTAGTACTCGTCTCTGATGCTTTTCAGTTAGTTCACACTTCTAAAGTTTGTCGGCCATCGGCATAGTCTTCATCAAAACGAATGTACACCGTGACTTAGAGTCCGCTTCGTGTCAGGAGCGGACATTGGTTGTTTATGTGGATAAATACTAAGAGTTGTTTATTTTCGCCACAAAACAGGCTCGCTTTGAGTAAATAAACAGGCAACACTTGTTTGTTGCTGAGGAAGTTAAAGCGCGCTAATTTAGGCATTTAGCATAGACTAACCTAAAAATAAATGGCTAGAAAAAAGTAATAATATATCAACACGCTTTTGATCACAGGAGTAGTAATTAATTGTAGTTAATATTTATCAATAATTTAACAATAGTATAGCATCTGTTAGAACTAGTGAAGGTGTGATGACACAATATCAGCATGTTATGCGTTATCCTCGGTCCCACACTCCGCGCAGCAATGTCTGCTCGACAAAACGAACCGTTCAGTCGCGAGGATGAGGGCAGTGAATGAGGTGGTCAGTTTTATTAGCGCTCCAGGTAGCTTTGTAGGACGAATCGTGGCGAAGCGCCCCCAACGAACTGATTGAAGCTAAGGGCACTGAGCATTGCATGAATCAACTCAGTGGAAATTTAAAGCACCAGTCTGATGCTAAGGCTGGCAAAAAATCAAAATAAATGGATTGATACGGACATGACAGACAGCGTACAGACTGAAACAACTGAGGGAAAAATCATCATCAACTTGTTTGCTCCCAATCTTCCCGGAAGTACCAAAGAAGATGATCTCATTCAAAAATCTCTGCGTGATCAGTTGGTCGAGAGTATCCGAAACTCGGTTACCCTTCCTGACACCGATAAGTCTGCTGGGCTAACACGGTTTATTGATGAGTCCGGTCGTAATGTATTTTTTGTGGATGGTACTCGCGGTGCGGGTAAAACCACTTTTATCAATAGTGTGGTCAAATCTCTAAACAGTGACCAAGGTGATGTAAAAGTCAGCATCAAGTGTTTGCCGACCATCGACCCTACCAAGTTGCCGCGTCATGAACCAATTTTGGTCACTGTGACTGCCCGTCTGAATAAAATGGTGTCCGACAAGTTAAAAGGATGCTGGGCGTCGAATGACTATAAAAAACAAAAAGAACAATGGCAGAATCACCTTGCGCAGCTCCAGCGTGGTTTACATCTGCTCACAGACAAGGAATATAAGCCGGAATATTTCAGTGATGCTTTGAAGCTGGATGCCCAGCTTGATTACTCCATTGGTGGCCAGGATTTGTCAGAAATCTTTGAGGAGCTGGTTAAACGTGCGTGTGAAATTCTCGGCTGCAAGGCCATTTTGATCACCTTTGATGATATTGATACTCAGTTTGACGCGGGTTGGGATGTACTTGAATCTATTCGTAAATTCTTTAACAGCCGGAAATTGGTGGTGGTGGCGACGGGTGACTTGCGCCTATACTCCCAATTGATTCGCGGTAAACAATACGAAAATTACAGCAAAACTTTGCTCGATCAGGAAAAAGAGAGCGCCCGCTTAGCAGAGCGAGGCTATATGGTTGAACACCTCGAACAGCAATATTTATTAAAACTTTTTCCGGTACAAAAGCGTATTCAACTGAAAACCATGTTGCAACTGGTCGGCGAAAAGGGAAAAGTCGGTAAAGAGAAGATCAAGGTTAAAACCGAGCCTGGCATGCAGGATATTGATGCCATAGATGTTCGGCAAGCGATTGGCGATGCTGTTAGGGAAGGCCTTAATTTGAGAGAGGGCTCTGATGCTGACATGTATGTGAATGAACTGCTGAAGCAGCCAGTACGGTTGTTGATGCAGGTGCTTCAGGATTTCTATATCAAAAAATATCATGCTACATCGGTAAAGCTTGATGGTAAACAAAGCAGAAATGAAAGGCCTGATGAGTTATCAGTTCCGAATTTACTTAGAAATGCCTTATATGGTTCGATGCTAAGCAGCATTTATCGTGCAGGATTAAATTATGAACAGCATCGGTTTGGTATGGATTCGCTCTGTAAGGACATTTTTACCTATGTAAAGCAGGATCGTGATTTTAATACCGGATTTTATTTGCGGCCTCAGTCTGAAAGTGAAGCATTAAGAAATTGCTCTATTTACTTAGCGTCTCAGGTAAGTGAAAACTGTCAGGGCAGTCTCTCAAAGTTCCTACAGATGCTTTTGGTTGGTTGTGGTTCTGTCAGCATATTCAACCAATTTGTAACCGAGTTAGCACAGGCTGAAAATGATAGAGAAAAATTCGAACAGCTTGTTAGTGAATATGTAGCTTATATGTCTGTTGGCAGAATTGAAAGCGCCTCACATTGGGCTAATCGGTGTTGTGCGGTGGTAGCAAACAACCCTAATGATGAAAAGATTGGTGTTTTTCTTGGCATGGTGCAGTTAAATCGTAAATCACGCCAAAACATGCCTGAGGGTTACAAAAAATTTAACATTGATACTGAGAATGGCTTGGCAAAAGCCGCAATGGCGGCTTCCTTAAGTACGGTAGCTTCAAATAACCTTATGGATTTCAGTAGTGTTTTTAATCTGATTGGTGCTATAGCAGATATCTCTGCATGCCGTCGTGAAAGGCCTGCCATTACTAATGCTTTTAATAAAGTTATAGCTCAGACAACATGTATTGTTCCCCCATGGAGCGAGGCTGCTGCTCGTGCAGAAATGAAAGGCTCAAGTAAAAGTGCGGATAACGATGCTGCTGTTTTGGATGTTGACCTTGATCCCAAGGATGATGGCGTAACTGATGAAAGTCAGCAGGATGACGCAACGGAATTTTCTGATGCCATTACTAAAGTTGAGCAATGGCTTAAAAAAGTAAACAAAATTGAGATTGAAATTCGTCCGTCGGCACTTTTGATTGGTAAAGTATGGAGTCGGTTCTATTTCAACCTTAATAATGTGGCTGATCAGCATAAAACCAGACTCTATAATGATGCAGAGCATGGACGAATGGCCAGTCAATCAAATGCTGCGAAAATTATGCGTTTTAATGTTTTAGCTTTTCTTCATGCGGTATTGGTTGAAGAGAGCTTATATCATTCGGTTAGTGATAGGGAATATATCGGTGAGGGGTTGAGACTAAATCCAGTTACTTCGGTTGATGAGTTTGAGAAAAAGATAAAAGTAATTAGTGAAGAATTGAAAACGGATAAGAAAACATGGAAAGATACCCACCCATTGTTTTTCTTATTAATTAGCTGTCCAATTCTACATCCGTTCATTTTTCCTGTTGGAGGGGTTAATTGTTCAGCCAAAGCACTGAGCAAGGAAGCAAGTTTCAATGAACTGATTGGTGAAATTGTTGGCGACAAATTACTTTCTGATAAAGAATGGGACTATTTGTCTAAAAATGGTAATCGAGAAATAAACATTAAACAACAGATGTCTCAAAACACTATAACATCGCTGAATTCCTCCACAATCGTCGGAGCATCATACGATAAGGCTACGCCAGCTAGGAAAACCAAGTCGTCTTCATTAAGTGACGGCGAAGAAAAATGATAATGGCCTTCGTATAAGGATTGGGTATGGAAAGGTTTCTTCTTAACTCAACAGTACTGTTGCATAGGCTGAGCACAGTCTCTTTGGATGAGGTATCACTTGATGAGAGGGTGGAGTCATCTGTGTTCCTTGCTCAATACGAACAGGTGCGTAGTTTGCCTGATCATGTAGCTAAATCGGCTTGGTCATCTTTAGTGCAGCAAATCAAACAGCGTAATATGAAACTCGGCCCAGTAGCAACCTTACGCCAGATAGCTGAAAAGTTTATTAAAAACGAGAAAGGCGGCCCCAAAATCGATCTACCTATGTTCTCGGAATGGCAAACTCTGATGAGCCGAGTGTCGTGCCTACCAATTATGGCGTGTCATCAGGTATTTAACCCTGGGACTGCCAGTCAGGAATATAGCTTTCGCTGGCCTTTATACCCATATCACCCAACGGTTGAAGACTACATTACCCGTGAATACCTACACGAAACTCACCAACACCTGAATGGCAGTACCAGTGCAGAAGAGTGTTGGCTGGATGCACTCAAGCACCCTGAAGTGAGCGTCAGAGATTTCGAGAAGGGCTGGGCATCTCAAGAGATGAAACAACTCTGCGCCCAGATTGACCCCTCTCTGACGCCTGAAATCTTCAAGGAGCGTTTGCAAATCGCCTGTAATATTCGCGAAATTCTTTGTCGGGTTGCTCAGGACGTGGAGTTGCCAGAATGGATAGCATCGATGCAGTATCCGCAGCAGTTGGCGGATAGCACCATTCTGCATAATGGCCAGGAGTATGGGTTTGCGACGGTTTGGCCAACTGACGACAAATACAGTCAGGAGTCTGAATTTTGCTGGCTAACCGGGTTGTTGGAAAAATGGCGGTATAATGCGCCCGAAGGTTTAGAACGACTGCTTTGGATTTACCTGCTGATTCAAAATCAGTACTTGACCTTACTGGTTCAGCGAGACGATTTTTTCGGTTTTGATCAGTTCCAGAATTACACCATGACGGAGTTGAGGGAGGAAACAGAGAAATCTTATTTGTCTCGTTTTAAACATGCCCATGGTGCTGGTGTGTATTCTCAGGTGCGTTATCTGGAAGGACGTTTTGCTCCGAAGAGCGACCCTAGAAAAATGCAAAAACTGCTCTTCAGTGTGTTAAGAGGATATTGGGAATATCTGAGTGCTCATATGTCTCTGGAATGGATGCATGAGAAGCCGCTGACTATGTCGCAAGTGCTAGATAACCTCGAACTGGTTGAACCTCATGGCAAGTGTGCAGAACTGGCGCTAGTGCCGCACTTTATCAAAAGAAAGCCAAAAAATGGTGAGGTCTATCCTTACGCATTACTATTCAAAGACCTGAAAAATCAGGCAGCTATTCTGATGGACATGCTGAAGTCTGAACCGCGCCTGACAGGCTGGATTCGAGGAGTGGATGCCGCAGCTAATGAGATGCACGCGCCACCGGAGTTGTTTGGCCCCTTGTTCCGGGTGCTAGCCAAATCAGGTATTGCTCATTTTACCTATCATGTTGGCGAGGACTTTCCGCATCTGATCAGTGGTATTCGATCCATTGATGATGCCTTGAGATTTTTGCCATTGCGTAATGGCGACCGTCTTGGTCACTGCACGGCGATTGGCATCACACCTAATATCTGGAAACGCTCTTTGCCATTGTCTTTGTCCATGACCAAAGAGACGAGATTGCTCGATTTGGTGTTTATCTGGCGGGAACTTCGAAGTCATCCGGAACTGCTGCGTTACGCCAGTGATGCAGCGATTGAAGCAGTTCGCTTGGCCCATAAAGTGTTTTCGCTGGAAGAAGAAGTCTCGATTATCACCCTTGATCAGGTATTTGAAATGCGGGGGCTGTTGGCGGAATCTGAAGGTCTGCTGGGTGAACTAAATGGGCCATTAAAACCCAAATCCCTCTGGTTGGAAGAGTACGAGCGCGCCAGAGAGTTGGTTAAAACGACGGGTATGAAAAGGCCGCTGAAGTTGTATAAGCAATGGCTTACATCGGACAATGTGCGAAAGCAGCGTGCTGAATATGTTGAAGTTGCCCTGGAATATTTGCCGGATGAAGCGGTTGTTGCATTACAACAAGCTGTAATGGCAAAAATGGCAGACCGAAACATTGCGATAGAATGCCCTCCGACCAGCAATACCCGTATCAGTCAGTATCGAGATGTCAGCGAGCATCATATCTTTCGCTGGATGGGCTTGCCGGGTGAGGCGATTGAAGGTGATGTTCCTATGTCTATTTGTCTTGGATCTGATGATCCAGGGATCTTTGCCGCAGATTTGAAATCCGAGTTCTATCATCTTTTCATTGTGTTAACCCGAAATTTCGGTTTGTCGCCAGCGGAGGCTTTGGGAAAGGTAGCAGAGGTGAATGAGAATGGGCGGATTTATCGCTTTCATGATGTTAGCTAGCCTGTATACATTGATGATTCTGTAATCGTTCAAGACTCGCTGGGTTCATTAGTACCCCTTTATACGATACTGTCAGCGGTGCTGGAGAAATATGTTTCTCGGTCGGCATTTAACTCCCGACGATCATTTGCTTGTTAGGTTGGGAGAGAGTCTTGACGTCTATGCATATGGCCTCGGCACTACAGTGTCACTCAGCCAAGGCCCCTAAACTAGGCTATTTATCAATTCTAAATATCTTAATGGGTTACAATAGTTAGTGAACAATTAGACAGGCACACCGGATACTCAGAGCGCACAATGAGTTCGGCACATAACAAAACAAGTCAATTGGACTGCTTTGCCGATCGCTGCTTTAAACGTTAATGTCCGCAAATCGCTCTTAGCAGATAACAAGCGCTTAGGTTCTGCCCACCTCGTACCAGAAGCTGTAAATGCTAGTATTGCGATGTATCGATCAACAAGTGAAGGTTAGGAGAAATGATTGTAACCAGGGAAAGTATGAAAAAATGGATCATCGAGTGTCTTCAGGAACGGGGTGGTAGTGCTTGGCCACGTGAAGTCTCAAAGTATGTATGGGACAGCTACGAGACTGAGCTTAGGGATTCCGGCGATATGTTGTATACGTGGCAATATGACATTCGTTGGGCCGCTCAACAATTGAGAAACGAGGGGACTATGAAACCAGTAAATAGACGCAGAGATTTGCCATGGGAACTAGCATAGCAAAGTAGGGTTAACGTTCATTTCGCATCCATGTCTGACTTTTTCTGAGGAGATGGGAATTGATACCCTGAAGAAAACTTTCCTGCCTGCCTGAATCTTGCTTTGATAGCCATATCGGTGTTCTACTTGTATGGCTTTATACTCACTTGCAATGTTTATTCTTTGTACGGATTTTAACTTGTGGGTACAAGTGCGGGTATAACTATTTATTACCATTTATAAAATGCATTTATATCAGTGTGTTGGGTGTGAAATTCGAGTCCGGCCTTCGCACCCAATCGACAACCAATTCACCTGAAGGCATCTTTTTGTGCCGGAAATTCAGTATCTGTTTAAACACTTCGTGTAACGAATGTGAGTATTGTATTCCCATTAACTATGCTAAGTCAGCTGCAAATTTTTTCGGATAAAAATCTTTCCCTTGTCGATTGCATTGGCGTACGATAAATAAACAATACCGCTGCAATTCAGAGGGATTTTGAATGCCTGTAAACGAGAGGATTAACGCGACATCCGGGACACGTATTAAGCCCGGTGGAACGAGGCTTATAACCACTGGTGAGATTGGGTTAGCAAGAACGCTATTTAGCTACGGTCTCCGGTACAATACAGTGTGGATTCATCGGGAAAGTTATTTGCCGTTCAATCTGCAGCCTACTGATATTGCTATGAGTCCTAACGGAGAAATGTGGTTTAGGGAAGACACCTACTCCCATGATTTTTCAATGGAAGTTGATGTGCAGAAAAAACATAGATTCATGCATGAGTTAATGCATGTATGGCAAGCGCAGCACGGAATGTTTGTTAGAACCAGAGGGTTGTTCTCCCGATTTGCTGATTACAGTTACAGTTTAGACAAGGAGAACATACGACATTATAGCTTAGAACAGCAGGCTTCATTAGTTAGTGATTACTGGTTGTTGCAAGCTTACGGTTTTAAAAATTATCTGTATCTGCCTGCATTACGAGATTATGATCATAAAGAATCTGACTATACATTGCTTCAAAAATATAAATTAGTTATGAAGGGATTTCCACAATGAAGAGATTCGCTATCTTACCTTTAACTTTTCTTATTTCCGGTTGTCCTGGTGGTAATCCTGCGCCACACCCAAGAGATACCATTATTAATGGAGAGCATCTTTGCTTTAGTTTGGATAAAAGGGATGTATTGAATTACTACACTATTGATTCAGGCGAAAACGGTAAGACGCAAACGGTAATGAGTTCTGGTTATGACAAGTTAATGTCATCATATCCTGACAATTGCATCGATATTGAATGGAAGAAGAATCATACTTATGTCATTAACTACGGTTTAAATAATAAAAAATATGTTCATGAATTCTTTATTGATAGTGCTGGGACGTTGACTAAATAGCGGAGGGGTGACTCCGTGACATATAGTCGCGTACCTTACCTCACCCCCTAAATACCTCTCTCCTGTGCCACTCCACAAATCCCTCTTTCGGGTAACAGTCCTTCCCCTGAGGCAATCCAATTTGCTTACCATCAAAATCCCAGAACAGCTTTCCGACAATCCCGCCGCCGTTAACCGCGGGAGAAATCTGTACCCGCATATGCTCATCCAGGCCAATCGAACCTTTATCAAATGCTTTGTGGTGAATGGCGCATAGCGCCAGGCCGTTGGGAATTTCACATGGGCCGCCGTGCTGCTTCCATTTGATATGCGCAGCCTCCAGCGCGACGGAGGTGTTGTCATGGCGCATATTAAAGCCGCAGATAGCGCATTCATAGTTATAAGCGTGTAGCACCTGCTGGCGGAACAGCGGGTCGCGTTCTTTGCGAATTTGCTGGATATCAAACCCCATCTCGTCGGCGATCTCTTCCTGAATACTCTCCGGGAAATGGGCCTGCAGGATCTGATGCGCCAGGGTGTTAATCAGCCTCTTATTCTTGCTCAGCAGCGCGAAGTGCTCTTCGTCAAAGCCGCCCGCGACGTGATAGGTTTCCAGTTCTTTAGAGGGTGGCTGTCTGCTGCCTTCAGTTGAACATTGCTCAGCGTTGCGTAATTCCCAGAAGCCGTCGCCTTTTAGACGCCAGAAAGGCATATCGGGGCGGTATTGCGCGCGCTGTGGACCAAAACGCTCCAGCAGGCTATGTAACTCATCACGAACCTCTGAGGCGTAATCGAACATCCGCGGATGTCCGTGCTGGTAATGCGACAGCACGTGCAACAACAGCAGAGGTTTATGCGGCGCGCGCTGTTCGCCTTTGCGCCAGATAGTGATATTGGCGATCGCTTGTTGCAGAGTTTTACTAGAAGGCATCGCGTTACGTATTTTGCTAAATAATTGCGATGATGCTCGCAAAACTGCTGTCGATCAAGCCACCGGGATTCGATATCCAACCCAAGTCTCTTTTCAACTATCACCATGATTTATCTATTCGAAATTTATTCCGCTTTCTATCTATAATGAGGTCACTCATCATCAAATAGCTCAGCCATATGAAACGGTTGCCAGATCATCTATCGCGAGAATGCATCATCGAAGCCATCCGCGCGTACGACGAGGGTATAGCGCATCAGTTTAAAGACGCGCGTCTGTATGAAGTCGAATTCGAAGGACGTCGTTATCCCTCTAAAGCTATCGTTGGGATAGCGGCCACCATGGCGACAAAAACGGAGTTCACGCCGGCGGATTTCAGCGGTGGGATCAAATCCAAATGCGTCCGTCTGTTGCTGGAACAAGGATTCAAGATCGTTCAGGAGCGAGTAGATGATGCCGGCATTACCCTTTTTCCCGACGAGCTACAAACGAAAAGTGAGTTTGTGGAAGGGGCTGCGGTTCAGGTTATGGTTAACCGCTATGAGCGCGATCGCCAGGCCCGCGAGGCCGCGTTGCGCTATCACGGCCCTCAGTGCCAGGTGTGCGGCCTTGATATGGCTAAGCGCTACGGTGATATCGGCCAGGGCTTTATCCACATTCATCATCTGGTGCCGCTATCGGAGATTAAACAGGATTATCGTCTGGATCCGAAAACTGACCTGATCCCAGTTTGCCCCAACTGTCACGCGATGCTGCATCGGCGAAACCCGCCATATACGCCGGACGAGCTTAAAGCGCAGATGCTGGCTGAGTGAGGTAACGACTGAATGGCGTTGTTATACAGAGAGACCACTATCTATTTGTTTGATGAGATATTTTTTTCTGCAGCCGGTTAGCCTTCCAGGCCAGAAATGGTGAGAATATACCCCAGATAATAGCCAGCACTACAACAGTACCCAGACCTCCAGAGATGAGGTATTTCTGGGGGCCGCATAAGGTGGTGACGAACATAACCACAACCAGGGCAAAGGTAACCCAAAATGCCACCCGGAATCGGCGGGATAGCACTGAAATCAGTTCATTCAAATTTCCTTCTGCTGCTGCAAGCCTGCGATGCAGACTCTCGACATCGCTCTCAGTGAATCCGGCATCGAATAGATCTCTTTCTTTGATGGTCATTATAATTGCCCTTTTTTGTATAATAAATATGAGCCTATTATTCCCCTACGATTGCAGATAAAAGTTACTGTTAACTAATCTGCTAATAGTTCTGTGATGTGGTTGATTAATAATTTATATAAAATGATCCGTTAATTATCATCTTTGATAGCTTGTTTTTGATAAGAGCAAGAAAAAAGAAAGCATGAAATCATAACTATTAATCAGTTAGTATGGTGTTTTACCACAATGGTCTCTCGGAAGTGAAAATTATCTTATTCGCCGTCGCATTAATTGCCAGCATAAATCTCATCCCAGATGCTTGGGTTGGTGACACGTTTATGACTCACATATCCATTTCTGGCGATGGGGAAGAGGCTATGAATGATTACGAATTTACGTTATTAATGATTAAGTTTGGGATATCCACCGGGCTTGCTCTTTTAGTTGTAGAGGGCTATCGACGGCTTAGGCGTTGATAGCATTTGCTTAACCAAGATTCAACTCACCAACCCTACACCCCATAATCCCGGTACAGCCAATACCCGCCGACCAGCACCACAACATTCAGTACGATGCTAATAATGAAATACGTTCTGAATGGCTGCTTCTGGGTTTTGTGGCGAAAACACTGCTGCCCGGCAATCGCGCCCGGCCATCCGCCAAGCAGGCCGAACGTCAGCAGGGTGGATTCCGGGATCCGGCTCCAGGCTTTACGGGCGGCTAATTTGTCGATGCCATAGATAAGCCAGGTCAGCACGTTCGTCAGCAGGAACCACATGGCGATGGAATAGGGCAGCAACAGGCTGCCGACGGCGGCAAGGGCCAGCAGGAAGTAACAAAAATAACCGAGCTTCATACGATATCAACAGCGCTTAGCAGTGGCAGAGACGGCAACTATACCCAATTTTAATGGCCGGATGTAGGATGGCTATGGTAACAAAACGGAGTCCAACGATGATTTCCTGCGAACAGGCTATTGCGATAGCTAAAGTCTATGCCGCTAAAACCGGTCGCGGTTGGGATGAGCATTATCATGAAGCCCAGCCGATGATGCTGGATGGCAAGCCGGTGTGGTGGGTGGCGACCACTGATTGCGAATATTCAGCTGAGCAGCCGTGGCTGATGGAGCAACTACCTAACCCTTCTCATTATTACATCAGTATGGTGAGTGCATGTTGTGTGGCCGTGGGGTCAAGGGATAACGACTTTCGGTACGTGGACTGAAAGGGGCGACCGACGCCGCCCCAGCCCTGAACTTCACTCAGCGACGCTTCCCGCCGATCACTCCAATAAACTCAGCGATCTGCTTCTGCTTTCTCGCCGACAGCTTGTTCGCCTGGCGCAGCGCCGCCTCCAGTTCCGGTTCTTGTGATTTTGCCGTCAGCACGATGCAGCCCTCCATCACCCGCACTTCCACTTTGCTGCCGGTGGTGAAACCGGCCGCCTCCAGCCATTGCCCCTTCATGGTAACCGCTGGAATACGCTGATAATCAGGATAACGGCTCGCATAACTTACGGTCAGCTCGCGGTTATTTACCGGCAGGACTTCTGGATCAAACGAATCTACACTACAATCGCGATCAGTCATGGTTACTATTCCTTTCAAATAGTGATTGTGATGAGCGGTGCGGATGTGTTGGCGCACATTCGCATCGCGTTAAATAACACCTGTAAACCTAACCAGTAATAAAGGCAAAGTCCAGCTGATAATAAAACATAATAAGCAGCTTTAACGCGCTATTCAGAATGATACAAATATATTTGTACTTATTGTGAATATATTTATTGTAATTATATTTTGTTGCCTTATTTCATTTTTATTATTGGCAACCCATTTCCCGCGCCAGCGTCCCCGGCAGAGTCTTTAGCGATGTAGAAACAGAGGCCGGCAGTGCCGACCACAGCGTCAAATGTGGACTGGTTCGGCGCTCGATCTCTTCCACCGTCACCTGATGGTCGCAAAAATTGGCATCGCGCGGCGTTGCCTGGTCCAGCACAAATGCCGCGTACTGGCCGCTCTGCGGGCCGCTATCGAGGAAAATAATCTTCCAGTAACCGCTGGGGATCTCCACGTCCGGCGCGGCGGGCAGGGTGGCGATATGCCGCTCGAACAGCGGCCCGGTAACCGTATAAACCGCCGTCACCTCCGGGCGCTCGGCTAACGCGCGCTCCGCGTCTTCCAGCCGCGCCCATGCTCCCTGATTCAGCGCCGCTTCCTGCGGGGTGATATTCGACAGATAGTTCAGCGCAGGCCAGTCCTCCGCGCCGCCGAGGCTCGCCAGCGGTGCCTGATGGCCGCGATCGACCGCCAGTAAGGTGTTGGCCCGGCGATAGTCGGCGGGCGCCAGGGTATCGGCTGCGGGTAAATCGGGGTCCTGCTTCCACACTCTTGCCCGGTTGCTGGCCTCGCTGGCACGGGTGATTTTATACGCTACCCAGTTGGCCAGTTTACGACTGGGGTTATTGTTCAGAGTGTAGGCCGCGCGGAAAAGCGTCTGTTGGCTGCCGCCGGTTGGGCAGCCAACTTCGCAATTATCCACCTTTACTGTCGCGGCATGGCAGGGGGATATCGTGCTCAGGGTGGAAAGTAATAACAGCAAAAATAAACAGGGTGGAGAAGGATTAAGGTTCATCGATAGCGCTCATTAATTTAAGGCCCACCTTTTCTCCGCGTGATAAATACGCAGCCTGGGTGAGCAGGAAAATCAATGAAGCTAAAGGGAATAACGTGGGGTGAAGGCCGATTGGCGCAGAGGATGAGATAATATGAGTGTGGATGTTGGTTAAATGAGGGAATGACTTGTGGGTCTAATAATTAAAAGGCCCGCCGGTGAAATACCAACGGGCTTGCCATTATTTATTCCCCGGCTTGCCCCGATGCCGATACAGCCACATCAGCTTATATGCCGCCGGAATGATAAACAGCGACAGCAGCGGCGCGGTGATCATCCCGCCAATCATCGGTGCGGCGATACGGCTCATCACTTCCGACCCGGCGCCGGTGCCCCATAAAATCGGCAGCAGGCCGGCGATAATCACCGCCACGGTCATCGCCTTTGGCCGCACGCGCAGCACCGCGCCCTGATACAGCGCCTCGTCGAGTTTATCGGCGCTGAAGGTCTGCGGGTTCTCCAGCGATGGCTCCGCCTCGATGGCGTGGCGCAGGTACATCAGCATCACCACGCCAAATTCTGCCGCCACCCCGGCGAGGGCGATAAAGCCGGTACCGGTGGCCACCGACAGATGGAATCCCATCCAGTAGAGGAACCAGATCCCGCCGACGAGGGCGAACGGCACGCTGGTGATAATCAGCAGCGCCTCGCCGAAGCGGCGGAACGCCAGGTACAGCAGCACGAAGATAATCATCAGCGTCATCGGTACCATCAGCTTCAGCTTCTGATTGGCGCGTTCCAGCAGCTCAAACTGCCCGGAGTAGGAGACGCTGATGCCCGGCTTCAGCTTTACTTCTTTGCCGATGGCATGCTGCAGATCGCGCACCACCGAGACCATATCGCGGTCGCGGGCGTCGATGTAGATCCAACTGGTCGGGCGGGCGTTCTCGGTCTTCAGCATCGATGGCCCGGTAACGACTTTAACCTCGGCGACGTCGCCGAGCACGATCTGCTGCTTCAGCGGCGTGAGGATCGGCAACTGGCGGAGGGTCTCCGGGCTATCGCGATAGCTCTGCGGGTAGCGGATGTTGATCGGATAGCGCTCGACGCCCTCTACCGTTTCGCCGACCATCGCGCCGCCGATGGCGGACGAAACAAACAGCTGCACGTCGCCGACGGTCATGCCGTAGCGGGCCGCCTTCTCACGCTGAATATCAATGTTGAGGTAGCGCCCGCCGACCAGCCGCTCGGCTAACGCTGACGTGACCCCCGGCACGGTGCGCGCCACCACTTCAATTTGTTCGGCGATGGCGTCGATATCGGCCAGGTTGGTGCCGGAAACTTTAATGCCGATCGGGCTCTTGATGCCGGTGGAGAGCATGTCGATGCGGTTGCGGATCGGCGGCACCCACAGATTCGCCAGCCCGGGTAGACGTACGGTTTTATCCAGCTCCTCGACGATCTTCTCCATGGTCATCCCCGGCCGCCATTGATCCTGTGGCTTGAGCTGAATCGTGGTCTCTACCATCTCCAGCGGCGCCGAGTCGGTGGCGGTTTCGGCCTTGCCGGTTTTGCCGAACACCCGCGCCACTTCCGGCACCGTCATGATCAGCTTATCGGTTTTCTGCAGCATATCCGCCGCCTGCGCAGCGGAGATCCCCGGCAGCGTTGACGGCATATACAGCAGATCGCCTTCATTAATCTGCGGCAGAAACTCGCCGCCGACCCGGTTAAGCGGCCAAATCACCGTCAGGATCGACAGAAGCGCAATCAGCAGGGTAGTCTTCGGCCAGTGCAGTACCTTCAGCAGCAGCGGGTGATAAATGCGGATCAAAAAGCGGTTCAGCGGGTTGCTGTTCTCCGCAGGGATCTTGCCGCGGATCCAGAAGCCCATCAGGATCGGGATCACCACGATCGCCAGCAGCGCCGCCCCGGCCATCGACCAGGTTTTGGTGAAGGCCAGCGGGCCGAACAGTTTGCCCTCCTGGCCTTCGAGGGTGAAAATCGGGATAAACGACAGAGTAATGATCAGCAGGCTGATAAACAGTGCCGGGCCGACCTCCACCGATGCATCGGTAATGATTTTCCAGCGGATGTCGTTGCTTAGTTTTTCTCCAGGGTGCTGATGTTCCCACTCCTCCAGCCGCTTGTGGGCGTTCTCGATCATCACGATGGCGGCATCGACCATCGCCCCCACCGCAATGGCGATCCCGCCCAGCGACATGATGTTGGCGTTAAGCCCCTGGAAATGCATCATGATAAAGGCGAAGCACAGGCCGAGCGGCAGCGAGATAATCGCCACCAGCGCCGAGCGCACGTGCCACAGGAACAGGGCGCAGACCAGCGCGACAACGATAAACTCTTCCAGCAGCTTGTGGCTGAGGTTGTCGATGGCGCGGTCGATAAGCTGGCTGCGGTCGTAGGTGGTGACCACTTCAACCCCTTCCGGCAGGCTGCTTTGCAGCGACGCCAGCTTCTCTTTGACCGCCGAGATCACCTCGCGGGCGTTCTTGCCGGAGCGCAGGATCACCACGCCGCCGGCCACTTCGCCTTCGCCGTTAAGCTCGGCGATACCGCGGCGCATCTCCGGGCCGATCTGCACCCGCGCGACGTCGCCAAGATACACTGGCACGCCGTTGTCACCGGTCTTCAGTACGATATTTTTGAAGTCGTCGAGCGTTTGCAAATAGCCGCTGGCGCGCACCATATATTCGGCTTCCGCCAGTTCGACGGAAGAACCGCCGGCTTCCTGGTTAGACGCATCCAGTGCCGATTTCACCTCGCCGAGGCTGATGCCGTACTGGGTCAGCTTCATCGGGTCGACGACAATCTGATACTCCTTGACCACGCCGCCTACCGACGCCACTTCCGAGACGTTAGGAATGGTTTTCAGCTCATATTTTAAGAACCAGTCCTGCAACGAGCGCAGTTCGGCGAGGTCATGTTTGCCGCTGCGGTCGACCAGCGCGTACTCGAAGACCCAGCCAACGCCGGTGGCGTCAGGGCCCATTTCGGCGCTGACCCCGGCGGGCAGTTTGCCCTGCACCTGGTTGAGATACTCCAGCACCCGCGAGCGCGCCCAGTAAGGATCGGTGCCGTCTTCAAAAATCACATACACGTAGGAGTCGCCAAACTGCGAGAAGCCGCGCACCGTTTTGGCGCCGGGGACTGACAGCATGGTGGTGGTCAGCGGCCAGGTGACCTGGTTTTCGACGATCTGCGGCGCCTGCCCCGGATAGCTGGTTTTGACGATCACCTGTACGTCGGAGAGGTCCGGCAGGGCGTCTACCGGGGTATGGACGATGGTCCAGGTCCCCCAGATGCTGAGAAACAGCGCCCCCATCATCACCAGAAAACGGTTGGCCACCGAGCGGCGGATAATCCATTCAATCATTGTTCCGTTCCTCAGTGCGCATGGGCGGCAGGGGTTGTGACATCAGGAGCCTGCGCGCGCATGCGCTCCAGCGCGCCGGAGATATTGGCTTCCGAGTCGATCAGGAACAGGCCGCTGGCGACGACTTTTTCGCCCTCCTGCAGACCGCTGCGAATGGCCGTAACGCCATTGGATTCATGGAATACCTGCACGATTTTCGGCACGAAGCGGCCCTCGTTATCCACGGTAATCACTCGCTGCTCGCTGCCGCTGTCGATCAACGCTTTTGATGGGATTAGCAGCATCGGCGCGCTTTCGCTGGTCAGTTTCAGATAGGCGTTCATCCCCGGCTTCAGCGCTTCATCCGGGTTGTTGACCTGCAGGCGTAGCTGCAGCGTACGGGTGGCGCTATCGACGCTGGGGAGAATGGTCCATTTGTTGATGCTGAAGGTTTTTCCCGGCCAGGCGGGAACCTGAATGGCGAACTGCGAGGCGTCTTTAATTAGCCAGGCGATGGATTCCGGCACCGCCACGGTGACCCACACCGGGTCCATGCCCTGAATTTTCGCCACCACATTATCTTTGGCGATATTCATTCCTGCGCGCAGATCGAAGGCGGTAATAACGCCATCGATCGGTGCTTTGAGAGTAAAGCGGGTCTGGATTTTGCGCGTGGTTTTCAGGCGGCGGATATCGTCATCCGGCATTCCGGCAAGGCGCAGACGCTCAAGGATCCCCTCGACCTGCGTGGCGGTGCCCCCGGTCTCCTGCAACAACAGATATTCGCTCTGCGCTTCCACCCAGTCCGGGATGGTCAGCTCGAGCAACGGCGTGCCTTGCTTGACTTTGTCGCCGACGGTCAGCGGATAGACTTTATTAATAAAGCCCGCCGCCCGCGCCTGCATAATCACGTACTGGTACTCGTTATAGCTGATGTTGGCCGGAAAGGTCTGGGCGTAGCGCAGCGGCCCGCGGGTGACCGCGGCGGTTTTTACGCCGAGGTTTTGGGTCTGCGTCGGGTCGATACGCACCCCCGGCGCACCGGCGGCGGCACTCTCCTCATCAGCGTATTTTGGCACCAGGTCCATATCCATAAACGGCGATTTACCCGGTTTATCAAAGCGAGTATTCGGGTACATCGGGTCGTACCAGAACAGCACTTTACGCTGCTGCTCGGCCGCCGGATCGCTATCCATTGTCGGCGTCAGTCGGGTATACAGCGCCGCGGTAAGCGCGCCGCCAACCAGCATGCTGCCGAGGATCAGCGCCGTATTTTTCAGTGTCAGGGATGCCATGTGTCGTCCATTCAGTTGTTGAGGTAGGCTACCGTCGCCGGGCCGTTATTGGGCGCGGATATCCTGTAACAGCGACAGATTGCCCTGCTGAACGAAGGTGAAGTCCACGCTGTCGCCGTCCTTCACATTGTTGAGCTGCGTCTGCGGGGTGATGGTGAAGCGCATGGTCATCGGCGGCCAGTTCACCGCCGGGATGGCGTCGTGGGCGATAGTGATTTTTTTGCTATCCATATCAATGGCTTTAATGACGCCTTTGCCAGTGATGCTTTGCGTCTGCGCGGCAGCGGGCTGCTCGTGCATTGTCATACCGGCGTGCGGTTCGGCGGCCTGGGCCGCGAACACTGCGCCAGAGAACAGGGTGAACAGGGCGATTTTAGACAGTGAATTCATAATCAAGACTCCTCGGGTTATTCCATCCAGCCGCCGCCGAGAGCGGTGAACAGGGTGATTTCATTCGCCTGACGGGAATAGTTGAGTTCCAGCAGGGTTTGTCGGGTGGTGAAAATGTCGCGCTGGGCGCTCAGGACTTCGATGTAGCTGACCGCGCCGTGACGATAGAGCGCAGTAGCGCGCTGCAGGGTGATATTTAGTGAATCGAGATAGCGCTGCTGGGCGGCAATCTGATCGGCCAGGCTCTGGCGCAGGGCGAGCGCGTCGGCCACCTCTTTAAAGGCGGACTGTATTTTTTGCTCATAGTTGACCACCTGCTGCTGCTGGCGGATTTCCGCCAGATCGAGGTTGGCCTGATTACGCCCGGCGTTGAAAATCGGCAGTTCGATTTTGGGGATGAAGTTCCACATCGCGCTGCCGGCGTTAAACAGGCTGGAGAGCTCGCTGCTGCTGCCAGAAAGCGAGCTGGTCAGGGTAATCGACGGGAAGAAGGCCGCCCGCGCGGCGCCTATATTGGCGTTTGCCGCCAGCAGGCTATGTTCGGCTTCCAGAATATCCGGCCGCTGCAGCAGGATCTCTGAGGAGAGCGACGGCGGCAGGGTTACGCCTTTCAGGTCCACCGTGCTGCTGGCGCTATCGTCCGGCAGGCGCTGATAGCTGCCGAGCAGCAGTTGCAGGGCGTTATTGGCCTGCGCCAGCTGGCCTTGCCGTTTGGCGATATCAGCGCGGGTGCTTTCGATCATGCCGCGCGCCTGTTCCAGCGCCAGAACGGTGGTGCTGCCGGTCAGCAGCTGTTTTTCAACGAAGGCGTAAGACTTCTGATAGTTCTGTAAGGTGTCGTTCGCCACCTGCAGCTGCGCCGCCGCCAGCCGCTGGTTGAAGTAGCTTTGTGAAACGTTAGCAATCAACAGGATATGCACCGCGCGCCGCGCCTCTTCGCTGGCGAAGAAGTTCTGTCGGTCGGCCTCGCTAAGGTTTTTCAACCGGCCAAAGAAGTCGAGGTCGTAGCTGAGATTCAAGCCGGCGGCATAATCGCTGCTGGTGGTGGTGTCGCCTTTGAGCTTGCCGCCATAGGTGGTGCTGCCGTCGCTGTTAAGCTGCGGGTAGCGGTCGGCGTCGGTCACCCGGTACTGGGCGCGGGCTTCCTGCACTTTCAGCGTCGCCATCCGTAGATCGCGGTTGTTGGTCAGCGCGGTGCTAATCAGGCTTTTCACCTGCGGGTCGACGAAAAAGGTGCGCCAACCGGTCTCCTGGTAGCCCGCCGTCGCGGTAACCAGTTTGTTCTGGCTGAGAGAGAACTGCTGCGGTACCGGCGCGGCGGGGCGCTGGTAGTCCGGAGCAAGTGACAAACAGCCGGTTAAGGCGAATATCACGCTGAGAGTAAGAAGCTTTATTGGGCGCATGGCGACAGACGGTTTTCGGCGATTTATCAATGGCGGATACTTTACGCAGCGGGCTCTGTTCAACGCGTGACAGGAAAATGACAAAGCTGTCATTTTCCTGATATTTCATTGCTATCCGGAGGGGCTCCTCTAAAATTGAATACCCGCACAGAGCGCGCGTGAAGGAGCCAACCGTGAAGATTTTGATTGTCGAAGATGAGAAGAAAACCGGGGAGTACCTGACCAAAGGGCTTACCGAAGCCGGATTCGTCGTCGACCTGGCCGACAACGGCCTTAACGGTTATCACCTGGCGATGACCAGCGACTACGATCTGCTGATCCTCGACATCATGCTGCCGGACGTCAACGGCTGGGATATCGTGCGCATGCTGCGCGCCGCCAATAAAGGGATGCCGATCCTGCTGCTCACCGCGCTTGGCACTATCGAGCATCGGGTGAAGGGGCTGGAGCTGGGCGCCGACGACTATCTGGTGAAGCCCTTTGCTTTTGCGGAACTGCTGGCGCGGGTGCGCACTCTGCTGCGTCGCGGGGCGGCGGTAATAGTAGAAAGCCAGTTTCAGGCGGCCGATCTCAGCGTTGATTTGGTGAGCCGCAAGGTGACGCGTGGCGCGACTCGTATCACCCTGACCAGCAAAGAGTTTACCCTGCTGGAGTTCTTCTTGCGCCATCAGGGCGAGGTGCTACCCCGCTCGCTGATCGCGTCGCAGGTGTGGGATATGAATTTCGACAGCGACACTAACGCCATCGACGTGGCGGTGAAGCGGCTGCGCGCCAAAATCGATAACGACTTCGAGCCGAAGCTTATCCAGACCGTGCGCGGCGTCGGCTATATGCTTGAGGTGCCGGATGGCCGCTAAGCGCCCCTTTTCGTTGGCCACCCGGCTCACCTTCTTTATTAGCCTCGCCACCATCATCGCCTTCTTTGCCTTCACCTGGATCATGATCCATTCGGTGAAGGCCCACTTTGAAGAGCGCGACGTTCACGATCTCAAGCAGCTCAGCACCACGCTTGAGACGGTGCTCAACCACGCCGACTACCCGCAGGCGCGGCGGCTGGAGATCTTAAAAAACGTGATTGGCGGCTACGCTAACGTCTTTATCTGTCTGGATGATGCCGAGGGCAATATTCTGTTTCAGTCGCCAAACGGCCCGGAACTCAGCCATATAATGAGCACGCCGGGGCTGGCGATGAAGTTGCGCGATGGTAATGTGATTTCATGGACTGACCCGCAGCCGCGGGAAATGGTTCATGATAATCATCAAATGGAGACTCGCTCCTGGCGGTTGATCATGTTGCCGCTGGGCAAACAGGCAGATGGCAAACCGGCCTGGCATCTGCTGATGGCCTTATCGATCGACTTTCACCTGCACTATATTAATGAACTCAAAGCGAAGCTGATTTCCGCGGCGTCGATAATCAGCCTGCTGATTATCGCCATCGTGCTGTTTGTAGTCTATCAGGGGCATAAGCCGATTCGCCAAATCAGCCGCCAGATCCAGAATATTACCTCGCGGGATCTCGATGTGCGCCTTGACCCGCAGGCGGTGCCCATTGAGCTGGAACGGCTGGCGCTGTCGTTTAACCATATGCTGGAGCGCATAGAGGATGTCTTTACTCGCCAGTCGAACTTTTCCGCCGATATCGCTCATGAAATCCGTACGCCGATTACCAACCTGGTCACGCAAACCGAAATCGCCTTAAGCCAGAGCCGCAGCCAGCAGGAGCTGGAAGAGGTGCTCTATTCCAATCTCGAAGAGTTCTCGCGCATGTCGCGGATGGTCAGCGATATGCTGTTCCTTGCCCAGGCGGATAATAACCAGCTGATCCCCGAACAGCGGGCGCTGGATCTGGCCGAGGAAGTGAATAAGGTGTTTGAGTTCTTTGAAGCATGGGCGGAAGAAAAAGAGGTGGCGTTGCGTTTTGTCGGTAGCCATTGCCGGGTGATTGGCGACCCGCTGATGCTGCGGCGGGCAATCAGCAACCTGCTGTCGAACGCGATTCGCTATACGCCGGCCGGGCAGGCGGTGACCATTCAGTTGAGCGAAAGCGCCGAGAAGATTCGCCTGGTGGTGGAGAACCCCGGCGCGCCGATTGCCGCCGAGCATCTGCCGCGCCTGTTTGATCGTTTCTATCGCGTCGACCCCTCGCGCCAGCGCAAAGGCGAGGGCAGCGGCATCGGTCTGGCGATTGTAAAATCGATTGTCAGCGCCCATCACGGCAGCGTGGCGGTGCAGTCCGATCTGCGCTCCACTCGCTTTATTATCGTGTTGCCGAAATATGCGCAATAACGGCTGAAAGCAAGCGGGCAGCGCCAGGCGACTGCCCGCAGTATTGCCGTTCTCTTACTCTTCGAAATACCAGTAGCCCTGATTAATCAGGCGCGTCAGTTCGCTAACGAACGCCGGATTTTTCAGGCCGCTGCCGAGCTCTTCTTGACCTAACGAGGTATAGCGACACAGCGCATCGAGCGCGCTGGCATCGGTGGTGTCGAGTTGTTCGCTATGCACGAAGAAGCTGTCGCCGATATGCAGAACGCGCAGTCCGCTCAGACGAGAAAGCGTTTCGCCGCCCAGCAGCGCATCGACCACTTCCTCTTCTTCATATGCCGGTTCCGCCGGAGCAATATCCAGTTCGTGACGCGGCGTGGTGACGAAACTGCCGAACCACTGCTTGAAGTCTTCGGGTTGGCGAATCATGTCGATCATCATGTTGCGCAGACGTTCGAGTTCATACTCTTCAACCCGGCCCGGATGGTCGCGGCAGGTGAGGTCCGGATCGCTGTAGTGTTCGCCGCCGAGGTCGTTTTCCAGCACATAGTCGGCGAAGCTGCTGATCAGGTCTCGGCCGTTTGGCCCGCGGAAGCCGACGGAGTAGTTCAGCGCCGTTTCGTGAGTCACGCCATCGTGCGGGAATCCCGGTGGAATATAGAGGATGTCGCCCGGCTCCAGATCTTCATCAATAATCGGCGGGAACGGATCAACGTGCAGCAGCGCCGGATGCGGACAGAACTGACGCATCGGCAGCTTATCGCCCACGCGCCAGCGGCGGCTGCCCATGCCCTGGATAATAAAGACGTCATACTGATCGATATGCGGGCCCACTCCGCCACCGGGGACGGAGAAGGAGATCATCAGGTCGTCTAAACGCCAGTCCGGCAACACGCGGAACGGGCGTACCAGTTCGGCGGCAGGCATATGCCAGTGGTTTACCGCCTGGGCTAGCAAGGACCAGCCGTTTTCACCCAGCCCATCGAAATGTTCAAAAGGACCGTTGCTGGCCTGCCATTTACCGTTGACCAGGCTGACCAGCCGGCTATCGACTTCCGGTTCCATGGCTAACCCGGCCAGTTCATCTGGCGTGATGGGGTCGATGAAGTTCGGAAACGCCTTCTTTAATACGACCGGCTGCTTTTGCCAGTACTTCTCTAAGAACTCGGGCCAGTTAATGTTGAGTTGATAAGCCATAGATTATTACCAGTAGGAAGAAACGGCTCTGATTATAGAAAGGAGGGAAAGCGTGGCGCTTTGTCATGGGTCAAGAGTGATGCTTAATTCACCATTAGCGTTATGAGGGCGTCGGCAGAGCGAGAAAAATCACTTTTTCGCAAAAAACGATTTTGACTGTTACTACGCTACAAGCCGCATGAACACTGGGTTTTTGCATTTATATATCAAGAAGGATAAACGTGAAAAGTGTAATTAATGAGCGCTTGATAAGTTTTTTGTATTTTAAGGCTTGCTATATCTCAGCAGCTCCCTATAATGCGCACCCACTGACACGGCAGATGTGAATCACTTCACACAAACAGCCGGTTCGGTTGAAGAGAAAAATTCTGAAATTCAGGGTTGACTCTGAAAGAGGAAAGCGTAATATGCACACCCCGCGCCGCAGCGAAAAACGAAGCGGCACTGCTCTTTAACAATTTATCAGACAATCTGTGTGGGCACTCAAAGTGACATGGATTCTTAACGTCCTCGGACGAAAAATGAATACCAAGTCTCTGAGTGAACATGCGTAATTCATTACGAAGTTTAATTCACGAGCATCAAACTTAAATTGAAGAGTTTGATCATGGCTCAGATTGAACGCTGGCGGCAGGCCTAACACATGCAAGTCGAGCGGTAACACAGAGAGCTTGCTCTCGGGTGACGAGCGGCGGACGGGTGAGTAATGTCTGGGAAACTGCCTGATGGAGGGG
>OKLZ01000004.1_pt1 | contig 165305 bp, 145 predicted proteins | sample 1609891 | NCBI WGS metagenome assembly OKLZ01 (sample SAMN04436593, study PRJEB24849) | human gut metagenome | biome: human gut; feature: NICU; material: stool | host: Homo sapiens | place: USA: Saint Louis, MO | collected 2009-11-12
TCAGCTGCCGCGCGGGTATCGGTAATGGCGGCAGCATTCTGAGCAACACTTTTCGAGGTTGCATGCAGCTGGTTACCGGTGACGGCATCACTGGAGCCCTCAGCTAATTTTCCATCTGCCAGGTTAGTCAACTGCCGTTTCAAAGTGTCGTTACCAATTGAAACCTGATTTTCTTGATTAGAAATTGAATGAGCTCCTAATGCGACAGAATTTTTTGCCTGATTAGTTACTGTAGCTTTAGTGCCTAGCGACACACCAAACTGCCCCTCAGACTTGGCTGAGTCCCCTATTGTAGTTGACCCCATAAAAGCTTGGCTGGTTGGCCCTACGGCAACTCCCTGCCATGCTCCATCTACACCTGTTTTTCCATTATAATCAGTAGCAACAGGATCTTTATCATTATTGCTACTCATTGAAATGGCATCGCTTTTATATGGGCTGCTGGCAAATGAAAGAGAAGAGTAGACAACCAAAATATAAGTTAACTTATGTTTATTAAGCATGCTAAACCTCATGGAATATAAAATTGGTTGAGTAGAGGGATATACCAATCATGCCAAATTGTTTTTATAAAAAAGACAATAATATTAAGTAAAACAAACCAAAATGCTACGCATGCAAATAATATTAACAACCACACCATTCCCCTAAATGAAATTTTCATTTACAATCCTTATGGATGCCAAAGTCTTAGCTATTTAACCAAGCCAAAATATCTAATTGTGCTATCTAATTCATTTTCTAAAACAGGTTTAGAAATCCAAAATCCTTGAAATCGACGTACTCCTATTTTATATAACTCATGCATTTCGTTGTAATTATTAATGCCTTCAGCGGTGCAATATGAATCTGTTAAAGCGCAGAAATATAATAAAGACCTTATCAAACTTTCATCATAAATATTCTTGGAGAAAGCTGACACTACTTCTCTATCTAATTTATATCCGTTGAACTTCATGGATCTGACGGGGAAGTTCACACTTCTACTGGAAAAACAATCATCTAGTTCAATGGTTACATTTAATTGAGATAATGTTTTTATATTATCGACGGATTTACTGTCCTTATAAAAATCCAAGCTTTCAGAGAATTCCAAAACCAAAAGTTTTATTAATTCATTATTCAAGTATTTCTCTTTAAGAGAAGATATTATATTATATAACTTTTCAGTGACTATTTTGTCCAATACAGTTATATTAACAGAGAAGAATAAAGCTCCGTTGTATTTTATTATTTTTTTTACTGCTGCGTCGATCAGAAAATTAGCCAATTTAATATGGGCTTCAGTAGACTTTATGTCGTCAATAAATTCTCCTGCAGTCATTTCCTTACCATTAACCATCCATCTTATTAACATCTCAAACCCGAGGATTTTTTTATTGTTATTTACTATTGGCTGGAACACTGGGTAAATAACCCCAGATGTTAGACCTGCCATAAATTCGGTCTCAATGTTATTTATAGGATTGCAGATAGTGCTTAGTTGCATTTTCCCACTCACTATATTAAAAAGCTATATGTAATAAACGCTTATATGTTTTATAAGAGATAATGTGTTATACACATTAAAAATCATATTTATTCGTCTGCATATATGATCAATAATTCATTCGAATAAATCGTGCTCAACCCCAAAATGAGATGTGGCTACTATTTTTAATCACCTCTGACACTACGATTAAATATTTGAGATGCATTATAAAAAGAATACTTTCGTTTTACTGATTCTAATAAGAATGATATTATCATTCTTGTGATTTAATAGTTAAAAAATCAATGATGTGAGTAGAGTTCACTTAAACGAGAGATTTTTATTTTTTTAAAGGCTCGTAGTTTATGTGAGCTAATTGTTTTAACACTAACATTTTTGGTTGCTGCAATAAGAGCAGGTGTTTCTCCCATTAATAAACAATTAAGTACAAACCTCTCCGTCTTAGTAAAAAAAGCAATGCGATAATTTTTACTAATATGAATTTTAGATATTTCCGGGCTAAGAAAATAGTTCCCCACTCTAAATAAAATAACATCATAAAAGCAACAAACTTTATCATTGTCTGAAAGTATGATTTTCACATTCATGCTTAATATAAGTGAAACGATCTTGTTGTTTGGGCTGCAAATGATAACAATAATATCTATTGCAGGGTAATAGTCCATGAGAAAGTCGAGCACAAAAAAAGTATTAAAGTTAACAATGTCAAAAGTTAATATTACCTTGCAAATGCTATTGGGCTTAGATAATGCCTCGATCAATTCATGGACATCATTATACAGGAGTATACCGTCCGCAAATTTAATTTCATGAAAGATGCTTTTAAGAGCATAGCATGAATAAAAATTATTATCTAAAATAGCTATTTCTTGTCTGTTTTGTTGTGTCGTAATAGTCATGTAGTCGACCCCATGTAATGGTCATACCTGTTGACCTCTCGCCGAAAAGTAAATTTATGATGATTAAGTCACCATGGCGTTGCCATGATTTATACTAGTATGAAAAACCAACTATAGCAACCTTTGTGATATAAAGATCTTAATTATTAACTCAAACAGAATAAAATTCTGTTTTATTATGAGAATATTCTCTACTTCTTTGTAGGCACACTTTATATAAGACTTTTTTCATAGAATTATACTGCACCATTTTCATTGTGAAGCTGATAAATCTAAGTACTTACCTATTTGTAAGTGTCTTTTTTAAATTTTATAATGTTACATTTGTTTACATTGATGGTTTTTGTATTTTTCATCCACGCTAATAATGCATTGTTCTTATAGCCGTGATGGTTTAAGAAGTAGCTCTTTGAAATCAAGTTTCCTTAATATAAACAATCAGCTATCTCTATTTTTTAATAAGGTTATCGTCCGTGCATCGGATTGTTTACGTTAAGTACCTCCATTTTCCCATCTTGCTGCCGTATCAGATAATTCTGCTATAGTGCCGACATTAATCGTTATAGTTCAGATCCCAGTGTTGGTGACTCTACAATACGAACCATTGATAATTTGCTTTCTTTTGACATCCTGAATTTGTCCTTTAAGGATAACGTCATGAGGCAAAGTAAGATTTACTGAGTACCAGAACATCACCGTACCGAAGTCTGTCTAAGTAGGTGGACCGTCAAACATTCCTGCCGAGAAGCAGGAATATCTGAACTATATTGCAACTGAAAAGCAAAATACGACTGTATGGGATTTTTTGATACCAAAAGGATGTTTTCAGATATTAGACTGTACTGTATACACTGAAAGTGTATTATCGAAGAAAAGTTAAAAATCAACTATAAATTAGTATAAATATCGCTTTAAAAATGGCTACTTACAGGCAAGAGCATCAGAAATAACCCATTAAAGATACCTGCCTCTCGTTCGTTGCTGATTTTCGCCTCCTCTGTGCAAGTAAAACAGAATTCAGACCCCTGATAATATTTCAGGGTGCCGGTCAGTGTGTTCTGAATCTTTAATACTGGTAATGTCTCAGGGAGTGACGCTGTTGAATGCTCCCGGGCCTCCATTGTCCTCCACACACTCAGGATGGCATGATTGCCCAGAGACTGCGGCCAGGAGCAATAACACCGGCCCGCATCACCCTGCTCCGGAGAGACCGGGAGCCCTTACCCGGACGACCATTCGCCATGACAGGTCGTGAGCGTTTTCCGTCAGGAGTACATTCGGAGAGCGAAAACTATCGGGTTTCTGTGCTCACCTCCGGCTTCAGGCATGCCGTTTTCGCTGCTAAAAAAAGCGTCTTCTCGACCTCAGCACGTCATACAGAATATCCATTAGAAATAGGTGGTTATGCCGGCCTGTTTCACAATTCGTCCGTTCCGGCAGTGATAATCTGGACCGTCATTTTCAGAACCTGAGACAATGAAAAAGCAAAACAGTACCCCGACACCCCATGACGCCACCTTCCGTCAGTTTCTGGCGAATCCTGATGTTGCCCGCGATTTTCTGGATATTCACCTTCCGTCTGAATTACGCGCGATGTGCGATCTGGATTCGCTTAAGCTTGAATCCGGTACTTTTGTGGAGAATGACTTACGTCAGTACGCCAGCGACATACTCTGGCGTTGTAGTGGCACACTAAATTTGGCCACCTGATTAAAGGTGATATTCTCACCTCAACACAAAACAGGTGACTTAATGGACAAGAAAATCAAACGAACCTTCACCCCTGAGTTCAGGCTGGAATGTGCACAGCTGATTGTTGATAAGGGCTACTCATATCGACAAGCCAGTGAAGCGATGAATGTCGGTTCAACCACGCTTGAGAGCTGTGTACGCCAGCTCAGGCGAGAGCGCCAGGGGATTACGCCCTCTGCCACACCCATTACTCCAGACCAGCAACGTATCCGCGAGCTGGAAAAGCAGGTTCGCCGTCTGGAGGAACAAAATACGATATTAAAAAAGGCTACCGCGCTCTTGATGTCCGACTCGCTGAACGGTTCACGATAGCCGCCAGACTGAGTGACAGCCACACAGTTGTCAGCCTTTGTTTCGCTCTGGAAATACACCGTAGCAGTTACCGGTACTGGCTAAAACGACGCGATACGGTTACAGCCGGATCACGCATACCGGGACATTATGTCCATCAAGAATTATGTTATAGCTGCCAACCCTCGGAGCAGATTCTTCCTGTTGGTAAGAGGCAAAAGATCCACAAGAGGCCGTTTTGATTCCAGTTTTAATAAGGTTAGCAAGCTCGCTTGCCAATTCTGGACTGTCTCCCATTTGCCAGGCCCATGCGCCTGGATACTTCATTTCTATTTCCTTAAGCTTAACCATTAATACACCTGCCTAACCGCGGATGAAAAAAACGTAATAATAGTTTTAGCATTAATGGCTTCACCATTAAAAGTGATACGTTACCTAAGATAGTGTGGTTCGCTCTTTGATCAGACTGGATCTTAAACTCAGTTGGTACATCCGCGCTCTGCCACAAACTGCCCCTGAGCGGAGGGGCTTCTGTTAAAATCAATTCAAAGAAGGTGAGTCAGAATTACTGATAACTGACCCACCGATAAGCTCTAAGCACCATACACCACCCCATACCGTTCCGAGAAGATTCACCGTCAGGTTTGCGCGCTCATGGCAAGTAGCGATCGCTCAAATTGGTAGAGAATGCTTTGCCGTCTATTCTGGATTTGTCTAATAGAGATCGGAACGATCGCCACGTGTGGTTGGGTGTGAGATAACGATAAACTCGACGGAGGATTGGCCATCATTCCTCGCTTGATGCTTCAAGCCAGGCGGAATTTCAATTCCCTGGCGGGGGCCGATTTGATTATCACGACCTTCCAGCTCCATTGTCAGTACGCCCTCTAGCACAAAGAAAAACTGTCTGGAAACAGAGTGAAAATGGCGCTTTTCTTGTGTACATGGGGGCATTTTTTCATGAATAATAAGCATATCTTGCCGGTTAACCAGATACCAACCATCGCAATTTTTACCCCAGATGTAATGTTCAGCGTTATCTTTTGAAATCATAGTGTTATCCTTTTTTAAATCCATCTCTCGTTCATTAGCTTTAGTGCAACAGTGAGTCTGTATGCTTTGTTTAGCGTCACGTTTTATTGGTTGATTTGCCCGAGCATAGCGCGATACCGCAGATAATCAAGAGCATGCTCACCAGATGATAAAAATGTAATGGCGCATTGAGAAACAGCACGCTGAATAACCCACCACTCAACGGGATGATATGCGAAAATACCTCTCCTCGCGTGGCGCCGATCACCTGAATGCCTTTATTCCATAACAAGTATGCCAACCACGATGGAAAAATAATCAGGTACAGGAGGCCAATAGCCAAATTGCTATGGTTAAATTCAGTTAGTTCTGACATACCATTTTTTGCTATAGAGAAAAATAATACTGGAGCGAGCACAACGGCGCCTATCGTCGCGCTTATGGCCACAAATGCATTTCCCCCGAGGTCGCGCGGTTTAAGGCGCAAAAATGCACAATATACTGCCCAACTTGCCGCTGACCCCATCGTCCACAGGTCGCCACGATTAAGTTGCTTTAGCGTATTAAAGTGCCATAAATCACCTTGAAGGATAAGCCAGACTACCCCGAAGGAACTAATAATAACGCCGGTAACATTCTTGGTGCTTATTTTTTCTTTGAATATCATTTTATTAATCATTAAAACAAGTGTCGGCGTTGTCGATAAATATATCGCGGCATTCAGTGATGAAGTATATTGTAGACCAATGTACAAGGTGAGAGGAAAAAGCACCTGTCCAAATAAAGCCAGCATTATGATGATGTGAAAACCGCGCCGCATCGCTACCCATTGGTTATTAATTTGCCGGTGGTAGAGTGCGACCAGTAAAATTGCGGTCAAGATCCAGCGTGCCGAGGATAATAAAACAGGGTCGATCAAACGGACTAATAAATGGCCAACCACATAATTCCCCCCCCAAAAACATGCAGCGAGTGTGAGTAATAAATAAGGCATGCTCTGTCCTTAATCAAATTTTGTCTAAAGAACATTACCGCAAAGAAATTGTGGATGCTAATATAAAAAATTACTCAGTTGGTATTGTTTTAAACTATGAAATTTACTCTCAGGCAACTAGAATTTTACATCGCCTTAGCAGAAACATTGCAGGTGTCTAAAGCAGCCAGCCGCTGTCACGTTTCTCAGTCCTCCATGACGGTAGCATTACGTAACTTGGAAGAAGCATTAGATGCGCAACTCTTTCTGCGCTTGCCAAAGGGGATCCAGCTCACTTTGACCGGGGAGCGTTTTCTGACGCACGCTCGCACCATCATCAGCAACAGCCATATTGCGCTGGAAGATTTACATCGCCAACCAGAAACAACAGCTGGAAAAGTGCGAATCGGTATAGCGCAAACGCTCTCAGCATATTTGTTACCGGAGATGCTAAGTGACATAGAAAATCGTTTTCCTTTATTGGAAATCGATTATTTTGAGGCCACCGCCCCCGATTTGCTCATCGCGCTGCGCCAACGGCAAGTTGATTTTTGTCTGTTGCTGACATCCAATATTCAGCGCGATAGCGATCTTCAAGTGGAAACCTTCATCCGATCGTTACGTCAACTGTGGATTGCCCCCGGCCATGTCTTACTGAGTCAGGCGGTTATTCGTCTGCGGGATATTGAGAAACTTCCTTTTTTGATGCTCGAAACCGACCAATATCCCATGGTCATCACCGATGTCTGGCAGCTTGCTGGTTACCAGCCCCGTATCCACTTTCGCAGCAACTCTTTTGAAGCTGTCCGCAGCCTGGTCGCCCAGGGCAGTGGGATCACCATTTTGTCCGATCTGGTTTACCGTCCCTGGTCGTTAAATGGTCAGCGGGTGGTTCGCCGTACGATTGAAGACTGCCTCACCTATATGGACATTGGCGTGGTGACGCACAGCGGATGGGCGCTATCCACTCCGGCTCAGCGGTTGAGAGATTTTCTGCGTTCCCTGATTGTGAGGCTGGGGGGCAAGAGCTAAATCTAAAGTTAAAAGTTTTTACACAGCCTTGGACTGTTCCCATGCTTGTAGACAAATTCTGTCCTCACGACGAGGCCTGTTCGAAAGCCTCCGGACTGACGCCGCCGAGATGACTGTGGCGCCGGGCCAGGTTGTAGAACATGTCAATATAATCGAAGATATCCGCCCGGGCCAGATCCCTGGTTTTATATATGCGTTTTCTGATCCGTTCTTTTTTCAGCGAACTGAAGAACGATTCGGCCGCCGCATTATACCAGCAATTGCCACGTCTGCTCATGTTAGGCGCCAGGTTATTGGCCCGGCAGAAGCGCTGCCAGTCGTCACTGCCGTACTGGCTGCCCTGGTCCGAATATACGATGACCTCACTGTCTGGTTTACGTCGCCATACCGCCATCATCAGCGCATCCAGCGCCAGTTCTCATGATAAGGTCGTTTCATCGACCAGCCCACCACGTTACGGGCGAAGAGATCGATAACTACCGCCAGATACAACCATCCCTGCCAGGTGCGGATGTAAGTAAAATCGGTGACCCAGACCTGATTGGCCCGGGCAACGGTAAACTGCCGCTGAATGCGATTAGGGGCAACCACTGAAGGTCGGCCAGCGATATGACTAGGAGCTTTATAGCCTCGTACGGCTTTGATCCGGTTCAGTTGCATCATGCGGCCCACCCGGTTTTTACCGCAGGTTTCCCCGATTTCGTTCAGATCGCCATGAACCCGCCGGTAATCGTATACGCCTACACTCAGTGAATATGAGTTACAGAAAAGTATCAGCAGACGCTGGTTATCTTTAATCCCGCGCAGAGACTTGGTTGTGCAGCAACGCATAGAAACCGGCCCGGGCGACATTCAGTACCCAACACATCGTCATGACACCCCATACAGTGCGGTGCTCATTGATAAAGCGGTACTTCAGTCGGGCTCCCTAGCAAAGTACCGCGCGGCCTTTTCAGGATATCACGTTCTTCTTCGGTGCGCTTCAGTTGGTTCCTGAGTTTCAGAATTTCGCTTTTCGCTTCCGGTAAATCACGGGTATGCTGTTCGCTGTTATCGGGTTCAATAGCCCGCAACCACTTATAGATACAGCGTGCGGAAACGCCCAGACGGTCTGATACTTCGGAAGACGGATCGTATTGATGCCAGAGTATTGCTTCAGATGTCTGAAGTGATTAACCAGCACCCAGAACGGGAAAAATACATCCGTACCTTGCCTGATGCACACAGGCATATTCTGGCAGCGATGGGGGTCAGACGCAGACAACTGACAATCATGCTTACGGCTGAACGAAACCGATTACATCCTTCACATCCTCGGAGTTATGAAAGCATCAAATCAATTATTTCGGCACTGAAGGGTGAGCTGGCTCGCATTGAAGATGAAATGGCGATTCAAATCAAGCACTATTTCAGTGAGTTATCTGATCTACTGAGTACAGTTAAAGGTGTTGGGGCTGCGACTGTTGCTGTATTGCTGGCTGAAGTTCCTGAGCTTGGTTCGCTCTCTCGACGTGAAATTAGCGCTTTTATTGGGGTTGCTCCAGTAAACAGGGATTCCGGTACGATGCGCGGTCGCCGAACAGTATTTGGAGGGCGAGCTTCCGTCCGTTCAGCGCTCTATATGTCAGCTCTGGTTGGGACGAGGCACAACCCGGTAAAGAGTTCTATACACGCCTGGTTGCCGCAGGAAAGCCCAAAAAAGTTGCACTGTCGGCCTGCATCAAAAAATTGCTGACCATCCTGAACCCAATGCTGAAAAAGAATGAAGCATGGGATCCGATGTATCACCAGCATGCTTCGTAGTCGCGCTCGAAAGACAGTTGCTATGCTCAAACTACAGGGCAGGAGAGTCCACTGGGGGGGCAATCCACACTTCGCTCAAAGCTGCCTGCCATGGCAGCTAAAAAAACAGGCTTAACATAGGATATTTTCACTTTTACAAGTGGACTCCTTATAGCCTGGAGATGACATCTGAGCTTTGTCAGATGTCATCTCCAGATCTCGCGTGCGCACTTGAATGTCCTGAAGCATCCAGGGACTGGCTGGACGGGCAAAGAAAGAGCAGGACGGGTGTACCGGCTCATGTGTCAGCATGCGTAGTGGCTGAGACGAAAACCAAAATACAACCGGCAGATCGGGCGCATACCAGAAATATGGCGTTCAGTGAAAGTAACCAGCAACGATCTTCTGACAGGTTCGAAAACAACATTGATAACGGTGAAAACTGCTCGTCACCTTTGCTCTGGGCCGCTGGTAACTTTTATTGCTGTGCCGGATTTCTATCGTTAGCAGCACTGCTCTAATACATTTTCTAGCACAGGAACGCCGGTGTGCGGATGCTGCCTATTAGCCAGTGAGCCCCCACTTTATTTATCGTTATATAACGCCCGGAACGTTCACTTCCATCGAAGAAAAAACGTTTATATACTTCATCTGGGATGTTATCACTGCTGCTCACCGTTTCATTAAACTCTATCAGTTTCCATGGGGCAGTGGCAGCATTTATTGGTGCAATCCTGACTTTAGCTTCCCGGCGAAGAGTATGGACAATTCCCTTATAGGTAATGGTACCGTCATTAACGAACACCCCTGTGCCATCTCTGTTAAGGAGAAACATAAAGGTTGCTTTCATAAGATATTGACCATCTCCCCCCGATTGTTCAAGGTAAGTATTACATTTCAACTCGGGTGAGCGATGGTTATCAGGGAGAAGCTGGATGCCTGCCGCTAGCAGCATGGCTACACCGATAAGCCCCCCTCGTTGAATAGTGATAGGCATTATGTTCATTCTTCCCTCCAGCTGCTATCCATCCGGTTGGTGCAGTTGTAAAAGTCCTTCACATTTCCACGACAGGTGGAGACGTATAAATTTCCGGATTGCTCTGCAAGCACCTTTGAATCAAGGAAAAAAAATAAGGTACCCGGAGAACTGCACGAAAAATGTGTTTTGTTAACAAAACGCTGTATATTACTAATAAGTGAAGCCGATAGTGAATCATCGTATTCAGTTAATGCATATACCGTACATTTATCGATAGCTCCCGTAAGCTTGGGGGAAATGTTAAGTTTATCAAGCTGTTGGGGGTAGAGTTTGAAAAACATGCTCGCGAAAGCCAGTAGCATTGAGCACATAAAAAAAATCTTATGATTAATATTTGGAATTATGTTTTTTTTTAAAAGAGCAGGAACCTGTTCATGCAGAGTTTGAATTGCGATATCATTATTAAGAATAAATCCTATGCGAGGCACTGTGGTTATTGTATCGTCAGAAAAACCATATTTGTGAAATATTTTTCTAAGTTGTGAGATGAATTGATTCAAACTGTTATTTGAACCTTCCTTTCCCCAGCGATCCCATACATGCTGAAAAACCTCTTCACGCGTAATCACTTTTCCATGATTTTCAATCAGGCATTGCAGCAAACGGTTTAAGGTAGGTGTCAAAATTATTTTATCATCTGCTTTTTCTTTCAACCAGATAGCACCATCATCCGGAGAGAAAACAACTTCTTTATTCAGAATGTGATACATAAAGCGAGCCTCTTCTGGGATGGTTTAATATATTAAATGTTTATCATTCAATTAACTCATTGGAAGAAGTAAGATCTGCTATCTTGATACATCCAGAAGTCAACATTTCAAATTGAATAATAATATAATATGCTAATGTTTTACATACACCATTGTCAATACTTGCCATCTTCTCTGTGCATGAGGAGTTCTTATTTTTCAAAATAAACATAAATGTACTAAACCTCTCAAGCTTAATAGCACTTTACGTCAAGAAAGAGAATTCCATATATTATAAAGAAATATTAAGGTAAAGCTGTAACAATAAACAGCTGGTGATGAGTGAAAATGGATAGATAGACTTCACAGTGTTACATATATTTATATAATATGATTATTTATATTTTAAAATATAAAGAATTGGCTAGCGTAATGTTATAAAATAGTTCTCGCATCGTTAATGCTCGCAACAAGAACAACTTTATGCTTGTTTAAGTGATGTTTAATTTTCGATGATAGTATATACACTATAAAAACCACACATGATCATATTAATACCACTGAATCATTTCACATTAGCTTAAAATAGAATAATTCCAAAACTGAATAAGGCCGTCTGCGGCCTTTTCAGCGAATTTATCGTTATATTCAAAAATAGTAGACTGATGACTAGTGTATACGTTAATAGGTCAGCGTAATTATCACGTCATCACCGAACTCTCCCGTACCGGTCATGGTTTGAGCTGGAAGCTCGCCGTAGACGATGATATTTTTCTTGCCCCCGATATTATTGGATGTAGTTAACGTATCACCGCTACTTTGATCGCCCCAGCGTTGCGTTGCACCTGCATCTTGCCAGATCTCATACCGTAGGCATTGTCCTTCCATATTGCACAGCTGCCTCTGATTTCCATTGGTATGATTCCCTTTGCCCATAGCAAGTGAATAGGAGATTCCGGCCGGACAGTTTATACTGAGGGTGGCCGTTGAACGCGTTGGGTTTAACGTCGCGGCACTTGTGATGATGCCGAAGTTCAGCGGTGTGACGTATTCTATATTACAACTTGCTCCGATAACGGCCTCTGCATGACTCCCCCCCTGAATTTGTTCTCCTTCCGCCGAGCCGTCTGAGCAACTTTTTAAAGACTCCTGACGAGGGGAACTGTTCCAGGAAATGCGCAGATTCATATTATAGTTGTAATAGTGTGTCGCCGGGAGGTGACTTTGTCCCGCAGGGAGGGTGGCAACGAGAGGAAAGCGGCCATTCACGTTAGCATTACTTTCGGCAAGCAGAGTTTGCTCAATAAGGCTTCCACTGGTAGTGGTCCCTAGCTCCTGTGAACGGGCAAGTCCATTGAAGATCCGAAAAAACAAAGGGTATTGTTTGCCCTCTGTATCCCCTAGAGACAGCATCTTAAAAGGAGGGGGGGCAATACTACTCAGGCAGACATTGATATACTCTTTTGCACCATAATCGGCCTGACAGCTGAATTTAACCTCTGTATTTGTAGAGGCCGTCTCACCGGCCGCCACCTCGCCAAAATTGATGGTTGCACCTGAAGTTATCCAGCATCCCGACGCTGTTGCCTTTAAAGAAAGCAATAGCAAAAATAATAACGATGTTCTCAAAAACACACTTGTTCTCCAATATTCTGTATCGCGGAGGTTGTACGTGGTACAGGAAGGGAGACCCGGCACGCTCCCTCACCTGTCTTCACGGCCAGCTCACCAGGCTGTGGCGGATCTTCAAGCCAGATGAATCCCTCATGTCCAACGATAGTGGCACCATGGGGAGTCGAAACCACACTACCCAGCGGCAGCGGACGATGCTCGGTATCCACCAGTCTGGCCTGAACAGTCACCGCCTGATGTATATTAAAATGGGCTTTTACTACGCTGCCATTCCCCGGTCTGGCGTACATATCGGTAACAGGGGCAACGATATCTGCAGGTAGATCCAGGGGATTAATGGTGACCTTACTGTTGTGATAACGCGGTAGATCCGTCAGCAGAAGATAACCCTTGTCATCGGTCTCACCTGCGGGGCGATTTTCAAGCTTCACCGGTACATGTCCGATGCCGTTCGTCGATATCAGTGCCAGGCCCGTTCCTTGCTGGCTGTAACGCAGTGCATGTACGGTATTATCGAGTAACGTCAGACTGCCTTCGCCGGAGGCATACTGGCTTCGCTGGTTATCGCCATGCCCCTGTCCAACATGCCACTCTCCATAAGGCCCCAGATAGCCTATATCGGCATACTTTTCGTTGTGTTCACCTTTCCCAAGTTGCCATGACCAGCCACCAGTCTGGCTATCAGGTTGGTGACGATAGTCCAGTCGGGACGACTTGTGGTTGGCTTGTACAGAAAACGCATCTCTGCGGCCTAACGGCACCGTAAGCATGAGCTGAACAGAGTTTGATGACTCTTCGAATGAACGTGTAAAGCTCAAATTTGCAGAGAGATTATGTGGCAATGAAGCGGACCAGGACGCATTCAAATAGCGATGTTTACTGCCCTGAATAGTTTGTTGTACCCAGCCTGCACCCAGCGTGCCGAAGCCATTAAATGAATGACTTGCCCATAAGGTGTTGTTGCGCTTAACGGGCAAAGTTCCACTCATTCGGGCATTGTCGGCAAAGGCCTCGTTGGTGCTAACGGTACTGGCGGAAAGTCCAGTACCGTTACCGTTCCACTGCCAGCCGAGACCCCACTTAGCCCCCTGGCCGTAGGGGCTTTCACTTACCGCTACGTGCTGGCTGATAATTCCTATCCCTGGAGAGATTAACCAGTCAGTTCCCGTGCCTATATTGTGCAGGTCACGTTGTTGTTCGGTATGCACAGCCAATGTCAATTTGTTGCTCATGCCATACTGCAATCCTGCATCAAGCATTGGTGAGGAGGAATAATCATCCGAACGCAGCGTATAATTTTTTCGCATCCAGCCGAGATCCAACGAACCGCTGCTGAGTCCCTCTGCCAGCATACCGGGCGCACCATACAAATCGAGTTGAACAGTACGACGTTGACCATTGATGTCGGTGATGACCACCTGTGCCTGCCCATTACCAGTAAAGGAGGGCAGGGTGTCCAACAGATACTCTCCGGGCGTAACATGCTGGCTGGTCTGCTTGAGGCCATCGACGTAAAGGTCAATTGTTGAAGGAAGAACTGCGCTGTCACTGTATCGGCTCCGCGGTTCGGTGTTGAGCTGCGGATTGAGTTCAAAATTGCGTGCCCAGTGCAGCCCGCCAAAACGTACCTGCCGGCTCCAGCTGGTACCGATAGTAATACTGTCCCCCAGCGCGAGAGTGGTTAATGATTTTGTGTCATCCCACTGCCAGTTCGTATCGAGACGGGTGTTAGCCCTCCCTCCTGCGCTGTTTTCATCTCCTGCATGGCTTGCAAAACTGCTACTAATCACACCTGGGAGCCCCCCCGAAGTACTTAGCGTAGTCAGGGCGTTAAACCTGCGCTGTCCCAGGAAATTATTGGCATAAAGCGAGTAGCCAAGCGTAAAAGCGCGTATTGGTTGTGCTTCAGGATAGGGATAGAGCTGCGTTGGCGTATCAAGAAGCAGATGTTGCCGACTGTCGAGCGCCTTCGTATCAGCAGTGATGCTGACGTGCTGAGAAAGTACATCAAGACTCACTTTCAGACCGGGTTGTGCAGTCAGCTCAATCCATTCGCTTTGGTCATTAGGTGCGTGAAGTCCCAGTTTTTTTATGTCGGCACGACTAATCCAAAGAGAATTCCCAACCACCCGACATGCCCATAACTCCCCTCGCGGGGAGTGATTTATGGTTATTGCCAGCCACTGCTGATCGACGGCTAAAGACTCAGCGTGGGCTGGTAGAATCAGCGGTAGCCAGAGCAGACGCACGAGTGGCGATCGGATGCAACGGAATATGGCTGGCATTATGGTCATCATTGAGGTATACGCGCAGTGCGCTGAGCTTATGTTGAGATGTTTGCTTGATTGTCAGAAGGGTGGTTTGTCCCGGAAGCACATACCCAGCAAGTCCATGAATAGAGCCAACAACATGCTCCTGAGCAGTCAAAGCCTGAAGATTACTGAGGCGTATGTGGCGTGCTCCTGAGTTATAACAACGAATTGTCGTTATATTCTTTGTCAGCTCACAACTGACGTCATCCTGATCTGAAGGTTTATGTTCGCGCCCGGTAATAAAGACGGGAATCGAGTACCGCAGCAGGAAATGCACAGCGTTGGGACTGGATGAGTCAGAAGCCTTGTTTGGCAACTCATCAATCACCAGACGATAGCTTTGCTCCTTCACACTCCCCCCTGGTTGCAGAACGATAATTCTCACAAGTTGCCGCTCGCCCGATGAAAGAGAAGTCATAGCAGGGCTGCTGATCAATTTATCAGTTGGCCTTAAGACATCTTTATTGTCTACCTGCGACCATTCATAGACTCGTATCTGCGCATGAATCGATGTCATCCCGGTGTTTGTGACGTATAAAGCTGTTGCTTTCTGGTGACTCTGCAGCTCAAGCATCACAGGGGCCACCTGAAGCGTAGCGGCGGATGTATAGTGGGATAGCGGGATTAATATCACTAACCAGAAAAAGAGCAGGGACAGAAAACGAAACATACTCAGTACACCAGGTTTAATGTGACGTCATCAGCGTATGTGCCAGCCTGGGCAGTGGTGAGCGCGCCAGCTTCAATGACCCCGTACAAAGTTTCTATTTGCTTGGAACCTGTCCCGGTATCGGTTAACCCCTGGATGCTGTTGATTTGCGCCTTTTTACCTTCGTCAGCGTAAAGTTTCCAAGCTATTTTTTTTGCACCTGCCTCATTATTTTCGGGTTTTAGCCAGAAAGTTCCATTTTCACTGGCGTCACTGCTAGCGGCGAACAGTGTAAAAGGAGTGCCGTTGGTGCAAATTATATCGACCTGCGTACTGGCTTTAATTTCTCCAGCCTCATCCGAGCCATGTTGAGAGAAATTCAAGTCGTTTGCATTGAGCGTGCAGGATTTAACGACTTCAAGAGAAACGTGCATTGACGCAGTCTCTGTGTTGCCTGCAGAGTTAGCGACAACGGGAAGAAGATAAATGGAACCGCATACAATAGCGGAAATAATTCTCATAATGTTTTTCCTTAATTTTTACAACATTACAATGACAACTAGATGCCGGTTGTTTAAGTCGGAGACGAACGCAATAAAATCCCGTCTGACACGACAGTTCAATATTCACTGTGTGGCATTATGAAAGCAGACAATCTTAAAAATATACAGGGGGATGCATATCTGTAAAAACACCCCCTAAATATTCCTTGGAAATCATAAGATGTGGCTGGTACTATGCCTGTCTAAAGCAGGTCTAAAGTAAAATAGAATTCATATTTCTCTCCATAAATAACCCTGACCATACTCAGCAACACTCGCGCGCGCTAATTCTAAATCGCTCTCTGTTTCAATGCCTTCTATCAGAATCTTATTTGTAAAATACTTGCAGCATTGTGCAAGTTGCAGAAATTTACTCCGCTCAGTGCGTCCATGCCAGAATGTATGTTTATCAATTTTAATACCATCAAAGCGGATAGCACATTCGAACAATTCCCAAAGGATAGTTTCAGTTACATCATCAGCCCATACTTCGCTTCCCCTATAGCGCAATTCAGCAATGCACTTGCATAATGCACAAATGCGGATAGGGTCTGAGTCAATAATGTTTTCAAGATCAGTGATCTCGATAGCCAGTTTATTAGGATAAAGAGCTTCTTCACATAGCCGCTCTAGGAAATCCGCTTCCAGCATTAAAGAGGATGAGGCATTAAGGTGATATTTGTCAGCCTCTTCAGAAAATGTGGCATGTTTGAGTTGAGCAAAAAAGTGTTTTTTTTGCTCTGTCACAGCCATTAATCCAAAATGTGCTTCCAGATCAATGTGCGGTTCTGCCGTAGAGAGAAGCTCCCACGCAATCACTTGTTCACTATGGAGTATACTGATGGGTTCGTATTTATAGCCAGTTAACATGATAAAAGTGCAACGCTCCCGCCTGCCAAATCAGAAGAGAAAAACTTTACACAAAAGCCACCTGAAATGCATTTTATATAGAAAATGAACAAATATATAGTTCAATATTCTAAAAAATTAAATTTTTAAAGGTTTTTATAATTTAATAATGGGCGTTTTTCACAGACAAAATTCTCCGTTACTGGAGGTCTGCCTCCCCGGCTAGGACCATTTACGAACAATATTTCCTCAGGGCAAGTAAACGATATACCATTGTGCACAATTTCCCTTGTCCAGCGTCATCCTCAATCCGTATGACGCGAACGGCTTATGTTGAAGTGAGTTTCTTATTGCCGGGATTTCCAAGCCCTTGGTACGAACTCATGAGGAAGATGAGCCGCTGGCAAGTCAAAAGCGTTTTATACTTAGAGCCTGTATTTTCAGTAGGCACTGGAATTTAATAATGAAAATATTCTTAGGCTTAGTATTGAACAATAAAACAAAATATTCACTTTTTGCCCTCTATGTAAAAATAAATAAACATACGTAATGATTATTAAGTGACAACTTATTATCACTAGAACTCTTGCAAGTTTTTGATAGACGTATCATAGACCTGACAGCTCTTATGGCGACCCAGCTGGAAATAAGAATGGCTCGTCGTAATGCGTTGTGAGATACAATTATGCTGTTTATGATAATTTAAGTCATCGTAAAAATAATATTTGCGAGGACTGGAGTGAATAATTCTCTTTTTTTGCGTATTACTGACAATTTAGTTCCTGGTTAGTAAGTGCGTACTTAAAGCGTATAATTGATTAGCAAAAGCAAATAATAAACCCAACTTTCTATAAAATAATTAATATACCTAATTAATCTTTTATACGTTTCAAAAATGTTCTTTTTTTACTACTACATCACCTCCCTGAAACGCATCCATAAAGTCTGCATACCATTGCATCATCTCCCTTCTACCTTCTAGATACTGGGCATGATTATAGGTTCCACGGATTGAGTTTTTATCTACGTGGGCTAGTTGTGTTTCGATCCATGCCGAGTTGAATCCCTGCTCATGCAAAATAGTACTCATAGTGTGACGAAAACCATGCCCAGTTGCTCTCTTATCGTAGCCAATCCTCTTTATAACCATATTGATGCTAGCTTCACTCATCGCTATGTTCACATCATTGCGACCCGCAAAAATGAGTTTGTAGTTTCCTGTTAGTACTTTCAATTGACGGAGAGCGCTCAAAGATTGAGCCGATAACGGGACAACATGAGGACGTTTCATTTTCATTCTAGTTTTGGGGATTTCCCAGATACGATTATCGAAGTCAATTTCTCTCCATTCAGCCAGACGTAACTCTACTGTTCTCAAGCCTGTCAGCATGAGCAAACGGGTTGCCAGAAGAGTAATAAGACTTCCAGAGTAGTTTGATAACTTTTGCAAAAAATCAGGCAGCTCAGCGGCTGTAAGGAAGGGATAGTGCTGTTTCTCATGGCCTTGCAAAGCGCTACCGAGATCAGCAGCAGGGTTGTATTCGGCACGACCTGTTACAATCGCGTAGCGAAAAACCTCATTACAACGCTGGCGTACTTTGCTTGCGAGCTCAGTCGCCCCCCGCTTTTCCATTTTTTGCAATACAGATAAAAGTGCCAGTGGCTTTATTTCGTTCACTGGCTGAGAGCCCAGATAAGGAAAGACATTGTTTTTAAAAGCTCGCTTGACGTAATCAGCATAACTCTTCGACCAACCAGATACTTTTGCACTGTACCATTCGAGAGCTATTGCTTCAAATGTATTGGTAACCGAGAGTTTTTTGGCTAACAGCGTGGCTTTTTTGACCTCTCCGGGATCCTTATCATTCGCTAATAGCTTTCTTGCCTCATCTCGTTTAGTGCGAGCTTCCGCAAGTGAGATGTCCGGGTATATTCCGAATGAGAGCTTTTTCTCTTTGCCGGCAAATCGATACTTCATGCGCCAGTACTTTGAACCGTTAGTATTGACCATGAGATAGAGCCCTCCACCATCAGCGAGCTTATAGGCTTTGTCTCTGGGTTTTGCAGTCTCGACCTGACGTGCATTTAAGGTCATTTATGGGGGCCTCATTTTTCATTGAACAGGATAAGCCCCCACTAAGGCCCCCAAACGTTTAATGATTCACGTTGAAATGGGTAGACATCAGTTGATATAGCATAGCCAGAATAGAGGGTTTATCGCTGATTATAAGAGGGTTTTATTGAATTTGGTAGATGTCAGGAGAGGTGTATATGGTGTCCCCTGCAGGAATCGAACCTGCAACTAGCCCTTAGGAGGGGCTCGTTATATCCATTTAACTAAGGGGACAAGGCGGCGGGATTATAGCGTTTTTTCCGCCGCCCGTTAAGCGCATTGCGATTAATTGCTTAATTTGCAGCCGTTTAGCCTTTTTTATCTGCTTCGGCCTTCGCTTTGGCTTTCTGTTCCTGGGTCATGTCGTTGCGAATCTGGGCGTGGCTTAGCAGGGCGAAGATAAAGGTGCCGCCGCAGATGTTACCGGCGAGGGTCGGCAGCGCGAAGGGCCAGATGAACTCCTGCCAGGGCAGGGCGCCGCTGAAAATCAGATAGAAAATTTCCACACTGCCGACGACGATATGCGTGGTATCAGCCAGCGCAATCAGCCAGGTCATCAGGATGATGACGATGACTTTCGCCGAGCCGGCGGCCGGGAACATCCAGACCATTGTCGCCACCAGCCAGCCGGAAATAATCGCGTTGGCAAACATTTCGGTCGGCGTGTTTTCCATGACTTTCTGGCTGATGCTTTGAAACGCCTCACGCGTGGCGTCATCGAAAATCGGCATGATATTAAACGCCCAGGCGGCGATAGCCCCACCCAATAAATTACCTAATAACACCACACCCCACAGGCGCAGCAATAATGCAATATTACCGGCGCTGGGTTTATGCATAATCGGCAGCACGGCGGTGACGGTATTTTCCGTAAACAGTTGCTGGCGGGCGAGAATGACAATAATAAAGCCGAAGGTGTATCCCAAATTCTCCAGCAGATAACCGCCGGGCAGGGCGCCAAGGTGAACATGAAAAATCCCCTTGGCTACCAGCGAGGCGCTAATCGACAAACCGGCGGCAATTGCTGACCATAGTAGCGCCATGGCATCGCGCTCGAGCTCCTTTTCACCCTCCTGGCGAATCACCTCATGGGTAGCCATTGCCTGCGAAGGCAGACGCTCTTCATCTACTTCTATTTTCTCGCCATGCTGTTTCTCTTCGCTTTCAACTTCTCGTTCATCGCTATCATGCATACTGGTGGGGGTATTTTGTCGGGTCATGGCTGCTCTCCCTTTGTATTTGTTACTAAGCGTAGAGAGAAATCAGCGCGGCGGCACAGGATATGCTCCTAAATTCAGCGCAATGGCAAGAATAGCAATACGAATATTGCAAAATATGTATAGAATCGGGGAGCAACAATTATGCCAAAGAAGGCTATGCTGAAAGCAGCTACCCAACGATAAAATGCTAATGGGGGCGCCGTCCCGGATGCCTCCAGCGATAGTCAGAATTAACAGGGAGACACCTATGAATTATCGCCTGTCGGCGCTTGCGCTTGGCGCCACATTGCTGGTGGGATGTGCCAGTTCCAGCACTGACGATCGGCCGCAGGGGCGTTCAGATCCGCTTGAAGGGTTTAACCGTACCATGTTCAACTTCAACTTTAATGTGGTTGATCCTTATGTACTGCGTCCCGTCGCCGTCGCCTGGCGTGATTATGTGCCGCAACCGGCGCGTAATGGTTTAAGCAACTTCACCAGCAACCTTGAAGAACCGGCGGTAATGGTCAACTCCTTCCTGCAGGGCGATCCCTATAAAGGCATGGTGCATTTCACACGCTTCTTCCTTAACACTATTCTCGGGATGGGCGGCTTAATCGACGTCGCAGGTATGGCGAACCCGCAGCTGCAGCGCGTTGAACCGCATCGCTTTGGTAGCACGCTGGGCCACTACGGCGTGGGCTACGGTCCGTACGTACAGCTGCCGTTCTATGGTAGTTTCACCCTGCGTGATGAGGGCGGCGACATGGCCGATGGCCTGTATCCGGTGCTCTCCTGGCTGACCTGGCCGATGTCCATCGGTAAATGGGCGGTCGAAGGGATTGAAACGCGCGCTCAGCTGCTGGATTCCGACGGCCTGCTGCGCCAGTCTTCCGATCCATACATCCTGATGCGTGAAGCCTACTTCCAGCGGCACGACTTTATCGCCAACGGCGGTAAGCTGACGCCGGCCGATAATCCGAACGCGCAGGCGATTCAGGATGAGCTGAAAGATATCGATTCGCAGTAATCCATGCGGGTCAGAAAAGAAAAAGGGTGAACATGATGTTCACCCTTTTTTATACCGTTGGCTTATCAGAAGCGGTAGTTGAAGTTCGCGCCGTACAGCCAGGCGGTACCTTCAGAGCGGAAGGTGTAAGGACCTTCTTTAATTTCCACGTGCTGACCGTGCATGTAAGAGACACCAACATCCACTGAAGCATCTTTATTGAACGCGTAGGTGGTACCGGCGCTCAGCCACAGGCGATCCTGATCCGGGATAGAGATGGAGCGGGTGCCAGCCGGAATCGGGCTATCATCGAAGGCGATACCGGTACGGAAGGTCCAGTTATCGTCATAGTAATAGGTGGTACCCAGCGCGATGCGGTAAGCATCTTTAAAGCCTTCATCTTTATAGAACAGCGTCTGGCCATTGCTGCCAGTGGCCTTCAGCTCCTGGAACTGGCTCCAACTGGTGTAGGTCAGGCTATAGTGAACTGCCCACTGCGGCGCGACGCGGTTATAACCCGACAGTTCCCACATCTCTGGCAAGTTGAGGGTCAGCGAGCCGTTAGTGGTACGGCCATCGGTACCGGCCGGTAAACCGAAGTTGCCGAGGATCTGGTTATACGCGGACGGCAGATCGCTCTTATAGTTGCCATCAAAGTCGATTTTAACTTCCGAGCGGTAGGTGAAACCATAGCGGTTGTTCTTATCCAGCTCATACAGGATACCGGCGTTCCAGCCGAAACCCCATTCGTTGCCGTTCAAATGCGCAATCTGAGTGTCGGCAGGGATCTGGCTGACCCTGCCCGCCAGCGCTGGCGGCAGTTTACCGGAACCGGCAACGATTTGTCCTAAATCACCTGCGTAGCGTTCGATTTTCGCTTTCGCGTACACCGCGTCAAAACCTAAACCAAAGCTCCAATTGCTGTTCAGGCGATAGGCGCCGCTTAAATTGAAGTTAACGGTGGTGAGATCGGTTGTGCCGCCCATACTGCCGGCAGCATAGTCATCAGCGAATTCCGTCGCGAGACCGTAGTTAGAGGTGATAGATGCGCCCCAACCAAACTGATCGTTAATTGGCGAAACAAAGTGGAGGTTTGGTACCCATGCCGTTGGGGCAATATTGTCCGCATTCAGACTTTTACCGGTCGGCGAAGTACCAGAAACATTAACGTCCGGATCGACGAAGACGGCGCCTGCCGACATTGTCGGCCGGTCAAACATCATGATTAACGCGGGGTTACGGCTGGCGTTGCCCGCATCGTCAGCGATTGCCCCTTCACCGGAATAGGCACGACCAAGGCCGGAAGCGGAGAATTCATTTAACTGAAATCCTGCGGACCAGGCTTGGGTTGAAACAAGTGCTACAGCCACTGCAAGGGCAGATTGGGTAAAGCGGGTTTTCTGGCTCATGCCCATAACCTCATTGAGTTATTTTTATTTAAACTATGTTACATGCCGTAACAGAAGCGCGAAGTGTAGGGTCTGCTTTACAACAGAGAAATCAGACCAGTGGCCTGAGTATAGGTCTGACCAGATGAGTTGTTGCAAGTTTGTTTATAAGATTTTTCAAGTGTGATAACAGAAACGCGATCCAGCTGGCAAAATTGCCCTGCTTCGTCATACCCAATTTGGGGCATTTTTGTTTTGGATCATTTTTAAGTGTGATTTCTGTCACTTAAGCGTTTTCCTGCCATTAACAACTGGAGGGGGGACGAGGGCGGGCGTAAAATAGGCGCATTATTTGTCTGGCACCGAAGGTGCATATACAGAGGAAATCTACGATGAGTAAATGTAGCGCTGATGAAACCCCGGTTTGCTGCTGTATGGATGTTGGCACCATTGTGGACAACACCGACTGCACCGCCTCCTACAGCCGTGTGTTTGCAAACCGCGCTGAAGCGGAAGCAACCCTCGCCGCGCTGAGCGAAAAAGCCCGCAATGTGGAATCTGAACCGTGCAAAATTAACTCGACGTTCACCGACGTTGATGGCGGCGTGCAGTTGAATATCGATTTTGTTTTTAGCTGCGAAGCGGAATCGCTGATCTTCCAGCTGGGGTTACGTTAATCCTCTCTCTTAACGCCTCTTTCTTGAGGCGTTATCTTTTCTATTCAATGTGTTTTGGCTCCCACTTTTTCTCTTCCCCGATTGGCTTAATGTAAAAAATTAGTTAAGACTAGTTATCAGGTCAGACCACTTGGTTTTATCGGTTAACAGGGGAGAGTTATGAGTCAGGCATTACCGCTTATCACCCGTCAGGGCGATCGCATTGCCATTGTCAGCGGTTTACGTACCCCATTTGCCCGTCAGGCGACGGCGTATCACGGCGTTCCGGCCGTAGATCTGGGTAAAATGGTCGTCGGCGAAATGCTGGCGCGCAGTGAAGTTCCCCCGGAAGTGATTGAACAACTGGTCTTCGGCCAGGTTGTACAGATGCCGGAAGCGCCGAATATTGCTCGTGAAATCGTGCTCGGTACCGGCATGAATGTGCATACCGACGCCTATAGCGTCAGCCGCGCCTGCGCCACAAGTTTCCAGGCGGTAGCCAATATTGCCGAAAGCCTGATGGCCGGCACGATCCGCGCGGGCATCGCCGGCGGCGCTGATTCCTCCTCCGTTCTCCCCATCGGCGTGAGTAAAAAACTGGCCCGCACCCTGGTGGATGCCAATAAAGCGCGCACCCTTGGCCAACGGCTAAAACTCTTTTCCCGCCTGCGCCTGCGCGATCTTTTACCGGTGCCACCTGCTGTCGCGGAATACTCAACCGGCCTGCGGATGGGTGACACCGCTGAGCAGATGGCGAAAACCTGGGGCATTAGCCGTGAAGATCAGGACGCGCTGGCGCTGCGTTCACACCAGCTTGCCGCCCGTGCCTGGGAAGAGGGCAAACTGGCCAGTGAAGTGATGACGGCCTATGTACCGCCTTATCGCGAGCCGCTGGAGCAGGACAACAATATTCGTAAAAATTCAACCCTGGCGGATTACCAAAAGTTACGTCCGGCGTTCGATCGTAAACACGGTAGCGTCACGGCGGCAAACAGTACGCCGCTCACCGACGGCGCCGCCGCGGTGATCATGATGACCGAATCCCGGGCCAAAGAGTTGGGGTTAACGCCGCTGGGCTACCTGCGTAGCTATGCTTTCACCGCTATTGATGTCTGGCAGGATATGTTGCTGGGGCCGGCGTGGGCGACGCCGCTGGCGTTGGATAGGGCGGGAATTACCCTTGCAGACCTCACGTTGATTGATATGCATGAAGCTTTCGCCGCGCAGACGCTGGCGAATCTACAATGTTTAGCCAGTAATCGTTTCGCCCGGGAAGTGCTGGGCCGTTCACAGGCAACCGGGGAAGTCGATGCCAGCAAGTTCAACGTGCTCGGCGGCTCTATCGCCTACGGACACCCCTTTGCGGCGACCGGCGCGCGCATGATTACCCAGACGTTGCATGAACTCCGGCGACGCGGCGGCGGATTTGGTCTGGTTACCGCCTGCGCGGCGGGGGGGTTAGGTTCCGCTATGGTTCTGGAGGTCGAATAATGGAAGCGGCAACAGCTTTTACGCTTGAAATTCGCCCGGATAACATCGCCGTTATTACCATCGACGCGCCCGGCGAAAAGATGAATACCCTGAAAGCCGAGTTCGGCGGCGAGGTGCGGACGATTATCCGCCAGCTCCGCGAAAATAAGGCGCTGCGCGGTGCCGTATTTATCTCCGCTAAACCCGACAACTTTATCGCCGGCGCGGATATCAACATGATTGCTCGTTGTACCAGCGCCGCAGAAGCCGAAGCGCTGGCGCGCCAGGGCCAGCAGATCATGTCCGAGATCCACGCGCTTTCTATCCCGGTGATTGCCGCCATTCACGGCGCCTGCCTTGGCGGCGGCCTGGAGCTGGCGCTGGCCTGTCATGGGCGAGTCTGTAGCGACGATGATAAAACGCGGTTGGGATTGCCGGAAGTGCAACTGGGGTTGCTACCGGGCTCCGGCGGCACTCAACGTCTGCCGCGGCTGATTGGCGTCAGTACGGCGCTTGAAATGATCCTCACCGGTAAACAATTGCGTCCGCGTCAGGCGTTGAAAGCCGGGCTGGTGGACGATGTTGTCCCGCAATCGATATTGCTGCGGACCGCGGTTGAGCTGGCGTTACAGGGGCGGCCGGCGAGCCGAACTGTACCGGTGCGCGAACGGGTACTTGCCGGGCCTCTGGGGCGTCAGCTGCTGTTCCGCATGGTGGCGAAAAAGACCCGGCAAAAAACGCAGGGTAATTACCCGGCGGCAGAACGTATTTTACAGGTGATAGAAAACGGACTGGCGCACGGCTGCAGCAGCGGTTACGCCGAAGAGGCGCGAGCGTTTGGCGAACTGGCGATGACGCCACAATCGCAAGCGTTACGTTCTATTTTTTTTGCCAGCACCGATCTGAAAAAAGATCGTGGCGCCGAAGCTGACCCCGCTCCGCTGAATAGCATTGCTGTACTCGGCGGCGGCTTAATGGGAGGCGGAATTGCTTACGTCACCGCCTGTAAAGGCGGCTTGCCGGTACGCATAAAAGACATTCAGGCGAAAGGCATCAATCATGCGCTCAAGTACAGTTGGGATCTGCTGGATAAGCAGGTGCGTCGCCGCTATCTGCGCGCCAGTGAACGCGATCGTCAGCTGGCGCTGATTTCCGGCGCTACGGATTATCATGGCTTTGCCCACCGCGATGTGGTCATCGAAGCGGTGTTTGAGGATCTGGCGCTGAAACAGCGGATGGTTGGCGAGATCGAACAATGCTGCGGGCCGCAGACGATCTTTGCCTCCAATACCTCATCGCTACCGATCGGCGAGATCGCCGCTCAGGCCGCGCGGCCTGAGAAGGTAATTGGTCTGCATTTTTTCAGTCCCGTCGAAAAAATGCCGCTGGTTGAGGTTATCCCGCACGCAACGACCGATGAGCAAACCATCGCCACGGTGGTGAAGCTGGCGAAGCTGCAGGGCAAAACGCCGATCGTGGTCGCGGATCGCGCCGGTTTTTATGTTAACCGTATTCTGGCGCCCTATATCAATGAAGCCATGCGCCTGCTGCTGGAGGGCGAGCCGGTTGAACATATTGATAATGCGTTGGTTAAATTTGGTTTCCCGGTTGGACCTATTCAGTTGCTGGATGAAGTCGGCATTGATACCGGCACTAAGATTATCCCGGTACTGGAGACCGCTTTTGGGGAACGTTTTAGCCCGCCTGCAAACATCATTGACGCGATTTTGAAGGACGATCGCAAAGGCAGAAAAAATAATCGCGGTTTCTATCTTTATGAGACAAAAAGGCGTAAAAGCAAAAAACGGGCTGACCCGGCTATTTACCCATTATTGGCAGTAGCTAGCCCGCAGGCGCGTTTGTCTGCTCAGCAGGTCGCTGAACGCTGCGTGATGATGATGCTCAACGAGGCGGCGCGCTGTTTTGATGAACAGATCGTACGTAGCGCGCGTGATGGCGATATTGGCGCCGTCTTTGGTATAGGTTTTCCGCCGTTTCTCGGCGGCCCGTTCCGCTATATGGATAGCCTCGGCGCGGGTGAAGTCGCCGCAATCTTGCAGCGTCTGGCCGCACAGTACGGCCCTCGTTTTTCTCCGTGCGACACCTTATTGCGCATGGCCGAGCAGAGGGCAACCTTTTGGCCCACTGGTGAACGGACGACCTAAGTTATGGTCAAAAGAAGGTAAATCCAACGTGGACTGGCGCTGTTGATTGGCGGTTTTGTAAACAAATATTGACTATACTTACGCCATTGAGGTAAAAAACAGCGTTTCATTCGTTGGATGGATCAGGCACAATGCCCGGCCACCGGGTCGCCTGCGTATTGTTTACGCAGAGCGAGTTGCGGTGATTCTGGTTAACAAAAGCGGTGCAATATGCAAGTTTTTATCATGCGTCACGGCGACGCTGCCCTCGATGCAGCCAGTGACTCCGTTCGTCCCTTAACCGTTTGCGGTTGTGACGAATCTCGTCAGATGGCAACCTGGCTGAAAGGTCAAAAAGTGGATATTGAGCGGGTGCTTGTCAGCCCTTACCTGCGTGCAGAGCAAACTCTCGACGTAGTAGGGGAGTGCATGAACCTGCCGAAAGATGTCGACGTGATGCCGGAACTCACGCCGTGCGGCGATGTAGGGATGGTTAGCGCTTATCTTCAGGCGCTGGCGAATGAGGGCGTGAAAACGGCGCTGGTCGTTTCACACCTGCCGTTGGTGGGGTACCTCGTCTCAGAGCTGTGCCCGGGGGAAACGCCCCCGATGTTTACTACCTCAGCGATTGCCTGCGTCACCCTCGACGCCGACGGCAAGGGCGAATTCAACTGGCAGATGAGCCCCTGCAATTTGAGAATGGCGAAAGCCATCTAAGGCTTTCCACCCTCGGAGCTTCCGCTTACGGAAGCTCCGGCGGCAACCACTCTTCAACTTCAATCAGTACCAATAGCGCGGCATCGCCGCCGTACTCTTTTGATGCCTGATGGAACGCCATAATATGCGGATGTTGCGCCAGCCACAGCGGCGTTTGCTGCTTGAGGATATGTTTGCCGTGTCCGTGCATCACGCAGGCGCAGAAGATATGTTCGCGGCGGCAGGCGGCAATCAGCGCGCCCAATTCTTGTTTTGCCTGCATCTGGGTCAGGCCATGCAGATCGAGAAACAGCTCCGGCGAATAGTCGCCGCGGCGCAGCTTTTTCAGCTCAAAATGGCTGACATCCGCGCGCACGTACTTCATCGCGCCTTCCGTATTGAGCAACGGCTGAAACTCGTCGGAAAAATAGTGGCTGTTATCCACCTGTTCCTGCAGCAATCGCTTAGGCGGAACCTCGCTGAGCTTCTTGCGCTGCGGGCGGTGTACGATAGTGTCCTGTTTAATTTGCCGGGTGCCGGTCATTAGCTGGCGGAACAGCGCCTGATCCTCCGCGCTTAGCGGTGTTTTCTTTTTCATTGCCCAATCTCACTATTTCTTTTCGCTAGTTTACCCGACTCGCCCGCGCTTCAGGCAAGGAAAACCTATTTTTCCCCACTCCGGCTGCGCAAGAATGCTGATTTATCGCCGCCGTCGTGGCAAACTAGCCGCCGAATTTATAGCAGAGCGTGCCCTGGAGGATTGCGTGGATAAAATTTTTGTTGATGAAGCGGTCAATGAGCTGCAGACCATTCAGGACATGCTGCGTTGGGCGGTAAGTCGTTTTAGCGCCGCCAACATCTGGTACGGTCATGGCACCGATAACCCGTGGGATGAGGCCGTACAGCTGGTATTACCCTCGCTGTACCTGCCGTTAGATATACCGGAAGATATGCGCACCGCGCGCCTGACCTCCAGCGAAAAACATCGTATCGTCGAGCGCGTGATTCGCCGCGTCAACGAACGCATTCCCGTCGCTTACCTGACCAACAAAGCATGGTTCTGCGGCCATGAATTCTATGTTGATGAGCGCGTGCTGGTACCGCGCTCGCCGATTGGCGAACTGATCAATAACCAGTTCGCCGGGCTGATAAACCACAAACCGCAGCATATTCTCGATATGTGTACCGGTAGCGCCTGTATTGCCATCGCCTGCGCCTATGCCTTCCCGGAAGCCGAAGTCGACGCTGTCGATATCTCCCCGGACGCACTGGCCGTTGCCGAACATAACGTTGAAGAACATGGCCTGATTAACCAGGTTACCCCGATCCGTTCCGATCTGTTCCGCGATCTGCCGAAGCTGCAGTACGATCTGATCGTGACCAATCCGCCGTACGTTGATGAAGAAGATATGGCCGATCTGCCTGATGAATATGAGCATGAGCCGGTTCTGGGTCTGGCTTCCGGTAGCGATGGCCTGAAGCTGACGCGCCGCATTCTTGGCTGCGCGCCGGATTACCTCAACGACGACGGTATTCTGATTTGTGAAGTCGGTAACAGCATGGTACATCTGATGGAGCAGTACCCGGACGTGCCGTTCACCTGGCTTGAGTTTGATAACGGCGGTGATGGCGTCTTTATGCTGACTAAACAGCAGCTCATTGACGCGCGTGCGCATTTCGGCATTTATAAAGACTAAAAAAAACAACACGCAAACATAACGAAAAGAATGGAGCCGTGATGGCAGGAAATACAATTGGACAACTCTTTCGCGTCACCACCTTCGGCGAATCGCACGGCCTGGCGCTGGGTTGCATCGTCGACGGGGTGCCGCCAGGCATTCCGCTGACCGAAGCTGACCTGCAGCACGATCTGGATCGCCGTCGCCCTGGGACATCGCGTTACACCACCCAGCGCCGCGAACCGGACCAGGTGAAAATCCTTTCCGGCGTCTTCGAAGGCGTGACCACCGGCACCAGTATTGGCCTGTTGATTGAAAACACCGATCAGCGTTCCCAGGACTACGGCGCGATTAAAGATCTGTTCCGCCCGGGTCATGCGGATTACACCTACGAGCAGAAATACGGCCTGCGCGACTATCGCGGCGGCGGCCGTTCGTCTGCGCGTGAAACCGCGATGCGCGTGGCGGCCGGGGCGATTGCCAAAAAATTCCTCGCGGCTAAATTTGGTATTGTGATCCGCGGCTGCCTGACGCAGATGGGCGATATTCCGTTGGCCATCAAAGACTGGGATCAGGTTGAGCAGAACCCATTCTTCTGCCCGGATCCGGATAAAATCGACGCGCTGGATGAACTGATGCGCGGCCTGAAAAAAGAGGGCGACTCTATTGGCGCGAAAGTGACCGTCGTGGCTGACGGCGTTCCTCCGGGCCTCGGCGAGCCGGTGTTCGACCGCCTGGATGCCGATATCGCCCACGCGCTGATGAGCATCAACGCGGTGAAAGGGGTAGAAATCGGTGATGGTTTTGAGGTGGTCAAACTTCGCGGCAGCGAAAACCGCGACGAAATCACCAAAGCCGGTTTCCAGAGTAACCACGCCGGCGGCATTCTTGGCGGTATCAGCAGCGGCCAGCAAATTGTTGCTAACATCGCGCTGAAGCCAACCTCCAGTATTACCGTTCCCGGTCATACGATTAACCGCTTCGGCGAAGAAGTCGAAATGATCACCAAAGGGCGTCACGATCCGTGCGTCGGCATTCGCGCGGTTCCGATCGCCGAGGCCATGCTGGCTATCGTGTTAATGGATCACTTTATGCGTCAACGCGCGCAGAATGGCGACGTGACAACATCAATTCCACGCTGGTAACCGATGAAAAATACCGTTATCGCACTGCTGGCGCTTTTGGCCAGCACCGCCAGCCTGGCGGCGACGCCGTGGCAGAAAATATTCCAGCCGATTAGCGGCAGCGCCCAGTCTATTGGCGCGTTTGCCAATGGCTGCATCGTCGGCGCCCAGCCGCTACCGTTGAACTCCCCTGATTACCAGGTGATGCGTACCGATCAGCGTCGCTACTTCGGCCATCCGGATCTCGTGCAGTTTATTCAGCGGCTGAGTTTGCAGGCGCACAATAAAGGTATGGGGACGGTGCTGATTGGCGATATGGGCATGCCTGCCGGCGGGCGCTTTAATGGCGGCCACGCTAGCCATCAGTCGGGTCTGGATGTTGATATTTTCCTGCAATTGCCGCAGACCCGCTGGACCTCCGCGCAACTGCTGAAACCACAGGCGCTGGATTTAGTCGCCCGTGATGGCAAGCGGGTGGTGCCGTCACTGTGGAGCCCGCAAATCAGCAACCTGATTAAAATGGCGGCGGAAGATAACGATGTAACGCGTATTTTCGTCAACCCGGCTATCAAACAGCAATTGTGCCTCGATGCTGGTAACGATCGCCAATGGCTACGCAAAGTTCGCCCGTGGTTCCAGCATCGCGCCCACATGCATGTGCGCCTGCGCTGCCCGGCGGGCAGCCTTGAGTGCGAAGATCAAGCGCCGCCGCCGGCTGGCGATGGCTGCGGAGCCGAGCTGCAAAGCTGGTTTGAACCGCCTAAACCTGGGTCAACCCCACCTGTGAAGAAGACGCCGCCTCCGCTGCCGCCTTCCTGCCAGGCGCTACTGGATGAGCATCTTCTCTAATGGATAGTTTTGTCGAACTGTTTATGGTGTCGCCAATGGTTTTGGTGGCGCTCTTTTTCGTCGCGATTCTGGCCGGATTTATTGATTCCTTAGCTGGCGGCGGCGGGTTGTTAACCGTCCCGGCGTTGATGGCGGCAGGTATGCCGCCCGCTCAGGCATTGGCGACCAATAAGCTACAGGCGTGCGGCGGTTCCATTTCCGCGACGCTCTACTTTATCCGTCGCAAGGTGGTAAATCTTGCCGATCAGAAACTCAATATTCTGATGACGTTTATCGGCTCGACGGCGGGGGCGCTGCTGGTGCAGCACGTGCAGTCCGATATTTTGAAGCAAATCCTGCCGCTGCTGGTGATCGGCATTGGGCTGTACTTTTTGCTGATGCCTAAGCTTGGCGAATCCGATCGTCAGCGTCGCCTGTATGGTTTGCCGTTCGCGCTGGTCGCTGGCGGCAGCGTGGGTTTCTACGACGGTTTTTTTGGCCCCGGCGCCGGTTCTTTTTATGCGCTGGCCTTTGTGACGCTCGCCGGGTTTAATCTCGCGAAATCCACCGCTCACGCCAAACTGCTAAACGCCACCTCCAATATTGGCGGCCTGCTGCTATTTATCATTGGCGGCAAAGTGATTTGGGCCACCGGTTTTGTGATGATGGCCGGGCAGTTTATCGGCGCTCGCGCCGGTTCGCGGCTGGTGCTGAGTAAAGGGCAGTCGCTGATTCGGCCGATGATCGTCATCGTCTCCGCGGTGATGAGCGCTAAACTTCTTTACGACAGCCACGGGGCTGAGATTTTGCAGTGGTTGGGAATTCACTAATGCAACAGCAACACCATTATCAGCAGTTAGTCGAGATCTTCGACAAGTGCTTCGCCGATGATTTTAATACCCGTCTGATTAAAGGCGACGACGAACCGATCTATCTTCCTGCAGATAGCGAAGTGCCATACAACCGGATCGTGTTTGCTCACGGCTTTTACGCCAGCGCGCTGCACGAAATTTCCCACTGGTGTATCGCCGGCAAGGCGCGGCGCGAGCAGGTAGATTTTGGTTACTGGTACTGCCCGGACGGCCGCGATGCGATGACGCAAAGCAAGTTCGAAGACGTCGAGGTCAAGCCACAAGCTTTTGACTGGTTGTTCTGCACGGCGGCGGGATTTCCGTTTAACGTCAGCTGTGACAACCTCGAAGGCGACTTTGAGCCCGACCGCATCGCCTTTCAACGGCGCGTACATGCCCAGGTGATGACCTATCTGGAGCAAGGGATCCCTGAGCGACCGGCACGCTTTATTCGCGCGCTGCAACAGTATTATCAAACGCCGCCGCTGACGGCAGAACAATTTCCGTGGCCGGAAGACCTGCACTAAAGCCACGTTCTACAAATGAAAGAGGAAAGACGATGATCGCGGAGTTTGAATCACGCATTCTGGCGTTAATTGACGATATGGTAGACCACGCCAGTGATGACGAACTGTTTGCTGGCGGTTATCTGCGCGGCCACCTGACGCTGGCGGTGGCTGAGCTGGAAGGGGAAGGGGAACATACGGCGCAGGCGATTAATGATAAAGTCGCCAGCAGCCTGGAAAAGGCCATCAGCGCGGGCGAACTATCGCCGCCGGATCAGATTCTGGTGCAAGGGATGTGGAATAACCTGTACCAGCAGGCGAAAAATCAGGCCTGATAAATGGTGTCATCCGGATGAGGCGTTAGCCCACATCCGGAAACTCTCCCCGGTCGCGCTGCGCCTACCGGGGCGACTAAACCCAGGTCGGGATAAGGCGCAAGCCGGCGTTATTTTACCGCTTTTCCCTTCAGCAGTTTTCTTACCCACAGTCGATTCGGATTCAGCGCCGCGAGGGTTTCGCTATCCAGCGGTAGCGGTTCTTCACTCATCTGCGAGGCCAGCAGTTCGGCGCTCAATGGCGCGGTGCACAACCCACGAGATCCCAATGCCGCGAGCATAAACAGATTGTGATAGACCGGCGCGCTGCCGACATTTTCCTGCTGTTGGTGAAGCGTGGCGTACTGCGTCAACGTTTTCTCATAATCCGGAACGTTGCCCACCATCGGCAGGTGGTCGCGGGTGGCGCAGCGTACGCCGCAGCGGGCTTCGTTGCCGCTAACATCCACCTCTTTTGCCCATGCCGCCTGCGGGAAACAATCAATCAGGCGCTGGCGATTCTGCCACTGATCTTCGGCGCTGAAATCGGTATCCGTCTTGCCGCGATGATAGCTGGCGCCGATACAGTGTTGCTGATTCTCGGGGTTTTGCGGCGTCAGATAGCCGTCATAGCATAACACCTGGCGCAGGGCGGAAAGCCCCGGCGTGGTGGGTATATGGCTGACCTGGCCGCCGACCGGATAAGCCGGTAACTGCCTGGTCTGGGCAAAATCAGTCAGGCGATGTCCGTTCGCCAGTACTACCGCCTGATGACGATGCTGCTGATTGAGCAACCAGCCGTCGCCCTCCGCGCTGAGCGTTTCGACGGGATAACCGTAGTGGCTGCGTAGTCCCTGCGTCGCCGCCAGCGCCAGTAATTCTGCCGTCAACTGCTGCGGGCACAGCCAGCCGCCGGCCGGATAGGAGATACCGCCGCAGCCAGTATCAACGCCGGTCAGTTCAGCAACCTGCTCCGCCGTCACCGCGCAGGCGATCTCCGCCGGTAAATCTGAAGCCAGCATTTGGGCGATTTTCTGCGTGCTTTTTTCATCCCAGGCGAGTTGGGTTACGCCGCACCATTGATGATCAAATTCCACTGGCAGGGCGTCGTAGAGGCGGCGCGCGAAAGTAAATGCCGCCGGGAAAAAGCGCGCCAGCGAAGGGTCGTGCTGGCTTAATAGCGGATACAGCGCGCCCTGACGATTGCCGGATGCGCCGCTGGCGGGCGCATCGTCAGCGCAGTACAACGTCACCTGCCAGCCGCGACGCAGCAGCGCCAGCGAGAGCAGGGCGCTGGCGATACCGCCGCCGATCACCGCCGCTTCGCGCGATTGACTACCGCTGCGGGCAAACCATGGCGTCCGCGCGAATGTCGGAACGTCGGCGGTCAATTCACCGATTAGCATTTCGCGCTTGCGACCAAAGCCTTTGCGTTTTTGCATGCTAAAGCCGGCCTCCTGCAGCCCGCGGCGAACGAAGCCAGCGGAGGTGAAGGTCGCCAGCGTGCCGCCGGGGCGGGCCAGACGCGCCATGGCTGAAAACAGCCCCGGCGTCCACATATCCGGGTTTTTCGCCGGCGCGAAGCCGTCGAGGAACCAGGCGTCGACCTGGCGGTTGAGTGAATCGTCAAGCTGGTCGGTGAGCGTGTTGATATCGCCAAACCATAAATCCAGCGTGACGCGGCCATCGTCGAGCAGCAGGCGGTGGCAGCCCGCGATTGGCAATGGCCACTGCGCCTGTAGCTGTTCAGCCCATGGCGCCAGTTCCGGCCAGTGCTGGTGCGCCAGGCGCAGGTCGTCGGCCTTCAGGGGAAATTTTTCAAAACTGATGAAATGTAATCTTTGCAGCGTAGCCTGCGGATTATCGCGACGAAAAACAGCAAACGCCTGCCACAGCGTCAGGAAATTGAGCCCGGTGCCGAAGCCGCTCTCCGCGACGATAAACAGCGGGCGCGGGTGGGTTGGAAAACGGCTATCAAGCTGGTTGCCGTTGAGAAAAACGTAGCGCGTCTCTTCCAGACCGTTGTCATTAGAAAAATAAACGTCGTCAAAATCTCGGGAAACAGGTGTACCCTCAGCGTTGAATTCCAGGTTGGCGGGTTGTATGGCGTTTTGTTTCACGTAAGTTACTCGAATCACAAGGCGTAGCGCGATCTTAACGATGTGTGCCAGAAGGCGCAAATTTATACACAAAATGGCTGATCGGACTTGTTCGGCGTACAAGTGTACGCTATTGTGCGACTCGAAACTTAAAATAGTGCGACTTACAGAGGTATTGAATGAAACGTGCAGTGATTACTGGCTTGGGCATCGTTTCCAGCATCGGTAATAACCAGCAGGAAGTCCTGGCATCTCTGCGTGAAGGACGTTCAGGGATCACTTTCTCTCAGGAGCTGAAGGATTCAGGAATGCGTAGCCACGTGTGGGGCAACGTCAAACTGGATACCACGGGCCTCATTGACCGCAAAGTAGTTCGCTTTATGAGCGATGCATCTATCTATGCTTATCTGTCCATGGAGCAGGCGGTAGCCGACGCCGGTCTGGCGCCGGAAGCATACCAGAACAACCCGCGTGTCGGCCTGATTGCAGGTTCCGGCGGCGGCTCCCCGAAATTCCAGGTCTTCGGCGCCGATGCCATGCGTAGCCCGCGTGGTCTGAAAGCCGTGGGCCCATACGTTGTGACTAAAGCGATGGCTTCCGGCGTATCTGCCTGCCTCGCCACGCCGTTTAAAATCCACGGCGTCAACTACTCTATTAGCTCCGCTTGCGCCACTTCCGCACACTGCATCGGTAACGCGGTAGAACAGATTCAGCTGGGCAAACAGGACATCGTCTTTGCCGGCGGCGGCGAAGAGCTGTGCTGGGAAATGGCTTGTGAATTCGACGCCATGGGCGCGCTGTCCACTAAATACAACGATTCTCCGGACAAAGCGTCCCGTACCTATGACGCGAACCGCGACGGTTTCGTTATCGCGGGCGGCGGCGGCATGGTCGTGGTGGAAGAGCTGGAACACGCGCTGGCGCGCGGCGCGCATATCTATGCGGAAATCGTCGGTTACGGCGCGACTTCCGATGGCGCGGACATGGTTGCTCCATCTGGCGAAGGCGCAGTGCGCTGCATGCAGATGGCGATGCACGGCGTTGATACCCCGATCGACTACCTGAACTCCCACGGCACTTCGACTCCGGTAGGCGACGTGAAAGAGCTGGGTGCTATCCGCGAAGTCTTCGGCGACAACAGCCCGGCTATCTCCGCCACCAAAGCGATGACCGGCCACTCTCTGGGCGCCGCAGGCGTACAGGAAGCCATCTACTCTCTGCTGATGCTGGAGCACGGTTTTATCGCGCCAAGCATCAACATCGAAGAGATGGACGAGCAGGCTGCCGGCCTTAACATCGTCACCAAACCGACCGATGCTCAGTTGACCACCGTGATGTCCAACAGCTTCGGCTTCGGCGGCACCAACGCGACCCTGGTTATGCGTAAATACAACGCCTAATTGGTTAGAGTCAGTACCAGGGGAGCCCGAGGCTCCCCTTTTTTTGACGTCTTGACAGCGCCTGGCGAGTGCAGGCAAATTGCTCGCCATCATTCCCATTCCATCTTCTCGCCTTGCTCTGCAAAACTGGGGTAACGCATGTCCGCAGCGACAAAAACGATAAACAACGCTTCAGAGAATTTCTCGCTATTTCGCATTACCTTTGCGGTTTTTCTGACCTATATGACCGTGGGGTTGCCGCTACCGGTTATCCCGCTATTTGTGCACCACGATCTCGGCTTTGGCAACACACTCGTCGGCGTGGCCGTCGGCATCCAGTTTCTCGCCACGGTATTAACCCGCGGCTATGCCGGGAGACTGGCCGATCAGTACGGCGCGAAACGCTCGGTGCTGCAAGGAATGTTGGCCTGTGCTCTGGCCGGCTGCGCCTGGCTGGCGGCGGCGCTGCTGCCGGTGCCGGTAATGGCCAAATTTGGCCTGCTGGTGCTGGGTCGTTTGATTCTCGGCTTTGGTGAAAGCCAACTGCTGACCGGCAACTTAAGCTGGGGATTAGGGCTGGTTGGCCCGCGGCGTTCCGGTAAAGTGATGTCGTGGAACGGCATGGCGATGTATGGGGCGCTGGCGGTGGGCGCGCCGCTGGGGCTGCTGATTTACAGCCGCTTCGGCGTGGCGGCATTGGCCTGCGTTACGATGGCGCTGCCGCTGCTGGCGTGGGCGATTAACGGCACGGTCCGTAAAGTTCCCGCTCACGGCGGCGAGCGTCCTTCGCTATGGAGCGTCATCGGCATGATCTGGCGGCCGGGAATTGGTCTCGGCCTGCAGGGCGTCGGCTTTGCGGTAATCGGCACCTTTGTTTCGCTCTATTTCGCCAGCCACGGCTGGGCGATGGCCGGCTTCACGTTGACCGCGTTTGGCGGCGCTTTTGTCCTGATGCGTATTCTGTTCGGCTGGATGCCGGATCGCTTCGGCGGCATTAAGGTGGCGATGGTGTCACTACTGATTGAAGCTATTGGCCTGACGCTGCTGTGGCAAGCGCCGGGCGCCTGGGTCGCGCTGGCGGGCGCCGCTTTGACCGGCTGCGGTTGCTCGCTTATCTTCCCGGCGCTGGGCGTTGAGGTAGTCAAACGGGTTCCGGCTCAGGTTCGCGGCACCGCGCTTGGCGGCTATGCCGCGTTTCAGGATATCTCTTACGGCGTCACCGGCCCGCTGACTGGCCTGCTTGCCACCTCGTTGGGCTATGCATCCGTTTTTCTTGCCGGGGCGATTTGCGCGGTATTAGGGATTGTGGTCACTCTGTTGACGCTACGTAAATAAAGGCATAACGGCGGCTATCAGGCCGCCGTTATTGTTTTAGGCTTACAGCACCAGCCACAGCAGAATAATCACCACCAGCAGCGCAATTGCCACCGTCCACGCTTTTTTACTATACACCGCATGGGGGGCGGGCAGTGGCTCGACCGGGGTAATTGCCATTGTCGCCTGGGCGCGGGCCACGCGTAGCGCAAAGACTTTATTTAATAGCGTTAGCACTTGCGGGCTGGTTAAGGTCGTCGTTGGCGTTACCTGCCAACTGCTTTGCGCGAAATCGGCGATTTTCTGCCACTCCTGCGCCTCCAGCGGTTGCTTAAGCGCTGCCTGCAGCGAATTCATCGTCGGTGCGGTTTGCGCGCTCAGCGTTTGTCGCGCCTGCAGCCAGTATGAGAGCGGGGTGAAGTGGGTGGCGGGGATCAGCTCGCCGGATTTCACGCCGCACAGCTCAAGCATTGATTGCCAGATAAGCTTACTCGATTCGCCGGTTGCGGCGGCCAGTTTGGTCACTAACTGGTTCAGGGTGTTATGTTCCGCCGGCAGCAAAGGACGCAGCGTCGGCGTACGCTGCTGCGGCTGCGGGATCGCCAACTGGCCGTTTTGCAGCAGATGCAGCACGTTCTCCAGCTGCGCCTGGGTCAGCGCATGCAGCACGGTTTGACCATAATTCTGGCGGATATAATCGCTCACCGCCTGACGGTTATTCCCCTGGGTCAGCAGTTCGCTGAGTTGGGCGAGAATTTGCCGGTGGTGATGGTTTTGCTGAGCGATACTTAAGCGCTGATTCAGGTTGCTCTCAGCCGCGCTGAAATGGCTCGCCAGTAGCGGCGTATCGCCTTTCAGACCCAGATCGTGCTTCACGCAGGCCCACACTTCGGCGTTTTGCTGCGATGTCAGCGTCACCAGACGCGTTATCAGCCGCTCCAGAACGGTGCGTTGCTGCATGGTGAGCGCATTTGGACCCACGGCGGATGCGCCGGATGGGCCAGTCCCCGGAGGGCGATCGGACATACCTGAAACGGGTGGTGTCATGATGAATCCTTACCGTAGTGCTGTACTTAAGCCGGGTGATGATGTTCCTGGCGGCCAGATTATGGCACACTTCCCCGGTTTACTCTCGTTCTCAGACAGGTACTGAACCGTGAAAATCCTCGTTGATGAAAATATGCCCTATGCGCGTGAGCTTTTTAGCCGTTTGGGAGACGTGCAGGCCGTTCCCGGTCGTCCCATTCCGCAGGAAGCGTTAACCGACGCCGACGCGCTGATGGTGCGTTCCGTCACTAAGGTGAATGAAGCGCTGCTCTCCGGTAAGGCAATTAAGTTTGTCGGCACCGCCACCGCAGGCACCGATCATGTCGATCAAGCGTGGTTACAGCAAGCGGGGATTGGCTTTTCCGCCGCGCCGGGCTGTAATGCGATCGCGGTGGTGGAGTATGTTTTCTCGGCGCTGCTGATGCTCGCCGAGCGCGACGGATTCGCGCTGGCTGATCGTACCGTCGGTATCGTCGGCGTCGGCAACGTTGGCGGGCGTTTGCAAAAACGTCTGGAAGCGCTGGGAATTAAAACATTACTCTGCGATCCGCCGCGCGCCGATCGTGGCGATGAAGGCGACTTCCGCAGCCTGGACGAGCTGGTGCAGCAGGCGGATGTCCTGACTTTCCACACGCCGTTGTTTAAAGACGGGCCGTATAAAACGCTGCATCTGGCCGATGAAGCGCTGATTAGCCGCCTGCAGCCGGGGGCGATCCTGATTAACGCCTGCCGTGGCCCGGTGGTGGATAACGCGGCGCTGCTCAAGCGCTTGCAGGCCGGGCAGCAGCTGAGCGTGGTGCTTGACGTCTGGGAACCCGAACCGGATCTGAATACCGAGTTGCTGGCGCGTGTCGATATCGGTACCTCGCATATCGCCGGTTATACCCTTGAAGGCAAAGCGCGCGGCACCACCCAGGTTTTTGAAGCCTATAGCGCGTTTATTGGCCATTCGCAGCAGGTGGCGCTGGATACGCTACTGCCGGCGCCGGAATTTGGCCGCATCACTCTGCACGGCCCACTCGATCAGGCGACGCTGAAAAGGCTGGTCCATTTGGTGTATGATGTGCGCCGCGATGATGCGCCGCTGCGTAAAGTGGCAGGCATTGCCGGTGAATTCGACAAGCTGCGCAAAAATTATCAGGAACGCCGCGAATGGTCTTCCCTGTACGTACAGTGCAGCGATGAAAAAGCAGCGACGCTGCTGCGTCAGCTCGGTTTTAATGCCGTACATCATCCTGTTCGTTAATATCTTCTTAATGCCCCTGTCGGATAATCCGGCAGGGTCGCTATTTTCTGGAGTACACCACCATGTCTGAAGGCTGGAATATTGCCGTACTGGGCGCAACCGGCGCCGTAGGCGAAGCCCTGCTTGAAACCCTTGCTGAACGCCAGTTTCCGGTAGGCGAAATTTATGCGCTGGCGCGCAATGAAAGCGCGGGCGAACATCTGCGTTATGGTGGCAAATCGGTCATCGTGCAGGACGCCGCCGACTTTGACTGGACCCAGGCCCAGTTGGCTTTCTTCGCCGCGGGCGTCGAAGCCAGCGCGGCGTATGTCGAAGAAGCCACCAACGCCGGTTGTCTGGTTATCGATCTTAGCGGCCTGTTTGCGCTGGAGCCGGACGTGCCGCTGGTGGTGCCGGACGTCAACCCGTTCGTGCTCGGCGACTACCGCAACCGTAACGTGATCGCGGTACCAAACAGCCTGACCAGCCAACTGCTGACGGCGCTGAAGCCGCTGATCGATGATGGCGGCCTGTCGCGTATTACCGTTACCAACCTGCTGTCTGCTTCGGCGCAGGGGAAAAAAGCGGTCGATGCGCTGGCGGGGCAGAGCGCGAAGCTGCTGAACGGTATTCCGATTGATGAAGACGATTTCTTTGGGCGCCAGCTGGCTTTCAACATGCTGCCGATTCTCCCGGATCGCGAAGGTAGCGTGCGCGAAGAACGTCGTATCGTCGATGAAGCGCGCAAAATTCTCCAGGATGACGGCCTGATGATTTCCGCAAGCGTCGTGCAATCGCCGGTCTTCTATGGCCATGCGCAGATGGTGAATTTTGAAGCGTTGCGTCCGCTGGCGGCGGAGGAGGCGCGCGACGCCTTTACCCGCGGCGAGGATATCGAGCTTTCCGAAGAGGGCGAATTCCCGACGCAGGTCGGCGATGCTTCCGGAAATGCGCGTCTGTCTATCGGTTGCGTGCATAACGATTATGGCATGCCCGAGCAGATTCAGTTCTGGTCGGTGGCCGATAACGTCCGCTTTGGCGGCGCGCTGATGGCGGTGAAAATCGCCGAGAAGCTGGTTCAGGAGTATTTGTACTGATGTCTGAACCACAGCAGCAGCCGGTGTATAAAATCGCGCTGGGCATCGAGTACGACGGCAGCAAATACTACGGCTGGCAGCGGCAAAACGAAGTGCGCAGCGTGCAGGAAAAGCTGGAAAAGGCGCTGTCGCAGGTGGCGGCCGAACCGGTACACGTATTCTGCGCCGGGCGTACCGACGCCGGCGTACACGGTACCGGCCAGGTGGTGCACTTTGAAACCCGCGCTCAGCGTAAAGACGCCGCGTGGACGCTGGGCGTAAATGCGAATTTACCTGGTGACATCGCCGTGCGTTGGGTGAAGCATGTTGCGGACGATTTTCACGCCCGCTTCAGCGCGACGGCCCGTCGTTACCGCTACGTCATCTATAATCACCGCCTGCGCCCGGCGGTGTTAAGTCAGGGGGTGACGCATTATTACCACCCTCTGGATGCCGGGCGGATGCATCGCGCCGCGCAGTGTTTAATTGGCGAGAATGACTTCACCTCGTTTCGCGCGGTGCAATGTCAGTCGCGCACGCCGTGGCGCAACGTGATGCATATCAACGTGACCCGTCACGGGGCTTATGTGGTGGTGGATATCAAAGCGAACGCTTTTGTTCATCATATGGTAAGGAACATCGTCGGCAGCCTGATGGAAGTAGGCGCCGGAAACCAGCCAGAGAGCTGGATTGCAGAACTGCTGGCGGCGAAGGACCGGACTCTGGCTGCCGCGACGGCGAAAGCGGAAGGATTGTATCTGGTGTCGGTGGATTATCCGGCCCATTTCGACCTGCCGGCGATGCCGATGGGCCCGCTGTTTTTGGCGGACTAATATCAGCGCCCCCGTAACAGGGGGCGGTTGTCACTAAAGGCTAAGACAAATATGGACCTGATTCATTTTTTGATTGATTTCATCCTGCATATTGATGTGCACCTTGCGGAGCTGGTCGCACAGTATGGCGTCTGGGTTTACGCCATCCTGTTCTTGATTCTGTTCTGCGAAACCGGCCTGGTGGTGACGCCGTTCCTGCCCGGAGATTCTCTGCTGTTCGTCGCCGGCGCGCTCTCCGCGCTGCCAACTAACGATCTCAACGTACACCTGATGGTTGCGCTGATGGTTATTGCCGCCGTTGTTGGCGATGCCCTGAACTACACCATCGGTAGATTGTTCGGCGAAAAGCTGTTCAGCAATCCGAACTCGAAGATTTTCCGTCGCAGCTATCTCGACAAAACCCATACCTTCTATGAACGCCACGGCGGCAAGACTATCATCCTGGCTCGCTTTGTGCCGATCGTCAGAACCTTTGCGCCGTTTGTGGCGGGAATGGGTCACATGTCCTATCGTCATTTTGCGGCGTACAACGTGGTTGGCGCGCTGCTGTGGGTACTGCTGTTCACCTACGCCGGGTACCTGTTCGGTGATTTACCGATCGTGCAGGAAAACCTGAAGCTGCTGATCGTGGCGATTATCGTCCTGTCGGTACTGCCTGGCGTTATCGAAGTGATTCGCCACCGCCGGGCGGCGGCAAAGCAGGCTAAATAAGCCCTTAGCGGCATTCTCGCCGGGCGTTGCTATGACGTCCGGCGCGCAAAGTGTGAGCGGTTCGACCACTTTTTTATCCCATGTTACGGGATGTTATGATTTAATGTGCAACATTCATGGTCTGTGAGGGGCAAAAGTGGCATTATGCGCCCCTTGCGACAAAACTGGCATCGACCAGGTTCAGGTAGAAAGGTTATCAATGAGCTGGATTGAACGAATTAAAAGCAATATAACCCCCACCCGTAAGGCAAGTATTCCTGAAGGTGTATGGACCAAGTGCGACAGCTGCGGTCAGGTACTGTACCGCGCAGAGCTGGAGCGCAACCTGGAGGTTTGCCCTAAGTGCGATCACCACATGCGTATGTCGGCGCGCAACCGCCTGCATAGCCTGCTGGACGAAGGTTCTCTCGTGGAACTGGGTAGCGAGCTCGAGCCAAAGGATGTGCTGAAGTTCCGCGATTCGAAAAAGTATAAAGACCGTCTGGCCTCTGCACAGAAAGAGACCGGCGAGAAAGACGCGCTGGTGGTGATGAAAGGCACCCTGCACGGGATGCCTGTCGTGGCGGCGGCATTTGAATTCGCCTTTATGGGCGGTTCGATGGGTTCCGTTGTTGGCGCGCGTTTCGTCCGCGCGGTTGAGCAGGCGCTGGAAGACAACTGCCCGCTGATCTGCTTCTCCGCCTCCGGCGGCGCCCGTATGCAGGAAGCGCTGATGTCGCTGATGCAGATGGCGAAGACCTCCGCGGCGCTGGCGAAAATGCAGGAGCGCGGTTTACCGTACATCTCCGTGCTGACCGACCCGACTATGGGCGGTGTCTCCGCGAGCTTCGCAATGCTGGGCGATCTGAATATCGCCGAGCCAAAAGCGCTGATCGGCTTCGCCGGTCCTCGCGTTATCGAGCAGACCGTGCGTGAGAAGCTGCCGCCGGGGTTCCAGCGCAGTGAGTTCCTGATTGAAAAAGGGGCGATCGACATGATTATCCGTCGTCCTGAAATGCGTCTGAAATTAGCCAGCATTCTGGCGAAACTGATGAACCTTCCTTCGCCGCAGGCCGATGCGCCTCACGAGGGCGAGGTGGTACCACCGGTACCGGATCAGGAACCAGAGGCCTGATAATGCAGAGGGCAGGGCCGACAGGCGCTGCCCTTTTTTTTACCGTTAACTCTCGCGGACATCATGGAAAAAGATCCTATTCCTCAGGCCACGTCGCCCCTGGCTACGTGGCTTTCTTATCTGGAGCATCTGCACAGTAAAGCCATCGATCTGGGACTGGCGCGGGTGAGCGAAGTCGCCGGACGGATGGCGATATTAAAACCGGCGCCGTTTGTCTTTACAGTAGCGGGTACCAACGGCAAAGGCACCACCTGCCGAACGCTGGAATCGGTGCTGATGGCGGCGGGCTATAAAGTTGGCGTGTATAGTTCGCCGCATCTGGTGCGCTATACCGAACGCGTGCGTATCCAGGGCGCCGAGCTGCCGGAAGCGGCGCATACCGCCTCATTTGCCGAAATCGAAGCGGCGCGCGGCGATATCTCGCTGAGCTATTTTGAATTTGGCACGCTGTCCGCGCTATGGCTGTTTAAGCAGGCACAGCTGGATGTGGTTATCCTGGAGGTGGGTCTGGGTGGACGCCTGGACGCCACGAATATCGTCGATGCCGACGTCGCGGTGGTCACCAGCATCGCGCTGGATCATACCGACTGGCTGGGGCCGGATCGTGAAAGCATTGGCCGTGAAAAAGCGGGTATCTTCCGCGCTGGTAAACCGGCGGTGGTAGGCGAGCCCGATATGCCGCAGACGATTGCCGACGTGGCGAATGAAAAGGGCGCGACGCTGCTGCGCCGCGACCATGACTGGCGTTATAGCGTGACAGACCAGTCATGGAACTTTACCGATGGTCAGGGCGAGTTGGCAGGGCTGCCGCTGCCGCAGGTTCCATTGCCCAATGCCGCGACGGCGCTGGCGGCGCTGCGCGCCAGCGGGCTTAACGTCGCTGAACAGGCGCTGCGCGACGGCATTCATCACGCCATGCTCCCGGGGCGCTTTCAGATTATCAGCGACGAGCCGCGGGTGATCCTCGATGTCGCGCATAACCCGCACGCGGCGGCTTATCTCGCCGGGCGTCTCAAAAGCTTAGCGAAAACGGGGCGCGTACTGGCGGTTATTGGTATGCTGCATGATAAAGATATCGCCGGAACCCTGGCGAATCTGGCGCCTGAAGTAGACGCGTGGTACTGCGCGCCGCTGGAAGGGCCGCGCGGCGCCACGGCGGACCAGCTGATTGTGCATCTGCGCGCGGGCCAACGTTATGACAGCGTAGCGCAGGCGTGGCATGCCGCTATGGCGGATGCCAAAGCCGAAGATACGGTGCTGGTGTGTGGTTCCTTCCACACGGTGGCGCATGTAATGGAAGAGATAGACGCGGGGAGAATCGGTGGCGAGTAAGTTTCAGAACCGTTTAGTCGGGACGATTGTACTGGTAGCGCTGGGGGTAATTATTCTCCCGGGTCTGCTCGATGGCCAGAAAAAACATTATCAGGATGAGTTTGCGGCGATCCCGTTGGTGCCGAAGCCGGGCGATCGCGATGAGCCGGATATGCTTCCGGCGGCTACTCAGGCGCTGCCTTCGCAGCCGCCGGAAGGTGCCGCGGAAGAGGTGAGAGCGGGAGACGCCGCGGCGCCATCGCTGGATCCGTCGCGCGTCCCGGTAAACAACAATAGCTTCGATGAAGTCCAGGAGCCGGTGGTGGCCGCCAAGCCGCAGCCGAAACCACAGCCGAAGCCGGTCGAGAAACCGCAGCCTCAGCAGGTCGCGCAGACGCCGCCTCCGGCCAAAACGCAGCCGCAACAGCAGCAGGCCGCGATTCCGGCGCCGACCGGGAAAGCCTATGTAGTGCAGTTGGGGGCGTTGAAGAATGCCGATAAGGTTAACGAAATCGTCGGTAAGCTGCGTTCCTCGGGCTTTAAAGCCTGGACATCGCCATCCACGCCGGTTCAGGGTAAAATTACCCGTATTCTGGTGGGGCCGGATGCGTCGAAAGACAAGCTGAAGGGGCAACTCGGCGAGCTGCAGCAGATTTCTGGTCTGAGCGGCGTGGTTATGGGATATAGCCCGAATTAAAATCCCATCCGCTCTGATTGGGCGAGCTGGCAGGCGGGTTAACCTGCTGAAACCCTTGCCGGATACGCCCTGAAGAGGCGTCAGGCAGTATGGCGTTGAATGTTTTTTCAGCGCCATTTTTATTTCTGTAGGGCAAGGAAATCCCTACGCAAACGTTTTCTTTTTCTGTTAGAATGCGCCCCGAACCGGACGACAGGGCGTAAAATCGTGGGATGTATATGGTCTGGATTGATTACGCCATTATTGCGGTAATTGGTTTTTCCTGTTTGGTTAGCCTAATCCGCGGCTTTGTTCGTGAAGCGTTATCGCTGGTGACATGGGGATGTGCCTTCTTTGTCGCCAGTCATTACTACACTTACCTGGCTGTCTGGTTCACGGGCTTTGAAGACGAACTGGTCCGAAATGGGATTGCTATCGCGATATTGTTTATCGCAACGCTTATCGTCGGCGCTATCGTTAACTATGTGATAGGCGCTCTGGTAGAGAAAACCGGTCTGTCAGGAACAGACAGGGTGTTGGGGATCTGTTTTGGCGCCCTGCGCGGCGTGCTGATCGTCTCCGCTATTCTGTTCTTTCTCGATAGCTTCACCGGTATGGCAAAAAGTGAAGACTGGCAAAAGTCTGAGCTTATCCCGCAGTTCAGTTTCGTTATCAGATGGTTCTTTGACTATCTGCAGAGCTCGTCAAGTTTCTTGCCCAAAGCATAAGCGTTGGGATGTAGCTTAACGAGGAAAAGACGTATGTGCGGTATTGTCGGTATCGCCGGTGTTATGCCGGTAAACCAGTCGATTTATGACGCGTTAACGGTGCTTCAGCATCGTGGGCAGGATGCCGCGGGCATCATCACCATTGATGCAAATAACTGCTTCCGTTTGCGTAAAGCTAACGGGCTGGTGAGCGATGTGTTCGAAGCGCGCCACATGCAGCGTATGCAGGGAAATATGGGGATTGGCCACGTCCGTTACCCAACGGCAGGCAGTTCCAGCGCTTCTGAAGCGCAGCCTTTTTACGTTAACTCGCCCTACGGCATTACGTTGGCCCATAATGGCAACCTGACCAATGCCCACGAGCTGCGTCAAAAGCTGTTTGAAGAAAAACGCCGCCACATCAACACCACCTCCGATTCCGAAATTCTGCTCAATATCTTCGCCAGCGAGCTGGATAATTTCCGTCATTACCCGCTGGAAGCCGATAACATCTTCGCCGCGATTGCCGCGACGAACCGCCAGATCCGCGGCGCATACGCCTGCGTGGCGATGATTATCGGCCACGGCATGGTCGCCTTCCGCGACCCGAACGGTATTCGTCCGCTGGTGCTCGGCAAGCGCGATATCGGCGATGGCCGCACCGAGTATATGGTCGCCTCCGAAAGCGTGGCGCTGGATACATTGGGCTTTGAGTTTCTGCGCGACGTCGCGCCGGGCGAAGCGGTCTACATCACCGAGAAAGGCCAGCTGTTTACCCGTCAATGTGCGGAAAACCCGGTCAGCAACCCATGCCTGTTCGAATACGTCTATTTCGCGCGTCCGGACTCCTTTATCGACAAGATTTCCGTCTATAGCGCCCGTGTGAACATGGGCACGAAGCTTGGCGAGAAAATTGCCCGCGAGTGGGAAGATCTGGATATCGATGTCGTTATTCCGATCCCGGAAACCTCCTGCGATATCGCCCTGGAGATTGCCCGTATCCTCGATAAACCCTATCGTCAGGGTTTCGTCAAAAACCGCTATGTTGGCCGTACCTTTATCATGCCGGGCCAGCAACTGCGCCGTAAGTCCGTGCGCCGTAAGCTGAACGCCAACCGTGCCGAATTCCGTGATAAGAACGTGCTGCTGGTGGACGACTCTATCGTTCGCGGCACCACCTCTGAACAGATTATCGAAATGGCGCGCGAAGCCGGTGCGAAGAAAGTGTATCTGGCCTCCGCGGCGCCGGAAATTCGCTTCCCTAACGTTTACGGTATCGATATGCCGACCGCCAACGAGCTTATCGCCCACGGTCGCGAAGTTGACGAGATCCGTCAGATCATCGGCGCTGACGGCCTGATTTTCCAGGATCTGAACGATCTGATCGAAGCGGTGCGCGCAGAAAACCCGGATATTCAGCAGTTCGAGTGTTCGGTCTTTAACGGCGTGTACGTCACCAAAGACGTAGACCAACAGTATCTCGATTATCTTGATTCCCTGCGCAACGACGATGCGAAAGCGGTCCAACTGCAAACCGAAGTTGAAAACTTAGAGATGCATAACGAAGGCTAATTCGTCCCTTGTCGCTGGCCCGCCGTCTTTCGAGGACCGCGGGCCTTTTTATTTTTACCCGCCAGGTTGCGTCGGAGACTATAATCCGGCAAAGTCTGCGGCACTATGCGCAAGGGGTATAACATCGTGAAACGACTCATTATCGGCATTTCCGGCGCCAGCGGCGTGATTTACGGCGTACGCCTGCTACAGGTATTGCGTGACGTCGCGGAGGTCGAGACCCATCTGATAATGAGCCAGGCTGCACGTCAGACGCTGTCGCTGGAAACCGACTACTCGCTGCGGGAAGTGCAGGCGCTGGCCGATGTGGTACACGACGCGCGCGATATCGCCGCCAGCATCTCCTCCGGCTCGTTTAAAACCAGCGGGATGGTCATTCTACCGTGCTCGATGAAAACGCTCTCTGGCATCGTCAATAGCTATACCGATGGTCTACTGACCCGCGCGGCGGACGTGGTGTTAAAAGAGCGTCGCCCGCTGGTGCTTTGCGTACGCGAGACGCCGTTCCATCTGGGGCATCTGCGTTTAATGGTGCAGGCGGCGGAAATGGGCGCGGTGATCATGCCGCCGGTGCCGGCATTCTATCATCGTCCCCAGTCGGTGGATGATGTGATTAATCAGACGGTTAACCGGGTGATCGATCAGTTTGATATTGACCTGCCGCAGGACCTGTTTACCCGCTGGCAGGGCGGGGCCTGATGCACCTGTTTGGTGCATTTTATTTACCTTTGCCTTCCGCTGGTGCATTTTTGTTGTCCTGATCAAATCCTCGACATTTAATTTGTTTTTTTGCGTTTTGCCGCTGCGGTTTATCCGCCAATGCTGGTATCTTCCCTCTTAAGACAATCTTGCAACTTTATATTAACAGATTTAACGCTGTTACCGGCACGCACCGGGAAAATGGCATAAAACCTGCAAGAACCGTCGGCAACATACATAACCAGACAGCGCACAACATAACAACATCACGACACTTAAGGGCTTTCTATGAAGAAGACGATCCTGGCTCTCTCGTTAATCATGGGAATCAGCAGCGCCGCCAGCGTATCTGCGGCGCTGCCGCAAAGTATCCGCATCGGCACCGATACCACCTATGCGCCTTTCTCGTCGAAGGATTCGAAGGGCAACTTTATTGGCTTCGACATCGATCTGGGCAATGAACTGTGCTCGCGTATCAAGGTGAAGTGCACCTGGGTGGGCAGCGATTTTGACGCGCTGATCCCCTCGCTGAAAGCGAAGAAAATCGACGCAATTATCTCGTCGCTATCGATTACCGAAAAACGGCAGCAGGAGATTGCGTTCTCTGACAAGCTGTATGCGGCAGACTCTCGACTGATTGCCGCAAAAGGCTCGCCGATTCAGCCGACGCTGGAGTCGCTGAAAGGCAAGCATGTTGGCGTACTGCAGGGCTCCACCCAGGAGGCCTATGCCAATGAACGCTGGCGCAGCCAGGGCGTGGATGTTGTCGCCTATGCTAACCAGGATCTCATCTATTCCGACCTCGCCGCAGGGCGCCTTGACGCGGCGCTGCAGGATGAAGTCGCGGCCAGTGAAGGTTTCCTCAAACAACCTGCCGGTAAAGACTACGCGTTTGCCGGTCCTTCCGTTAAAGACAAAAAATACTTCGGCGATGGTACCGGCATCGGCCTGCGCAAAGAAGATGGCGAGCTGAAAGCCGCTTTCGACAAAGCGCTGGGTGAAATGCGTAAAGACGGCACCTACGACAAAATGGCGAAGAAATACTTCAACTTTAACGTCTACGGCGATTAAGACTGTAGCGGTCTGGTTATGCCAGGCCGCTCCATTGCGACGCGGTTATTGTTGCCCTTGATAGGTGCAAGCGGTTGATAGCTTGCACCAGAATGGGGCGACAGCAGTTTTTCTTTGTTCATAAAATGCATAGTTAAGCGTTTCTGATGCAAAAAAATCTGCTTTCATGCGCATTTTGCTTTGCCTTGGCAGGGCGAATAATGGCACGATAACTGGCGTAAGTGCTTCTAATAAACCCGTTAGAATGACAGTCTGTTGAGGATAATTATGAAAAAACTGGCGTTGTCTCTTTCTTTGGCGCTGGCCCTTTCCAGCGTTTCCACGGTATTCGCAGCTATTCCACAGAAAATCCGTATTGGTACCGATCCTACTTATGCGCCGTTCGAATCGAAGAATGCGCAGGGCCAATTGATCGGTTTTGACATCGATCTGGCGAAAGAGCTGTGTAAGCGTATTAATACCCAATGTACCTTCGTTGAAAACCCGCTGGATGCGCTGATCCCCTCGTTAAAAGCGAAGAAAATCGATGCGATTATGTCCTCGCTGTCGATTACCGAAAAGCGCCAGCAGGAAATTGCCTTCACCGACAAACTTTATGCCGCTGACTCCCGTCTGGTGGTGAAAAAGGGCAGCGATATTACGCCAGACCTGAGCAAGCTGAAAGGCAAGCGCATTGGCGTTCTGCAGGGCACCACTCAGGAAACCTACGGCAACGAGCACTGGGCGCCGAAAGGCATTGAAATTGTCTCCTATCAGGGCCAGGACAATATCTATTCCGACCTGACCGCGGGCCGTATTGACGCTGCGTTCCAGGATGAGGTCGCCGCCAGCGAAGGTTTCCTCAAACAGCCGATTGGCAAAGATTATCAGTTTGGCGGCCCGTCCATTAAGGATGAGAAGTTGTTTGGCGTCGGTACCGGCATGGGCCTGCGTAAAGACGACACCGAGCTGCGTGAAGCGCTAAATAAAGCTTTCGCCGAGATGCGTAAAGACGGCACTTACGACAAGCTGGCGAAGAAATATTTCGACTTTAACGTGTACGGCGACTAATCATCGTTAGTACCTCGCCGCACGCGTTTTCACGTGCGGCGATCGATGACAGACAGGGCAGACAGCATGCTGTACGGGTTCTCACAGGTTATTTTTCAGGGCGCGCTGGTCACCCTTGAGCTGGCGCTTAGCTCGGTAGTGCTCGCGGTCCTTATTGGGCTGGTGGGCGCGGGGGCGAAATTATCCGCTAACCGGCCTATGGCGCTGGTGTTTGAAGGCTATACCACGCTGATCCGCGGGGTGCCGGATCTGGTGCTGATGCTGCTGATTTTCTATGGGCTACAGATCGCCCTTAACAGCATCACCGATGCATTAGGCATGGCGCAATTTGATATTGATCCGATGATTGCCGGTATTATCACCCTCGGCTTTATCTATGGCGCGTACTTCACTGAAACCTTCCGCGGCGCGTTTCTGGCGGTGCCGAAAGGCCATATTGAAGCGGCGACGGCATTTGGCTTCAGCAGTTGGCAGACGTTCCGCCGTATCCTGTTTCCGGCGATGATGCGCTATGCGCTGCCCGGTATCGGCAACAACTGGCAGGTGATTCTCAAAGCCACCGCGCTGGTGTCGCTGCTCGGTCTGGAAGACGTGGTGAAGGCAACGCAGCTGGCGGGCAAAAGCACCTGGCAGCCGTTCTATTTCGCTATCGTCTGCGGGGCGATCTATCTGGTGTTTACCACGATTTCCAATGGTGTGCTGCTGCTGCTTGAACGCCGCTACTCCGTGGGTGTGAAGAGGGCTGACCTGTGATTGAAATTATTCAGGAGTACTGGAAATCCCTGCTGTGGACCGACGGTTACCGTTTTACCGGCGTGGCGATCACCCTGTGGCTGTTGATTGCTTCAGTAGTGATGGGCGGTATCCTTGCGGTGTTTCTCGCCATCGGGCGGGTATCGAGCAATAAATACATTCAGTTTCCGATCTGGCTGTTTACCTATATTTTCCGCGGTACGCCGCTGTACGTGCAGCTGCTGGTGTTTTACTCCGGGATGTATACGCTGGAAATCGTCAAAGGCAGCGATCTGTTGAATGCGTTTTTCCGCAGCGGCCTGAACTGTACGGTGTTGGCATTGACCTTAAATACCTGCGCCTACACCACCGAGATTTTTGCGGGGGCAATTCGTTCGGTGGCGCCGGGCGAGATTGAGGCTGCGCGGGCTTACGGCTTTTCGTCAGTTAAGCTATACCGCTGCATTATTTTGCCGTCGGCACTGCGTATTGCGCTACCGGCGTACAGCAACGAAGTCATTCTGATGCTGCACTCGACGGCGCTGGCGTTTACCGCCACGGTGCCGGATTTGCTGAAAATTGCGCGTGATATTAACTCGGCGACCTATCAGCCGTTTACCGCTTTCGGCATCGCCGCGGTACTGTACTTAATTATTTCGTATGTGCTGATTAGCTTGTTCCGCAAGGCGGAAAAGCGCTGGCTGCAGCATATCAAACCCTCTTCGACGCACTGAGAAAGCCATGACCGACAATAAATTAAGCGTTATCGATCTGCATAAACGTTACGGTGAGCACGAGGTGCTGAAAGGCGTCTCGCTGAAAGCGAAGGCCGGAGACGTGATTAGTATTATCGGCTCATCGGGTTCCGGTAAAAGTACCTTTCTGCGCTGCATCAACTTTCTGGAGAAGCCAAGCGAAGGAACGATTATCGTCAACGGACAGAATATTGGCCTGGTGCGCGATAAAGACGGCCAGTTGAAGGTAGCGGATAAAAACCAGCTGCGTCTGCTGCGCACGCGCCTGACGATGGTGTTCCAGCACTTCAACCTGTGGAGCCACATGACGGTACTGGAAAACGTTATGGAGGCGCCGATTCAGGTGCTCGGCCTCAACAAACAGGAAGCGCGCGATCGGGCGGTGAAGTATCTGGCGAAAGTCGGTATCGATGAACGCCAGCAGATCAAATATCCGGTACATCTTTCCGGCGGTCAGCAGCAGCGCGTATCCATCGCGCGGGCGCTGGCGATGGAGCCGGATGTGCTGCTGTTTGATGAGCCGACATCGGCACTGGATCCGGAGCTGGTGGGCGAAGTGTTGCGTATTATGCAAAAACTGGCGGAAGAGGGGAAAACCATGGTGGTCGTCACCCACGAAATGGGTTTTGCCCGCCACGTCTCTTCACACGTGATTTTCCTCCATCAGGGAAGAATCGAAGAAGAGGGACATCCCGACGAGCTATTCGGCAACCCGAAAAGCCAGCGCCTGCAGCAGTTCCTTAAAGGTTCACTGAAGTAATCGCCTCTATCCCGGCGGGTTCGCTCGCCGGGAATGACTTAACGCTCCAGCCGGTAGATCCAATCATCGTAATCCACGCCGTTGAGGTGGTAAGCATTTTCCAGCACCTGAATGCGTACAAAACCGTGCTTTTCCAGCAGCCGCGACGACCCCTGGTTATCTCCCAGCACCCAGGCATTAATGGCGTGGATGCCAAGGGTGGTAAAGCCGTAATCACAAATCGCGCGGAGCGCTTCGCTGGCGTAGCCCTGACCCTGCGCTTGCGGCAGTAGCGCGTAGCCGACGTCGGCCTCGTACGGGTTTTTCGCGCTGATGCGCAGACCAATATCCCCCAGCGGCGTGCCGGCAGAATCGCGCAACACAAAGACGCCGGGATCTTCGCAGCGGGATTCAAACACGCTGCGTAGCGCCGTTTCGCTTAACACCTCACCCATGTAACGCATGACGTCAGGGTCCTGACGCAGACGCAGAAAAAAGGGCCAATCGGCCGGAGTGAAGCGGGAAAGCAACAGGCGGGGCGTTGTTATCGTAGTCATAAAGCAATTAATCAGCTAAAACGAAAGCCTACCTTACCACCATGCTGCGCCGGGTAACATGCTCGCCCTCGCGAATCAGCCTGTGGGTGATGTGGCGCTCAGACTTTGCAGGTAGCGCTGCACGCGGTGATTTTCCGGTGAACGGCGAAGCTGTAGCGCCAGGTTGAGGCTATCCAGCAGTAAGGCGTTAGCCACCATCGGCGAATCGGCGGCGATGCGCTTTTCCGCGACTAACCATTCAACGACGGATTTCCAGCGCCAGAGAGGGGAATTGCCCTTTACGCGCTGTACGGGGCCGGGAAACCGCCCGCTGCCGCGAGCGCCCTCTTTTAATAGAGCGATCGCCTGGCGGGAGACGCCGATAAGTTCGGCGATATCGCTCAGCCCGACCAGTGTCGAATCGATGGACTCCACGCGGATATCTGGCAGCGCGGCGGTTTCTACATCGCGGATGGCGGATAGCGCCGCCTGCTCCAGCGATTGGCCCTCGCGATCGAACTCAAGGTAGACCGCGGTACCGTAAAAGCAGACCAGCGCGTCGCTACAGCCTGCGGCAAAGAGCGCATCTTCCAGTCCTGGCGTTTGACTGGTGACGCCGGACAGCGTCAGCGTAAAATTAAATATCGGCATCGTTTAGCGTTCCTTATGCATGGTGCGCGCGGTAGCCGGGATGGGACACCGTTCGACCATTCTGATTATTTGCCGGGCGTGGTTTTCAGGGACGGCGGGCGTCGACCAAATGCTCATCATATGTTCACGGTGTTCAGCCACGCCGCAGACGAGGCGGCCAAAGCAATGAGCGCTTTTACCTGCAGGCAGCAATATCCACCCCCGCGCCAGCGCCGTGGCAATCGCCTTCCTGATATGTTTGTCCGGATGTTCCTTCATCGTCAAATCCTGCTCAGAATAAAAATAGTGTTGACGGTTGTCAACGATTTTTGAGGGTATATTCCTCGTCAGGACGTTATGGCAGGAGAATAATTTTGCGGTTGGAATGCGCTTCACAAGAAGCGTAGCAAGGAGAGCGAGGAATTAACGATTTGCGAGGCGGCTTCCGCCCAAGGGAAGAGAACGGGGAGCCGTTGCTCCCCGTTTATCGACTTAGCTCAACACATCCTTCAGAGCCTCTTCCAGATCGTACCAGCGAAAGCTAAAGCCGGCGGCTTCCAGGCGTTTAGGCAGCGCGCGCTGGCCGCCGAGCACCAGTACTGAAGATTCTCCCATCAGCAGGCGAATGGCGGCGGCGGGAACGCGGAAAATCGCCGGGCGATTGAGCGCGTGGCCGAGCGCGTGGGCAAACTGTTCGTTACGTACGGGATAGGGTGAGACCATATTGAATGGGCCGCGCAGATCGTTATCCAGCAGCCACAAGATCCCGTTCACCATATCATCGATATGGATCCACGCCAGATACTGACGACCGTCGCCGATAGGGCCGCCCAGGCCGAGCTTAAACGCTGGCGTCATTTTGGCCAGGATCCCGCCGCGCGGCGCTAATACGACGCCGGTGCGCAACAGGCACACGCGCGTGCGATCGCTTTGCGCCTCACAGGCGATTTGCTCCCAGCGGGCGCAAAGTTTATGGGTAAATTCGTTGTGCGGCGGCTCTTCCTCGGTCACCACGACTTCACCGAGATCGCCGTAATAGCCGGTAGCGGAACCGCTAATCAGCACGGAGGGTGGTGTTTCGCTGGCTTTAAATAACGCGACCAGTTGCCGGGTGATGTCCCAGCGGCTGTGGCACAGGCGCTCTTTTTGCTCTGCCGTCCAGCGCTTATCGGCGATCGGTTCGCCGGCAAGGTTAATGACGGCATCAAAGCCATCGAGGTTGTTTTGCCCTTCGAAACCGCGCCACAGCGTGACGCGGGGATCGAGACGGGCTTTCGCGCGTTCAGGGTTGCGGGTGGAAACCGTGAGCTGGTGCCCAAGTTCCAGCAGCCTGGTAATAAGATGCCGACCAATGAGCCCGGTACCGCCAGTGAGCAGGATTTTCATACCGCCTCCCTTACAAACGTTTTAGCGCCGCCAGCTCATGGTCATCGATACTGAGTCGGCATAGCGCAGCGCGTGAAGTTTATCGATCTCTACTTCAGCATAAGTGACCCAGTGATGTTCGCATGCGATATTGAGCACATCCTGGGTTAATTTTTCCAGCAGCGAGAAGCGGTTATTCTCGATATGGCTGATGATGCGCTTAGTAATGGTGCGATAGTTCAGGGCATCATTGATGTCTTCGCTGTCGCGAGCCTTATCGGCCGGATAGTGAATCACCACATTCACCAATACGTCCTGACGGTTGGCGATCTCTTCCTCTTTGATTCCAATAAAAGTACGCAGGCGCAGGTTCTTAATACGAATAATGGCGTCTGGCTGAGACATTGCAGGCTTCCTCCGTGTAGTAATTTCCGCAATCATACATGAAAGCACGCCCTGCGAGCAGGGGATTAATACTGTTGCGTTTTGAGTAGCGCTTGTTGCGTTGCCGGGCGCTGGCGGATGCGTTCAAACCAGTTATGCACCGCCGGGAACTGGCTAAGATCGATGCGTTGGCGCGAGTGGGCATTAATCCATGGCCAGCAGGCGATATCGGCGATACTGTAGTGCTCGCCGCCCAACCATGGACTGGTTTCAAGACGCCGGTTCATTACGCCATACAGGCGCTGGCTTTCGACCTGATAGCGTTCAATGGCGTAAGGGACAGCCTGAGGCGCATGATGGTTAAAGTGGTGGTTTTGCCCAAGCATTGGCCCCAGACCGCCGACCTGCCAGAATAGCCATTGCAGGGTAGTATGCCGCTCGCGCAGCTCGCCGCTTAGTAATTTTCCCGATTTCTCCGCCAGATAGAGCAGGATCTCTCCTGACTCAAACAGGCTTAACGGAGCACCGCCGTCGACCGGAACGTGGTCAACGATCGCCGGGATCTTATTATTTGGCGAGATAGCCAGAAACTGCGGGCGAAACTGTTCACCTTTGCCGATATCGACGCGTATCAGGCGATAGGCCAGCTGCGCCTCTTCGAGAAAAAGAGTGATTTTGTGGCCGTTGGGGGTAGGTGCGTAGTAAAGATCGATCATGAGGTCTCCCGCCATCGAAGGTCGCAAACGTTTCGAGTATAGGCGACCTGCGCCATCGCGGGGCAAAGATTAAAATTGCGAAATCCTCATGTGGCTGCCAGTGACATCTTATAGCAGACCAGCTATGTTGATTTATCACCCCCTGGCTTCATTGAGGATGTCATGAATCAGCCTGTTATTACTCTGTGGTCCGATGCCGATTTTTTCTCCCCCTATGTGATGTCCGTGTACGTGGCGCTGCAGGAAAAAAGCCTGCCGTTCACTCTTAAGACCGTCAATCTCGACAGCGGCGAGCATCTGCAGCCAGGCTGGAAGGGTTACTCCGCGACACGGCGCGTGCCGCTGCTGGAAGTGGATAATTTTTCGCTGAGCGAATCCTCGGCCATCACCGAATACCTTGACGAGCGCTTTGCGCCGCCGGAATGGGAGCGCTTGTATCCGCATGACCTGCAAAAACGCGCGCGGGCGCGGCAGGTGCAGGCCTGGCTGCGAAGCGATCTGATGCCCATACGCGAAGAACGTTCTACCGACGTGGTGTTTGGCGGCGCGAAGAAGCCTGCGCTTAGCGCTGCGGGGCAAACCAGCGCGGCTAAACTCTTCGCTACCGCCGGCGCGCTTTTGGCGCATGGCGGACAGAATCTGTTTGGCGAATGGTGTATCGCCGATGCCGATCTTGCGCTGATGCTAAACCGTCTGGTGCTGAACGGCGATGAGGTGCCGGAAGCGCTGGCGGACTATGCGACCTTCCAGTGGCAACGGGCATCTGTTCAGCGTTATGCCGCACTGTCGGCTAAACGTAGCGGCTGATAAGCGCAGGCAGTTCCGTTATCATAGACAGACCGTATTGTCTGGTAAGGGGTTGATATGAAACTGATGTTCGCATCCGATATTCACGGCTCGCTGCCTGCGACCGAACGCGTTCTGGAACGCTTCGCGCAGAGCGGGGCGCAGTGGCTGGTTATCCTCGGCGATGTGCTCAATCACGGGCCGCGCAACGCGCTGCCGGAAGGGTATGCGCCGGCGCAGGTCGCCGAGCGGCTGAACAGCGTCGCGCAGCGGATTATCGCCGTCCGCGGTAACTGTGATAGCGAAGTCGATCAAATGCTGCTGCATTTCCCCATTACTGCCCCCTGGCAGCAGGTACTTAGCGAACGCTACCGCCTGTTTTTGACCCACGGTCATCTCTATAGTCCGGATAATTTGCCGCCGCTCGCCGCTGGCGATGTACTGGCTTATGGTCATACTCATATTCCGGTTGCCGAGAAACGCGGCGATGTATTCCTCTTCAATCCTGGCTCTGTGAGCATCCCGAAAGGCGGCTTTGCCGCCAGCTATGGCATGCTGGAAGATGATCGGCTGCAGGTTTTCGCACTCAATGATAATCAGGTTATTGCAGAGGCCGCGATTTACCCGTAATTTACCCCTCAATCGTAAAAACGCGCCGCGAGAGCGCTTAAAAGTAAGGTTTCCTGATGGCGGAACAGAAGCATTTGGCAAGCACAGAATGGGTCGATATTGTTAATGAAAACAATGAAGTGATAGCACAGTCCAGCCGCGAGCAAATGCGCGCGCAGTGTCTGCGCCACCGCGCGACCTATATTGTGGTTCATGATGGGATGGGCAAGATTCTGGTACAGCGCCGTACCGAGAGCAAAGATTTCATGCCGGGCATGCTGGATGCGACCGCAGGCGGCGTGGTGCAGGCGGATGAACAGCTGCTGGACTCCGCGCGCCGCGAAGCGGAAGAAGAGCTGGGGATTGCGGGCGTGCCTTTTGCCGATCACGGCCAATTCTACTACGAAGATAAACACTGCCGCGTCTGGGGAAGCCTGTTTAGCTGTGTTTCTCATGGCCCGTTCGCCCTGCAGGAAGAAGAGGTCAGCGAGGTATGCTGGTTGACGCCGGAAGAGATCACCGCGCGCTGCGATGAGTTCACCGCCGATTCACTGAAAGCGCTGGCGCTGTGGATGACCCGTAACGCGGGCAATACCGGCCACGATCGCGACGAGCCGGAAGAAGACGAAGCGTAATTTCCTTTACGCGTTAGAGCCATAAAAAAGGCAGCCATTTGGCTGCCTTTCTTGTCTCAGCGGGAGATTATTTCTGCTGCTGAGAAGACTGAATCGCCGTCAGTGCGATGGTGTAGACGATATCGTCTACCAGCGCGCCGCGGGACAGGTCGTTTACCGGCTTACGCATACCCTGCAGCATCGGCCCGATGGAGATCAGGTCAGCGGAACGCTGTACGGCTTTGTAAGTGGTGTTACCGGTGTTCAGATCCGGGAAGATGAACACGGTCGCGCGGCCAGCTACCGGAGAGTTTGGCGCTTTGGACTTCGCAACATCGGCCATTACCGCGGCATCATACTGCAGCGGACCGTCGATCATCAGGTCAGGACGTTTTTCCTGCGCCAGACGAGTCGCTTCGCGTACTTTTTCTACATCGCTACCTGCGCCGGAGGTGCCGGTGGAGTAGGAGAGCATCGCCACGCGCGGTTCGATACCGAAGGCAATCGCGGAATCAGCGGACTGAATCGCGATTTCCGCCAGCTGTTCTGCGGTCGGATCCGGGTTGATCGCGCAGTCGCCGTAAACGTAAACCTGTTCCGGCAGCAGCATGAAGAATACGGAAGAGACCAGCGAGCTGCCCGGCGCCGTTTTGATAAGCTGCAGCGGCGGACGGATGGTATTGGCGGTGGTGTGAACCGCGCCGGATACCAGGCCGTCGACTTCGTCTTGTTCCAGCATCAGGGTGCCGAGAACCACGTTATCTTCCAGCTGTTCGCGCGCAACCGCTTCGGTCATACCTTTGTTCTTACGCAGTTCGACCAGACGCGCCACGTAGCTTTCGCGAACCACTTCCGGATCGACGATTTCAATACCAGCGCCCAGCTCTACGCCCTGAGAGGCCGCAACGCGGTTGATCTCATCCGGGTTGCCCAGCAGCACGCAGGTTGCAATACCGCGCTCGGCACAGATGGCCGCCGCTTTAACGGTACGCGGTTCGTCGCCTTCCGGCAGAACGACGCGTTTGCCCGCTTTACGCGCCAGCTCGGTCAGCTGGTAGCGGAAGGCTGGCGGAGACAGACGACGGCTGCGCTCGGAGGTCGCGGTCAGCGATTCGATCCAGTCGGCGTTGATATAGTTAGCAACGTATTCCTGTACTTTCTCGATGCGCTCGTGATCGTCAACCGGTACTTCCAGGTTGAAGCTCTGCAGGCTCAGAGAGGTCTGCCAGGTGTTGGTGTTAACCATGAATACCGGCAGGCCGGTGGCGAAAGCGCGTTCGCACAGCTTGCTGATGCGCGCGTCCATTTCATAGCCGCCGGTCAGCAGGATAGCGCCGATTTCTACGCCATTCATCGCCGCCAGGCAGGCAGCGACCAGTACGTCTGGACGGTCTGCGGAAGTCACCAGCAGAGAACCCGGACGGAAGTGTTCCAGCATGTGCGGAATGCTGCGCGCGCAGAAGGTTACAGACTTCACGCGGCGAGTATTGATGTCGCCTTCGTTGATCACGGTCGCATTCAGGTGATGCGCCATGTCGATAGCGCGCGTGGCGATCAGATCGAAGCTCCATGGCACCGCGCCCAGCACCGGCAGCGGGCTGCCATTCTGCAGTTGAGCCGGGTCGATCTTCACGACTTTCGCTTTAGACGAGTCGTCAAAGATCTCGGACAGGTCAGGGCGTGTACGGCCTTGTTCATCAACCGGAGCATTCAGTTTGTTAACGATAACGCCAGTGATGCTGGTGTTTTTCGCGCCGCCGAAGCTGTTGCGAGTCAGTTCGATACGCTCGTTCAGCTGTTCCGGGGTATCGGTGCCCTGAGACATCACGAAGACGATTTCCGCGTTAAGCGTTTTTGCGATTTCGTAGTTCAGAGACTGAGCGAACTGGTGTTTACGAGTCGGGACCAGGCCTTCAACCAGCACCACTTCAGCATCCTGAGTGTTGGCATGGTAGTTGGCGATGATCTCTTCCATCAGCACGTCTTTCTGGTTGCTGGACAGCAGCGACTCAACGTGGCTCATGTTCATCGGTTCAGCGGCAGTCGTCGTTGAAGAGCTGGCGCGAACGATGGTGGTAGTCTGGTCTGGAGTATCGCCACCGGAACGCGGCTGGGCGATAGGTTTAAAGACGCTCAGGCGAACGCCTTTGCGTTCCATAGCGCGGATAACACCGAGGCTGACGCTGGTCAGGCCTACGCTGGTTCCGGTAGGGATCAGCATGATAGTACGGGACACGATATATCCTCTTTCGTTACCGCCAGTTTTAGGCGGGATACAAAACAGCACCGCCAGCTTACCGTTCATACTTCAAGTGGCAACTCGAAGCAGTCAGGATTATCGCTGGCGGTGTGGAATTAAGCGGTCAGACGGTGTGCGTCTTGAGCGATCACCAGCTCTTCGTTGGTCGGGATAACCACGGCAGGGCGGGTGCCTTCTTTGTTGATGAAGCCAGACTTGCCGAAACGGGCAGCCAGGTTACGCTCGTGATCAACTTCGAAGCCCAGAACGCCCAGTTTACCCAGGGACAGTTCACGAACCATCGCGGCGTTTTCACCGATACCACCGGTGAAGACAACGGCGTCCAGACGGCCATCCATCAGCGCGGTGTAAGAACCGATGTATTTCGCCAGACGGTGGCAGTAAACGTCCATTGCGCGTTTAGCGTCAGCTTTATCCGCGTAGTTGTCTTCAACGTAGCGGCAGTCGCTGGTGACTTCGGTCAGACCCAGCAGGCCGGACTCTTTGGTCAGCATTTTGTTGATAGCATCTACGCTCATACCCAGCGCGTCGTGCAGGTGGAAAATGATTGCCGGGTCGATATCGCCAGAGCGAGTACCCATCACCAGACCTTCCAGCGGAGTCAGACCCATGGAGGTATCAACGCATTTACCGTTACGGATAGCGGAAACGGAACCGCCGTTGCCGAGGTGGCAGGTGATGATGTTCAGTTCTTCAACCGGCTTGTTCAGAACCTTAGCGGCTTCCTGAGTCACATAGTAGTGGCTGGTGCCGTGCGCGCCGTAACGACGTACGCCGTGCTCTTTGTACAGGCTGTACGGCAGGGCATACAGGTAGGACTCTTCCGGCATGGTCTGATGGAACGCGGTGTCGAACACGGCAACGTTCTTGTCTTTCAGGTGCGGGAAGGATTTCAGCGCTTCAGCGATACCGATCAGGTGCGCCGGGTTGTGCAGCGGTGCGAAGGAAGCGGAGTCTTTGATGCCCTGAATAACGGAATCGTCGATGACAACGGAACTGGTGTATTTTTCACCGCCGTGAACGATACGATGGCCAATTGCGGTCAGCTGTGCTGACAGTTCTGGTTTTTGTGCCAGAATAGTGTTAACGATAAAGTTCAGCGCTTCACTGTGAGCGGCGCCTGCGCCTAACTCAGCTTCGTGTTTGCCGCCGTCCATTTTCCATTTGATACGGGCTTCAGGAAGATGGAAACATTCGGCTAAACCGGAGAGATATTCGTCACCGTTAACGGCATCCAGGATAGCAAATTTCAGGGAAGAGCTACCGCAGTTCAGAACCAGTACTAACTTACTCGACATGGAAGTACCTTTTATGATACGTGGCTAAAAAAACATCAGTGTGTCACAAAGCGTAGCGCAGGATGACATCGACATTTATGATTAACATCATGCCTTGTTCTGTTTTCTGGCACGATGAGGGAAGTACATATGATTTTATGTCATTTTGCATAATTTTCCGCCAGCAGCAGAATATGCGATAATTTGACTAACCTGGTAAAAGGGTCTAACCGCCCTCTCAGGTGGGCACAGGATACCTGATTGCCGCACCCATTGCCAAAATCTTTTGAACGTTGTCATGCACAGTTGGTGTTTTGCACGAAAATTTTAAGTTTTATATGTAAAGTTGAGGTATAGCCATGTCGACCCCTGAGAATCGCCCCGTTAGCTTTTTTAGCTTGTTTCGTCGCGGGCAGCACTATGCGAAGACCTGGCCCCTCGATAAGCGGCTGGCGCCGGTGTTTATCGAAAACCGCATTATTCGCGCCACCCGCTACGCGATTCGCATCATGCCGCCGGTTGCGGTCTTCACCCTGTGCTGGCAGATAGCGCTCGGCGGCCAGCTCGGCCCGGCCGTCGCCACCGCGCTATTTGCCTTAAGCCTGCCGATGCAGGGGCTGTGGTGGTTGGGTAAGCGTTCCGTCACGCCATTACCGCCATCAATACTGAACTGGTTTTATGAAGTGCGCGGCAAATTACAAGAGGCCGGGCAGGCGTTAGCACCGGTTGACGGCAAGCCGGATTACCAGGCGCTGGCTGACACGCTTAAGCGCGCCTTCAAACAACTGGATAAAACTTTCCTTGATGATTTGTAATTCCATACGGAAAACGCATATAAAAGAAGGCGCATGATTTATGCGCCTTCTTTATTTCACGCCGTAAGTGCTACAGGAGTCAAAAATGGAAATGACCAATGCGCAGCGTCTGATTTTGTCCAATCAGTACAAGATGATGACTATGCTCGACCCGGACAACGCTGAACGTTACCGCCGTCTACAGACCATCATCGAGCGTGGATATGGGCTGCAAATGCGCGAGCTGGACCGCGAATTTGGCCAACTGACGGAAGAAACCTGCCGGACGATTATCGATATCATGGAGATGTACCACGCGCTGCACGTCTCGTGGACCAACCTCAAAGATGCGTCCGGTATTGATGAACGCCGGGTCACCTTCCTTGGCTTTGATGTCGCCACCGAGGCCCGTTATCTCGGCTATGTGCGCTTTATGGTCAATGTAGAAGGGCGCTATAGCCACTTCGACGCAGGAACTCACGGCTTTAACTCGCAGACGCCGATGTGGGAAAAATACCAGCGTATGCTGGCCGCCTGGCACTCCTGTCCGCGCCAGTATCATTTGAGTAGTAACGAAATTAACCAAATTATTAATGCCTGATGGAGGTGCCCGTGCAGTGTAAAGGTTTCCTGTTCGATCTCGACGGGACGCTGGTGGATTCTTTACCGGTTGTTGAGCGTTCATGGTGTAAATGGGGCGATCGTTTCGGCATTCCGCATGATGAAATTCTCGGTTTCATTCACGGTAAACAGGCCATCACTTCGATTCGCCATTTTATGCCGGGGCGCAGCGAAGAGGATATTCAGGCCGAGTTCCGCTTCCTTGAGCAGATTGAAGCCACCGATATCGACGGCATTGTCGCACTGCCGGGCGCGTTAAACTTGCTGAATACGCTCAATGAAGCCGGTATCCCCTGGGCTATTGTGACCTCGGGGTCGATTCCGGTCGCTCACGCCCGCCACCGCGCGGCAGGTCTGCCGATGCCGAAAGTGTTTGTTACCGCCGAACAGGTGAAGAAGGGGAAACCGGCGCCGGATGCTTATCTGCTCGGCGCTGAACTGCTGGGGATACCGGCGCAACAGTGCGCGGTGGTTGAAGATGCGCCGGCGGGGCTGCTTTCCGGGCTGGCTGCCGGATGCCGCACCATCGCCGTCAACGTTCCGGCGGATGCGCCGCGTCTTGATGAAGCCGATCTGGTGCTGACGACTCTCGAAAGTTTGCGCATTGAACGGCAGGCGGACGGCAATGTTCAGGTGAATCTTAAAGCATAATCTCATGACTTAGCCCCGCGTCGCCGGGGCTTTTTTGTGCCACAATTTCGGCTCCCTCTTCAGACAAGGATAAGTTGTGAACGGTGAATTGATTTGGGTGTTATCGCTACTGGCCATCGCGGTTGTCTTGTTTGCAACCGGCAAGGTGCGCATGGATGCCATCGCGCTGATGATCATTGTGGCGTTTGTGCTTAGCGGTACGTTAACCCTCAGCGAAGCCTTCTCCGGCTTTAGCGATCCGAACGTCATTCTCATTGCTGCGTTATTTATCATTGGCGATGGCCTGGTGCGCACCGGCGTGGCGACTAAAATGGGCTCCTGGTTGGTCAAGGTTGCCGGTAATAGCGAAACCAAAATGCTGGTCTACCTGATGCTCACCGTTGCCGGGCTGGGCGCGTTTATGAGCTCAACCGGCGTCGTGGCGATATTTATTCCGGTGGTGCTCAGCGTTTCGCTGCGTATGAATACCTCGCCATCGCGGCTGATGATGCCGCTGAGCTTCGCCGGGCTGATTAGCGGCATGATGACCCTGGTGGCGACGCCGCCGAACCTGGTGGTCAACAGTGAACTGCTGCGCGAAGGGTTGCATGGATTCAGCTTCTTCAGCGTGACCCCGATTGGCCTGGTGGTGCTGGTGTTGGGTATCGTCTATATGCTGGTGATGCGCTTTATGCTGAAGAGCGAAGATGACAGCGCCGCTCGCGATGTGCGCAAGAAAAGCACCTTTCGTGATTTAATCAAAGAGTACCGCCTTACCGGCAGGGCGCGCCGGCTGGCGATTCGTCCGGGCTCGCCGATGATCGGCCAGCGGCTTGATGATTTAAAGCTGCGTGAACGCTACTGTGCCAACGTTATCGGCGTCGAACGCTGGCGGCGTTTTCGCCGGGTGATTGTCAACGTTAACGGGGTATCGGAGTTTCGCGCCCGTGACGTGTTGCTGATCGATATGTCAGCCTCCGACGTCGATTTGCGACAGTTCTGTGGCGAGCAGATGCTCGAACCGATGGTGCTGCGCGGCGAATACTTTGCCGATCAGGCGCTTGACGTCGGTATGGCTGAAGTCTCGCTAATCCCTGATTCAGAGCTTATTGGTAAAACGGTGCGCGAGATGGCCTTTCGTACCCGTTTTGGTCTGAATATCGTTGGTTTAAAGCGCGATGGTAAAGCGCTCGACGGCGCGGTAGTCGATGAACCTCTCCAGTTAGGCGATATTATGCTGGTGGTCGGCAACTGGCGGCAGATAGCCATGTTGGCGAAACGTGGCCGCGATTTTGTGGTGCTGAATATGCCGGTAGAGGTCAACGATGCTTCGCCCGCGCACAGTCAGGCGCCGCACGCCATATTCTGCCTGGTGTTGATGGTAGCGCTGATGCTTACCGATGAAATCCCCAACCCTATCGCTGCCATCATCGCCTGCCTGTTGATGGGCAAATTTCGCTGCATCAACGCCGAGAGCGCCTATAAGGCGATTCACTGGCCGAGCATCATTTTGATTGTGGGGATGATGCCGTTCGCCCTGGCATTGCAGAAAACCGGCGGCGTGGATTTGGTGGTGCAGGGGTTAATGGACGTCGCCGGGAGTAAAGGCCCCTATTTGATGCTGGGTTGCCTGTTTGTGATGTGCGCGGCGATTGGTTTGTTTATCTCTAACACCGCGACGGCGGTGCTGATGGCGCCGATTGCTCTGGCGGCGGCGAAATCGATGGGAGTCTCGCCATATCCTTTTGCCATGGTGGTGGCGATGGCGGCTTCGGCGGCTTTCATGACCCCGGTCTCTTCACCGGTTAACACGCTGGTGCTCGGACCCGGTAAATATTCGTTTAGTGATTTTGTCAAAATCGGTGTGCCCTTCACCGTACTGGTGATGGTGGTCTGCGTGCTGCTGATCCCGGTACTCTTTCCGTTTTAATTCATTCAGGCCGGGCAGGGGATGCCCGGCCTGAAAATTAAAGCGGTGAATCCTGGCTGATTTCATCGAGCGACAGCTGGAAGCTCGGGACAAATACCTGCATAAAGTAATCCATCTCCGGGCTGCGGCGCGACTCCAGCGTTGTTTCCAGCCGACCTTTAGCCAGCAGGAATTCGTTATTGCCGGCGGAAAGCTCTTCAAGACATTTCAGATAGGCGCACAGGGCGTCGGCCTGCTTCACAATCGACTGCTCTTCTTCACTGTAATGATGCTCATCAATCAGGGGCTCAAAGATATCACGCAGCTCATCGGGAACCATATCGACCAGTTTTTGCTGAGCGATTTTCTCAATCGCCTTATATTCCTGGGCAATCTGCGAATTGAAGTATTTCACCGGTGTGGGCAGATCGCCGGTGAGGACCTCGGAGGCATCGTGATACATCGCCAGCAGGGCAATACGTTCGGCGTTGACCTGGCCGCCAAACTTGCGGTTCTTTATTGCCGCCAGCGCATGGGCGACCATCGCCACCTGCAAACTGTGCTCGGAGACGTTTTCGGTACGCACGTTGCGCATCAAAGGCCAGCGGTTAATTAGTTTCAGGCGGGAGAGGTGGGCAAAGAAATGACTCTGACTCATAGGAACCCTTAAGCGGTGACAACATCAGGTTCCATTGTGCGCAGGGATCGCCGCCGGATGCAAATACCGGCGGCGGCGCGATTAAAGCTGATGATAGCCGGAGAGGAAACGGCCAAAGCGAGAAATCGCCATTTCCAGGTCATCTTCACGCGGCAGGGTGACGATACGCACATGATCCGGCCACGGCCAGTTAAAAGCGGTGCCCTGAACCAGCAGCACTTTCTCCTGTAGAAGGAAATCGAGCACCATTTTCTGGTCATCGTGGATATTAAAGCGTTTGGCGTCGATTTTCGGGAACATATACAGCGCGCCTTTCGGCTTGACGCAGGAGACGCCAGGGATCTCGTTGATTAACTCCCAGGCGCGGTTGCGTTGCTCATACAAACGCCCACCCGGAATGATAAATTCGCTAATGCTCTGATAGCCGCCCAGCGCGGTTTGGATTGCGTGTTGCGCCGGGACGTTGGCGCACAGGCGCATCGAGGCCAGCATTTCCAGCCCTTCGATATAGCCTTTGGCGTGCTTTTTCGGCCCGTTAAGCACCATCCAGCCCTGGCGGAAACCGGCGACACGATAGGTCTTCGACAGTCCGTTAAAGGTGACGGTCAGCATATCCGGCGCCAGCGCGGCGATCGAATGGTGTTCGGCATCGTCGTACAGGATCTTGTCGTAGATTTCGTCGGCGAAAATAATCAGGTTGTGCTGACGGGCGATCTCGACGATCTCCTGCAACAGTTCTTTGGAATAAACGGCGCCCGTCGGGTTATTCGGGTTAATGATGACGATCCCGCGGGTGCGTGGCGTAATTTTGGCGCGGATATCGTCGAGATCCGGGAACCAGTCTGAGGATTCGTCGCACAGATAGTGCACCGCTTTGCCGCTGGAAAGGGAGACCGCAGCGGTCCACAGCGGGTAGTCCGGAGCCGGAACCAGCATTTCGTCGCCGCTGTTGAGCAGCGCCTGCATGGCCTGGACGATCAGCTCGGACACGCCGTTACCGATATAGATATCTTCCACGGTAACATCGCGCATCCCGCGCGCCTGGTAGTGCTGCATAATCGCTTTACGGGCGGAATAGAGACCTTTTGAGTCGCTGTAGCCCTGGGCGGTCGGCAGATTGCGGATAACGTCGACGAGGATTTCGTCAGGCGCATCGAAGCCGAACGGCGCCGGGTTGCCGATATTCAGCTTGAGTACTTTGTTGCCTTCTTCTTCAAGGCGTTTTGCTTCTTTGAGAACCGGACCGCGGATGTCGTAACAGACATTCTCTAACTTGCTGGATTTTTCGATAGGGGACATGAACCTTTGACCTTTTAGCTGTTATCGCCACTCCCTGCCGTGGAAGTCAGCACGGAACAATGTACTCCGCATCCCCGCTGTTTTGAAGGGTTAACAGGAGAAGATTTTGCTAATAGTAGTTTTTTAGAGTAATGAATTTATCTGTGTAATGGCGTTATTCTTTATATAATGTGCCTGGTATGGGTTTTTGAATGGTTTTATGTTGCGCGTATTAGGTGATTACATGGATGTTTATCCGGTTTGTTGCTGAAGGAAAAAGCGATTTGCCGGAATTTTAACCGCTAAAAGACACTATGCTAATAAAAAAGAGGGCGATGGCGACTGTAGCAACTATGTTAATTTTTTTTAATAAAACATGCCAATGAATGAATCAGGTATATTTGGTTGCATGGATTATTTCGGCTTTTGTTAATTTAATTATAGTGCTGCAAAAAAGTTTAAAATTACCTTAGATAATACTGATTAGCGCTTATAAATATTGTGGTTTTCGGTTAGGATAAGACAGTTAATATCGACGTGTAAACCTCTGTTTAACGGCGTGATTTTATTAATATATTGTTATTGCAGGCTTTTTTGTTTGTGTTCAGCAGGCGTTGTTATGCGTGTCGGGCTTCCTGGCGTAACGACATCTGTTATTGCAGACTTTGTTTGAGATTCATCACATAACCTAAGTCTCAGTAATTAAAAATGCGTAGAGCTACGAACAAAATATTACTCAAATTTTTCGCACATTTGTCGCGAACGAGTGCTTTCACATGCAATGACGTTCTTCCAGTTGTCCTCCGCGGAATTTGTCCGCTCGGCACGAGGCTCATGGAATAGCCGGAAACCTGGATACAGCATCAACAAGGCAGGCCAGCATTAGCGCCTGTAAGTGAAGAAATATGATAAATGCAAATCGTCCGATACTGAATCTCGATCTCGATCTGCTGCGGACCTTCGTCGCCGTCGCCGATCTGAGCACCTTCGCGGCGGCCGCTGCCGCGGTATGTCGTACCCAGTCCGCCGTCAGTCAGCAGATGCAGCGCCTGGAGCAACTGGTAGGCAAAGAGCTTTTCGCCCGTCATGGGCGCAATAAATTACTGACCGAGCAGGGGATCCAACTGCTCAGCTACGCGCGCAAAATACTGCGCTTTAATGATGAGGCCTGCATGTCGCTGATGTTTGGCAGCCTGCAGGGGACGCTGACTATCGGCGCTTCCGATGAAACGGCGGATACCATCCTGCCTTACCTGCTCAACCGAATCGGCAGCTTCTATCCCAAACTGACGCTGGAAATAAAGGTCCTGAGCTACGCCGATATCGTCGCGAAGTTGGGCAGCGGCGAGATCGACCTGGCATTAACGACGCATCAAACCGGCGAATTTGACGTCCTGACGCTGCGTACCTCGCCGACGCTGTGGTACTGCGCCGCGGATTACGTACTGGCGCAGGGTGAATCCGTTCCGCTGGTGCTGCTCGAAGAGTCCGGGCCGTTTCGCGAAGATATCATCTCCGCGCTGAATGCCGCGCAGGTTCCCTGGCATTTGGCGCATGCCGCCAGTTCTTTAGCCGGGGTGAAAGCGGCGGTGAAAGCGGGCCTTGGCGTCACCGCACGTCCGGTAGAAATGATGAGTCCGGAGTTACGGGTGCCGGGTAAAAGCGATGGCCTACCGGGCTTGCCTGATACCCACTATGTGCTGAGCTGCAATCCGCAGCGGGAAAACGAACTGGCGCAGGCGATTTTTCAGTCGCTGAGCCAGGACCATAATCCGTGGAACACGGAAACGCTGTATACCCCGGAAGGGGGAGACAGTTCTCTGGTTTCATAAAGCCGAATTATCATATATCGATCACAATAATCCGGTAACAAAATGTAAGTGTAAAAAAGAGCCGCCGATCGACAAAATGGGGTCAGTGGCTCTTTTTTTTTATATTTTACAAGGATTTTAAGCAGTTTAATAATTTATTGATAAATGAATCAATGAGTTGGGTTGAAAGCGACCATTGTTTCTCTGTTTTTAGCTGCAGTTTCAATACTTCCTGCTAATGTTAAAAAACCGGACGGATTGTTGCCGTTTTCCTGATGTAATTAACAAAAGCGTGTCACAGATCAAGAAAATACCCCTACTTGGGGGGAGGAATCGCGGCCAAATCCTGTCAAAATAGATTGGCGAAATTGATTTACATCTAAAACGGACACGATTCAACAACACTAAATCCGAATGATATGCAAGGTTATTACGCAACAAAGGGCATTTAATGTTAATGAAAATATTCCAATGTAAATTAATGTAGTTAAAACTTTTGTTAAAGTTGACAAAAGGTTAAAGAAAGGGGTAAAAAGCCACGGCATTTGGGCTTCCTCATCAACCAGGGACGCTTTTTTTGCAAGGTCATTTTTTTATTCCTCCCGTGAAACGCTGTGGCGTTCATCTGCCATCAAGAGCAGAGGGTTTTGGCGCTACACTTTTTTGGTTAAGCAATGCGTATGTCAACATCCACTGAAGTCATCGCTCATCATTGGGCATTCGCTATATTTCTCATCATCGCTATCGGTCTGTGCTGCCTGATGCTCGTCGGCGGCTGGTACCTCGGCGGTCGCGCGCGCGCGCGTAGCAAAAACACGCCGTTTGAATCGGGGATCGACTCCGTTGGTTCGGCCCGCTTACGTCTTTCTGCGAAGTTTTATCTGGTCGCCATGTTCTTCGTTATCTTCGACGTGGAAGCCCTGTATCTCTACGCATGGTCAACATCCATTCGCGAAAGCGGCTGGGTTGGCTTTGTGGAAGCCGCAATTTTCATTTTAGTGCTACTGGCTGGTCTGGTTTACCTCGTTCGCATCGGCGCACTGGACTGGACGCCTGCGCGTTCCCGTCGCACGCTGGTTAACCCGGAAACAGACAGTCCCACTAACCGTCATATGCAGTAAAAGCGAGGCAATAAGATGGATTATACGCTCACCCGCATAGATCCTAACGGTGAGAACGACCGTTACCCCCTGCAAAAACAGGAGATCGTAACTGACCCCCTGGAGCAAGAAGTCAATAAAAGCGTGTATATGGGGAAACTCGAACACGCGCTGCATGACATGGTGAACTGGGGCCGTAAGAACTCGATTTGGCCGTACAACTTCGGCCTGTCTTGCTGCTATGTAGAAATGGTGACGTCATTCACTGCGGTGCATGACGTTGCGCGTTTTGGCGCGGAAGTACTGCGTGCCTCTCCGCGTCAGGCCGACCTGATGGTGGTCGCCGGTACCTGCTTCACCAAAATGGCCCCGGTTATACAGCGCTTGTACGATCAGATGCTGGAGCCGAAGTGGGTTATCTCTATGGGCGCATGCGCTAACTCCGGCGGGATGTACGATATCTACTCCGTCGTTCAGGGCGTGGACAAGTTTATTCCGGTGGATGTTTACATCCCGGGCTGTCCGCCGCGTCCGGAAGCTTATATGCAGGCGCTGATGCTGCTGCAGGAATCCATTGGTAAAGAGCGCCGTCCTCTCTCATGGGTGGTTGGCGATCAGGGCGTCTATCGCGCCAATATGCAATCCGAGCGCGAGCGTAAACGCGGCGAACGAATTGCGGTGACCAATCTGCGGACTCCGGACGAGATTTAACTTGCGCCTGCGGGCGGGAACCAGACTTCGCAAATCAATCTACAAAAGCAGCGAAGCCTCGCCCGGCAGTCACCACGGACCTTTTGCAATGGTGAACAATATGACTGATTTAACCGCGCATGACGCCGCACCAGCCTGGCAAACCCGCGATCACCTTGATGACCCGGTGATCGGCGAACTGCGCAACCGTTTTGGGCCGGATGCCTTTACCGTTCAGCCTACCCGTACCGGCGTTCCGGTGGTGTGGGTGAAGCGCGAACAGCTGCTTGAGGTGGGTGATTTCCTGAAGAGATTGCCGAAACCTTACGTGATGCTGTTTGACCTGCACGGCATGGACGAACGTTTACGTACGCACCGCGATGGCTTGCCAGCCGCGGATTTTTCCGTTTTCTACCACCTGATCTCAGTAGACCGCAACCGCGATATCATGCTCAAGGTGGCGTTGTCTGAAAACGATCTGCATCTGCCGACCTTCACCAAACTGTTCCCTAACGCCAACTGGTATGAGCGTGAAACCTGGGAAATGTTTGGCGTGACCTTCGACGGTCACCCGAATCTGCGCCGCATCATGATGCCGCCGACCTGGGAAGGCCACCCGCTGCGTAAAGACTATCCGGCGCGCGCCACCGAATTCGATCCGTTTGAGCTGACCAAAGCCAAGCAGGATCTGGAAATGGAAGCGTTAACCTTCAAGCCGGAAGAGTGGGGTATGAAGCGCGGCACCGAAAACGAGGACTTTATGTTCCTCAACCTCGGCCCGAACCACCCGTCCGCTCACGGCGCATTCCGTATTATTCTGCAGTTGGATGGCGAAGAGATCGTCGACTGCGTGCCGGACATCGGCTACCACCACCGCGGCGCGGAGAAAATGGGCGAACGCCAGTCCTGGCACAGCTACATCCCGTACACCGACCGTATCGAATACCTCGGCGGCTGCGTCAACGAGATGCCATACGTGCTGGCGGTGGAAAAACTGGCCGGGATCACCGTGCCGGATCGCGTGAACGTGATCCGCGTGATGCTGTCCGAACTGTTCCGCATCAATAGCCACCTGCTGTATATCTCGACCTTTATTCAGGACGTCGGCGCGATGACCCCGGTCTTCTTCGCCTTTACCGACCGTCAGAAAATCTACGATCTGGTCGAAGCGATCACCGGTTTCCGTATGCACCCGGCGTGGTTCCGCATCGGCGGCGTCGCCCACGACCTGCCGCGCGGCTGGGATCGCCTGCTGCGTGAATTCCTTGAGTGGATGCCGAAGCGCCTGGATTCCTATGAGAAAGCCGCGCTGCGCAACACCATTCTGATTGGCCGTTCCAAAGGCGTTGCCGCCTACACCGCAAAAGAAGCGCTGGAGTGGGGCACCACTGGCGCAGGTCTGCGCGCGACCGGTATCGGCTTCGACGTGCGTAAATGGCGTCCTTATTCTGGCTACGAAAACTTCGACTTTGAAATCCCGACCGGCGGCGGCGTTTCCGACTGCTACACCCGCGTGATGCTGAAAGTGGAAGAGCTGCGCCAGAGCCTGCGCATTCTCCAGCAGTGCCTCGATAATATGCCGGAAGGCCCGTTCAAAGCGGATCACCCGCTGACTACGCCGCCGCCGAAAGAGCGCACGCTGCAGCACATTGAGACCCTGATTACGCACTTCCTGCAGGTTTCCTGGGGCCCGGTGATGCCGGCCAACGAATCCTTCCAGATGGTTGAAGCGACGAAGGGGATTAACAGTTACTACCTGACCAGCGACGGCAGCACCATGAGCTACCGTACCCGTATTCGTACCCCGAGCTATGCGCACCTGCAGCAGATCCCGGCGGCGATCCGCGGCAGCCTGGTATCCGACCTTATCGTCTATCTGGGTAGTATCGATTTTGTTATGTCAGACGTGGACCGCTAATTATGCACGAGAATCAACAACCACAAACCGAGGCTTTTGAGCTGAGTGCGGCAGAGCGTGAGGCTATTGAGCACGAAAAGCACCACTACGAAGACCCGCGTGCGGCGTCCATCGAAGCGCTGAAAATTGTTCAAAAACAGCGCGGCTGGGTGCCGGATGGCGCGATCTACGCGATCGCCGATGTGCTGGGGATCCCGGCAAGCGACGTCGAAGGCGTGGCGACATTCTACAGCCAGATCTTCCGCCAGCCGGTTGGCCGTCACGTGATCCGCTACTGCGACAGCGTGGTGTGCCATATCACCGGTTTCCAGGGGATCCAGTCGGCTATCGAGAAAAAGCTGGACATCAAACCGGGTCAAACCACCTTTGATGGCCGCTTCACGCTGCTGCCGACCTGTTGCCTTGGCAACTGCGACAAGGGGCCGACCATGATGATTGATGACGACACGCACAGTTATCTGACGCCGGAAGCGATTCCTGACCTCCTGGAGCGGTATAAATGAAAACCATTATTCGTACTGCCGAAACGCATCCATTAACCTGGCGTCTGCGCGATGACAAGCAGCCGGTGTGGCTGGACGAGTATCGCAGCAAAAACGGTTATGAAGGGGCGCGCAAGGCCTTAAGCGGCATGGCGCCGGATGAAATCGTCAATGCGGTAAAAGACGCCGGCCTGAAAGGGCGCGGCGGCGCGGGCTTTTCCACCGGTCTGAAGTGGAGCCTGATGCCGAAAGACGAGTCCATGAACATCCGTTACCTGCTGTGTAATGCCGATGAAATGGAACCGGGTACCTATAAAGACCGTCTGCTGATGGAACAGCTGCCGCACCTGCTGGTGGAAGGCATGCTGATCTCCGCCTTTGCGCTGAAGGCCTACCGTGGTTACATCTTCCTGCGCGGTGAATATATCGAAGCGGCGCAGCATCTGCGTCGTGCGATTGCCGAAGCTACCGAAGCGGGCCTGTTGGGGAAAAATATCCTCGGTACCGGTTTTGACTTCGAGCTGTTCGTGCACACCGGGGCAGGGCGCTATATCTGCGGTGAAGAGACGGCGCTTATCAACTCGCTGGAAGGCCGTCGCGCTAACCCGCGCTCCAAGCCGCCGTTCCCGGCGAGCTCCGGCGTATGGGGTAAACCGACCTGCGTCAACAACGTTGAAACCCTGTGCAACGTCCCTGCCATCCTCGCCAACGGCGTGGAGTGGTACCAGAATATTTCAACCAGCAAAGATGCCGGCACCAAGCTGATGGGCTTCTCCGGGCGCGTGAAGAATCCGGGCGTCTGGGAACTGCCGTTCGGCACTACCGCGCGCGAGATCCTCGAAGATTACGCCGGCGGCATGCGCGATGGCCTGAAGTTTAAAGCCTGGCAGCCGGGCGGCGCCGGTACCGACTTCCTGACCGAAGCGCACCTCGATTTGCCGATGGAGTTTGAAAGCATTGGTAAAGCAGGTAGCCGTCTGGGCACCGCGCTGGCGATGGCCGTCGACCACGAGATCGGCATGGTTCCGCTGGTGCGCAACCTAGAAGAATTTTTTGCCCGCGAATCCTGCGGCTGGTGTACGCCTTGCCGCGACGGCCTGCCGTGGAGCGTGAAGATCCTGCGCGCCCTGGAGCGCGGCGAAGGCCAGCCTGGCGATATCGAAACTCTTGAGCAACTGTGTCGATTCCTCGGGCCGGGTAAAACCTTCTGCGCGCACGCGCCGGGCGCGGTTGAACCGCTGCAGAGCGCTATCAAATATTTCCGCGAAGAATTCGAGGCTGGCATTAAGCAGCAGTTCAGCAATACCCATGCAATTAACGGTATTCAGCCGAACCTGCTTAAGACGCGCTGGTAATCTAAAGGTTTTTTATTTTTGGAAGCACGCAAATGGCTACGATTCATGTAGACGGCAAAGAATACGAGGTCAACGGAGCGGACAACCTGCTAGAGGCTTGTCTCTCTCTTGGTCTTGATATTCCATACTTTTGCTGGCACCCGGCGCTAGGGAGCGTCGGTGCTTGCCGCCAGTGTGCGGTGAAGCAATATCAGAACGCGGAAGACACGCGTGGTCGCCTGGTGATGTCCTGTATGACTCCGGCATCTGACGGCACCTTTATTTCTATTGACGACGGCGAAGCGAAGCAGTTCCGCGAAAGCGTGGTGGAGTGGCTGATGACCAACCACCCGCACGACTGCCCGGTCTGCGAAGAGGGGGGCAACTGCCACCTGCAGGATATGACGGTCATGACCGGCCATAGCTTCCGCCGCTATCGTTTCACCAAGCGTACCCACCGCAACCAGGATTTGGGGCCATTTATTTCTCACGAAATGAACCGCTGCATCGCCTGCTACCGCTGCGTTCGCTACTATAAAGATTATGCCGACGGCACCGATCTGGGCGTTTATGGCGCTCATGACAACGTCTACTTCGGCCGCCCGGAAGATGGCACGCTGGAAAGCGAATTCTCCGGTAACCTGGTTGAAGTTTGCCCGACCGGCGTCTTCACCGATAAAACACACTCCGAGCGTTACAACCGTAAGTGGGACATGCAGTTTGCGCCGAGCATCTGCCAGCAGTGTTCCATTGGCTGTAACATCAGCCCTGGCGAACGCTATGGCGAGCTGCGTCGTATCGAAAACCGTTATAACGGCACCGTGAACCGCTACTTCCTCTGCGACCGCGGTCGTTTCGGCTATGGCTACGTAAACCTCAAAGATCGTCCGCGTCAGCCGGTTCAGCGCCGCGGCGACGATCTGATCGCGCTCAACGCCGAACAGGCGATGCAGGGGGCGGCGGATATCCTGCGCCAGTCGAAGAAAGTCATTGGTATCGGTTCTCCGCGCGCCAGCATTGAAAGTAACTTCGCGCTGCGTGAGCTGGTCGGTAGCGAAAACTTCTATACCGGCATCGCTAAAGGCGAACAAGCGCGCCTGCAGATGATGCTCAAAGTGCTGCGCGAAGGTGGGATCCATACCCCGACGCTGCGCGATATCGAATCGTACGATGCGGTACTGGTGCTGGGCGAAGACATTACCCAGACCGGCGCGCGCGTTGCCCTGGCGGTACGCCAGGCGGTGAAAGGGAAAGCACGCGAAATGGCGGCGGCGCAGAAAGTGGCCGACTGGCAGATTGCGGCAATTCTCAACATCGGACAGCGCGCCAAGCATCCGTTATTCGTCACTAATATCGACGACACCCGTCTCGATGACATCGCGGCGTGGACCTATCGCGCGCCGGTGGAAGATCAGGCGCGTCTGGGCTTTGCTATCGCCCATGCGCTGGACAACAGCGCGCCGGCGGTTGATGGCCTGAGCCATGACCTGCAGGGTAAAGTTGATGTGATCGTTCAGGCGCTGGCCGGGGCGAAAAAACCGCTGATTATCTCCGGCACTAACGCCGGCAGCATGGAAATCATTCAGGCTGCCGCCAACGTGGCGAAAGCGTTGAAAGGCCGCGGCGCCGATGTTGGCGTGACTATGGTCGCCCGCGCGGTGAACAGCGTTGGCCTGGGCATGATCGGCGGCGGCTCGCTTGAAGAGGCGCTGGACGAACTGGAAAGCGGTGCCGCAGATGCGGTTATCGTGCTGGAAAACGACCTGCACCGTCATGCTTCCGCCGCGCGCGTCGACGCTGCGCTGGCGAAAGCGCCGCTGGTGATGGTGGTTGATCATCAGCGCACCGCGATTATGGACAAAGCTCACCTGGTGCTCTCCGCGGCAAGCTTTGCTGAAAGCGACGGTACCGTGGTGAACAACGAAGGCCGCGCCCAGCGTTTCTTCCAGGTTTACGATCCGGCTTACTACGACGCGAAAACCGTGATGCTGGAAAGCTGGCGCTGGCTGCATTCGCTGCACAGCACCGTCAACAACCGTCAGGTTGACTGGACGCAGCTGGACCACGTCATCGATGCGGTGATTGCGGCGCTGCCGCAGCTGGCGGGCATTAAAGATGCCGCGCCGGATGCGACCTTCCGCATTCGCGGTCAGAAGCTGGCGCGTGAACCGCACCGCTATAGCGGCCGCACGGCGATGCGCGCCAACATCAGCGTGCACGAACCGCGCCAACCGCAGGATAAAGACACCATGTTCGCCTTCTCGATGGAAGGGAACAACCAGCCGTCCGCGCCGCGTTCGCAAATTCCGTTTGCGTGGGCGCCGGGCTGGAACTCCCCACAGGCATGGAACAAATTCCAGGATGAAGTGGGCGGTAAACTGCGCCACGGCGATCCGGGCGTGCGTCTGATTGAAGCTTCCGCCAGCGGGCTGGAGTACTTCACGGCGGTTCCGGCCAGCTTCCACGCGGAAGAGGGCAAATGGCGTATCGCGCCTTACTACCACCTGTTTGGCAGCGATGAGCTGTCGCAGCGTTCTCCGGTGTTCCAGAGCCGGATGCCTGAGCCGTACATCAAGCTGAACCCGGCGGATGCCGCAAAGCTTGGCGTCAATGCCGGGGCGATGGTTTCCTTCAGCGTTGAAGGCCAGACGCTGAGTCTGCCGCTGGTTATTTCTGAAAGGCTGGCCGCGGGACAGGTTGGCTTACCGATGGGCATGCCGGGCATCGCGCCGGTACTGGCCGGGGCGCGTATTGATTCACTGCAGGAGGCGCAAGCATGAGTTGGTTAACGCCGGATCTTATCGACATTTTGTTAAGCATCCTGAAAGCCGTGGTCATTCTGCTGGTGGTCGTCACCTGCGGCGCGTTCATGAGCTTCGGCGAGCGTCGTCTGCTCGGCCTGTTCCAGAACCGCTACGGACCTAACCGCGTGGGCTGGGGCGGTTCGCTGCAGCTGGTCGCCGACATGATCAAGATGTTCTTCAAAGAGGACTGGATCCCGCGCTTCTCCGATCGCGTGATCTTTACTCTGGCGCCGGTTATCGCCTTTACTTCGCTGCTGCTGGCTTTTGCTATCGTGCCGGTTAGCCCGTCGTGGGTGGTCGCCGACCTGAACATCGGTATTCTGTTCTTCCTGATGATGGCAGGCCTGGCGGTTTACGCGGTCCTGTTCGCCGGTTGGTCGAGCAACAACAAATACTCGCTGCTGGGGGCGATGCGTGCTTCCGCGCAAACGCTGAGCTACGAAGTGTTCCTCGGCCTCTCCCTGATGGGCGTGGTGGCGCAGGCGGGGTCATTCAACATGACCGATATCGTCAACAACCAGGCGCATCTGTGGAACGTCATCCCGCAGTTCTTTGGCTTCGTCACTTTCGCCATCGCCGGCGTGGCGGTGTGTCACCGTCACCCGTTCGACCAGCCGGAAGCGGAGCAGGAACTGGCCGATGGTTACCACATTGAATATTCCGGTATGAAATTCGGTCTGTTCTTCGTCGGTGAATACATCGGGATTGTCACCGTCTCAGCGCTGATCGTTACGCTGTTCTTCGGCGGCTGGAATGGCCCGTGGTTACCGCCTTTCATCTGGTTCGCGCTGAAAACCGCGTTCTTCATGATGATGTTCATTTTGATCCGCGCATCATTACCGCGTCCGCGTTATGACCAGGTAATGTCCTTTGGCTGGAAGGTATGCCTGCCGTTAACGCTGGTCAACTTGTTGGTAACGGCGGCTGTCATTCTCTGGCAGGCGCAATAAGGGGTGAATTGAACATGACCTTAAAAGAATTATTGGTAGGGTTCGGCACCCAGGTCCGCAGTATTTGCATGATCGGGATGCACGCCTTCGCCAAACGTGAAACTCAGATGTACCCGGAAGAGCCGGTATATCTGCCGCCGCGCTATCGTGGCCGTATCGTGCTGACGCGCGATCCGGACGGTGAAGAGCGCTGCGTTGCCTGTAACCTGTGTGCGGTAGCCTGCCCGGTTGGCTGTATTTCTCTGCAGAAAGCAGAGACCAAAGATGGCCGCTGGTACCCGGAGTTCTTCCGCATCAACTTCTCACGCTGCATTTTCTGCGGCCTGTGCGAAGAAGCGTGCCCGACCACGGCGATTCAGTTGACCCCGGACTTCGAACTGGGCGAATACAAACGTCAGGATCTGGTGTACGAAAAAGAGGATCTGCTGATTTCCGGTCCGGGCAAATACCCGGAATATAACTTCTACCGGATGGCGGGTATGGCAATCGACGGCAAAGATAAGGGCGAAGCGGAAAACGAAGCTAAGCCAATCGACGTCAAGAGCCTGTTACCGTAAGGAGAGGGGCAATGGAATTCGCTTTTTATATCTGTGGCCTGATAGCCATCCTCGCAACCTTGCGGGTCGTCACCCACACCAATCCGGTGCACGCGCTGCTGTACCTGATCATTTCGCTGTTAGCGATTGCCGGGGTGTTTTTCTCGCTGGGCGCTTACTTCGCCGGTGCGCTGGAAATCATCGTTTACGCCGGGGCCATTATGGTGCTGTTCGTGTTCGTGGTGATGATGCTCAACCTGGGCGGCACCGAGATCGAACAGGAACGCAAATGGCTGCAGCCTGGGATCTGGATTGGCCCGGCCATCCTTTCCGCGGTGCTGCTGGTGGTTATCGTTTACGCCATCCTGGGCATTAATGACCAGGGTATCGACGGCGCGGCGATCAACGCCAAAGAAGTGGGTATTGCGCTGTTTGGGCCGTACGTCCTGGCGGTGGAGCTGGCCTCCATGCTGCTGCTGGCGGGCCTGGTTGTCGCCTTCCACATTGGCCGCGAAGAGCGCGCCGGTGAGGTACTGAGCAACCGCGTGAACGACAGCGACAAAAGAAAAACGGAGGAACACGCATGATCCCCTTAACACATGGACTGATCCTCGCCGCCATCCTGTTTGTGCTCGGCCTGACTGGTCTTGTGATCCGCCGCAATCTGCTATTTATGCTGATTAGCCTGGAAATCATGATTAACGCCGCCGCGCTGGCATTCGTGGTCGCGGGAAGCTACTGGGGCCAGACTGATGGTCAGATTATGTATATCCTCGCCATCAGCCTCGCGGCTGCGGAAGCGAGTATCGGTCTGGCGCTGCTGCTGCAGCTCCATCGTCGCCGCCAGAACCTGAACATCGATTCAGTAAGTGAGTTGCGTGGATGAACATGCTTGCCTTAACCATTCTTCTGCCATTGATTGGCTTTGTGCTGCTGGCCTTCTCCCGCGGACGCTGGTCGGAAAATCTTTCCGCCACCGTTGGGATGGGCTCGGTAGGCCTGGCGGCGCTGGTGACGGCGTACGTCGGCGTCGACTTTTTCGCTAACGGCAAACAGGCGGTCAGCGTACCGCTGTGGAACTGGATGTCGGTCGGTGATTTCAACATCGGCTTCAACCTGGTGCTGGATGGCCTGTCTCTGACCATGCTCTCCGTGGTTACCGGCGTCGGCTTCCTGATCCACATGTTTGCCTCCTGGTACATGCGCGGCGAAGAGGGCTACTCTCGCTTCTTCGCTTACACCAACCTGTTTATCGCCAGCATGGTCGTTCTGGTGCTGGCCGATAACCTGCTGTTGATGTACCTGGGTTGGGAAGGCGTGGGTCTCTGTTCTTACCTGCTGATCGGCTTCTATTACACCGATCCGAAGAACAACGCCGCGGCGATGAAAGCGTTCGTGGTCACCCGCGTCGGCGACGTGTTCCTCGCCTTCGCGCTGTTCATTCTTTATAACGAATTGGGCACCCTGAACTTCCGTGAAATGGTTGAGCTGGCGCCGCAGCACTTCGCAAACGGCAGCACCACGCTGCAGTGGGCGACGCTGATGCTGCTCGGCGGCGCGGTCGGTAAATCCGCTCAGTTGCCGCTGCAAACGTGGCTTGCCGATGCGATGGCGGGCCCAACGCCGGTCTCTGCGCTGATCCACGCGGCTACCATGGTGACCGCGGGCGTGTACCTGATTGCCCGTACCCACGGCCTGTTCCTGATGACGCCGGAAGTGCTGCATCTGGTCGGTATCGTTGGCGCAATCACGCTGGTGCTGGCGGGCTTCGCCGCGCTGGTGCAGACCGATATCAAACGTGTGCTGGCTTACTCGACCATGAGCCAGATTGGCTACATGTTCCTCGCGCTGGGCGTGCAGGCATGGGACGCAGCGATCTTCCACCTGATGACGCACGCGTTCTTTAAAGCGCTGCTGTTCCTGTCGTCCGGTTCGGTGATCCTCGCCTGCCATCATGAACAGAACATCTTCAAGATGGGCGGCCTGCGCAAATCCATTCCGCTGGTTTATGTCTGCTTCCTGGTGGGGGGCGCGGCGCTGTCCGCTCTGCCGCTTATCACCGCAGGCTTCTTCAGTAAGGATGAGATTCTGGCTGGCGCGATGGCCAACGGTCATATCAATCTGATGGTAGCGGGCCTGGTCGGCGCCTTTATGACCTCGCTGTATACCTTCCGTATGATTTTCATCGTGTTCCACGGTAAAGAGCAAATTCACGCGCATGCAGGGAAGGGGATTACCCACCATCTGCCGCTGATTGTGCTGCTGATTCTGTCCACCTTCGTTGGCGCGCTGATTGTGCCGCCGCTGGAAGGCGTACTGCCACAGACCACTGAGCTCGCTCACGGTAGCGTGATGACGCTGGAAATGACCTCCGGGATTATCGCTATCGCCGGCATCCTGATCGCCGCATGGCTGTGGCTGGGCAAACGTACGCTGGTGACTTCCATCGCCAACAGCGCGCCTGGCCGCTTCTTCGGCACCTGGTGGTTCCATGCCTGGGGCTTCGACTGGTTATACGACAAAGTGTTCGTCAAACCATTCCTCGGCATTGCCTGGCTGCTGAAGAGCGATCCGCTGAACTCGTTGATGAATATTCCGGCGATTCTGTCCCGCTTCGCAGGCAAAGGTCTGCTGGTGAGCGAGAACGGCTATCTGCGCTGGTATGTGGCTTCAATGAGCATTGGCGCGGTGGTGGTGCTGGCTCTGCTGATGGTACTGCGTTGATTTGAGCGCGCGGTTTTGCCCGGTGGCGCTTTGCTTACCGGGCCTACGAAACCGTAGGTCGGGTAAGCGAAGCGCCACCCGACACAACAAATCGCCCTCAAACGTGAATGTAGTCGAATTCGTTGAAAATCGGTCCTGAACGGGACTTTAACAAGGAATAAAAATCGCCATGTTATTACCCTGGCTAATATTAATCCCCTTTATTGGCGGCTTCCTGTGCTGGCAGACTGAACGCTTTGGCGTGAAACTGCCGCGCTGGATCGCGCTGATTACCATGGGACTGACGCTGGTGCTTGGCCTGCAGCTGTGGATGCAGGGCGGCTATTCTCTGACGCAATCCGCGGGGATTCCGCAGTGGCAGTCGGAATTCGTGCTGCCGTGGATCCCACGTTTCGGCATTAGCATCCATCTGGCGATTGACGGTCTGTCGCTGCTGATGGTGGTGCTGACCGGCCTGCTCGGCGTGTTGGCGGTGCTCTGTTCCTGGCGCGAAATCGAAAAGTACCAGGGCTTCTTCCACCTCAACCTGATGTGGATCCTGGGCGGCGTCATCGGGGTATTCCTCGCCATCGACATGTTCCTGTTCTTCTTCTTCTGGGAAATGATGTTGGTGCCGATGTACTTCCTGATCGCGCTGTGGGGGCACAAAGCCTCTGACGGTAAAACGCGTATCACGGCGGCCACCAAGTTCTTCATCTATACCCAGGCGAGCGGTCTGGTGATGCTGATCGCCATTCTGGCGCTGGCATTCGTCCACTTCAACGCCACCGGCGTGTGGACCTTCAACTATGAAGAGCTGCTGAAAACCCCGATGTCTCACGGCGTGGAATACATGCTGATGCTCGGCTTTTTCATCGCCTTCGCGGTGAAAATGCCGGTGGTACCGCTGCACGGCTGGCTACCAGACGCCCACTCCCAGGCGCCGACTGCCGGTTCCGTCGACCTCGCGGGCATCTTGCTGAAAACCGCGGCTTACGGTCTGCTGCGCTTTGCGCTGCCGCTGTTCCCGAACGCTTCCGCCGAATTTGCGCCAATCGCCATGTGGCTGGGCGTGATCGGTATCTTCTACGGCGCGTGGATGGCCTTCGCCCAGACCGATATCAAACGTCTGATTGCTTACACCTCCGTTTCCCACATGGGCTTCGTGCTGATTGCTATCTACACCGGTAGCCAGCTGGCTTATCAAGGGGCGGTGATTCAGATGATTGCCCACGGTCTGTCCGCGGCGGGTCTGTTCATTCTGTGCGGCCAGCTGTACGAACGTCTGCACACCCGCGATATGCGCCAGATGGGCGGCTTGTGGAGCAAAATTAAATGGCTGCCGGCGATGTCGATGTTCTTCGCTGTCGCCACCCTGGGGATGCCGGGCACCGGTAACTTTGTCGGCGAATTTATGATTCTGTTCGGCAGCTATAAAGTGGTGCCGGTGATTACCGTTATCTCGACCTTTGGTCTGGTATTCGCTTCCGTTTACTCGCTGTCGATGCTGCATCGCGCCTACTTCGGTAAGGCGAAAAGCGAAATCGCGACGAAAGAGCTGCCGGGGATGTCCCTGCGTGAACTGTCTATCATCCTGCTGCTGGTGGTGCTGCTGGTGCTGTTGGGCTTCTTCCCGCAGCCGATTCTCGACACCTCGCATGCTGCGATGAGCAACATTCAGCAGTGGTTTGTTAATTCTGTTTCTACTACAAGGCCGTAATTCGCCATGACAATAACTCCACAACAACTGATCGCACTGCTACCGCTGCTGATCGTCGGCTTGACGGTGGTGGTTGTGATGCTCTCCATTGCGTGGCGACGCAATCATTTTCTCAATGCCACGTTGTCGGTTCTCGGACTAAACGCCGCGCTGGTCTCGCTCTGGTTTGTTGGTCAGAACGGGGCGATGGACGTCACCCCGCTGATCCGCGTTGACGGTTACTCGATGCTCTATACCGGGCTGGTGCTGTTGGCGAGCCTCGCGACCTGTACTTTCGCCTACCCATGGCTTGAGGGTTACAAGGACAATAAAGAAGAGTTCTACCTGCTGGTGCTGATCGCCGCGCTGGGTGGCATTCTGCTGGCCGGCGCCAATCACCTGGCCTCGCTGTTCCTCGGTATCGAATTGATTTCGCTGCCGTTGTTCGGCCTGGTCGGTTACGCTTTCCGCCAGAAACGTTCGCTGGAAGCGAGCATCAAATACACCATCCTCTCCGCGGCAGCCTCGTCTTTCCTGCTGTTCGGTATGGCGCTGGTGTATGCGAATTCCGGTAACCTGTCCTTCCTCGCGCTGGGCAAGAGCCTGGCTGACAACGCGCTGCACGAGCCGCTTCTGCTGGCGGGCCTCGGTCTGATGATCGTCGGTCTTGGCTTTAAATTGTCGCTGGTGCCGTTCCACCTGTGGACGCCGGATGTATACCAGGGCGCGCCTGCGCCGGTATCCACCTTCCTGGCGACCGCCAGCAAGATTGCCATCTTCGGCGTGGTGATGCGTCTGTTCCTGTACATGCCGGTGGGCGACAGTGAAGCAGTACGTGTGGTGCTGGGCCTGATCGCCTTCGCCTCTATCATCTTCGGTAACCTGATGGCGCTGAGCCAGACCAACATTAAGCGTCTGCTCGGTTACTCTTCCATCTCACACCTCGGCTATCTGCTGGTGGCGTTAATCGCCCTGCAGAGCGGCGAAATGTCGATGGAAGCCGTTGGCGTCTACCTGGCCGGTTATCTGTTCAGCAGTCTCGGCGCGTTCGGCGTGGTCAGCCTGATGTCCAGCCCGTACCGCGGTCCGGATGCTGACTCGCTGTTCTCCTACCGCGGTCTGTTCTGGCACCGTCCGATCCTGTCGGCGGTAATGACGGTGATGATGCTGTCGCTGGCCGGTATTCCGATGACCCTCGGCTTTATCGGTAAGTTCTACGTGCTGGCCGTCGGTGTGCATGCGCACCTGTGGTGGCTGGTTGCCGCGGTGGTGATTGGTTCGGCGATTGGTCTCTACTACTACCTGCGCGTTGCCGTAAGCCTGTACCTCAGCGCCCCGGAGCAACTGAACCGCGATGCGCCGTCAAACTGGCAGTACAGCGCCGGCGGTATCGTAGTGCTGATCTCCGCGCTGCTGGTGCTGGTGCTCGGCGTGTGGCCGCAGCCGCTGATTAGCATCGTGCAGCTGGCGACGCCGCTGATGTAATCTGCGCTATAAATAAAAAAAACCGCCGACTTGTCGGCGGTTTTTTTATGCCTGCGAGTTACGCCAGCCGATAGACCATAAAATCCTCCGCCAGTAGCGTATTGGCGAAAATCTCCCGGCATTCCGCCAGCATACGCAGGCAGCCTTCGGCATCGTAGCGCGAGCTAAAGTGGGTGGCGATTAGCGTGCCGACCCCCGCTTCTTTGGCAAGCGCCGCGGTTTGCTGACTGGAAGAGTGGCCACGGCTATTGGCTTTCTCCGCCATCGCCTGCTCAAGGGTGGTTTCGTGGACCATCACATCCGCGCCGCGCGCCATCTCCAGCGCCTGCGGGCAGGGGGCGGTATCGCCAAAAATGGCCAGCGTTTTACCCGGCGTCGATGGCCCCAGGTAGCGGCTACCGTCGATGACCCGGCCATCTTCCAGTTCAACACGCTGGCCGAGCTTGAGCTGATGGAACAGCGGCCCCGGACGCACGCCATCGGCAATCAGTTGGGCGGCATCGAGCGTTCCGGGCTTGTCATGCTGTTCGATGCGGTAGCCGTAGCACTCCACCGGATGACTGAGCGGGTACGCGCTGACCCGATAGCCGTCTTCGTCGAAGACCAGGCCGGGGCCGACTTCGATGATAGTGAGCGGATAATCGGTCCACGAGCCGCTCAGGCGCAGTGCGGTTTCGATAAATTCTTTAATCCCTTTTGGCCCGTAAACCGTCAGCGGCAGCGAATTTCCCTGCATCGAGCGGCTGCACAACAGGCCGGGCAGGCCGAACAGATGATCGCCGTGCAGGTGAGTGATGAAAATTTTATTCAGTTTGCCTGGGTGGTAAGGGGTATGGAGAAACTGATGCTGGGTGCCTTCGCCGCAGTCAAACAACCACATTTCAGCGCTGGTGGGTTGTTGCAAATTCAGTATTATCGACGTCATATTACGCGTACGGGTCGGCACGCCGGCGGATGTCCCCAAAAATGTTAATTCCATCGTCCAGTGTCCTCAGGCGAGTGGTAAAGCATCAGTATATCAATAAGGAGTCACAAATGATGACCTGGCAGGATTTACATCACAGCGAGCTCACCGTTGCTCAACTTTACGCCTTGCTGAAGCTGCGCAGCGCGGTGTTTGTCGTCGAACAACGCTGCGTCTATCAGGATATCGACGGCGATGATTTAGTCGGTGAGAACCGTCATCTGCTCGGCTGGCGCGACGGAGAGCTGGTGGCCTACGCGCGGATCCTCAAAAGCGAAGAGGAGTTCGAACCGGTGGTGATCGGTCGGGTTATCGTCAGCCCGTCCGTGCGCGGCGAGAAGCTGGGCTACCAGCTGATGGAGCAGGCGCTGGCCAGCTGCCGGCAGAACTGGCCGCAGAAGGCGATTTATCTTGGGGCGCAGGCGCATTTGCAGAAATTTTATGCCAGCTTTGGTTTTGTGCCGGTGACGGAGGTATACGATGAGGACGGTATTGCCCATATCGGTATGGCGCGTGACATCACAACTCATTAAGAAGCTAAATAGTAATAGCGTATCGCTATCAATTATCTATACTTTTCCTCCTGTAGCGAATCCAGTGGCTGGCGTTCGCCGGGCCTGTTAAGGTTCGCTCCCTCATGATGGGTACTGCTATTTATCGCAGCTACCCTTTATAATGTGGGGTTTTTAATTTCGTGGAGGTTCGCGTGCTGTCTGTTTCCACCGCGCTGGAAAGCCTGCTGGGCTGCCTGGCTGAAGATTTCCCTCCGTCACCCGGCACGCGAATTTTTGATATCCCATTCCCGTTAAACGACGCCTTCGACCCGTTACTGTGGTGCGCGCATCAGCCGTGCTGGCCGCAATTCTACTGGCAGCAGCGTAACGGTGATGAAGAGCTGGCGGCGCTGGGGGCGATAACCACCTTTGCCTCTTTGTCCGCGGCGCATGATTTTTTATGCGCGCAGGGGCGGGAAGATCTGCGCATCAGCGGGCTGAATGCGTTCGATCCGCAGCAGGGTCATCTGTTTCTGCCGCGGCTGGAGTGGCGCCGCCTGGGCGGCAAAGCGACTTTACGGCTGGTGGTACACAGTGTGACCTCGCTGCAAGACGACGCGGCCGCCGCGCGGGCGTTTCTTCAATCATTAAATAGCGAGCAGGCGACGGCGGCATCGATGCCGCCGCTGCAAAGCGAGCAGCATGCGCCGGAATACCCGCAGTGGCGCGAGCTGATTACGCAGGCGACGCAGGCAATCGGCGCTGGCGAAATGGATAAGGTTGTGCTGGCGCGGGTCACGGATTTACGCTTTAGCGCGCCGCTGCAGGCGTTTGCCATTATGGCGGCCAGTCGGCGCAGCAATCTTAACTGTTTTCACTTCCTGATGGCCTTTAGCCCACAGCAGGCGTTTCTCGGCTCCACGCCGGAACGGCTGTGGCGGCGACGCGGCGCGCTGCTGCGCACCGAAGCGCTGGCGGGCACCGTCGCTAATCATCACGATGACACCCGGGCGCAGCAGTTGGCCGATTGGCTAATGAAAGACGATAAAAACCAGCGGGAAAATATGCTGGTGGTGGAGGATATCTGCCAGCGTTTGCAGGGCGAGTCGCCGACGCTTGACGTTCTGCCGCCGCAGGTCGTACGCCTGCGTAAGGTGCAGCATCTCCGGCGCTGTATCTGGTGCGAACTGGCTGAGCCCGACGACAGCCGCTGTCTGCTGCAGCTGCAGCCTACCGCCGCGGTGGCGGGGCTGCCGCGCCAGGCGGCGCTGGCGTTCATCCGCCGCCATGAGCCTTTCACCCGCGAATGGTATGCCGGCTCCGCAGGTTATCTTTCACTGGCGCAAAGCGAGTTTTGCGTGGCGCTGCGTTCGGCAAAAGTCGAAAACGACACTCTGAGGCTGTATGCCGGGGCCGGTATTGTCAGCGGATCTGACCCGCAGCAGGAGTGGCAAGAAATAGAAAATAAAGCGGCGGGATTACGAACGTTATTACTTTCAGAAACGTAGAGAGACGACGTATATCAAAACGGCGCAACTCTGCCTTATCTATACTTAGCATCAATATTTGATACCGGACAATTTCATGTCAGTAAGCGCATTTAACCGACGCTGGGCGGCGGTGATCCTTGAAGCTTTAACCCGCCACGGCGTGCAGCACATTTGCATTGCCCCAGGCTCGCGCTCGACGCCCTTAACCCTGGCGGCGGCGGAAAACCGCGCTTTTATTCATCATACTCATTTTGACGAACGTGGTCTTGGCCACCTGGCGCTGGGACTGGCGAAGGCCAGCCGCCAGCCGGTGGCGGTGATTGTGACCTCCGGAACCGCAACCGCGAATCTCTATCCGGCGCTGATTGAAGCGGGCCTGACGGGTGAAAAACTGATCCTGCTGACCGCCGACCGCCCGCCGGAGCTTATCGACTGCGGCGCCAATCAGGCCATCCGCCAACCGGGAATGTTTGCTTCTCATCCTGCGCAGACCGTTTCTTTACCGCGTCCTTCGCAGGATATTTCCGCGCGCTGGTTGGTCTCGACCATCGATCAGGCGCTGGGCGAGCTGCATGCCGGCGGGGTGCATATCAACTGCCCGTTCGCTGAGCCCTTGTATGGCGATATGGACGATACCGGACTGGAGTGGCAACAGCAGCTCGGCGACTGGTGGCAGAGCGATAAGCCCTGGCTGCGTCAGGCGCTGCAGATGGAGAGTGAGAAACAGCGCGACTGGTTCTTCTGGCGGCAAAAACGCGGCGTAGTGGTCGCGGGCAGGATGAGCGCCGCGGAAGGTAAAAAAGTGGCTGAATGGGCGCAGACCCTCGGCTGGCCGCTGATTGGCGATGTCCTGTCGCAGACCGGGCAGCCGTTGCCATGCGCCGACCTGTGGCTGGGCAACGGTAAAGCGGTCAGCGAACTGGCGCAGGCGCAAATCGTCGTGCAACTCGGTAGCAGTCTGACCGGCAAACGCGTGCTCCAGTGGCAGGCGACCTGCGAGCCGGATGAATACTGGCTGGTGGATAATCTGCGCGGTCGCCTCGATCCGGCGCAGCACCGCGGTCGCCGTCTGCTCTCAAGCGTTGAGCGCTGGCTCGAACTGCATCCGGCGGAGAAACGTCAGCCGTGGGCGACGGTGATCCCGCAGCTTGCCGGGCAGGCGTGGCAGGCCGCGGTCGCCAGCAACGAGCCTTTTGGCGAAGCGCAGCTGGCGCAGCGCATTCGGCGCTATTTGCCGGACCAGGGACAGCTGTTTGTTGGCAACAGTTTAGTGGTACGCCTGATAGACGCGCTGGGGCAACTGCCGGCGGGTTATCCGGTCTATAGTAATCGCGGCGCCAGCGGCATAGATGGCCTATTGGCGACCGCCGCCGGCGTGCAGCGGGCGAGCGCCCGGCCTACGCTTGCAATCGTCGGCGATCTTTCGGCGTTATACGATCTCAACTCGCTGGCCCTGCTGCGCCAGGCGTCGGCGCCGCTGGTGCTGATCGTGGTCAATAATAACGGCGGGCAGATTTTCTCTATGCTGCCGACGCCGCAGGACGAGCGCCGCCAGTTCTATTTAATGCCGCAGGACGTGGATTTCAGCCATGCGGCGGCGATGTTCGGTCTGGCTTATCATCGCCCTGATGACTGGCAGTCGCTGGATGAGGCGCTGGCAGGCGCGTGGCGCCGCGCCGGGGCGACGGTAATTGAGCTGGCGGTTAACGAGACCGACGGTACGCAGACTCTCCAGCAACTGCTGGCGCAGGTAAGCCGGCTGTGACGCTCAACGCGGCGGTTGAAAGCGGCCAGCCGGGTTATCCCTGGCTGGTATTCCTGCACGGCTTTTCCGGAGACCGCGACGAATGGCGTACGGTTGGCGAAGCGTTTCCGGCCTGGCCGCGGCTGTATCTCGATCTGCCGGGGCACGGTGGCTCGGCGGATATCGCGGTTGATGGCTTTACCGGGGTTAGCGAATTACTGCAGGCTACGCTAAATAGTTACAACATCCTGGATTACTGGTTGGTTGGCTACTCCCTGGGCGGCCGGGTGGCGATGAACTTCGCCTGCCAGCCGCGCGCGGGCCTGCGCGGCCTGATCGTTGAGGGCGGACATCCGGGCCTGCAGGACGAAGCGTCGCGGCAGGCGCGGCTCATCAACGATAGCGCCTGGGCGGAACGTTTTCGCCGCGAGCCGTTAGCGCAGGTCTTCGCCGATTGGTATCAGCAGCCGGTCTTCGCTTCGCTGAATGCGGCGCAGCGCGCGTCATTGGTCGCCCTACGTCGCCGCAATAACGGCGCTACGCTGGCGGCGATGCTGGAGGCGACCTCCCTTGCCCAGCAGGCCGATTTGCGCCCGTCTCTGCAGGCTCGCGATTTTCCTTTTCACTACCTGTGCGGCGAACGCGACGCGAAGTTTCGCGCTATCGCGCAAGCGCTCGCCGCCGATACCCATATCATTCACCATGCCGGACACAACGCGCACCGGGACAACCCCGAGGCGGTGATTGCCTGTCTGGCGCAGATTCTGGCAAGTTAACTGAAGGACATTCTATGATCTCTCTTGATGAAGCAATGCTCTACGCCCCCGTTGAATGGCACGATTGCTCAGAAGGCTATACCGATATTCGTTATCAAAAATCGACTGACGGGATTGCTAAAATCACTATCAATCGTCCGCAGGTGCGCAACGCCTTCCGTCCGCTGACCGTCAAAGAGATGATTCAGGCGCTGGCGGATGCCCGCTATGACGACAATATCGGCGTTATCGTACTGACTGGTGAAGGCGATAAAGCTTTCTGCGCCGGCGGCGACCAGAAAGTTCGCGGCGATTACGGCGGCTATCAGGACGACTCCGGCGTTCACCATCTCAACGTGCTCGACTTCCAGCGCCAGATCCGCACCTGCCCGAAACCGGTAGTAGCGATGGTCGCCGGTTACTCTATCGGCGGCGGCCACGTACTGCACATGATGTGCGACCTGACCATCGCGGCGGACAATGCCATCTTTGGCCAGACCGGGCCAAAAGTCGGCTCCTTTGATGGCGGCTGGGGCGCTTCCTATATGGCGCGTATCGTCGGGCAGAAAAAAGCGCGCGAAATCTGGTTCCTGTGCCGTCAGTACGACGCCCAGCAGGCGCTGGATATGGGGCTGGTGAATACCGTGGTCCCGTTGGCGGATCTGGAAAAAGAGACCGTGCGCTGGTGTCGTGAAATGCTGCAAAACAGCCCGATGGCGCTGCGCTGCCTGAAAGCGGCGTTGAACGCCGACTGCGATGGCCAGGCCGGGCTGCAGGAGCTGGCGGGTAACGCCACCATGCTGTTCTACATGACGGAAGAAGGGCAGGAAGGACGTAACGCTTTTAACCAGAAACGTCAGCCGGACTTCAGCAAATTTAAACGGAATCCATAATGCGCGTTTCGCAGGTTTACCGCTGGCAGATACCGATGGACGCGGGCGTGGTTCTGCGCGAACGGCGGTTAAAAACCCGCGACGGGCTGTTCATCCGTCTGCAGGAGGGTGAACGCGAAGGCTGGGGGGAAATTTCTCCCCTGCCGGGATTCAGTGACGAAACGCTGGAAGAGGCGCAAATGGCGCTGCTGGCGTGGGCGCGGGCCTGGCGCGACGGCACCGAGCCGCCGCTTCCTATGCAGCCCTCCGTCGCTTTTGGTATTAGCTGCGCGCAGGCGGAGCTTGGCGGCGAGCTACCACAGGCGGCGGATTATCGCGCGGCGCCGCTCTGTTCCGGCGACCCGGATGAACTGTTCGCCAAACTGGCGGCGATGCCCGGCGAGAAAGTCGCTAAGGTGAAAGTGGGGTTGTGGGAGGCGGTACGCGACGGCATGGTGGTGAATCTGCTGCTGGAAGCGATCCCCGATCTGCAGCTGCGGCTGGATGCCAACCGGGCGTGGACGCCGATCAAAGCGCAGCAGTTCGCCAAATATGTTAATCCGGCCTATCGCCAGCGCATTGCCTTTCTCGAAGAACCGTGCAAAAGCCGCGACGATTCGCGTGAATTCAGCCAGCAGACCGGTATTGCTATCGCCTGGGATGAAAGCCTGCGCGAGGCGGATTTCCGTTTTGTCGCCGAGCCCGGCGTGCGCGCGGTGGTGATCAAACCGACGCTGACCGGCAGCTTGCAAAAGGTTCAGCAACAGGTCGCCGCGGCGCATGCGCTGGGGCTGAGCGCGGTGATTAGCTCGTCGATCGAGTCCAGCCTGGGGTTAACGCAGCTGGCGAGGATCGCCGCCTGGCTGACCCCGCAGACTATCCCCGGACTCGATACGCTGGCGCTGATGGGCGCGCAGCTGGTGCGGGCGTGGCCGGAGAGTACGCTGCCAATTTTCAATGCTGATGAGCTGGAGCAACTGCTGTGATGTTTTCCGATTGGCCGTGGCGCCACTGGCGTCAGTTACGCGGCGAGTCGCAGGCGCTACGCCTGAATGACCAGGTGTTGACCTGGCGTGAGCTATGCGCGCGGATTGACGCGCTGGCGGCTGGTTTTGCCGCGCAGGGCGTAATGGAAGGTCAGGGCGTGGCGCTACGGGCTTACAACCAGCCGGAGACGCTACTTGCCTGGCTGGCGCTGCTGCAGTGCGGGGCGCGGGTGCTGCCGCTTAATCCGCAGCTGCCTACGGTATTGCTGCAGGAACTGCTGCCTGCGTTAACCGTACAGCATCAACTGGTGCTTAACGGTGATTCGCTGCCGGGGAATTTACCGGCGTTAACTCTGCAGGCGGCAGAAGGCGCCTGTGCCGTTTGCTGGCATGGCGAACGGCTGGTGTCGATGACGTTAACCTCCGGCTCAACCGGCCTGCCGAAGGCGGCGGTACATAGCGCCAGCGCCCATCTGGCCAGTGCCGCTGGCGTGCTGGCGCTGATGCCGTTTGCCGCGGAAGACGACTGGCTGCTGTCGCTGCCGTTGTTCCATGTCTCCGGGCAGGGGATCATCTGGCGCTGGCTGCTGGCTGGCGCGCGGCTGACGGTGCGCGATAGACAACCGCTGGAGCAAGCGCTGCGGGGCTGTACCCATGCTTCGCTGGTACCGACTCAGCTATGGCGCCTGCTGAATGGCGATGTCGATGTTTCACTCAAGGCGGTGCTGCTTGGCGGCGCGGCGATCCCCGTCGAGCTGACCGAAAGGGCGCGAGCGCAGGGAATACGCAGCTTCTGCGGCTATGGCCTCACCGAATTCGCCTCCACGGTCTGCGCTAAAGAGGCCGACGGAGCGGCGGATGTGGGCGAAGCGCTGCCGGGAAGGGAGGTGAAAATTGTCGCCGGCGAGATCTGGCTGCGGGCGGCGAGCATGGCCGCAGGCTACTGGCGCGATGGTCAACTGCTGCCATTAACCAACGATGAAGGCTGGTTTGCGACGCGCGATCGCGGAGTGTTACGTGCCGGTCGGCTGTCGGTTATTGGGCGGCTGGATAATCTCTTTTTTAGCGGCGGCGAAGGCATTCAGCCGGAGGAGGTTGAGCGCGTGATACTCGCCCATCCGCAGGTTCAGCAGGTGTTTATTGTGCCGCAGGATGATATCGAATACGGCCAACGCCCGGTGGCGGTGGTTGAATGCGAGGATGGCTGCGAAATGGCCACGCTGGCGGCATGGAGCGCTGAACGGTTAGCGCGTTTCCAGCAGCCGGTACAGTGGCTACGGCTGCCGGAAACGTTAAAGAACGGCGGGATTAAGATTTCGCGCCGGGCGCTGCGCGAATGGGTCAATTCGCCGGTTTAGCCGATATTAGCCTCGGCGCGGCGCTGGCGCTGTTTACGTCTCAGACGCAGCAGCGGCGGTACCACCAGGACGGCGACAGCCAACATCAGCAATGTTTTGGTTACGCCGCTTTCCCAGAGGATAGCCAGATTACCGTTGCTGATCGACAGCGCGCGGCGCAGGTTCTGCTCCAGCATCTCGCCCAATACAAAACCGAGGATCAGCGGCGACATCGGGAAGTGCATTTTACGCATGATGTAGCCGAGCACGCCGAGGCCAACCATCAGCAACAGGTCAAAGGTGGTGCTATGCACCGCATAGACGCCGACGGCGGAAACGGCGGCGATGGCCGGTACCAGGAACCATAGCGGGATCGTCAGCATGCGGGTGAACAGGCCAATCAGCGGAATGTTCATAATAAGCAGCATCACGTTGGCGATAAGCAGCGCGGCGATGAGCCCCCAGACGATATCCGGCTGTTCGGTGAACATCGCCGGGCCGGGCGTAATGTTATACAGCGTCAGCGCGCCCATCATGACCGCGGTGGTGCCGGAACCAGGCACGCCGAGCGTCAGCATTGGAATAAACGAACCGCAGGCGGAGGCGTTATTCGCGGCTTCCGGCGCCGCTACGCCGCGAATATCCCCCTTGCCGAAGTTATCGCTATTACCACTGATTTTTTTCTCCGTCATATAGGTGATGGCGCTGGCGATGGTCGCCCCGGCGCCGGGCAGAATACCGACGAAGAAACCCACCACGGAAGAACGCAGGGTCGCGCCGACGCACTGCGCGGCCTCTTTGGTGTTAAATAGCATGCGCCCGGTTTTACGCACCAGCGTTTGCCCGCCGCTGGTGCTCTCCAGCATCAACAGGATCTCGGAAACGGAGAACAGGCCGATAACCACCACTATAAACTGAACGCCATCGGAGAGATGGACGCTGTCGAAGGTAAAGCGGTAAACCCCGGTGTTGGCATCGACGCCCACCGTCGCCAGGCCCAAACCGATTAACGCCGCGAGGAACGATTTCAGCGGGTTTTGCGCCATCATGCTGCCGAGGCAGGCGATGGCAAACACCATCAGCGCGAAATATTCCGCCGGGCCGAACGCCAGTGACCACTGGGCGAGAAGCGGCGCGAACAGAATAATGCCGCCGATCGCGATAAGCGAACCGAAGAAAGAGCTGACGGCGGAAATCGACAGCGCGACGCCGCCGCGCCCTTGCTGCGCCATGGGATAGCCATCAAGCGCCGTCATGATGGCGGCGGCATCGCCGGGTACGTTCAGCAGGATAGATGAAATACGCCCGCCATATTCGCAACCGATATAGACCGTCGCCAACAGGATCAGCGCCGATTCCGCGGGCAGGTGCAGGGCAAAGGCCAGCGGCAGCAGAATGGCGACGCCGTTAATCGGCCCGAGGCCGGGCAGCAGCCCGACGATGGTTCCGACAAAGCAGCCGATGAGGGCGATAAGCAGATTTTCCGGCGTCATGGCGACGGCGAAACCCTGCGACAGATAGATCCAGGTATCCATAAGCTTCTCCGTTAATTTAACCAGACGCCAAGCGGCAGAGTCACATCAAGTAAGGTATCGAAGGCGTACCATAACGAGACGCCCATCACCACGCCGGCAATGCCTGCCGCCGGTAGCGTGGCGCCGAATAGCAGGCCGATCACCGCCGTCAGCAGCGCGGTCGCCAGCGGAAAGCCCAGCCATTCAAATCCCCAGGCATAGACCACCAGCACCACGACCATGGTTAACAGCCGTTGCAGGACATGTCGTCCCGGCCACTCGATGGCGTCCGGGCGACGCAGCAGCATCAGCGCTGAACACAGTAGCATCAGGCCGATAATGCCCAACGGGAAAGGACGCGGGCCGACGGGTTCATACGAGTATTCGCTGTGGATCTGCCAGGCGATAAACAGGCCGCCAATGCATAACAACAGCCAGACTCCGGCAAAGATACGATCGCTCATTAGCGCCTCCGCGGATTATTTAGCCAGGCCAAAGGCTTTCGCCTGTTCGCGATAATCGCTGACCTGCTGTTTTACATAGGTATCGAGTTCCTTGCCGTTCATGTTGAATTCAAACAGGCCGCGCAGTTCACGTTGCTTTTTGAACTCATCGGTTTGCTGCAGTTTAGTGAATTCATCAACCCACCACTGGTAGTCGGCATCGCTTACTTTCGGGCCCATAAAGAAGCCACGAATAATCGGCCAGACCAGGTCATAGCCCTGCTCTTTAGCGGTAGGAACATCAGCCAGCGCGCCCGGCAGACGTTCGTTGGAGAAGACCGCCAGGACGCGGATCTTATTTCCCTGCAGGTAAGGCACCATTTCACTCAGATCGCCGGAGACCGCCTGCACATGGTTGCCGAGCAGGGCGGTTACCGGCTCGCCGCCGCCCTCAAAGGCGACGTAGCGCATCTTGTGCGGGTCAACGTTGGCTTTTTGCGCCAGCAGCGCCGCTTTCATCCAGTCCTGGCTGCCGATGGAGGCCCCGGCGCCAATGACGATAGTGGCGGGATTTTTCTCCATTGCGCTCATGAATGACTTCAGGTCTTTCCATGGCGAATCGGCGCGCACGGCAATCATGCCGTAGTCGGTACCGACGCTGGCCAGCCAGCGCACGTCATCAACGCCGTAGCGGCCGAATTTCCCCTGCGACAAATTCAGCAGCGAGCCGCCGGAAAAAGCGACCACGGTTCCGGCTTCTGCCGGGCGCTGGGCGACGATGGCGTTATAGGCCACCGCGCCGACGCCGCCGGGCATATAGGTGACGCGCATCGGTTTTTCGATCGCACCGGTTTCCATCAGGCTCACCTGAATTAGCTTACAGGTAAGGTCGAAGCCGCCGCCGGGTTTGGCGGGGGCGATACATTCGGTGCGGGACGGGGCTTGCGCCGCGAAAGCGGTGGTTGTACAGAGGCACAGCGCGATGGCGCTAAGATGGCGGAAAAATGGCGTTTTCATAGGCTTCCTCAGTAGGTACAGGGAATGTTTTTCTGATTATGTGAACCGACATGTGGCGATTCGGTTGCGTGATTGTTAAAACAGTTACCTTTCATTTCCCTTTCAATGCGGCAGCAACTTTACAGGATGTGATATGCGTCTCTTATTAGCCGAGGATAACCGTGAGCTGGCTCACTGGCTGGAAAAAGCGCTGGTGCAGGGCGGTTTTGCCGTGGATTGCGTTTTTGATGGCCGGGCGGCGGATCACCTGCTGCAAAGCGAAAAATATGCGCTGGCGGTGCTGGATATCGGTATGCCGGGCTTAGATGGTCTCGAGGTGGTACAGCGGTTGCGTAAGCGTGGACAAACGCTGCCGGTGCTGCTGTTGACCGCGCGCAGCGCGGTAGCGGATCGGGTGAAAGGGCTGAACGTCGGCGCCGACGATTACCTACCCAAACCTTTTGAGCTGGAGGAGCTCGACGCCCGGCTGCGGGCGCTGCTGCGACGCAGCGAAGGGCAGGTGCATGAGGTACAGCAGCTTGGCGAGCTGGAATATCGCGATGAAGGCTATTTTCTGCTGCGTGGTGAGATGTTGTCCCTGACGCCGCGCGAGCTGGCGCTGTTGAAAGTGCTGATGTTTCGCCGTACCCGTCCGGTTTCCCGCCAGCAGCTATTTGAACAGGTGTTTAGCCTCAGCGACGACGTCAGTCCGGAAAGCATCGAACTTTATATTCACCGCCTGCGCAAGAAACTCCAGCAGAGTAACGTGCGTATCACTACGCTACGCGGGCTGGGTTATCTGCTGGAGTGTGAGCCGCATGAAATGGGGTAAACCGCAGTCGCTGTATGCCCAACTGCTGCTGTTTCTCGGCCTGCCGCTGGCGCTGTTGTGGGGGCTATCGGCATTCAATAGCTACGTGAGCGCGCTGCAGGCGGCGACGCAGGCCTACGATCGTACGCTGCTCTCCTCGGCGCGCACCGTAGCGGAGCGGCTGGTGGTGCGTGGCGGCCATCTGGAGGTCAATGTGCCCTGGGTGGTGCTGGACAGCTTTGAACTCAACATGAACGACCGGCTGTATTACAAGGTGGTCGACCCGCAGGGGAAAGTGATCTCCGGTTTTGACGATCTGCCGGCGATGCCGCCGGCCACTTCACGAACCCAGCTCTACCCGGCGCTGGCATGGTTTTATCATACCGAATACCGCGGCCAGGCCATCCGCGTGGCGCGCCTGCTGCAGCCGGTCAACGAAGGCGGCATCGTTGGTATGGCGGAGATTTATATTGCCGAAACGCTGCAGTCGCGGCGCTGGCTGGCCGGACAACTGCTGTTCTCATCCTGGGTGTCACAGGGCTTATTAGTGCTATTGACGTTGGTACTGGCGGGGTGGCTACTGCGCCGCGTTCTGCGTCCAATGCGTCAGCTCTCGGCGCTGATGGTGCGCCGCGAACCCGGCCTGCTGACGCCGCTACCGGAATTGCTGCCGTGGTCGGAAACTCGGCTGCTGATCGTGGCTTTTAACCGCTATATCGACCGCCTGCGGGTGATGATCTCCCGGCAAGAACGCTTTAGCGCCGACGCTTCACATCAGTTGAAAACGCCGCTGGCGGTCCTGAAAACCCAGGCCTCGGTGGCGCTGGCCAGCGACGATCCGCGGCTGTGGCGCGAGAGTTTGCAGGCCATGCGCGCGACGCTGGATGATACGATTTTACTCACCGAACGTTTGTTACAACTGGCGACGGTGAAACGCCGGGAGCAGGGCGAGCAGGCGTTTGTCGCGGTCGATCTGCAGGAGGTCGTGCACCATAGCTGTTTTTCGCGTATTGCCCAGGCGCGCAGTAAAAACATCGATCTGGGTTATGAGGGCGAACAGTCGCCGGTGAACGTTTTGGGGGATGGCGTTTTGTTGGGGGAACTGTGCGCCAACCTGCTCGACAATGCGATTCGCTACACTCCGGCACGCGGGACGGTGACGCTGAGCCTGCATCGCGATGGCGAAGCCGTCACGCTGAGCGTGGAGGATAGCGGCCCGGGCATTGATGAAAACCTGATTAACCAGGCGCTGACGCCGTTTCGTCGGCTCGATAACGTCGGCGGCATACCCGGCGCCGGGCTGGGCCTGGCGCTGGTAAACGATATCGCGCGTCTACATCGTAGCCGCCCGCAGCTGTCGCGCAGCGAAAGCCTGGGGGGATTGAAGGTGACGCTGCGTCTGTTGACCGTGGTTTAAAGCAGCCCTTTCTGGCTGAGGGTGAGGCGGGTGGCGGCATTAAGATCGTAATGTTGCAGGTCTTCGCCCTTCACCCAGGCGTAATCGTCGAATTCCTCGTTGATCGTGACCTCGCGGTTGGCGCTTATGCAATCGAAAATCAAATAGATCATGTAGATCTCTTCCTGGCGACCATCGGCATAGGTTTTCACGCGGGTATCATCGCGGAAGCTCCATGGCGTGATGCGGGTCAACTGCAATTTTTCGCCAAGTTCCTCGCGGACTTCACGTCGCAGCGCCTCTTCAATAGTTTCCCCCGGCTCCACGCCGCCGCCGGATAGCGCCCACTGTCCGGGAAAAACCCCGCGGTCGGCAGCCATCTTGCACAACAGGTAATGGCCCTCATTTTGGATTAGCGGGCAAACAATCGTCCTTTGACGCATGATTTTTCTCCTTCACAGTGAGTCGGGCCAGGTATCGAGGAAACAGTTTGCGAGGCGCCTCGGCAAACCGCAAGGGAAATACGGCGCTGGGGGCGAAGCTGACGGGGCTTGCGCCGGAGCGTCTGGCGCTGCTCACCCATTAATTTTTCTGCTTCCTTCAAACGGCCTGCGCGACGGCGATCGCGCAGGTTAATATAGATTTATTTAATCAATGCAACTTAATTAAATATAATTCCGCTGAATTTGAATTCGGTGGAATTTACTTTCTTTCGCAAATGCGCGGCGGTATTGCTGTAAAAAGACGCAACTGGTTACACTCTTGTGAAAAATCATTTCGCCAGGTCATTGATTCCTGACGGGTGCGCAGTAGAATTTTCAGGTTTTTTCGGGACTTCTTTGATTCTTCTTTTCTGGATAGAGTAAATAATGAAAAAGAGCATTTTTATGGCCCTGGCCGGGGTAATGATGGTTTCCTCGGCGGCCCATGCTATTAGCGTTACCGGCGAAGCCGGCGAGCACTATACCAACCTCGGCGTTGGCTTCGGTACCGAATCCACCGGCCTGGCTATTTCCGGCAACTGGTTGCATAGCGATAACGACGGCGACGCCGCGGGCTTAGGCCTGGGTCTGAATATTCCGCTGGGACCATTCCTGGCGACCGTGGGCGGCAAAGGCATCTACACCAATCCGAAGCAGGGCGATGAAGGTTATGCGGCCGCGGTCGGCGGCGGCCTGCAGTGGAAAATCGGCGATAGCTTCCGTCTGTACGGCGACTATTACTACTCGCCTGATTCACTCTCCAGCGGCATCGATAGCTATGAAGAAGCGAACGTTGGCGCCAGCTGGACCATCATGCGTCCGCTTAGCATCCAGGCAGGTTATCGCTACCTGAACCTGGCGGGCAAAGACGGCAACCGTGATAACACCATCGCCGACGGTCCGTACATCGGCGCCAGCGCCAGCTTCTAATCCTCCGGCGCGGCCTTCCGCCGCGCCAAATTTCTTCGTCGCCAGCCCGCGCCTTTGCGCTATAGTAATTCGACTTATCAGGCTGGAGTTCATAATGCTACAAGTGGAAATGCTGTCCACCGGCGATGAAGTGCTGCATGGGCAGATTGTCGATACCAATGCCGCCTGGCTGGCGGATTACTTTTTTAATCAGGGTTTACCGTTAACGCGCCGCAATACCGTCGGCGATGACCTCGACGCGCTGGTGGCTATTTTGCGCGAACGCAGCGAACAGGCGGATGTGCTGATCGTGAATGGCGGCCTGGGGCCGACCAGCGACGATCTTAGCGCGCTGGCGGCGGCGACGGCGAAAGGAGAAGGTTTGGTCCTCAACGCTGAATGGCTGGAGACGATGACGCGATTCTTTGCCGAGCGCGGTCGGCCGATGGCGGAAAGCAATCGCAAGCAGGCGGAAATCCCCGCCAGCGCCGAAATGATCAATAACCCGGTGGGCACTGCCTGCGGGTTCGCCGTACAGCTCAACCGCTGCCTGATGTTTTTCACCCCCGGCGTGCCGTTTGAATTTAAAGTTATGGTCGAGCAGGAGATCGTACCGCGTTTACGTGCGCGCTTCACGCTTCCGTCGCCGCCTGTCTGTCTGCGTTTAACCACCTTCGGACGTTCAGAAAGCGAGCTGGCGCAGAGCCTTAATCACCTGCAGCTCCCCCCTGGTGTGGTGATGGGCTATCGCTCGTCAATGCCGATTATCGAGCTAAAACTAACCGGTCCTGCCGAACAGCGCGATGCAATGCTGGCGCTGTGGCCAGAAGTGCGTAAGGTAGCCGGAGAGAGCCTTATCTTTGAGGGCACGGAAGGGTTACCGGCGCAGATCGCGCGTTGCCTGCAGGAGCGTCAGCTTAGCCTGACCTTGAGCGAACAGTTTACCAGCGGTCTGCTGGCGCTGCAGCTGAGGCGGGCGAACGCGCCGCTTCTCGCCAGCGAAGTGGTGCCGGCGCAGGAGGAGACCTTAGCGCAATCGGCGCGCTGGGCCGCCGAGCGGCGCGTTAACCATTTTGCCGGGCTGGCGTTGTCGGTCAGCGGTCAGGAGGCCGATTACCTGCACTTTGTGCTGGCGACGCCGGAAGGTACGCACGCGCTGCGGGTCAAGTTCAGCGTGAATCGCTACGGGCTGTCGGTGCGGCAAGAAGTCTGCGCCATGATGGCGCTGAATATGCTACGCCGCTGGCTCGACGGTAAGCCGGTCAGCGGCGAGCATGGTTGGATCAACGTCGTCGAGACGCTGTTTATCGACTGATTCAGGCAGGCGCGCTCAGCGCCTGCGCCAGCAGAGTAATGGGATGTTCGCAGCGCTTGCTGGTGGACATCTCAATCTGCCATTTGCAGGTTTCGCAATCGGTAATCACTACGTCCGCGCCGCTCTCCTCAATCTGACGAAATAATGGCGCGCCAATCGCCTGCGCCGACGAATAGTTTTCCGACTTAAAGCCGAAGGTGCCGGCGATACCGCAGCACTGCGAATCCAGTACTTTCAGCTGTAGGCCCGGGATTTGGCGCAGAAGCTCAAGGGTGTATAACGACCAGCCCATTTTTTCCATATGACATGGGGTGTGATAGACCACCTTCAGCGGCAGCGGGCGCAATGGAAGAGTTTTGCCGGCATCGAGCTGTTTCCAAATCCAGCGGGTCGCTAACTCCACCCGATCCCGCAGATCGCTGTTATCGATATCCAGGAGATGGGGATATTCATCGCGCAGGGTAAAAGTACAGGTTGAAGAGGTGGCGATGATTGGCAAGCTGTTTTCGCGCATGGCGGCGATGTTGCTGTGCGCTTGCTTGCGTGCTTTGTCAAAAAAGCCGTTGGCGATAAGCGGGACGCCGCAGCATTTTTCTTTTGATAAGAGCTGCACGCCGGTACCCAGCGCGTTGACGACGCGAATCAGATCCTTACCCAATTGCGGGTGGTTATAGTTGACGTAGCAGCCATGGAAGAAAGCCACCTGCTTGCTGTACTGCGCCTGTGCGGCGGCGAGCTGGCGGTAAGCGCGGCGAAAGGTGCCGAAGCCATATTTCGGCAGCGTGCGGCGATGGTCGATTTTCAGCGCCGCGTCGAGCAGGCGGCGCACCGGTTTTAACCCCGTTGTGGCGTTGACCAGCGGCGCAAAAGGCGTGGAAAGGGTGCCCATCAGATCGGTATGGCTGAGGATGGCATCGCGCAGGGTTGGTGTTTGCTGGCTGTACTGCGCACGCGCGCGTTGAATAATATCGCCGATTTTCACATCAGATGGACAGGCCACCTCGCAGCGTTTGCAATTAATACAATATTTCAGCGCGTCGTCGTACAGCGCGCCATCTTTCAGACGCAGACGTTCGCCGTCCGGCCCCGCCTGTTTCGGGCCGGGATAGCGCGGATTTACCCGGCTCACCGGGCAGGCGGTGGTACAAACCGTGCATTTTATGCAGCTTTCAAAGCGGGTATCGTTCATGACCGGCCTCCTGCAAGGGCGTGGATCTGTCTGGCGGCATGCAGCGCGGTGACGGCGCAAACGCCGCCGCCGCAGCCGAGTTGAATGGCATCGAAACCGCCGAGCAGCGAGCCGATAGCGAAAAGATTCGTTAGCGGCTGGCCGAGCAGGTGTGGGCGCAGCATAGGGTCGGTCTTCAAACCAAAGCGCTGCCACGGTTGTGATGCGAAGAAATCACGCTGATACCAGCTATCGCGCGCCAGCGTTTGCTGCAGATCGAGGCCAAGGATCGGTTCGCGCACGCTATCACGGGTGGCGACGAGACCGTTACTGAAAAAGCTACCGCTCGCCAACACGGTAAAGCGCGGACGCAGTGCGATATCGCCGTGATTTCGCGTCCAGACGGCCTCGACGGTGCCCTGCTGATGGCTGATTTTCACCACCTCGTCGCCGGCAAGCCAGGTGCCGCCGGTGCGGATGAACTGGCGCTGAAGCTGGCTATGCAGGCGCATCCCCGGCACCGAAGGCGGCAGCGTCGGCAGCAGGCGCAGCGGGCAGGGCAGATGTTCTTGTAGCCAATGCCAGAGGCGATTATCCGCGAGCCCAAAACAGGCGGGCATCATTAGCAGCTCGTACTCTTGCGCCAGCGGCAGCAGCGCGGACTGCAGGGCAGGCCACAGGTTTTCATCATCAAGCACGCGGGCGATGTTGGCGGCACGGAACTCCGTAGGGTTATCGCGCAGCACATCAAGCAGCGGTAAATCAATCTCCGCCGCGGCGGCATCCACTCCGCTCTGTCCGAGGGCGGCGGCGGCCAGATGCGGCTGAAAATCGGCAAAACCGCTAATCCCCACCATGCATACGCGTTGCTGCGCGATGGGCGCCAGCGGAACCTCTTCCGGCGACAGCCACGCCGGTCGCAACGTCCCCAGCGGCGTTACCCGCAGGTGCGGTCGGCGCGCTTCGCCTTGCATGTTCGCGCCGCAGGCGGCCAGCAGCGCTTCGGTCTGTCTGGCGTATTCGAGCACCGCGTCGGCGCCGAGGCGGGAGTAGGGGTGTTCAGGAAGCTGAACGGCCAGTTGCTGAAGACCTTGTACGACATCAGTGACGGTATCGCCGTTCGGCAGCGCCGAGAGCAGGTCTAATGAAGCAGAGGAAAAGTGCAGCGCGCTTTGCCCACGGCTGATTATCACGCAGCGTAGGCCGTGTTGATTCAGCGCCAGCCCGCACAGTAGACCGGCTAGTCCGCCGCCGACGATGGCGCAATCAAATTTCATCCTGATGCTCCTTTTGCAGTCCGCATAAGCCGAGGTAGACCCAGCGGGTAAATTCACTTTCGCGCAGCGCGTCGCCCCAGGCGATGGGCTGAACGCCCTTCCAGCGTTCATTAAGAAATTCCGACAGCTGAGTTAACGACTGCGCCGGCGTGGCGACGTTAAAGCGCTGTAGCAGCCCGGCGGCGCGGCAGGCGCACAGTTCCCCCTGGCAGGTGCCCATACCGACTCGGGTACGGCGGCGCAGGTCGAGCAGATTCTTCACCGCCAGATTCTCTACCGCGTACTGCACTTCCCCGGCGGTGACCGCTTCACATTCACAGACCAGGCTGCGGTGCTGGCGGCTGTCGCCGAGCCATGCCGGGGTGCGGTCGCCGTGGCGATAGACCGCCGACCCGCGCAGCGGTGTCGGTAGCGAGATAATCTTTTTCAGCGTGGTTTCTGTGGCTTCCTGCGAGCCCGGCAGCGGACGCTCCGCGGTACGGCACGGCTCAGTATTGCCGAGTTTGCGGCAGACGGCGTCGCTGGCCCATTCCGCCATCAGACGGTAGGTCATCAACTTACCGCCGGTGATGGTGATAAAGCCTTCCATGCCGTCGCGCGGGGCGTGGTCGAGCAGCACAATACCGCGGCTGACGCTGCGCCCGCTGGGATCGTCATCGCTGGCGACCAGCGGACGGACGCCGGAGTAGGCGCGTAGCACCCGGGTACGCCCCATGATCGGCGCCAGTTTTTCACCTTCGCGCAGCAGCGTATCGACCTCTTCCGTTGTTACCCGGTTATCATCAATTTCGTCATAAGGAATATGCGTCGAGGTGGTGCCAATCAACGAAATGGTATCGCCGGGCACCAGAATATCGGCATCCGCCGGCTTGCGGCAGCGGTTAATCACCTGGTTATTAATGCGGTGATCGAGGATCAGCAGCGAGCCTTTTGCCGGGAACATGGAGATGCGCAGATCGGCATACTCCGCGATGCGTTGGCCCCAGATCCCGGCGGCGTTGACGACCACCTGTGCGCGAATGCTACGCGCTTCGCGGCGTTGATGATCGTAGATCTGTACGCCGTACACACGATCGCCCTGACGCAGCAGGCCGGTGACCTCGCAGCCGGTAAGGATCTGAGCGCCGTGTTCGCGGGCGTCGAGCATATTGGCGGCCGTCAGGCGGAACGGATCGACGGTGCCGTCCGGTACCTGTACGGCGCCAAGCAGCGTAGGGTTGACCGCGGGTTCCAGATGTAAAGCTTCAGCGGGGGTAAGCGGTTTAGCATTGATACCGGCCTGCTGACAGGCGTGGATAAAGGTTTGCTGCCAGGCCATGTCATCTTCAGGCAGAGTGATAAACAGCCCGTTGGTGGGTTCAATGCAGTGGCGGGCGATGCGACGTAAAATGCGATTCTCGCTGATACATTCGCGCGCGGATTCGCTATCGGTGACGGCATAGCGCGCGCCGCTGTGCAACAGGCCATGGTTGCGGCCGGTGGCGCCGGTGGCGATATCGTGCCGCTCAATCAACGCCACACGTAACCCGCGCAGGGCGCAGTCGCGGGCGATTCCCGCGCCGGTGGCGCCGCCGCCAATAATCAGCGCATCAAATTCTTGCGTCTCGGCCATCTTCCGGTCCTCTACTTTCGTTTTACACCATTTAGCCATATCAATAGTGTGGAATGTTTGATTTCGAGCATATTTGCGCGCAATTCGAGCGTTTACTGTGATTTTGTGCTCACATTGGAAAATTTTGTCATATATCTGTAACAAAATGTGCGATATTTCACAGTATTAGTTCTACGCTTTGCCTACCATCGCGACCTAATTAGAAGTACGTGAATAAATTAGATTTTTTGCGTCGATGTCAGTGAAACAGCAATGGCCACGGAGGCTGATATGTTAAGTATTTTTAAACCCGCAGCGCATAAAGCGCGTTTGCCGGCGGCGGAAATCGACCCGTTGTATCGTCGATTACGTTGGCAGATCTTTATTGGCATCTTCTTCGGTTATGCCGCTTACTATCTGGTTCGTAAGAACTTTGCGCTGGCGATGCCTTATCTGATTGAGCAGGGCTTCTCTCGTGGCGACCTCGGTTTCGCGCTTTCCGGTATCTCTATCGCCTACGGATTTTCGAAATTTATCATGGGCTCGGTCTCCGACCGCTCGAATCCGCGCATTTTTCTGCCGGCAGGGTTAATTCTGGCGGCGCTGGTGATGCTGGTGATGGGCTTCGTGCCGTGGGCGACTTCCAGCATCATGATCATGTTCGTATTACTGTTCCTGTGCGGATGGTTCCAGGGGATGGGCTGGCCGCCGTGTGGTCGTACCATGGTGCACTGGTGGTCGCAGAAAGAGCGCGGCGGGATTGTCTCAGTGTGGAACTGCGCGCATAACGTCGGCGGCGGTATTCCGCCGCTGCTGTTCCTGTTAGGGATGGCGTGGTTTAACGACTGGCACGCGGCGCTGTATATGCCGGCCTTCGGCGCGATCCTGCTGGCGATTTTTGCCTTCGCGATGATGCGCGATACCCCGCAGTCCTGCGGTCTGCCGCCGATCGAAGAGTATAAAAACGACTATCCGGATGACTATAGCGAAAAGCACGAAGAAGAGCTGACGGCGAAGCAGATCTTTATGCAGTACATTCTGCCGAACAAGCTGCTGTGGTACATCGCGATCGCTAACGTCTTCGTTTATCTGCTGCGCTACGGCATTCTGGACTGGTCGCCGACCTACCTGAAAGAGGTCAAACACTTCGCGCTGGATAAATCTTCCTGGGCCTACTTCCTGTATGAGTACGCGGGGATCCCCGGTACTTTGCTGTGTGGCTGGATGTCGGACAAAGTGTTTAAAGGCAACCGCGGCGCGACCGGCGTGTTCTTTATGACCCTGGTGACGATTGCCACTATCGTTTACTGGCTGAACCCGCCGGGTAATCCGGGGGTCGATATGGCCTGTATGATCGTCATTGGCTTCCTGATTTATGGCCCGGTGATGCTGATCGGTCTGCATGCGCTGGAACTGGCGCCGAAAAAAGCCGCCGGCACCGCCGCGGGCTTCACCGGTCTGTTCGGTTATCTCGGCGGTTCCGTCGCCGCGAGCGCCATTGTTGGCTATACCGTCGATTTCTTCGGCTGGGACGGCGGCTTCATGGTGATGATTGGCGGTAGCGTACTGGCGGTTCTGCTGCTGATTATCGTCATGCTTGGCGAGCGTCGTCATCATCAACAACTGAAACAAGCCTAAGGAGCGGCGATGAAAATGAAACTTACCGCGCTAATGAGCGGAATGATTTTGGCCAGTTCTGCGCTGTGCTTCAGCGCGGCAGCGGCTGATAAAATTGTCATTGCCCACCGCGGCGCCAGCGGGTATCTGCCGGAACATACCCTGCCGGCGAAAGCGATGGCTTACGCTCAGGGGGCGGATTACCTTGAGCAAGATCTGGTCATGACTAAAGACGACCGGCTGGTGGTGTTGCATGACCACTATCTCGATCGGGTAACTGACGTTGCGCAGCGTTTCCCGCAGCGGGCGCGTAAAGATGGCCGTTTTTACGCTATCGACTTTACCCTGGCCGAGATTAAGTCGCTGAAGTTCACCGAAGGTTTTGAGCCGAAAGATGGCAAAAACGTGCAAACCTATCCCGGGCGTTTCCCGATGGGCAAATCCGATTTCCGCATTCATACCTTTGAAGAGGAGATTGAGTTTGTACAGGGGCTGAACCATTCGACGGGTAAAAATATCGGTATCTACCCGGAAATCAAAGCGCCGTGGTTCCACCATCAGGAAGGCAAAGATATTGCCGCCAGCACGCTGAAAGTGCTGAAGGAATATGGCTACACCAGCAAGCAGGATAGGGTTTATCTGCAATGTTTTGACGCCAACGAGCTCAAACGCATTAAGAATGAGCTGGAGCCGAAGATGGGGATGGATCTCAATCTGGTGCAGCTCATCGCCTATACCGACTGGAATGAAACGCAGCAGAAACAGGCCGATGGTAAATGGGTGAACTACAGCTATGACTGGATGTTCAAGCCGGGGGCGATGGCGCAGATTGCGCAGTACGCTGACGGTATCGGCCCGGATTACCATATGCTGGTAGCGGAAGGCTCGAAGCCGGGCGCGGTGAAGCTGACGGCGATGGTAAAAGAGGCGCACGCCAGCCATCTACAGGTGCATCCGTACACCGTGCGCGCGGATCAGTTGCCGGAGTACGCCACTAACGTTAATCAGCTCTATGACGTGCTGTATAATCAGGCGGGCGTCGACGGCTTGTTTACCGATTTCCCGGATAAAGCGGTGCAGTTCCTGGACACGAAATAAAACAAAAGGGCCGTAAGGCCCTTTTATGTTTTCCCCCTCTCCCTGTGGGAGAGGGCCGGGGTGAGGGCATCAGGCCGCACACATCGACAACACTTACATCTCGATCTCAATATCGCCTTTCGCCCGGCAGCAGCAGGGCAAAATCTCTCCCGGCTGGATAAACGCCAGCGGTTCGGTCAGCCAGTCAACCTGGCCTGACACCAGACGCGTGCGGCAGGAACCGCAATAGCCTTCGCGGCACTGATACTCCACGTCGATGTTATGCGATTCAAGCGCGGCCAACAGGGAAGGATGTTCATCCTGACACTCAAGGCGAGTGTCAGAAATCCTCAAGAAAATCCGCTTCATTACAGCTGGAAGTTGCTCAGATCGTCGGCATCGACTTCAGAATCGATCTGGCCGACGAGATAAGAGCTGACCTCCACTTCCTGCGGCGCGACCTGAACGTTGTCGGAAACCAGCCAGGTATTGATCCATGGGATCGGGTTGGAGCGGGTCTGGAACGGTAGATCGAGGCCCACCGCCTGCATGCGAATATTGGTGATGTACTCGACGTACTGGCAGAGAATATCTTTGTTCAGGCCGATCATCGAGCCGTCGCGGAACAGATAGTCCGCCCACTCTTTTTCCTGCTGCGCCGCCAGCACGAACAGGTCATAGCACTCTTGTTTGCACTCTTCGGCGATTTCCGCCATTTCCGGATCGTCGCTGCCGGAGCGCAGCAGGTTCAGCATATGCTGAGTGCCGGTCAGGTGCAGCGCTTCATCGCGGGCGATCAGGCGAATAATTTTGGCGTTGCCTTCCATCAGCTTGCGTTCGGCAAAGGCGAAAGAGCAGGCGAAGCTAACGTAGAAGCGGATTGCTTCCAGCGCGTTGACGCTCATCAGGCACAGATACAGTTTCTTTTTCAGCTCGCGCAGATTCACGGTCACGGTTTTGCCGTTGACGGTGTGGGTGCCTTCGCCCAGCAGATGCCAGTAGCTGGTCATTTCGATCAAAGAATCGTAATAGTGAGAGATGCCTTCCGCGCGTTTCTGGATCTGCTCATTGGTCACGATATCGTCGAACACCGTCGCCGGGTCGTTGACGATATTGCGAATAATGTGGGTATAGGAGCGCGAGTGGATCGTCTCGGAAAAGGCCCAGGTTTCTACCCAGGTTTCCAGTTCCGGGATGGAAATCAGCGGCAGCAGCGCGACGTTCGGGCTACGGCCCTGAATGGAATCAAGCAGCGTCTGATATTTCAGGTTGCTGATGAATATATGCTTTTCATGTTCCGGCAGCGCCTGATAGTCGATGCGATCGCGCGAAACGTCGACTTCTTCCGGGCGCCAGAAGAAGGAGAGCTGCTTTTCAATCAGCTTTTCAAAGATGTCATATTTTTGCTGATCGTAGCGGGCCACGTTAACCGGCTGGCCAAAAAACATCGGCTCAAGCAGTTGATTGTTTTTCGTCTGTGAAAAAGTGGTGTATGCCATGAGTGGGTCCTGTTGAGATTGTATCGCCCGGCGACACTGCGTTTGCCGGGCCTACAAAACCGTAGGCCGGGTAGGCATCGCGCCACCCGGCAAAAATACTTTAGATCTTACATGCGCCGCTTTCGCAGCCGTCGTCCTGAATTGACGGGGCCAGGTCATCCTGGGCGTCTTCCGCGCCATCACGGGTGTTGTGATAGTACAGCGTTTTCACGCCGAATTTATAGGCGTTGAGCAGATCTTTCAGCAACTGCTGCATCGGCACTTTTCCGGACGGGAAACGCGTCGGGTCATAGTTGGTGTTGGCGGAAATCGACTGATCGATAAACTTCTGCATGATGCCGACCAGCTGCAGATAGCCGTCGTTATTCGGCATTTCCCACAACAGTTCGTAGGCGTTCTGCAGATTTTCGTAATCCGGAACGACCTGGCGCAAAATCCCATCTTTCGACGCTTTGATGCTCACGTGGCCGCGCGGCGGTTCGATGCCGTTGGTGGCGTTGGAGATCTGCGAAGAGGTCTCAGACGGCATCAGCGCGGAGAGCGTGGAGTTACGCAGGCCGTGAGTTTTAATGGATTCGCGCAGCTGCTCCCAGTCGAAATGCAGAGATTCGCTCACGATCGCATCCAGGTCTTTCTTATAAGTATCGATCGGCAGAATACCCTGCGCGTAGGTGGTTTCATTGAACCACGGGCAGGCGCCTTGTTCGATAGCCAGTTCGTTGGAGGCCTTCAGCAGATAGTACTGAATAGCTTCGAACGTTTTGTGTGTCAGATTGTTGGCGCTGCCGTCGGAGTAGCGCTTGCCATGTTTCGCCAGATAGTAAGCGAAGTTGATAACGCCGATACCCAGCGTACGACGACCCATTGCGCCACGTTTAGCCGCCGGGATTGGGTAATCCTGATAATCCAGCAACGCATCCAGCGCGCGCACCGCCAGTACCGCCAGATCCTCCAGCTCATCGAGGCTATCGATGGCGCCAAGGTTGAATGCCGACAGCGTGCACAGCGCGATTTCGCCATTTTCGTCGTTCACATCGTCCAGCGGTTTGGTCGGCAGGGCGATTTCCAGGCACAGGTTAGACTGGCGCACCGGCGCGACAACCGGGTCGAACGGGCTGTGGGTGTTGCAGTGGTCAACGTTCTGGATATAGATACGGCCGGTAGAGGCGCGTTCCTGCATCATCAGCGAGAACAGCTCAACGGCTTTAATACGCTGTTTGCGGATACTGTCGTCTTTTTCGTATTTAGTGTACAGACGTTCGAACTCGTCCTGATCGGCGAAGAACGCATCGTACAGGCCAGGAACGTCGGACGGGCTGAACAGGGTGATGTCCTCGCCTTTCAGCAGGCGGGTGTACATCAGCTTGTTGATCTGCACGCCGTAGTCCATGTGGCGAACGCGGTTGGCGTCGGTGCCGCGGTTGTTTTTCAACACCAGCAGGCTTTCGACTTCCAGATGCCACATCGGATAGAAGAGGGTGGCCGCGCCGCCGCGAACGCCGCCCTGCGAACAGGATTTCACCGCGGTCTGGAAGTGCTTATAGAACGGGATGCAGCCGGTGTGGAAGGCTTCGCCGCCGCGGATTGGGCTACCCAGCGCACGAATGCGGCCGGCGTTGATACCGATACCGGCGCGCTGGGAAACATATTTCACAATCGCGCTGGAGGTGGCGTTGATCGAATCCAGACTATCGCCGCACTCGATCAGTACGCAGGAGCTGAACTGACGGGTTGGGGTACGCACGCCGGACATGATCGGCGTCGGCAGCGAGATTTTAAAGGTGGACACCGCGTCATAGAAACGCTTGATATAGTCCAGACGGGTCTCATGCGGATAGTTAGAGAACAGGCAAGCCGCAACCAGAATATAGAGGAACTGGGCGCTTTCATAGATTTCGCCGCTGACGCGGTTCTGCACCAGGTATTTACCTTCCAGCTGCTTAACGGCCGCGTAGGAGAAGTTCATATCGCGCCAGTGGTCGATAAAACCGTCCATCTGCTGGAACTCTTCTTCCGTGTAGTCTTCCAGCAGATGATGATCGTATTTACCTTTTTCGACCATGTTCACCACATGGGTGTACAGCGCCGGCGGTTCAAACTGGCCAAACGCTTTCTTACGCAGGTGGAAAATCGCCAGTCGCGCGGCCAGGTACTGGTAGTCCGGCGCATCGCGGGAGATCAGGTCCGCTGCGGCCTTAATAATGGTCTCGTGGATGTCGGCGGTTTTAATGCCGTCATAGAACTGAATATGCGAACGCAGCTCTACCTGGGAAATCGAAACGTTATTCAGTCCTTCTGCCGCCCAATCTAGTACGCGATGGATTTTGTCGAGATTGATACGCTCGGTGCTACCGTCGCGCTTTGTCACCAGCAGACTCTGATTCATGTGGTTTTTACCTGTCCGTGAGAAAAAATATCCCCCCATTTATCCACAGCCAGTTGTTGTGACTAACTCTGTGGATAAATACTATATGTAGGGGGTTGTCGATAAAAAGAACGCTATATGGTGAGTTATTTTAGTAAGGATTCTTTTGAGTACAAGGGTTGATTTTGACGTTAATTTGAGGTTGCGCAGGCGTAATAATCGCTAAGTCCACGCCGTATAAGGCCTGGAGAAGAAGTCAATAAAACAGAAAAAAAAATCAAAATTTGATCGAGTGCTGATTTCTTCGTCGGAAGGGAAAATTGCGCAGCTTGATGCCGCGCAATCATCATCATAAAAACGTATGACGTTATGCTTTTTTCGCCGTTGTATGCAACATATAGTTAACATCAACGCCCGGCGCCAGCTTGAAGGTATTGGTGAGCGGATTGTAATGCAGGCCGGTAATGTGCTGCTCTTTCAGAGGAGTCTGATCGATCCAGCCGATGAGCTCCGCCGGCTTGATAAATTTCTTAACGTCATGCGTACCTTTTGGCACCATTTTCATCACGTATTCCGCGCCGACCACGGCCATCAGCCACGCTTTGCCGTTGCGGTTAATGGTCGAGAAGAAGACCTGGCCGCCGGGCTTCACTAGCCGCGCGCAGGCGTGCACTACCGACTGTGGGTCAGGGACGTGCTCGAGCATCTCCATACAGGTGACGACGTCGTACTGCTGGGCGTGCTTCGCCGCATGCTCTTCGACGGTCTCTTGTACGTACTCTACCTGAATGCCGCTCTCCAGCGCGTGCAGTTTTGCGACCTGCAGCGGCTCGAAGCCCATATCCAGACCAGTGACCGTCGCACCTTCGCGCGCTATGCTTTCGGCGAGGATGCCGCCGCCGCAGCCGACATCGAGCACTTTTTTGCCGAACAGGCCGCCGGAGCGTTCGGCAATATAGCCAAGGCGCAACGGGTTGATGCGATGCAGCGGTTTGAACTCGCCTTCTAGATCCCACCAGCGCGAGGCGACGGCTTCAAATTTGGCGATTTCATTGTGATCAACGTTGGGGGCCACCGACGGTTTTTCGGCATTCATGGGCGCTTTTACTCCTTTTCTGTTCTGACCTGCGAGTATATCAGCAGACTGCCACGAATAAACCGTATTGCTTTACCTCTATTACGACGGCTGTGTTATAATTTGCGACCTTTGAATCCGGGACACAGTAGAGGGATAGCGGTTAGATGAGCGACCTTGCGAGAGAAATTACACCGGTCAACATTGAGGAAGAGCTGAAAAGCTCGTATCTGGATTATGCGATGTCGGTCATTGTTGGCCGTGCGCTGCCGGATGTCCGAGATGGCCTGAAGCCGGTACACCGTCGCGTACTATACGCCATGAACGTATTGGGCAATGACTGGAACAAAGCCTATAAAAAATCAGCCCGTGTCGTTGGCGACGTAATCGGTAAATACCACCCGCATGGTGATACCGCCGTTTATGACACCATCGTACGTATGGCGCAGCCGTTCTCCTTGCGTTATATGCTGGTCGATGGCCAGGGTAACTTTGGTTCTGTCGATGGCGACTCCGCCGCAGCGATGCGTTATACGGAAATCCGTATGTCGAAGATCGCTCATGAGCTGATGGCCGATCTCGAAAAAGAGACGGTTGATTTCGTCGACAACTATGACGGCACGGAGAAAATCCCTGACGTCATGCCGACAAAAATCCCTAACCTGCTGGTGAACGGTTCTTCCGGTATCGCCGTAGGTATGGCGACCAACATTCCGCCGCATAACCTGACGGAAGTCATCAACGGCTGCCTGGCATACGTTGACAACGAAGACATCAGCATTGAAGGGCTGATGGAACACATTCCGGGCCCGGACTTCCCGACCGCCGCTATCATTAACGGCCGTCGCGGTATTGAAGAGGCCTATCGTACCGGTCGCGGTAAAGTTTACATTCGCGCGCGCGCGGAAGTCGAAGCTGACGCGAAAACCGGCCGTGAAACCATCATCGTGCACGAAATTCCGTATCAGGTGAACAAAGCGCGCCTGATTGAGAAAATCGCCGAGCTGGTGAAAGAAAAACGCGTTGAAGGCATCAGCGCGCTGCGCGACGAGTCTGACAAAGACGGTATGCGTATCGTTATCGAAGTGAAACGCGACGCGGTGGGTGAAGTGGTTCTTAACAACCTCTACTCCCAGACCCAACTGCAGGTTTCCTTCGGTATCAACATGGTTGCGCTGCACCACGGTCAGCCGAAGATCATGAACCTGAAGGACATCATTGCGGCGTTTGTTCGTCACCGCCGCGAAGTTGTCACTCGTCGTACTATTTTCGAACTGCGCAAGGCGCGCGACCGTGCGCATATCCTTGAAGCGCTGGCGATTGCGCTGGCTAACATCGATCCGATCATTGAACTGATTCGCCGCGCGCCGACGCCGGCGGAAGCAAAAGCGGGTTTAATCGCGCGTTCATGGGATCTGGGCAATGTCTCCGCGATGCTGGAGCGCGCCGGCGATAACGCCGCACGTCCGGAATGGCTGGAGCCAGAGTTTGGCGTGCGTGATGGCCAGTACTATCTGACCGAACAGCAGGCTCAGGCGATTCTGGATCTGCGTCTGCAGAAACTGACCGGTCTGGAGCATGAAAAACTGCTCGACGAGTACAAAGAGCTGCTGGATCAGATCGCCGAGCTGCTGCACATCCTGGGCAGCGCCGATCGTCTGATGGAAGTTATTCGCGAAGAGCTGGAGCTGGTTAAAGAACAGTTTGGCGATGCACGTCGTACCGAAATCACCGCCAACAGCGCTGATATCAATATCGAAGACCTGATTAACCAGGAAGATGTTGTCGTGACCCTGTCGCACCAGGGCTATGTGAAATATCAACCGTTAACCGACTACGAAGCGCAGCGTCGTGGCGGTAAAGGTAAATCGGCAGCGCGTATTAAAGAAGAAGACTTTATCGACCGTCTGCTGGTGGCCAACACCCATGACACGATCCTCTGCTTCTCCAGCCGTGGTCGTCTGTACTGGATGAAAGTGTATCAGTTGCCGGAAGCTAGCCGCGGCGCGCGTGGTCGACCAATCGTCAACCTGCTGCCGCTGGAAGCTGACGAGCGTATCACCGCTATCCTGCCGGTTCGCGAGTACGAAGAGGGCGTTAACGTCTTTATGGCGACCGCCAGCGGTACCGTGAAGAAAACGGCATTGACCGAGTTCAGCCGCCCGCGTTCTGCCGGTATCATTGCCGTCAATCTGAACGAAGGCGACGAACTGATCGGCGTTGATCTGACTTCTGGCCAGGACGAAGTGATGCTGTTCTCCGCCGCTGGTAAAGTGGTGCGCTTTAAAGAAGACGCCGTTCGCGCGATGGGCCGTACCGCAACCGGCGTACGCGGTATCAAGCTGGCGGGCGAAGATAGCGTCGTGTCGCTGATTATTCCTCGTGGCGAAGGGGCGATCCTGACCGTGACGCAAAACGGTTACGGCAAGCGTACCGCGGCCGAAGAGTATCCGACCAAGTCGCGTGCGACGCAGGGCGTTATCTCTATTAAGGTCACCGAACGTAACGGTTCAGTGGTCGGCGCCGTGCAGGTCGATGATTGCGACCAGATCATGATGATTACCGATGCGGGCACCCTGGTGCGTACTCGCGTTTCTGAAGTGAGCATCGTGGGTCGTAATACTCAGGGCGTGATTCTGATCCGTACCGCGGAAGATGAAAACGTTGTCGGCCTGCAGCGCGTGGCTGAACCGGTTGACGACGAAGAACTGGATGCCATCGATGGCAGCGTAGCGGAAGGCGATGATGATATCGCGCCGGAAAACGACGCTGACGACGACATCGCCGAAGACGAAGAGTAATCGTCGCAGGTAAATGTTCTGAAAGGGCCGGGTGTTATCCCGGCCCTTTTTGCATTAACATTGCGGCAGAGCCCATTTACCGCTACTTTAACCCCATTCTGTTGAGCCCCTGACGACCGAGCATTGCCCCATTGAAATATCTTGCCTCGTTTCATACGACCTTAAAGGTTTCTCGTTATCTGTTCAGAGCGCTGGCGGTTCTGCTATGGATGCTGATTGCTTTTGTCTCCGTGTTTTATATCGTTAATGCGCTGCATGAACGGGAATCGGAAATTCGTCAGGAACTGAATCTTAACGCCGACCAGGCCCAGCGCTACATCCAGCGTACCGCGGATGTCATTAAAGAGCTGAAGTACGTCGCAGGCAACCGCGCGGCGACCGGGAGCGAGGGTAGCGCGCTACTTGCCAATAGTGGCAATATCACAATCCCTAATTTTGAACCGCTGTATCCGGATTCCGACTGCGGCGCAATGAGCGGCGCCTGGCGCAACTCACTGCAATCGCTGGCGTGGTTCATGCGCTACTGGCGGGATAATTTCTCTGCCGCCTACGACCTGAACCGTATTTTTTTAATTGGCAGCGACAACCTCTGCATGGCTAACTTCGGCCTGCGCGATATGCCGCTGGAGCGCGATCAGGCGCTGAAGGTGCTGCATCAGCGTATCGAACAATATCGCGATGCGCCGCAAAACGAGCGCGGCAATAACCTGTTCTGGATTAGCCAGGGCGTGCGTCCGGGCGTTGGTTATTTCTACGCCCTGACACCTATTTATATGGCTAACCGTCTGCAGGCGATGCTCGGCGTTGAGCAGACTATCCGCATGGAGAGCTTCTTTACGCCAGGTAGCCTGCCGATGAGCGTGACGATCCTCGACGATAACGGTCAGCAGCTCATTTCCCTTGCCGGGCCGGATAACAGCATTAAACCGGAAACCCGCTGGATGCAGGAGCGGATGTGGTTTGGCTACAGCTCTGGTTTCCGCGAGCTGGTGCTGAAAAAGAGCCTGCTGCCATCATCGCTGAGCATTGTCTATTCGGTTTCCGTCGATCAGGTGCTGGAGCGTATCAGGATGCTGATCCTCAACGCTATCGTGCTGAATATCCTGACCGGCGCGATCCTGTTCGCGCTGGCGCGTATGTATGAACGGCGGATCTTTATACCGGCGGAAAACGACGCTCAACGGCTGGAGGAACATGAGCAGTTCAACCGTAAGATCGTCGCCTCCGCGCCGGTAGGAATCTGCATTCTACGCACGCAGGATGGCACCAATATACTGAGTAACGAACTGGCGCATAACTATCTGAATATGCTGACGCACGAAGACCGCCAGCGGCTCACGCAGATTATTTGCGGCCAGCAGGTCAACTTCGTCGACGTGTTAACCAGCAACAACACCAACCTGCAGATTAGTTTTGTACACTCGCGATATCGTAATGAAAACGTCGCGATTTGCGTGCTGGTTGACGTTTCCGCCCGTGTGAAAATGGAAGAGTCGCTGCAGGAGATGGCCCAGGCGGCAGAGCAGGCCAGCCAGTCGAAATCGATGTTCCTCGCCACCGTCAGCCACGAGCTGCGTACGCCGCTGTACGGCATTATTGGCAACCTCGACCTGCTGCAGACCAAAGCGTTGCCGAAGGGCGTCGATCGGCTGGTGACGGCGATGAATAACTCCTCCAGCCTGCTTTTGAAGATTATCAGCGATATTCTCGACTTCTCGAAAATTGAGTCTGAGCAGCTCAAAATTGAGCCACGAGAGTTTTCGCCGCGCGAGGTGATGAATCATATTTCGGCGAACTATCTACCGCTGGTGGTGCGCAAGCAGCTTGGGCTGTACTGCTTCATTGAGCCGGATGTCCCACAGACGATGATTGGCGACCCGATGCGGCTGCAGCAGGTCATCTCCAACCTGCTGAGTAACGCCATTAAATTTACCGATACCGGCTGTATCGTGCTGCATGTACGGCGCGCCGGCGACTACCTGCAAATTAGCGTACGTGATACCGGCGAAGGGATCCCGGCGAAAGAGGTTGTGCGCCTGTTCGACCCGTTCTTCCAGGTTGGTACCGGGGTGCAGCGTAATTTCCAGGGAACCGGCCTGGGACTGGCTATCTGTGAAAAACTCATCAGCATGATGGATGGCGACATTGACGTGGAAACTGAACCCGGCATGGGGAGCCGTTTCACCATTCGCATTCCGTTATACGGCATGCAGCAGATGCCGCCGCTGTTGGCCGAACAGCACAGCAACAGCACCTGTTGGCTGGCGATTCATAATACGTCACTGGCGCTGTTTATCGAATCGTTGCTGCAATATCATGGCCTGACGGTACGGCAATTTGCTGGCCAGACGCCAGCCGCTGACGATATTTTATTAACCGATGATGAACTCAGCGGGCGTTGGCCGGGAAGCGCTGCGGTGATCTTCTGCCGTCGGCATATCGGTATCCCCGTTGAGCGCGCGCCGGGAGAGTGGTTGCATAGCGTCACCACGCCGCATGAACTTCTGCCGTTGCTGGGACGCCTGCTGCATCTGGCGCTGGCGGTAGAAGAGAATGGTCCGGCGCTGTCGGCCCACGACGCGCCAACGGTCAGCAATGACGACATGATGATTCTGGTGGTCGACGATCATCCGATTAACCGCCGCCTGTTGGCCGATCAGCTTGGCTCACTGGGTTATCAATGCGTGACGGCTAATGATGGCGTCGATGCGCTTAACGTCCTGAGTAAACAACATATTGATATTGTTCTCAGCGACGTGAACATGCCAAACATGGATGGTTACCGTCTGACGCAGCGGATCCGTCAACTGGAGATGACGCTACCGGTTATTGGCGTGACGGCTAACGCGCTGGCGGAAGAAAAACAACGCTGTCTGGAGTCGGGAATGGATAGCTGTCTGTCAAAACCAGTAACGCTGGATATCCTCAAGCACACGCTGGCCACCTATGCCGCGCAGGTGCGTAAAGCCAGAAAAACAAGCTGAAGTCGCACTTCATCGTGTTGAGATCGCCCCGGAGCGCGATGCTTTCCGGGGTGGGGGAATAAGGCTTCAGAATGGCCCGGAAACGGCGGCTTGCCGCCATCCGGGAAATGTGAATTACTCTTTATCCGTTGAGGTGAGAGAAACGGAAGAGAGGTAGTTCAGCAGCGCGATATCATTTTCAACGCCCAGCTTCATCATGGCCGATTTCTTCTGGCTACTGATGGTCTTGATGCTGCGGTTCAGCTTTTTGGCGATTTCGGTGACCAGGAAGCCTTCAGCGAACAAACGCAGAACTTCACTCTCTTTCGGCGACAGGCGTTTATCGCCATAGCCGCCGGCGCTGATTTTCTCCAGCAGGCGAGAGACGCTTTCCGGGGTAAACTTTTTGCCTTTCTGCAGCGCGGCCAGCGCTTTCGGCAGATCGGTCGGCGCGCCCTGTTTCAGCACGATCCCCTCAATGTCGAGATCCAGTACTGCGCTCAGGATCGCCGGATTGTTGTTCATCGTCAGGACAATGATCGACAGCTCCGGGAAATGGCGTTTGATGTATTTGATCAGGGTGATCCCATCGCCATATTTGTCGCCAGGCATCGACAAGTCGGTAATCAGAACGTGCGCGTCAAGCTTAGGAAGGTTGTTAATCAGGGCTGTGGAATCTTCAAATTCGCCAACAACATTCACCCACTCGATCTGCTCAAGTGATTTGCGAATGCCGAACAGTACGATCGGATGGTCATCGGCAATAATTACGTTCATATTGTTCATGTATTAGGCTACCTTGCTACAGCAAGCTCTTGACGTAACCGTCAATGTCGCTGATGTATTTTTCTATACCTTGAGTATCTCGTTCATGAATCAGATGCTCAAGCGCTTCACATAACTGCTTGCCGGGTATCAAATTAAGCATAGCAAACGCGCCTTTAAGGCGGTGAGCGGTCTGCGCCAGCGCAGCGAAATCGCTGGTGGTGAATTCAGTATACAATCTCTGAACATCATCCGGTACCGTGTCGGCAAACAGCGCGTAATAGCCGCTGGCATGGAGTTCCGCATTCCCCTCGTTTCCTGTTGAGGAGGGCTGAACCTCTTCTTGCGCCAGCTGCTGCTCAATCAGCTGCAGGATAGCTTCCTGCATGGCAGTGCTGATATTAAAATTGACGCTCAACTGACCTGGGCCAATTTTGCGTATCCCAACCTCATCATCGCTTAAAAGCAAGCCTGAAGCAGTAAGATTAGACGGATTATCCGTTAAAAAGAGATCATACTCTTGACTTGTGAGCCTTTCGTCCGGGGTGATGCAGCTTGCGCCCCAGCTCTCTAACTGACGCGTCACGATGCGGCGCACTTCATTGGCGGTAATGTCAATCATCACGACCACATCGTCCAGCAGATGTTCGCCGGAGTCGCTCTCTTCCTCACTTGCCGCCATTTTAAGGTGTAGCGAGTAGCGGGTGCCGAGCGATTCCCGCGCCTTAATATTAAGCTGTCCGCCAAGCTTGCGAGTTAACCGGTCGCACAGCCAGAAGGTGAGGGCGTTGGCTTTGCCGTACTGGTCGGCTTGCGTCTCATTAAGGAACGGGAAGTGCATATTATCGATTTCATTGCCGCTCACGCCATTGCCGGTATCGAGGATACGGAAGGTCAGACGATCGTCGGCAGATTCATCTTTGCTCACCTCAAGAGTAATTTTACCGATGGGGGTGGTGGTGATCGCGTATTGAATCAGAAGTAATAGCGTGCGGCGCAGCGCGTCGCGGTCGCCGTAGCGCTGCTCATTGGCCGGCAGCGCATTATTGATTAACAGCTGAAGTCCTTTGCGTTTCACCATCGGCAGGACTTCAGGAACCACTTCATCTATTAAGCCCTGAATGGAGAACAGACCGGGGGTGGTTTTCCAGGTATCGCTTTCCAGTAAGTTCGCCAACTGAATCTCATCGACAAGATGAACCAGTTCATCAGCGTGCTGCGCCAGTTTGCGGCTTTCATGAATCCCGACGGCCGCCGCCTCCTGCGCCAGCGCCTGCGCCGGTTCTTTCAGCGCGGCGCCAATATTCTGCATAAAGGCGATGCGCCCCTGCTGATTTTTCTCATACAGACGCTGGGCCTGTTTGAGTTTTTTGTTCACCATCACTTCTCTATCCTGGTCGCGAATAATCAGGATCTGCGTGCGAGGAGCCACCTGGCTGCGGTACTGGCGGATTTCATAAAGTTCATTATTGATCGTCGCCTGAATCACCCCTTGATGCTGATCGGCCATATTGGTGATGTTCTGCAGGTTGAGGTGCGGCAGCAGATGATCGGCAATCGGGTTACTAATAATGGTGCGATTGGCTTCCTGATCGTGCACCAACAGGCCCAACGGTAGCAAAGAGACGATCTCTTCATTAATTGCGCGCTGAGCGCGCAGCTCGCTGTTGGCCGCGGCGGGGGCCGTGCTTACGCTGCCGGGGGTACGGCGGCCGCTATAGTTGCGGAAAGTGGTAAAGCCAAACAGAGTTAACGCCAGCAGGCCAATGGTGAGCAGCAGCGGCAGTAAAATATTCTGTAAGGATTCCATTAGCAAAGTGCTGAACGGCACGACCCACACCAGCCGCATGCCGGTGGTATTGATGGCGGTGGTTATCTCAATACGCAGGCCATTAAAGCTGACGCTAACGTTATCAACGGCTTCTTTGTCTGAGCTGGTAGCGCCATTTTGCGCCGGATCTGGCTCGAGACGGAAGCTGTCCAGCGACATGCTCGGGGGGATGAGGTCGTTAATCGGTAAATCGAAGGCGACAACCGTTGCCAGATGACCCGGCTGGTTAAAGGTGGTACGCAGCGTGAAGTAATGGCCATTTTGCCAGGTCAGATGACGCAGCGAAGAAAAGGTTTCCCGTTCGTCCAGCGTATTTGCCTGCAGGAGCATTTCGGCGCGGCGGGATTCCACCACGCTGCTAATCGTCGATTCTTTAAAACTCGAAGACAGATCTTTCAGCGGCAGGGTAGAGACCAGAATCAGGCTGTTATCCAACCCATTCAGGTAATACATCGACCAGGGAATGGTTTCCGCGCCCCATAAAATATCGAGGTAGTTGGAAATTTTCTGCGTCATCTCAAGCGTCGAGCTGTCATGAGAGCCGAAGATCAGCGCTTCGGTCTTACGTCGCGGCTTTTCCAGATAGTAGACGTCCTGCTTCAGCCGCGTCTCCTGCAGACCATCGCTTGAGGTACTTGAGCTGGTGGCGGCAATGTTGTCGTAAATCTGCCAGGTGGCGTAACGCCAGGTATCGATGCGTTTGTGTAACGCGTGGCTGATATCAACCACCTGGTAACTCCGGTCTTTTAGCCACGTATTAACCGAACTTTGGATCATCACGCCCATCGTCGCGAGCAAGACGATAACCATCAAGATGAAGAACCGGGTGATGCTACCGGGGATCAGGGAGAATTTTTTTTGGGTCATCGCGTGGCAGAGCTGCTCAGTAGTGTTTGTAAACAGGATGTTGCGCCATAGTGACGGGCAGCACAACGAATACTGGCAGGAAGTATAAAGGCTAACGCGGGAAATCCATACAACAGATTGACGCTGAGGGATCTTTTAATGCTGAGATTTCTCTCAAAACCATAGATGCGACAAATATGTACAGTTGAATTGATCTTGTACAATTAACCGACATTTCTTGCAGATAAATAGCACGAAAAAACAAGAAATTGGCCAAATAGGCTGACTTTCATTCGGAATTGATTGATTAATAGTCGTTATTTTTTTGCTGCGTTAGCACAGCATAATTCAAGATACGTAAAGAAGGGTAAAAAAAACCGGATGCGAGGCATCCGGTTGAAATAGGGGTAAACAGACATTCAGAACTGAATGACGGTAATAAATAAAGTTAATGATGATAGCGAGGATTATTTTAGTCTTCGGGGAAGATTTTGTTTTACCATTCAGTGCTATACATTTTAATGCTTATAATGCAATGATTTTTAATGGAAATATTATTTTTTTGATTTTTGGTGCTTATTTTTGCGACCTTTATTGCGCCTAAAAAGTTCCTTGGTATTTACAAATTGAAACATCTTGTGCGCATTTTGAAACACCTTAGAAGTTTTCGTATCATATTCTTGTTGGATTATTCTGCATTTTGCAGCACAATGAATACAGCCGACTGATTAGAAGGGTAATCAGTAAGCAGTGGCAATAATAAAAGGCATATAACAAACAGAGGGTTAATAACATGAAAGTTAAAGTACTGTCCCTCCTGGTACCAGCACTGCTGGTAGCGGGCGCAGCAAATGCGGCTGAAATTTATAACAAAGACGGCAACAAATTAGACCTGTACGGTAAAATCGACGGTCTGCACTACTTCTCTGACGACAAGAGCGTAGACGGCGACCAGACCTACATGCGTATCGGCGTGAAAGGCGAAACCCAGATCAACGACCAGCTGACCGGTTACGGCCAGTGGGAATACAACGTCCAGGCGAACAACACTGAAAGTTCCAGCGATCAATCCTGGACTCGTCTGGCCTTCGCGGGTCTGAAATTCGGCGACGCGGGTTCTTTCGACTACGGTCGTAACTACGGCGTTGTTTACGATGTGACTTCCTGGACCGACGTTCTGCCTGAATTCGGCGGCGACACCTACAGTTCCGACAACTTCCTGCAGTCTCGTGCTAACGGCGTTGCCACCTACCGTAACTCTGACTTCTTCGGTCTGGTTGACGGCCTGAACTTTGCTCTGCAGTACCAGGGTAAAAACGGCAGTGTAAGCGGTGAAGGTACTTCTCCGACCAACAACGGCCGTGAAGCTCTGAAACAGAACGGCGACGGTTTCGGTACCTCTCTGACCTATGATATCTGGGACGGCATCAGCGCAGGTTTCGCGTACTCCCACTCTAAACGTACCGGCGACCAGAATACCCAACTGGCTCTGGGCCGTGGTGACGATGCTGAAACCTACACCGGTGGTCTGAAATACGACGCCAACAACATTTACCTGGCGACTCAGTACACCCAGACCTACAACGCAACTCGCGCAGGTTCCTTGGGCTTTGCTAACAAAGCGCAGAACTTCGAAGTGGTTGCTCAGTACCAGTTCGACTTCGGTCTGCGTCCGTCCGTCGCTTACCTGCAGTCCAAAGGTAAGGATCTGGAGCGCGGTTACGGTGACCAGGATATCCTGAAATATGTTGACCTGGGTGCGACCTACTACTTCAACAAAAACATGTCCACCTACGTTGATTACAAAATCAACCTGCTGGACGAAAACAACTTCACTCGTAACGCCGGTATCTCTACCGACGACGTTGTTGCTCTGGGCCTGGTTTACCAGTTCTAAGCAACCTGAAGTGTTGAAAAAGGCGCCTGCGGGCGCCTTTTTTTATGCCCGGTTTAACCTCACTGGTATACTCTTGCTGCCTTTGTAACAGGAGCCCGTTTTCATGGATACCACCTTTTTCCGCGCCGCCTTTTTCGGCCTCTGCGTTCTGCTTACCGGCTGTGATTCCGCGACATCCCCGGCCACGCCAAAATCCGCCGCCACCGTGCTCGATGGCAAAACGATGGGGACCTATTGGCGCGTTAGCGTCGTCGGGTTGGATCCGGCGAAAGCCGAAGATTTACGCCATAAAGTTCAGGCGCAGCTCGACGGCGACGATCTGCTGCTTTCGACCTGGAAAAACGACTCCGCGCTGATGCGCTTCAATCATGCCGCCACCACCGAACCGTGGCCGGTGAGCGAAGCGATGGCGGATATCGTCACTCTGTCGCTGCGTATTGGCGCCAAAACCGCCGGAGCGATGGATGTTACCGTCGGGCCGCTGGTCAATCTATGGGGATTTGGCCCGGATAAGCAGCCGGTAAAAACGCCGACGGAGCAGCAAATCGCGGCGGCAAAAGCGCGTACCGGGCTGCAGCATCTGACGGTGATTAACCGCGCCGATCAACAGTATCTGCAAAAAGATATTGCGGATTTATTTGTCGATCTTTCCACCGTCGGCGAGGGCTATGCCGCCGATCATCTGGCGCGCCTGATGGAGCAGGAAGGAATTGCCCGCTATCTGGTATCGGTTGGCGGTGCGCTGGTCAGCCGCGGGATGAACGGCGACGATAAACCGTGGCGGGTAGCGATTCAAAAACCGACCGACCGTGAAAACGCCGTGCAGGCGATAGTCGATATCAACGGCCACGGCATCAGCACCTCCGGCAGCTATCGCAACTACTACGAGCTGGACGGCAAACGTATTTCTCACGTTATCGATCCGCAAACCGGCCACCCCATCAACCATAAGCTGGTATCGGTGACGGTGATTGCGCCGACGGCGCTGGAAGCTGACGGCTGGGATACCGGGCTGATGGTATTAGGGCCGGAAAAAGCGCAACAGGTGGCACACGAGCAGGGGCTGGCGGTCTATATGATCGTCAAAGAGGGCGATGGCTTTAAGACCTGGATGTCGCCGCAGTTCCGCACCTTCCTGGTCGGCGAGCAGAATTAAAAAGCAAGAAGCGCAGTTTTTTAGAGCGGAGCCAGGCGCAAAGTAAGGATACACTTACAGCAGGAGCCCGCTATGAAACCGATGATTGCCGATATGACTAACGATGACCGCCGCTGGCAGGCGGTCTGCGAACGCGACGCCAGCGCCGACGGGCAGTTTGTCTTCGCCGTGTTGACCACCGGTGTCTGCTGCCGTCCCTCGTGCCGTTCACGGCGCGCGCTACGGGAGAATGTCCGCTTTTATGCTGATGTCGAAGCCGCAAAGGCCGCCGGATATCGCCCCTGTAAACGGTGTCGGCCGGATAATCTCGACCCGGACCAACAGCGGGTCGAGAAGGTGGCCGCCGCCTGCCGTCTGCTGGAGCAAGAGGCGCCAATCACCCTTGAGGCGCTGGCGCAGCAGCTGGCGGTCAGCCCGTTTCATTTCCATCGCATTTTTAAATCCGTCACCGGACTTACGCCCAAGGCCTGGCAGCAGGCGTGGCGCGCGCGGCGCCTACGCGAAGCATTAAGCCACGGCCAGAACGTCACCAGCGCGGCATTAGCCGCCGGCTTCCCTGATTCCGCCAGCTATTATCGCCAGGCAAACGAGACGCTGGGCATGACCGCCCGCCAGTTTAAACGCGGCGGCGCAGATATATTGATTAGCTGGGTTTGCAGCGATAGCGCCTCTGGCCGGTGCCTGGTGGCGTTCAGCGAACGTGGCGTATGCGCTGTGTTGCTGGGCGATGACGATAAGGCGTTATATGCGGAGCTGGCGAGCTTGTTTCCCGGCGCCCAATTGCAGCCGGGTGATGATACGTTTACCGAACGCGTGGCGCAGGTGGTTGCCCATCTGGATAATCCGCAGCAGGCGGTGAATTTGCCGCTGGATATTCGCGGTACCGCTTTCCAGCAGCGGGTCTGGCAAGCCTTACGCCAGATCCCGGCAGGCGAAACCCGCAGCTACCGCGAGATAGCGCACAGCATCGGTCAACCGCGCGCGGTCAGAGCGGTTGCCGGGGCCTGTGCGGCCAATAAACTGGCGATAGTCATTCCTTGCCATCGGGTAGTGCGTGAGGGCGGGGCGCTTTCCGGCTATCGTTGGGGAAGCGAACGTAAAGCGCTGCTGCTGGCGCGCGAAGCAAAAATGCGGGAGAAATAATGCTCGATTTGTTTGCCGATACGCCGCCCTGGCAGGAGCCGCTGGCCCCCGGAGCGATGATATTACGCCGCTTCGCCGTGCAGCGCGCGCCGGCGCTGCTGCAGGCCATCGCCGCAGTGGCCAGCGCTTCTCCGTTCCGCCAGATGGTCACCCCTGGCGGTTATACCATGTCGGTGGCCATGACCAACTGTGGCCAACTCGGCTGGACAACCGATATGCACGGCTATCTCTATGCGCCTGGCGATCCGTTGACCGGCGAACATTGGCCGCCGATGCCATTGATTTTTCAGCAACTGGCGGCGGAGGCGGCGCAGGAGGCGGGTTATGCGCATTTCTCCCCGGACGCCTGTTTGATTAACCGCTACCAGCCGGGCGCGAAGCTGTCGCTGCATCAGGATAAAGACGAGCGGGATTTGCGCGCGCCTATCGTTTCGGTGTCGCTGGGACTGCCGGCGGTGTTTCAGTTTGGCGGGCTGAAACGTAACGATCCGTTGCGCCGGCTGCTGCTGGAACATGGCGATGTGGTGGTGTGGGGCGGCGAATCACGGCTCTTCTATCACGGCATTCAGCCGCTTAAACCGGGGGAGCATCCGCTGACCGGCGCCTGTCGCTACAACCTCACTTTTCGCCTCGCGGGTCACCGGCAAAAACAAAAATAAGAATTATTCTTGCTGTCGTCGGCAAGCCGTTTAAACTGCTGGCTGTTTGCTTGTCCGGATCGTAGCTTATGGAATTACTTGTTCTTGTTTGGCGCCAGTACCGCTGGCCGTTCATTGCCGTCATGGCGCTCAGTTTGCTCAGCGCGGCGCTGGGTATCGGGCTTATCGCCTTTATTAACCTGCGCCTGATTTCCCTTGTGGATACCTCGCTCACCGTGCTGCCGGAGTTTCTCGGCCTGCTGCTGCTGTTAATGGCGGTCACGCTCGGCTCGCAGCTGGCGTTAACCACGCTTGGTCACCACTTTGTCTATCGCCTGCGCGGCGAATTTATTAAACGCATTCTCGACACCCAAATCGAAAAGATCGAAAAAATCGGCAGCGCTTCGCTGCTGGCGGGCTTAACCAGCGACGTGCGTAACATTACCATCGCCTTTGTGCGCCTACCGGAGCTGGTGCAGGGCATTATTCTGACCTTCGGGTCCGCCGCCTACCTGGCGTTTCTGTCCGGAAAAATGATGCTGGTGACCGCGGTCTGGATGGCGGTCACCATCTGGGGCGGCTTTGTGCTGGTGGCGCGCGTCTATAAGCATATGGCGACGCTGCGCGAGACCGAAGATAAGCTGTATCATGATTATCAGACGGTGCTGGAAGGGCGCAAAGAGCTGACGCTGAACCGCGAACGCGCCGAATATGTTTTTAATCAGCTGTATCTGCCGGATGCCCGCGACTATCGGCACCACATCATTCGCGCCGATACGTTCCACCTGAGTGCGGTGAACTGGTCGAATATCATGATGCTTGGCGCCATCGGTCTGGTGTTCTGGATGGCGAATGGCCTCGGGTGGGCCAATACCGCGGTGGCGGCGACCTATTCTCTGACGCTGTTATTCCTGCGCACGCCGCTGCTGTCTGCGGTGGGGGCGTTGCCGACCTTGCTCAGCGCTCAGGTGGCATTCAATAAACTGCATCAGTTCGCGCTGGCGCCTTATCGCGCAGGTTTCCCCGAGCCGCAGGCGCATCCGCACTGGCAGACCCTGGAGCTGCGCGACGTGTCGTTCCACTACCCGGATAACAGTTTTGCCGTCGGGCCGATTAATCTGACACTCAAACGCGGCGAATTGGTGTTTCTGATTGGCGGTAATGGCAGCGGCAAGTCGACGCTGGCGATGCTGCTGACCGGGCTGTATCAACCGATCTCCGGGCAGATCCTGCTCGATGGTCAGCCGCTGGCGGCGGAAAAACCAGAAGATTACCGCAAGCTGTTCTCGGCGGTATTTACCGATGTCTGGCTATTTGATCGTCTGTTAGGGCCAAAAGGCGAACGCGCCGATCCGGCGCTGGTCGCGAAGTGGCTGGCGTATCTGAAGATGGACCACAAGTTGCAGCTGGAAGAGGGAAAAATTCTCGATCTGAAGCTGTCTAAAGGACAGAAAAAGCGCGTGGCGCTGCTGCTGGCGCTGGCCGAAGAGCGCGATATCATTTTGCTCGATGAGTGGGCTGCGGATCAGGATCCGCATTTCCGCCGCGAGTTTTATCAGGTGCTATTGCCGCTGATGCAGCAAATGGGGAAAACCGTGTTTGCCATCAGCCACGATGATCACTATTTCCAGCATGCCGATCGCCTGCTGGAGATGCGCAGCGGCAAGCTTAGCGAGCTCACCGGCGTTGAGCGCGAACTGGCGACCCGCGATGCGGTCGCGCGTACTGCCTGACGGTTTTGCTGGTAACCCGAGCGGGCGTGCTCGCCCGTTCGGGCCATATTGCTGTTTTTTACGGCAGATAAATTGCTGGCGGTTATTATTTCCCCCTCCTCGCGCTATGCTTATGGCTGCGGCCATGCAGGTCGACTTCTATTCTCACAAGGATTGCCTGAGCGATGTCCGTTTTGCATAAAAAAAGCGCCCGATTACGCGATGAAGAACGCGCCCGCCTGATTTGGCTATTGAGCACTGATAAAGCCGTCACCTCCGCGCTGCTGGGGAAACTCACCCTCGCGGAGCGCTATGATGAAGGGACGCTGGCCGATGACCTGGCGGAAGTGGAAGTGCTGGTGTCGCATCTGCCGCCGCCGGACCTCGCCGATGCCCTGGAAGCGCTACCCTATGACGCGCGTACCGCGCTGTGGGGGCTGGTTGCCGATGACAAGCGCGGCGAAGTGCTGCTGGAGGCATCAGAGAGCGTATGGGGCGATCTCATCGATAAGATGAGCGATCACGACCTGATATTTGCCCTGCAATCGCTGGATATTGATGAACAGGTTTACCTGTTGCAGCACCTGCCGCGCGACTTAACCGGCCGCCTGCTGGCGACGCTGCCGCCGGATAAACGTGCGCGCATTCGTCAGATGATGCGCTACGCCGATAACACCGTCGGCGCGATCATGGAATTTGAAGTGATTACCGTACGCCCGGAAGCCACTCTGGCGGCGGTACAGCGCTATCTGCGCCGTCTGGGCAAAATGCCGGAAAACACCGACAAACTGTTCGTCACCACCCGTAATAAACTGCTGCTTGGTGAGCTGGAGCTGCAGACTATTCTGCTCAATGATGCGCAAAAGCGCGTTGGCGAAGTGATGGAAGGCGATCCGGTGACTTTCCAGCCGCAGGAAGAGGCGGAAAAAGTGGCGCGTACCTTCGAACGCGACGACTTACTGAGTGCTGCGGTGATTGATGCCGACGGCAAGCTGATGGGGCGTTTGACCATCGATGAGATCGTCGATGTGGTGTACGAAGAGACCGATAACGACCTGCGCCGGATGGGCGGTCTGAGCGAAGATGATGATGTTTTTGCGCCGGTGAGCAAAGCGGTGAAAACCCGCTGGGCGTGGCTGGCGGTGAACCTCTGTACGGCGTTTATCGCTTCACGGGTGATCGACGGCTTTGAACATACGATTTCGCAGTTGGTGGCCCTGGCCTCGCTGATGCCGATCGTCGCCGGGATTGGTGGGAATACCGGCAATCAGACGATCACCATGATCGTCCGCGCGATGGCGCTGCAGCAGATCCAGCCGGGAAGTTTTACCTTCCTCATCCTGCGCGAGATGGGCGTCGCGCTGATTAATGGCCTGGTATGGGGCGGGATAATGGGCGCTATCACCTGGTGGCTGTACGATGACCCGCAGCTTGGCGGGGTGATGACGTTGGCGATGATGCTCAACCTGCTGATGGCGGCGATGATGGGGGTTATCATCCCGATGGTGATGGTCAAGCTGGGGCGCGATCCGGCGGTCGGCTCCAGCGTGATGATCACCGCGATTACCGATACCGGCGGCTTCTTTATTTTCCTTGGTCTGGCGACGCTGTTTCTGATGTAAGCTGCGCTTTTACGCGCAGGCGGCGAGGGATGAGCGCCATTGCGATAAGCCCCGCCAGTACGCCGATCGCCAGATTACTGGTAGTGACCGTCACGACGACGGTCGCTGCCATGACTACCGTTTCCGGCCATGGATTGCGCGCCAGCGCGGTTGGGCGAATACTCTGCCAACTGAAGGTTTTCACCGCCACGATCACCATGACCCCGGCCAGCACCGCCATTGGAATTTTGGCCATTACCTGGCTTAGCACCGTCACCAGAAGCAGCAGTACCATACCGGCCACTATCGTCGATAGGCGGCTGCGCGCCTTGCCCATTTCTACGTTAACGATAGTCTGGCCGATCATCGCGCATCCGGCGATGCCGCCATAGCAGCCCGCGAGGATATTGGCGATCCCCAGTCCTGCGCTCTCACGCGACTTATTTGACGGCGTATGGGTGAGATCGTCCACCAGCTTTGCCGTCAGCAGCGATTCCATCAGGCCGACAAAGGCGATACTCAGGGCGCAGGGCCAGATAATTTTTAAGGTGTTTAAATCCAGCGGCACCGCCAGCGCGTTGAAGCCCGGCAGACCGCCGCCCATAGCGCCTTCATCACCCACGGTCGGCAGGAGTTGCCCGCTGGTGACGGTATAAGCAGTAAGGAGGATGATAGCAATAAGCGGCGCCGGCACGGCTTTGATAAAACGCGGCGCCCACAGCACGATGAGCAGCGTCAGAACGAACAGGCCGACGATGAGCGGCTGCCTGCTCCAGAAATGGGGAACCTGGGCGAAAAAAATAAGAATGCCTAGCGCATTAACAAACCCGGTCATCACCGGTGGCGGGATAAAGCGCATTAACCGCGCCATACCGCATATCCCAAACAAAATTTGAATAATACCAGCCAAAATGACAGCAGGCAGAATATACCCTACGCCATGCTGATGTACCATCGGGCCGATCACCAGTGCGACAGAACCTGCCGCCGCCGTCACCATCGCCGGGCGCCCGCCAAGAACCGACATCGCCAGACAGAGCACCACCGAAGCAATCAGGCTGACCTGCGGGTCAACGCCGGCAATGACCGAAAATGAAATGACTTCAGGAATTAACGCCAGGGCAGTCAGCACGCCAGCAAGGGTCTCGCGTGTTATCAACGCCGGAGAGAGAGAGCGGGAAGTTGAGGGCATAAAAGTTCGCGGATGATAGAAAATTTGAATTGAGGCATGCCGCCGTTGGCGTGCGCTCCATCACAGAACGGGAGATGATAGCGCGGAAAGCGCCATCATACCAGTACAAAAAGTGATTTTGTGTACACATTTATTAAACATTTTTATAACAGATCTCAAAACTCAACTTAAAATTTAAACAATATTTAAATTTTTGAGTACAGGTGGTACCTTTGATCCCGAGAATCGTTTCACCTGCGCTAAATAAAAAAAGCGAGTAAAAGTAAGGCTCAAATCCGATGAAGAAAAAGATGGCCGTACCCAGCTCACAGGCGGTTGGTTCCAATACAAATCGGACCAACACCCGCCATGAGCAAGAGACGGATGTATTGTTGATTGGCGGCGGTATCATGAGCGCCACGTTGGGAACCTGGCTGCAGGAACTGGAGCCGGATTGGTCTATTACCATGGTCGAGCAGATGACCAGCGTTGCCGAGGAGAGCTCGAACGGCTGGAACAATGCGGGTACCGGCCATGCGGCGCTGATGGAGCTTAACTACACGCCGCAAACCGCCAATGGAATCAATATCGACAAAGCGGTCGATATCAATGAGTCCTTCCATATTTCTCGTCAGTTTTGGGCCCACCAGGTGACCCGCGGCATCCTGACTAAGCCGAAATCTTTTATTAACAGCGTGCCGCACATGAGCTTTGTGTGGGGTGAAGACAACGTTAACTTCCTGCGCGCGCGCTACGCCGCGTTGCAGCAGAGCGAGCTGTTCCGCGGTATTCGCTATTCTGAAGATCATCAGCAGATCAAGGAGTGGGCGCCGCTGGTGATGGAAGGGCGCGATCCGCAGCAAAAAGTGGCGGCAACGCGTACCGAAATGGGCACCGACGTTAACTACGGCGAGATCACTCGCCAGCTGATCGCCGGGCTACAGACGCATGATAATTTTTCTCTCCAGTTGGGTACCGTCGTTCGCCGTTTTAAGCGCAATGCGGACAACAGCTGGACGGTGACGCTGGCGGATGCCAACAATCGTCACCAGAAGCGAACGATCAAAACCAAATTCATCTTTATTGGCGCGGGTGGCGCTGCTCTGACGCTGCTGCAGGAAACCGGCATTCCGCAGGCGAAAGAGTACGCCGGCTTCCCGGTTGGCGGACAGTTCCTGGTGTGTGAGAACCCGGAAGTGGTTAATCATCACCTGGCGAAAGTCTACGGCCAGGCGGAAGTTGGCGCGCCGCCGATGTCGGTGCCGCATATCGACACCCGTATTATCGACGGCAAACGCGTGGTGCTGTTCGGGCCATTCGCGACCTTCTCGACCCGCTTCCTGAAAAATGGATCGCTTTGGGATCTGCTGGCCTCGACGAATACCTCGAATATTCTGCCGATGCTTAACGTCGGGATGGATAACTTCGACCTGGTGAAATATCTGATTAGCCAGGTATTGCAGAAAGATAAAGATCGTCATGCCGCACTGTGCGAGTACTACCCGGAAGCGCGCAAAGAGGACTGGCGCCTGTGGCAGGCCGGTCAGCGTGTACAGATTATCAAACGTGATAAGAAGATGGGCGGCGTGTTGCGCCTTGGCACCGAAGTGGTGTGCGATGATGAAGGCACCGTAGCCGCGCTGCTGGGCGCTTCTCCTGGCGCATCGACGGCGGCGCCGATCATGGTGCAGCTGTTGGAGAAAGTCTTCAAAGACAAAGTACAGACGCCGGCCTGGCAGGCGAAGATGAAAGAGATCGTGCCGAGCTACGGTATGCGTCTGGATGGTAACCCAGCCGCTATTGAGCAGGCGCTGGCGTGGACCAGTGAAGTGCTTGAGCTACACTACGAGCCGACGACCGCGGCGGACGAGGTGCCGCAGGCCGAACTCAAACCGTTGACCGGCGGCAAACCGATGGCGGATATCGCGCTATAACAAAAACGGCAGCCTTCGGGCTGCCGTTTTGTATTACCGCAGGCGATTAACGCTCAACGGCATTACCGATAGTTTCTTCAGCTTTCCAGATGCGGTATTTCACGTCGACGTTGGCCGGAGTATAAACCACGATCGGCAGCTTGCTGTTGTAGCGCAGCATGGCTGCATCGCCGAGACCCGCGGTAACAAATTTCTTCTCTTTCTTACCGTCCGGGCAACCCATCATGGTTGATACCGGGCCGCTCAGCTTATCAAAGACATAATAATCATAGCCCCAGCCATGCAGGGTTTTGCTTTCCAGTTGTCCGCCGAGACGATGGTAGTTACAGTCAACTTCCAGCGTCTGGCCAATCATCAGTTCAACTTTTAACGCGGATTCATCCTGCTGCTGCGGCAGCTGAATCACCTGACGCTTCATCCCTTTTTCCGCTTTCGGATAGGGGGCGACTTTCTCCAGCGGCTGTTCAGCGGCTAAGGCGCTGGTGGAAACACAGGCAACGGCCAGCAGAGAAACAGCAAGCGTAGCGATTTTTTTCACGGTTGATCATCCTTTATTATCGTTACTAACCAATACAGACTAACATCATTGTCGTGAATGGTAAGAGTTATTTACCATTATTTTCAATATGAATAGTGAAATGCACTAGCAAGCTGAGGCTTGCGTTAGCTATTCATCGCGGCTGTTTTTGGCTTCTTCAATAAACTCTTCGTCCAGTAAGTCGGCGTTCCCGGCGTGTTCACGGCCCGATAACAGGTTCCAGCAGGCAATAAACAAGGCGGCAATCAGCGGGCCGATGACAAAGCCGTTGATGCCATAGATTTCCATGCCGCCAAGGGTGGCGATCAGGATCAGATAATCCGGCATTTTGGTATCTTTCCCCACCAGTAGCGGACGCAGAATGTTATCCACCAGGCCGATGACAATGACGAAGAAACCGACAATAAACGCCCCTTGCCACAATTGCCCGGTCGCGAACAGGTAAATCGCCGCCGGCACCCAGATAATGGCGGAGCCCACCGCCGGAATGAGTGACAGAAAGGCCATTAAAGCGCCCCACAGAATGCTGCCATCAAGACCGACAATCCAGAATGCAAAGCCGCCGAGAGCCCCCTGCGCCAGCGCGACGGCAACGGTACCTTTAACCGTCGCCCGCGCGACGGCGGCGAATTTGGCAAACAGATGTTGTTTTACGTAATTGGATAGCGGCAAGGATTCAAGGATCAGAAGTACCAGATAGGGGCCATCCTTCAGCAAGAAGAACAGCAGGTATAACATAATGCCGAAGCTGACGGTAAAGCCAAAGGTCCCTTTACCAATCAGGAAGGCGCTACCGGCCAGATACTGCCCGCCTTTCAGGGCGGCATCGGACAGCTGCTGCTGAATCTGTTCCGCGCTATCGAGATTGTGCTCGGAGAGGAAACTTCTGGCCCAGCTCGGGAGATGGGCAAACAGGTTGGCGACCACCGTCGGAAACTGGGTGTCGTTGTGCTGTAACTTGGTGTAGACCACGTTGAGTTCGAAGGCTAGCGACGAAATGATAATCGCCAACGGGGTGAAAACAATAAGACAGATAATCACGACGGTCAGTAGCGCCGCGATACCGTTGCGCTCACCGATGCGCGTACGGATGTTGTTTTTTACCGGATTAAATATCACCGCCAGGATAGCTGCCCACAGGATAGCGGAATAGTAAGGGGAGAGTACGTCAAAAAAGGCCAGGGTAACGATCAGTAAAATAAGGATAAAAAATCCTTTGGTAAGTCCTTTAACTCTCATTGGGTCCGCTCCAGATGATAACGAATACAGTCGAATGATAGATGGAATTTAACAATTTGCCATCAGGATAATCGCAGTCACAAAGGGAAGGGGAGTACAAACATTAAAAAACCCGCGCTCTCAGGGAGAGTGCGGGTTCTAAAGGGGACCGGTGGTTGTAGCAACCTACCGGTTAAATTTTTGGTCGGCACGAGAGGATTTGAACCTCCGACCCCCGACACCCCATGACGGTGCGCTACCAGGCTGCGCTACGTGCCGACGCGTGGAGGATAATATTACCCGTTCCCCCATCGAATGCAAGCGACCGACAACTGATTGATTTAAAATTAATCAATCAGTTAGCGATAAAGCGTTTTTCATCCGTCAGCACCTGCAGCAGCAGGCTGAGCTGCGGTTTTTGGTCTTTAATCTTCTCACCATCGCTGTTCCAGGTGTGGTAGGTGCCGTTGTGGTCGAGCACCACGGTCATCGTTGGCGTGGTAATCGCCAGAGTATCGCTATTGGCCGCAGTGACCCAGCTGCGGCGGCGTGCTGGGCTAAACAGGTCTTCGCCCTGCGAATATTCATTCGCTGGCGTCGACACGTGCAGCAGACGCTGCATCAGCGTGGTCATCACGTCTTTGTTATCCGTGAGCGTTGAGATCTCCTGCGCTGGGGTTCCCGGCCAGTGGATAACCAGCGGCACCTGCAGATTGCCCCGTGACCAGTCGAATTTACCCTGCTTGTTATCCAGCGGCATACCGTGCCCGGCGGTAATAATCACCACCGTATTATCCAGTTTGCCCGCTTTACGCAGCGCGTCCAGCACGCGGCCAATTTGTGTATCGACGTTGCCTGCAGCGCGGCCATAGGTGCGCACAAAATTCTGCTGCTGGCTGTTATCAAGATTAGTGCCGTTCAGCGATACCCACGAGAACCAGCGGTTCTCGTCCAGAGCGTAGCGATCCAGCCAGCCGATCCATTGGTCAGCCGTTTGTTCATCGCTCTGCGTTTTAGCCGCCGGCAGCGAGAAGTCCGACAGCAGCGCCTGGCGATAAAGCGGGCTGCTGAAACCGTCTGATGAGAACAGGCCCAGCTGGTAACCCTGTTGGTTGAGGGCGGTAATCAGCGCCGCCGGAATACGCGCCGAGAGCACGCCATCCATATACCCCGGCGATATGCCGTAGAACAGGCCGAACATCCCGCTGTCGGTGCTATTACCGGAGCTCATATGCTGGCTAAAGTTGACGCTCTCTTTCGCAAAAGCCGCCAGTTGCGGCATGTTCTTCTCGAAACGTGAATAGTTAAGGTTATCCACGGTAATGAGCAGTACGTTGTAACCCGTACCGAGGTCGCGATAGCGCAGATCGCTCAGCGGATATTGCACCGAAACCGCTTCCGGCGCGCCTTGCTCAACCAGACGGCGCTGATAGTCTTGCGCATCGAGCAGGCCATGCTTCTCAAGGAAGCGGCGGGCGGTCATCGGATAAGAAAGCGGTAAGTTGGCCCGCTGCATGGTGATCGGGCGATAGAAATTGGCATCCGCCCAGATATAAATCAGGTGGCTGCTGATAAACGAAATAAAGAAAAACCAGGCGACGGGGCGCGCGTAGTGGCGACGGCGCGTCAGGCTGCGCAGCTTTTGCCAGCTCCAGGTGGCGAAAAGCATCTCAATCAGGAAGATGATCGGTACGCTGATAAACATCAGCTGCCAGTCGCGTGCCATCTCGTTCTGATCGGGGTTAATCACCAGTTCCCAGACGACGGGATTTAAGTGCAGGTGGAAGCGAGTGAAGACTTCGCTATCGATTAGCAGCAGCGTCATCCCCGCGGTGGCGAAGATAACCGACAGGAAGCGCATAAGCCGCTGCGAGCCGACAATAAAGGTCAGCGGAAAGAGAATCAGTACATAGCTGGTGAAAACCAGAAAACTGAAATGACCAACGAGGCTGACATACGAGAATACTCGTCCGGCAAGCGTCGTTGGCCAGTCGGCGACAAAAAGATAGCGGCTGCCGAGCGCCATAGCCAACAATATGTTGAACAGGGCGAACCAGTGTCCCCAGCTGACCATCTGGGAGACTTTTTCTCGGTAGGGCTGACGAAGAGTCACCATATACTGTTGTTCGTTATCCTTAGTGCGCGGGATCGTCGTTAATGGACGATTGCAGCGCCTGGGCGAAAGAACGGGCGATTGCCTGACGCTGAGCCGGCGCAACGCTACTGTTGAGCAGGTTGGTCACCATATTGCCCAGCACCATCAGTGACAGGTCAACCGGCGCTTTGTGTGTTTCCAGGACGTTCGTTAGCTCGCTGAGCAGCTGCTCGACCTGTTCATCGCTATAGCGGGATATTTGTGGCATAAACTCAAAATCTGTTTGTTCGTGAAAGGGCAACATATTACCGTAGCAGCAGCTTTTTTTCCGCATTTTTTCGCCACGGCGCAAAAGCGCCCGGCCACGCGAGTCTCAAGCATAAAAGAGGCGTCTGCCGGTTGCGTCGTCGTCCCGGTGGTGGTTGAATACCGCCCGGTCTAAAAGGAGAGTTTAACATGAGTCTGGATATCGACCAGATTGCCCTGCATCAGTTGATCAAACGTGATGAACAGAATCTGGAACTGGTGCTACGCGAGTCGCTGCTGGAACCAAATGCCACTGTCGTGGAGATGATGGCCGAACTGCATCGTGTCTACAGCGCAAAAAGCAAAGCCTACGGCCTCTTTAATGAAGAGAGCGAGCTGGCGCAAGCGTTGCGCTTACAGCGTCAGGGTGAAGAAGAATTTCTTCCTTTCAGCCGTGCGGCCACCGGCCGCCTGCGCGATGAGCTGGCGAAGTATCCATTTGCTGAAGGCGGCATTGTGCTGTTCTGTCAGTATCGTTACCTGGCGGTCGAGTATCTGCTGGTGGCGGTGCTCAATAATCTGAGCAGCATGCGCGTTAACGAAGAGCTGGATATCAGTTCCACCCATTACCTGGACATCAACCATGCCGACATCGTGGCGCGTATCGATCTGACCGAGTGGGAAACCAATCCCGAATCGACCCGTTATCTGACCTTCCTGAAAGGGCGGGTGGGGCGTAAAGTCGCCGATTTCTTCATGGACTTCCTCGGCGCCAGCGAAGGGCTCAATGCCAAAGCGCAGAACCGCGGTCTGCTGCAGGCGGTGGATGATTTCGCCGCTGACGCGCAGCTGGATAAATCCGAGCGCCAGAACGTGCGCCAGCAGGTGTATGCCTACTGTAACGAACAGCTGCAGGCAGGCGAAGAGATCGAGCTGGAGTCGTTGTCGAAAGAGCTCTCAGGCGTCAGCGAAAAGAGTTTCCAGGAGTTTACCGCCGAGCAGGGTTATGAGCTCGAAGAGAGCTTCCCGGCGGATCGCAGTACGCTGCGCCAGCTGACCAAATTTGCCGGTAGCGGCGGCGGCTTGACCATTAACTTTGATGCGATGCTGCTCGGCGAGCGCGTATTCTGGGATCCGGCAACGGATACGTTGACCATTAAAGGTACGCCGCCGAACCTGCGCGATCAGCTGCAGCGCCGTACCTCAGGCGGTAATTAATCCCTGCTGATTATCCCGGCGGAACATGATGCCGCCGGGTTAACCTGCTACCTGAATAATCCCGACGCCGCTTTGCTTAAGCTTCTGACGTAACCTGTCATCCAGTTCGCTATCGATAACCACTGTGCTGGCAAGATTAAGCTCGCCGATGGCAAACGCGGAGGCGGAATTAATTTTTTCGGCAGAGGCCATCACCACGGTTTCTGCGGCTCTGGCCGCCAGCGCGCGCTTAATGCCCGCCTCTTCATAATCACCGGTGGTAAAGCCCGCCTGCGGGTGCACGCCGGTAACCCCCATAAAGAACAGATCGGCATGAATCCGCGCCATCGCCGCCAGCGTCCCGGTGCCGACCGTAACTACGGAATGTTTAAACAATGTACCGCCGAGCAGGATCACTTCGATCCGCGGATGCTCGACCAGCGCCACGGCGATCCCCGGACTGTGCGTCACCACGGTACAAGCAAGGTCGGCAGGTAGCGCGGCGATCATCGCCGTGGTGGTGGTGCCGCCGTCGACGATAACCACCTGTCCTGGCTGGATAAGCGCCGCCGCCCGGCAAGCTATCGCCTGTTTGGAAGCCATCTGCACGTTTTTTCTGCTTTCGATTGGCGCGATAGCGGCGGATACCGGCAGCGCGCCGCCGTGGACCCGTTGCAGTTTACCTTCCGCCGCCAGTTCGCGCAGATCGCGACGAATGGAGTCTTCTGAGACCTGAAAGCGTTGACTTAACTCCCCCGACATCACCTGTTTTTCTGCGGCAAGGATCTGCAGGATGTGCTGTTTTCTCTGGCTGGCGAGCATTTTGTTTACTTCACGATTGATCTTGTTTGTGCATGATTATGCATGCTATGTTGCCCGCTGTCACCTTGGAAGGGGAAAAATCATGCATGAAGACGCACCGCGCGTTCGCCACGTTCGCGAAACGCTCTTGTCCGATAACTGGTACACGCTGAAAAAATATACCTTTGAGCTGTTGCGCCGGGATGGGCGCTGGCAGGAGCAGAGCCGGGAAGCCTACGACCGCGGCAACGGCGCGGTTATTCTGCTCTATAACCGCCACAAGCAGAGCGTGGTGCTCATCCGCCAGTTTCGTTTTCCGGTGTGGATCAACGGTCACGACGGCTTTCTGATCGAAGCCGCCGCGGGATTACTGGATAACGCCTCGCCGGAAGAGCGCATTATCGCCGAAGCGGAAGAGGAGACCGGATTTCGCGTTACCCGCATTGAGCCGGTATTCACCGCGTTTATGAGCCCGGGGTCGGTTACCGAGAAGCTGTACTTCTTTATTGCCGAATACTCCGCGGACGATCGCCGTGGCGATGGCGGCGGGCTGGCGGCGGAAGGAGAGGATATTGAAGTGCTGGAGTGGCCGCTGGCGCGGGCGTTACAGGCCATTCGCGAGGGTGAAATCGTGGATGCGAAAACCATTATGCTGCTGCAGCACCTGGCGTTAAATGCCGATACGCTCCTTGCCGGTTAAGCGGCAAGGAGCAGGGGAGATTAGCGCAATTCGCGGGCAATGGCGCTGTACATCAGCGCCGCTTCCAGCGGCTGTGCGTTAAAGGACGGTTCCGCTTGTGGCCAGGTTGACCACTGCACGATCACCAGATGTTCCGCACGGTTGACCATAATCACCTGGCCGTAGATCCCCAGCGCCCACAGCGAGCCTTTCAGCCCTTCCTGCGGCGTCGGCTGTACGTTTTGCGCATTGGCCGGAATGGCGTTATTCCACCATTGATAGCCATAGATACCTTCCGGATGCGCGGCTGAAACCGAGTTCAGCGCTTTTGTCCAGCTTGCGGCTTGATCGAACCAGCCAGCGGGCACCAGCTGTTTACCGTTGCTCAGGCGGCCATCGCGGGCGACAAACTCGCCAAAGCGTCCCCAGTCTTCGAGGGTGGCGTTAAAGCCGTGAGCGCCGACATCATGTTGTCCTTTTTTGTAGGCGTGCCAGACGCCATCGTGGGCCATACCCGCAGGTTGCCACAGTGATTGCTCAAGCCAGGCGGCCAGCGACATACCGGTCGCGCGTTCCAGCACATCGCCCAGCAGCCAGGCGCCGCCGGAAGAGTAGGACCACTGCTCGCCTGCCGGATATTTGCGCGACAGCGTCGACACAATTTTACGCACGCAATCATAGGCGCCGGGCTGAGCTTCACACTGGGTCAGGCGGGCGAAGTGCGACTGTGGGTTGGTGTAATCTTCATTCCATTCTACGCCGCTGGTATGTTGAATGAGCTGTTTGAGCGTTACGCCGTCCCAGGCGGTGCCTTTCAGTTCGGGTTCATAAACGGTAATCAGGTCGTCGAGGGAGTGGATTTTACCCTGTTGAATAGCGATGCCGACCAGCGTCGAGACGACCGATTTGCCCACCGAGCGCGAGGTCCACAACGTGGTGTCGGTATTACCTTCGGCGAGATATTTCCAGGCGACTTTACCGTCTTTCAGCACCAGCATACCGCTGACGTTTTCGCGCTTCAGGTAATCCTGCAAATTCCAGGTGTGGCCGTTGAGCGTATAGCGGGCATCGGTCAGTTGCTTTTCAGCGCGCTCCAGCGGGACCGAGGCGCCGTGGCGGAATACATCGCCAGCATAGTTGCGATAGTCATTACGAAAGCCAATCACGCGTGAAGTCTGATCCCAGGTGAGCATGTCTTTGGCCGCGGGTAGCGTTTGATCGTAAGGCGTGGGGCAGACATCCAGCGTCAGGCCGCCGCAGTTTTGCGCCATTGCCGCCGCCGGCAGCGCCGCCAAAATTAACGCCAGGGCCAGTGGTTTTCTTATCATTTTCATTTCCTCGTTTGCCATAGATTCGCATCGCAGTATATAAATCGGCGCGCGGCGGCTAAAATCACTACATGGGGGATTTTCCCCCGAAAGGGAGGGAAGGATGAAAACCCTGCAGTATTCATTTGCACAGATTGAAGCCTTCGCGACGATTGCTGAGACCGGTAGTCTGTCGCGGGCGGCGATCCGTTTAGGGAAAGACCGTACGACGCTTCGCGATCTGCTGGATTACCTGGAAGATGCGTTGGGCTACCGGCTATTCAGCCGTGCAGGGCGTAGCCTGACCTTAACCGCCGAGGGCGAGCAGCTTTTTCGCCAGGCGCACCTGTTGTTGCGTCAGGCGCAGGCTTTCGAGTCTTTTGCGCAAACGCTGCCGCAAACGGCCTGGCAGGAATTACGCCTGGTGTACGATCCCTTCGTGCCGCGTGAATTTCTCTGTTTGCTGGCCGATACGCTTGCCCGGCGGCAGATCCGTTTAAGCTGCTGGAGCGCTTCGCGTCGCGAAGCCGAGCAGGCGTTGAGCGATGGCGTCGCGGATATGGCCATTTGCCAGGCGAACAATCGTACGCTGGGTAGCGAAATGGAGTGGCGGGCGCTGGGTACCGTTGATTTACGCTTTTACGCCGCGCAGCGGTTGTTCGCTGATACCGCAAGGCCGCTGACGTTGCTGAATTTATCGCTCACCCCGCAGTTAGTCATGCACCGGCGCAGCGACGATCAAATCGCCCGCCGGCTGCAGATATCCGGCCATACGCTGTATATGAATGAAATCACTATGTTGCGCCACGCAATGGAGCAGGGGCAGGGCTGGGGTTTTTTACCCGATCATTTACGGCCCCACGAGTGGCAGGGGGTTGCTGAAATTGCCACCGAGGTCGGTAATCAGGGGCTTAACGTTACCATGGTGATGCTGTGGTTGCCGGGAATGAATAAACACCGCGCGTTGGGAGAGATTGTTGACGACGCGCCAGGGTTATGGCGGCGCAGATAACAAAACGCCCCGGGTCAGAAGACACCAGGGCGTTTGCCATACAACTTGCTATCGGCGATTAAGCGCGAACGAAGTCGATGTGGGTCAGTTTCGGCTTGAACGCGTGACGCTGAACAGCCTGAACTTTAACTTTTTCTTCTTTGCCATCGACAACCAGGGTCAGAACTTCGCCGTAGAACTCAGCTTTGTCCTGCATGTTCCACAGTTTGTCGTGGTCCAGTTCGATAGCAACCGGAGCAGCTTCGCCACCGTAGATGATTGCCGGGAACTTGTTAGCTGCGCGCAGGCGGCGGCTCGCACCCTTACCCTGCTCTTTACGTACTTCTGCGTTGATAGTAAACATTGATGTCTCTCTATATATAAAGCCTGCAACAGGCGACCCAGCAGCAGGCAGATTATCTGCTTTGCGAATGCAAAAGCGGGCGGCATTATAGCCGCCTATCGGCACAGCGGCAATCAAAACCTCAGTTTTTGACGGATTAACGTAGCTCATTGGCGCGACGGAAACGGCCCTGATAATCGAACACTTTTTCCCGCACCTGCCAGTATTGCCCCTTCATACGGGCAACGACAAAGTCCGGATGGCGCAGTAGCGCCTGCTGGGCAATGATATCCGCCGGGGTTATCCAGCGCAGCGGCACGCCCGGCGTACGGGTATGCGGGCGGATAAACAACTGCTCAAAGGCGGTACGCTGCGCGGGCGTTTGCAAACGGAAGCGCTCACTCACATCGGCGCCGTCCTCATCGTAATAGGTGATTTTTAGCCACGGGCCTTTTTCGTCGCCGCCATGCTGCAGCGCCATGCCGCTGCAGCGCAATACCAGCGCGTCTTTAAGCTTCAGCGCCGCCTTCAGCATGTCGTCCGGGTCGACCAGCACCGTATCGCACTCGCGACAGCGGCGGGCGGCAATGTCATTCTCGGCGTTGCACTGCGGGCAGTTTTTAAAACGAAAGCGGAAGTCACACTGTTCGCGGTGGCCGTCGTCGTCTTCGAACCAGCCCTGGCAGCGGCGGCCAAAATGCTCAATCAGCGTGCCGTCGGCGGTGGTTTTCCCCCAAAAAGTATTGGCGAAACCGCAGGCCGGGCAGAAGACCTGCACCGGGACATTATCGCTTTTGCCTTTTGGCGTGCCGACTTCCGGCGCATACAGGTCGTGAGGGTTGCCGGCATAGTCGAGGATCAGACAGTCGGTTTTGCCCGGCGCCAGACGCAGGCCGCGGCCAACAATTTGTTGGTAAAGGCTTACCGACTCGGTTGGCCGAAGAATCGCGATAAGATCGACGTGCGGCGCGTCAAAGCCGGTGGTCAGTACCGCGACGTTCACCAGATAGCGATACTGCTGCGCCTTAAAGGCTTCGATGATGCGATCGCGCTCCGGCCCCGGCGTTTCGCCGGTAATCAGCGCCGCCTGCGCGGGCGGCAGCAGGCCGGTAATTTCCCGCGCGTGTTCGACGGTCGCGGCGAAGATCATCACGCCTTTACGGTTTTCGGCAAACTCAACGATTTGGCTAACGATATGCGGCGTGATGCGCTGCTGTTTTTTCAGCTCGTGGTTAAGGTCGGCTTCGCTGAACAGGCCATTGCTCTGCGCCTGCAGGCGGCTGAAATCGTACTGTACCACCGGCATATCGAGGCGCTCAGGCGGCGTCAGGTAGCCGTGCTTAATCATATAACGCAGCGGCAGTTCATAGATGCAGTCGCGGAACAGGGCTTTCTCGTCGCCGCGTACCATACCGTGATAGTGGAACTGATAGATCCAACCCTTGCCCAGGCGGAAAGGGGTGGCGGTCAGGCCAAGCAGCCTGAGATGCGGATTCACCTGCCGCAGGTGGCTGATGATTTGCTGATACTGACTGTCGTCATCGTCGCTGATACGGTGGCACTCATCGACGATCAGTAAGGAGAATTCGCTTTGAAACTGCTCAAGATTACGCGCCACCGACTGCACGCTGCCGAAGACCACCTTGCCCTGGCTCTCCTTACGCTGCAGACCGGCGGCGAAAATATCCGCTTCCAGCCCAAGCGCACAGTATTTACTGTGATTCTGCGCCACCAGTTCTTTAACGTGGGCCAGAACCAGTACGCGTCCGCGCGCCAGCCGCGCCAGTTCGGCGATCACCAGGCTTTTGCCGGCGCCGGTCGGCAGTACGATGGCGGCGGGCTCATGGTGACGGCGGAACCAGGCGAGCGTGGCGTCAACGGCCTCTTTTTGGTAGGGACGTAGTGTAAAAGTCATCAATTCTCGGGGGTTAATTAACTCGCAAATAGTATGCCATGAATCTTTTCCCTTGAGTGGTGTTAAGAGCCCGTTATACTAACCAATGGAATTCTTCTTTTTCGGGCGAGATGCCCGCTCCAGCATTATTACAGGCTAAAAAATCTCATGCGACTTGATAAGTTTATCGCTCAGCAGCTTGGCGTCAGCCGTGCTATTGCCGGGCGTGAAATCCGCGGCAGCCGCGTTACCGTGGACGGCGACATTGTGAAAGATGCCTCCTTTAAGCTCCAGCCAGAGCACGAGGTGGAATATGACGGCAATACGCTGACCCAGCAGCACGGCCCCCGTTACTTTATGCTCAACAAGCCGCAGGGTTATGTCTGTTCAACAGACGATCCCGATCATCCAACGGTGCTTTATTTTCTCGATGAGCCGGTTGCCCATAAGCTGCACGCCGCCGGGCGTCTGGATATCGACACCACCGGTCTGGTACTGATGACCGATGACGGTCAGTGGTCGCACCGCATCACTTCGCCGCGTCATCACTGCGAAAAAACCTATCTGGTGGAGCTGGAAAATCCGCTGGAAGAGGGCGTCGCCGAGCAGTTTGCCAAAGGCGTGCAGCTGCATAATGAAAAAGATCTCACCAAACCTGCAGTCCTCGAAGTTATCACTCCGACAGAAGTGCGCCTGACCATCAGCGAAGGCCGCTACCACCAGGTAAAACGCATGTTCGCGGCGGTGGGTAACCACGTCGTGGGATTACATCGCGAGCGTATCGGCGACATTACCCTCGATGCGTCGCTGGAGCCCGGCGAATACCGCCCGCTGACGGAAGATGAAATCGCCAGCGTTGGCGCCCCACAAGCACGGAGTAAAACGTGACGACAAAGCAGAATTCTTCATTTGGGATTGTGTTTATTCTTGGCCTGTTGGCCATGTTAATGCCGCTGTCGATTGATATGTATCTGCCGGCGCTGCCGGTTATCTCGTCGCAGTTCAACGTGCCGGACGGCAGCGCGCAAATGACGCTCAGTACCTATATTCTGGGCTTTGCGCTGGGGCAGTTGCTGTACGGGCCGATGGCCGACAGCATTGGCCGTAAACCGGTGATCCTCGGTGGGACGCTGATATTCGCCGCGGCGGCGGTGGCCTGCGCGTTGTCGCAGACCATCGAGATGCTGATTACTATGCGTTTCTTCCACGGCCTGGCGGCCGCGGCGGCCAGCGTGGTGATCAACGCCCTGATGCGCGATATCTACCCGAAAGAGGAGTTCTCGCGCATGATGTCATTTGTCATGCTGGTCACCACCATTGCGCCGCTGGTGGCGCCGATGGTCGGCGGCGCGGTGCTGGTGTGGTTCAGCTGGCACGCGATTTTCTGGATCCTGGCGCTGGCGGCGCTGCTGGCATCGGCGATGATCGCTTTCTTTATTAGCGAGACGCTGCCGGTAGAACGGCGGCAGAAATTTCATATTCGCACCACGCTTGGCAACTTCGCCACCCTATTCCGCCACAAGCGGGTACTTAGCTATATGTTGGCCAGCGGCTTTAGTTTCGCCGGCATGTTTTCATTTCTCAGCGCGGGTCCATTTGTCTACATCAACATTAATCACGTGTCGCCGCAGCACTTTGGCTACTATTTTGCGCTGAATATCGTGTTCCTGTTCATCATGACCATCATTAACAGCCGCTTTGTTCGCCGGGTCGGCGCATTGAACATGTTCCGCGCCGGGCTGTGGATCCAGCTGGCGATGGCGGTGTGGATGGTGGTGTGTGCGCTGCTTGATGTTGGTTTCTGGTCGCTGGTGGTGGGCGTGGCGGCGTTCGTCGGCTGCGTATCGATGGTCTCCTCTAACGCCATGGCGGTGATCCTCGACGAGTTTCCGCATATGGCGGGAACCGCATCGTCGCTGGCCGGAACATTTCGCTTTGGGATTGGCGCGATTATCGGCGCATTGCTGTCGATGGCCACCTTTACCACCGCCTGGCCGATGCTGATTTCTATCGCATTTTGCGCCGTTAGCTCCATTCTCTTCTATCTGTACGCCAGCCGGCGACGAAAAGTCGCACATTAAGTCACATTTTCAGGGGCGATTTCCGCCCCTTTTTTGATACATGTCAACCGAAATCGGCTTCCCTGTTTAGCTATATGTTTCTTTTATGTAAAATCAATTAGTGTAAAAAGTCGCAATGTTGCGATAAAAAAGTTGTTTTGGATCACAGAAACGGGTACATATAGCCGCGAACTGTTTCCGCAAGGCAACTATAAAGTTCTGGATAATAAGCTGTTAGCCCTGACCCCATGCGGGTGTAAGCGTTTTCTAAGCTGTTGCAGGACTATTTGTCAACAATGTGTTAATATTGATGTAAATTTATTGTGAAGCCTTTTGCTTCCGGGGAAACCAAGTGAATACACAGCAACTCTCTATCGTACACCGACTGCCGCAGAGCTATCGCTGGCTGGCCGGTTTTGCGGGTTCAAGAGTTGAACCGATTCCGCAAAACGGCGCTGAGGGCGAAAATAGCCTTGTGGCATTAAAACTGCTCAGCCCGGACGGCGAGAAAGCGTGGCCGGTGATGCGCACGCTGAGCCAGGCGCTGAGCGACATCGAAGTGGACTGTTCCATTCTTGAGTGTGAAGGCGAACCGTGCCTGTTCGTTAATATGCAGGATGAGTTTGCCGCTACCTGTCGTCTGAAAAATTTCGGCGTGGCCATTGCCGAGCCTTTCTCTGGCAACAACCCCTTCTGACCGTCAGCTTAACGCCAGCAGCTGGCGGGTGTACTCCTGAAGCGGTGCCGTAAATACGCGCTCGCATTCACCCTGCTCGACGACTTCTCCCTGCCGCAGCACTATCACCTGATGACAGAGCGTCCGTACAACACGTAAATCGTGGCTGATAAACAGATAGGCCAGCTGATGCTTTTGCTGTAGCGTCTTCAGTAGCGCCAGGATCTGCGCCTGTACGGTTTTATCCAGCGATGAGGTAGGTTCATCCAACACAATCAGCTGCGGTTTGACGATCAGCGCCCGGGCAATGGCAATACGCTGGCGCTGGCCGCCGGAGAATTCCGCCGGATAGCGCTGCCGCGTCGCGGGATCGAGCCCCACTTCCTGCATCACCTGAATCACCGCTTGTTCACGTTGCGCGGACGTCAACGTCGGCTGGTGAACGCGTAATCCTTCCTCGATAATCTGCAGGACGCTCAGGCGCGGGTTAAGGGATGAATTCGGATCCTGAAAGACCACCTGAATGCGTCGGCGCAGCGGCAGCATCTGGCGGCGATTTCGTCCCTGGATCGACTCGCCGGCAAACTGCATTTCTCCGCTGGAGTTAATCAGCCGCAGCAGCGCCAGCCCGGTAGTGCTTTTGCCAGAGCCGGATTCTCCCACTAGCCCCAGCGTTTCTCCGGCCCGCAGGGTAAAAGTCAGATGGTTGACCACTCGATTGTGATCGACCACCCGGCGCAGGATCCCTTTGCGGATTGGGAAGGCGACATTAAGATCGCGGGCCTGCAGTAGGATGGGCGCGTCGGCGGGGAGCGGCACCGGTTTGCCGGCCGGTTCGCTATCCAGCAGGCGGCGGGTATACGGGTGCGTTGGCGCCTGAAACAGCTCCCGGCAGCCGTTTTGTTCGACGCAGCGGCCGTTTTGCATCACCGCCACCCGGTCGGCAAGCTGGCGGACGATGCTCAGATTGTGGGTGATGAACAACATCCCCATGTTGAGCTCACGCTTCAGTTCGCGCAGCAGTTGCAGAATCTGCGCCTGTACCGAGACGTCCAGCGCGGTGGTCGGTTCATCGGCAATGAGCAGCTCCGGGCGCGTCAGCAGCGCCATGGCGATCATCACCCGTTGGCGTTCGCCGCCGGAAAGCTGGTGCGGATAGTCGGCAAGCCGTCGTGAGGCGTTGCGGATGCCAACCCGATCCAGACAGTCGAGGATTTCGCCGCGCGCCGCCTCTTTGCGCATGCCGCGGTGCAGCGAAAGCACCTCGTACAGTTGTTTCTCCAGATTATGCAGCGGATTGAGCGACACCATCGGCTCCTGGAAAATCATCGCGATGCGGTTGCCGCGGATCCCGCGCAGGGTTCGTTCATCGGCGTGCAGCAATGATTGACCGTGAAAGCGAATATCGCCGCTGGGATAGCTGACCGGCGGCGAGGGCAGGAGGCGCAGTACCGACAGCGCGGAGACGCTCTTGCCGGAGCCTGATTCGCCGACCAACGCCAGCGTTTCACCTGCGGCAATCCGCAGCGTCAGGTTGCTGACGACCGTTTGGCTTGCCCCTTGCTGGCGGAAGGCGATAGAGAGGTCGTCAATGTCTAATAACGGCTGGCCCATGTTATACCGCCTTACCCGGATCGAAGGCGTCGCGGACCGCTTCGCCAATGAAAATTAGCAGCGTCAGCAGCACCGCCACTGACAAAAATGCCGCCATCCCCAGCCACGGCGCCTGCAGGTTATTTTTCCCCTGCAGTAGCAGTTCTCCCAGCGATGGCGAGCCTAGCGGCAGGCCAAAGCCGAGAAAGTCGAGCGAGGTCAGGGTGGTTATCGAACTGCACAAAATAAACGGCAGGAAGGTGAGGGTGGCGACCATCGCATTCGGCAGCATATGGCGCAGGATTATATGGCGATCGCTGACCCCCAGCGCCTGTGCGGCGCGAATATAATCGTAGTTACGGGTGCGCAGGAACTCGGCGCGAACCACCCCGACCAGCGTCATCCAGCCAAATAAAACGGTAATCGCCAGCAGCCACCAGAAGTCAGGTTGCACCACGCTTGAGAGCAGAATAATTAAAAATAGCGTCGGCATGCCGGACCATACTTCAATAAAACGCTGCCCCCACAGGTCGAGCTTACCGCCGTAGTAGCCCTGCAGCGCCCCGGCAAGCACGCCAAGCACGCTGGAGAAGAACGTCAGCAGTAGGCCGAATAATAATGAGATCCGTGCGCCATAGAGGATCCGTGCGAATACATCGCCGCCGTTAGCGTCGGTACCCAGCCAGTTGTGCCGGGACGGCGGCGAAGGGAAGGGGCTGTCGGTGGCGAAATTGATGCTGGTGGCGCCGAAACGTACCGGGGCCCACAGCACCCAGCCGTTTTCCGCCAGCCGTTTTTGCAGCCAGGGATCCTGATAGTCGGCGGCGGTGGCAAAATCACCGCCAAAGGTTGTTTCGCTATAGGTTTTCAGCGCCGGTACGTAGAGACTACCGCGATACTGCACCAGCAGTGGTTTATCGTTGGCGATAAGCTCGGCGCACAGGCTGCAAATAAATAGCGCAAGGAAGATCCACAGCGACCAGTAGCCGCGGCGGTTGTGGCGAAAACGCGCCCAGCGGGCCTGATTAACGGGGGAGAGAAATGACATTAGCGGCCCTCGAAATCGATACGCGGATCGACCAGCGTATAGCTGATGTCGCTGACAATGTTTAATAACAGGCCGATTAACGTGAAGATATACAGAGTGCCGAACATCACCGGATAATCGCGCGACACGGTGGCTTCGTAGCCGAGCAGCCCAAGACCATTGAGCGAGAACATCACCTCAATCAGCAGCGAACCGGTAAAGAACATGCTGATAAAGGTGGCGGGAAAACCGGCAATCACCAGCAGCATGGCGTTGCGGAAAACGTGTTTCCACAGGATCTGTTTTTCACCGACGCCTTTGGCGCGGGCCGTTACCACATATTGCTTGCGGATCTCATCAAGGAAACTGTTTTTAGTCAGCATGGTCAGGGCGGCAAAACCGCCGATCACCGTCGCCAGCACCGGTAAGGTGATATGCCAGAGATAGTCGACGATCTTCTGGTACCACGGCAGGCTATCAAAATTAGCGGAGACCAGGCCGCGCAGCGGAAAAAGATCGAAATAGCTGCCGCCGGCGAAGATCACGATCAGTAATATCGCGAACAGAAACGCCGGGATGGCGTAACCGATGATGATAAATGTGCTGCTCCAGACGTCGAAATGGCTGCCGTTACTGACGGCTTTACGGATCCCCAGCGGTATCGACACCAGGTAGATAATCAGCGTGCTCCACAGGCCGAGGGTAATAGATACCGGCAGGCTGTCTTTAATCAACTGCAGCACCGAAGCGCTGCGAAACAGGCTATCGCCAAAATCAAAACGCAGATAGTCGCCAAGCATCTTAAAGTAGCGTTCGTGGATCGGTTTATCGAAGCCGTAGCGGTGGGTGATTTCGGCAATCACTTCCGGATCGAGCCCGCGCCCGCCGCGATAATGGCCTTCACTGATATTGCCAACGCCGGTACGCGCATGGCTGGCGCCCATACCGCTATCTCCTGCGCCGGGCAACCCGCCGCGGTCGCCGAACTCCACGGCGGCGATCGCCTGATCGACCGGACCGCCTGGCGCAATCTGCACGATAAAAAAATTGATGGTGATGATGGCCCAGAGCGTCGGGATCACCAGTAATAGTCGGCGGAGCAGGTAGGCGCCCATCTTTAATCCTTAACGTCGGTCCGCGGGAAGCCTGGCGGCTTTGTTAACATCGTACCACCAGCCATCAAAACCGGAGGAGTAGGTCGGGCGTGTTTGCGGGAAGGAAAATTTATTCCAGTAAGCCGTCCTGTCCTGCGCCATATACCACATCGGCAGCATGTAATAGTTCCATGTCAGCACCCGGTCGAGCGCGCGGCCCAGCGGCAGAAGCTTCTGTTTGTTGCCCTGCCAGCGCACGATCTGCGCAATCAACGCGTCGACCGCCGGGTTCTGCACTCCCGGCGCGTTATAGCTGGAGTTAATATAGTCCGAGGCCCACGAAACCTGTAAGCCCGTATCTGGCCAGGCGGTGGCGCGCCACAGTGAGGGCATCATGTCGTAATCGCGGCTCCGCAGTCGGCTGTTGGCCTGGGAGTTATCCACCTGACGGATATCCATCGTCACGCCTAAACGCTGTAAATTATGCTGGAACGGTAGAACCCAACTGACGTTGCCGCCGGAGGCGAGCAGCAGCTCAAAGCGCAGCGGTTTGCCGGTTTTGGCATTAACGCGCTGACGGTTTTTTAGCACCCATCCCGCTTGGTTCAATAGGGCATCTGCTTTGAGTAAATTAGCGCGGTCAAAACCATCGCCGCTGGAAACTGGCGGCTGATAAATCCGGGTAAAGACCTCAGGCGGCAATTCTTTTTTCATCGGCGCCAGCAGGGCGAGCTCATCGGCCTTCGGGTAATCACGAGCGGCATATTCTGTGTTCTGAAAGTAGCTGTTTGGCCGACTGTAGGCGCCGTAAAACAGCGCCTTATTCATCCATTCGAAATCAAATGCAAGGGTGATGGCCTCACGTACCTGACGGTCGGCAAAGACCGGGCGCTGAATATTAAAAGCCAGCCAGCGGGTATCCTTTGCCGAGGTATTCGTTCGATCGTCTTTCACAATATAACCGTTGCTAAAGTTGCGCCCGATATAGCGCGTGGCCCAGTTTTTTGTTGAACTCTCCTCGCGCATATCTACCGCTCCGGCCTTGAAGGCTTCGAAAGCGACGTTATCGTCAAGATAGTAGTCGTAGCGAATCGTGTCGAAGTTCCAGCGCCCGCGGTTTACCGGCAGGTCGGCGGCCCAGTAGTTCTCGACTCGCGAATAGACAATATACTGCCCCATCCGCCAGCGGCTGATGCGATAGGGGCCGCTGGCGAGCGGCGGCGTTGAAAGCGGGTCACTCAGTTTATGATGGCGCCAGAATGACTCAGGCATTACCGGCAGCGACAGCAGGCTGAGCATATTTTCTTTGCCCGGCTTGGCCAGTTCGATGCGCACCGTCAGCGGGGCGATGGCTTTGACGGTCGTCCCTTTATAGATAAGACGGAACTGCGGTACCCCTTCGGTCATAAATTTGTGGAAGGTGAAAGCAACGTCGCTGGCGGTAATGGGGCTACCGTCATGAAAGCGGGCACGTGGGTTGATGGTAATTTCCATCCACGAGAAATCATCGGCAAAGCGCGCGCGATCGGCAATCAGCGGGTAGTAGCTGCCCGGTTCATCGTCCGAGGTGGTAAACAGGGTGTCATACAGCGCATCGGTGCGTACGCCGGGGTTACCGCGCAGGGCGTAGCGGTTAAAATTGTCAAAGGTGCCAATGGCGGCAAGCGTTATACTGCCGCCTTTAGGCGCGTCCGGATTGACGTAATCGAAGTGATGAAAGTCAACGGCATACTTTGGCTCGCCGATAATAGCGAACGCTTCGCTCTCTTTAATGGTTTGCGCCTGGCTACTCAGGCTAAATAAAGCCAGCAGCAGCAGGCCGATGCGCGCAAACATAGTTGGAATATCATCCTCTGACCATTAACCCCGGTGGTTTCGCATCATAAGCGACCCTCAGCGGCTTGTGAAATAATTTGCCGGTTCATCATGGGCGGCGACCAGTTTATCCAGCGGCAGCGGGCGGCTGAAGCAGTAACCTTGCAGATACTTCACGCCGTGAGCACGCAGCCATTCCGCCTGCTCCGGCGTTTCTACGCCTTCAGCCACGGTTTTCAACTGTAGACGGCGGCTTAGCGTTAGCACCGCATCCAGCACGGGAGAGGTGACGGTTTCGGTACCGATCGCCTGCACAAAACCACGATCGATCTTCAGATAATCAAAGTTATAGCGCTCCAGATAAATCAGCGCGCTATGGCCGGTACCAAAATCATCGATAGCAATTTCGAAGCCCTGTTGATGGAGCCACTCAAAAATGGCCATCGACTGGTTTTTATCGATCATCGAACGTTCGGTTATCTCCAGCACGACGTCGAAGTAGTTTGCGGGTAACGCGGCGGCAAAACGTTGCATATCTTGCTGGAATCCGGCGGCATGCAGGTGGGCAGGCGAGATATTCAGACCGAGCTTGGTACCGCGCGGCAAAATACGCTGCAGAGTCGGCGCGTCGCGGGCAATCAACATTAACAGGTGATGGGTAAGCGGCACGATCATCTGCTGCGTCTCCGCCAGATTAATAAAGACGTCTGGCGGGATTTCACCTACCACCGGATGCCGCCAGCGCATCAGCACTTCAACGCCGCTAATCTGCAGGGTATCGGCCTTTACCACCGGCTGGTAGACCACGTAGAACTGGTTGTTTTTGATCCCCAGTTGGATCGATTTCCGCGGATCGGATTTGATCGTCAGGATGTAGTAGCTGAGTAAGCCGGCAAGCATGCCGCATACCACGCCAAGTAGCAGGGCGAACTGAGTATTCTCGCCAAGCCAACTGTTGGAAAAGAGATACACTTTTAGCGGTAGCCCCGGAACCTGAATCTGACGTATCGGCTCATTGGGCAATGATAGCGGGTCGATAATTTTACTGCTGAAGGTCGAAATTGCCGTATGGCCGATGGCCAGCGCAATGCCGCTGAAGTCATTCTGTCGTGCGGTATAGAGGATATAAGGCGTGAGATTGGCATTGATGGATACAAAAATGCCGCTGTCTCGATCGCCAGGACGTTGTACCCACATTGCCAGCGCGGCGGTGTTCGGCATCATCGGCGTGCCCTGGAGGATGGCCATATCCAGAGGTTTATTGGTATCAAGCTGCGGTATCAATTGTTTAAACGGTGTGTCCATTGCGCCGGTGGCGGATGAGCAGAACGCTTTGCCGTTTTTCACCAGCAGGAAGGCGCGCACGTTGGGACTAAAGGCGGCGCTGGCGGCGAGGCCGGAGTCAATATGTTCGCAGGGCTGATCGAGCAGCGGCTGCAGGCCATCAATGGTTTTGCTTAAATCAGCGAAATAGCTATTAAGGTAGTGGCTGACGTTATTGATTATCTGATCGAAACGCTCAGAGCGGTTGTGGTAGATAACCATAAACTGGATGCTGCCGGCCAGTAGTGCGACGGCAACGCCGATACAAATACTGGTAAGCCAGATTTTACGTCGGGGTGAAAAGTAGCGGGTTAGCATAGGCCAGAATCTGTCCGTATTATTGAATCACGCCAATGGGATGCCTGAAGAGTATGGTTCCATTTCCTTTAAAAGACATAGCTTATAAAGACATAACCTATTTTGCGGGGTTCATCGGCGGAGAAGCAAAAAAAAACACTGCCGGGGCAGTGTTCTTTTCATTTCTTACCGTCAGCCAAGGGATAACTCACGGTAAGAAGAACAATCAGGAACGACTCAGAACGCGACGCGCTTCGTTATAGCGCTTTTTCCAGTATGGCTCATCCAGGCTTGAGATGGTGACGCCGCTGCTGGTAGAGGCATGAACAAACTGGTTGTTGCCGATATAGATACCAACATGACGACCCGTAGAGCCAGCGCGGAACAGCACTAAATCGCCGGTACGCAGTTGAGTGCGCGAAATCGATTTGCCGGAATCCTGTTGCTCGGAAGTTGAGCGTGGCAGCTCCAGGCCAAATTGTTCACGGAAAGTACGCTGCACGAATGCCGAGCAATCGATCCCTTTCCGGGTGCTGCCGCCAAGGCGGTAACGCACGCCTTTCCAGCTAGCATACTGGTCCATCAAACGGGACTTCACGTCCAGGTTGCTGACCATTTTTTCAAATTCATCCTGAGAAGCTTGCAGTGATGATAAATCTCCACTACCCACAGCATGCGTCTCAGAATGCATATTCTTGGCGGTACTTGTTGAACTACACGCGGAAAGCAGAACCGCAACTGCAATCGCGGGGGCGACCCGCAAGATATATCTCAAAATCGGCTGAGATTTGACCATTATGTTTATTTTCCCTTGTTGTCCTTAACGACAATGTCGTTATAAAAAATGCCAAACGTGGTAGAGCCTAGATTCCAGAAAGCAATGAGACAATTCCTTAAGCCTAAAAATGTGGAGTACCGCACAAATTTATTTGGATGATGAATTGTGTTGCTTGGGAAGGCAAAACGAGAAAGAGATTACCCTATCAAACGTGGGATGGCGAGCGGTTTTGCGCGATTTCTTATAAGTATTTTTGCGACCAAAAGTGAATCATCGGCAAAGGGGAAAATAGCGCCTTTTTTGGCTGAAAAATATGCAATATCTTCATTTCAATGATGATTAATGTGACAGGAAGATGATGTCGCGAATAAATCATCAGCAAATATAAAAAAAGGGGTCAGAACGACCCCTTATGGATAATATTAATAAAATGTAAAAATGATCTTAATTTTTTGCTATTCCACCCGGAAGCGAACGGTCAAACCAGGCAATGGCCTTATCGGAAAGCGAGGTCATTAATACCCATGGCGCGCCAATCAGCACCGCGCTGAGCGACCCTACGGCAATATCGGTGAACCAATGGGCGCCGATCATCACTCGCGGGAAAGCAAAAACCACAAAAATAACCAGTGCAATGATAAATGCCCGGAGGCCGAAATATCGCCACATAAACGAGGCGAAAATGAGCAACATCATGCCGTGGTCGCCCGGGAAGCTATCTTTTGAAGCGTCTTTGGTGGGCAGTGAGACCACGTCGCTGACTTTCGTAATATCCGTAAAGAACAGCGAAGGGCTAGCGCGTTTTACCGGCATCAGATGCTGGGCAAGTTGATTGATAATTACCGCTGCGAGCAACATCACCAGCCCCATAAGGATAATACGACGGCGTTCAGCGCTCTGCGCTTTGATCCAGAAACTGAGCATCAGACAGCCCATCGCCAGCAGCGAGCAGGCGTCGAAAGCGCGATTGTTGATGATCGCTAACAGCCAGGCATACGCGTGGTTGGCGCTGACGCCCTGGTTAAAGAAGTGAAAAATAGCCGAGTCAAGCGGGAACCAGAAACCGTGATTTGCCGGTAGATACCAGGAACAAAATAAGGCTACGCCCGCGACGTTCAGCAGCAAGATAAGGGGAATACGGTTTTTAGTCATAACAGATGCGATTTTTTTAAACAGCGGCTAAAAATAGCCGCATTAACTTAAACGAAGCTTCAACAGCGAGGACTGCAGGGCATTCCAGTCAACGTCTGATTCACAAATCAGTTCGATGCGGCTATCCGGCGGCGGCGCATTTTGCGTTTCGATATGCAGATCGAGTCCCTGACGGTTGATACGCACCAATCCTTCAGCAATACGCATCACGCCTTTCACCCGGCCAACCGGCGCCAGACGCGCCCACTCCAGCAACCCAACGGTGTCAAATTGGGTATCAGCATCAAAAATCCAGCCGCAGGCATGGTATCCCTGGCCGCTGTTAACACTGCGACGCCAGCGTTGGTGCGCCGGTAGATTTAACGCCGCCAGACCCTGCTTTTGTCCGTGACTATGCACGTGGTCCGGGCTTGCCGGCAGCGGGGCGGTGTTACGGCGCGGCAGATCCAGCAGCGCGAGCTCGATATTTCCTTGGGTGGCGTTCACCTGCAGGCGCTCGCCGCCGTACTGTTGCCACCAGTTGGTAAAAGCGGCCTCGCTTTCCGGCGTCGCCCGATCGCTTTTATTGGCGACGATGACATCGGCTGCGGCCAGCTGATCGCGGAAATTATCATTGGCTACGATCTTCTCCTCCAACAGCTGGCGCGGATCGAGAATGCACAGCGTCGCGCGCAGATCGATCCACGGCTCGTAGACCGCAGCGGTGAGGATATCAAGGATCTGCTTGGGATGACCCAGTCCGGTTGGTTCAATCAGCAGACGATCGGGCTTTCCCTGGCGCAGCAGCGTATTGAGCCCAACCTGCATTGGCAGACCGTTGACGCAGCACATGCAGCCGCCGGGGATCTCTTTTAGTAACGCGCCGCTTTCCGCCAGCAGGGCGCCGTCGATGCCGACTTCGCCGAACTCGTTGACCAGCACGGCCCATTTTTCATTTGCAGGCTTGTGGGCCAGTAAATGAAGAATCGAGGTCGTTTTGCCGCTGCCGAGAAAGCCCGTGATCAGGTTAGTTTTGGTCACATCCCCTCCAGCATAGAAATGTAATGTTGTAACAGTTGCGACTATCCTGACGAAAAAAGGGGAAAAAGAGAAGGATTACTGCGGACAGAAAAACATTCTGTCCGCTAAACAGCAGAAATTGTTAATTATGCAGTGCGGTAGCTACGGCTTCGCGGGCGCCTGATTTAGCTAACTGATGCCAGGCTGAAGTGATTTCGGCAACAAATTGTGGGTTGCCCGGCAGATCTTTGCCAAATATCTCTTCCAGGCCAATCAGGGCGCTGACGCGTTCCTCTTGCTGGCTGGCGTCAACCAACCGTTTGATTTTGTCGACTAGCGGGTCGCGCACGTCAATGGCTTGCCCGGCGTCGTCGACGCCGCTTACGTAACGCATCCAGCCAGCTACACCCAACGCCAGCAGTGGCCAGCGGCTGCCGTTAGCCAGATGAACGCGTATACTATCGAGCATGCGCTGCGGCAGCTTTTGACTGCCGTCCATGGCGATTTGCCAGGTTCGATGCTTTAAGGCCGGATTGGCGAAGCGCGTTATCAGGCTGTCGGCATAGGCAACTAAATCCACGCCGGTAATCGATAGCGTTGGCGCTTGTTCATCAAGCATCAGGCGACGGGCGGCATGGCGGAAAACATCGTCCTGCATGCAGTCGCTAACGTGCGCATGCCCCGCCAGGTAGCCCAGCCAGGCGAGGAAGGAGTGGCTACCGTTGAGCATGCGCAGTTTCATTTGTTCCCACGGCAGGACATCGTTGGTCATCTGTACGCCCGCGGTTTCCCAGGCTGGACGCCCGGCGACAAAATTGTCTTCCACAACCCATTGAATAAACGGTTCGCAGCTGATAGCGCAGGGATCGTCAACGCCCAGCACGCAGGCAATCTCCGCCAAAGATTCTTCGGTGGCGGCCGGGACGATGCGGTCAACCATGGTGCCGGGGAAGCTGACATGTTCAGCAATCCAGCTTGCCAACTCCTGGCTTCGTTTCTCAGCCATGCCGAGGACGGCGTTTTTCACGACGTGACCATTGTCGGGAATATTGTCGCAGGAGAGTACGGTAAAGGGAGCGAGTCCGCGTTCGCGGCGGCGATTGAGCGCTTCAACTAAAATACCGGGAGCCGACTGCGGCAGCGTCGGGTTTTCCAGATCGTGAACGATGCGCGGCTGGGCTGGATCCAGTTTACCGGTGGCCGGATCGATGCAATAACCTTTCTCAGTAATCGTCAGCGAAACGATAGCCACCTGCGGTTCGCAAAATTTTTCGATAATTGCTGCCAGCGAATCAAGTTTGGCGTTCAGGCATTCATGTACTGCGCCAACCACGATCGGCTGGTTACCCTCAGCGCCTTTTTCCAGCACCGTAAACAGGTGGTCTTGCGCACGCAGTTGGCTCATCAGCTTATCGCCGCTGAACAGGCTGATTTCACAAATTCCCCAGTCGCCGCCGCTGGCGTTAAGCACCCGGTCGGTTAGCAGCGCCTGATGCGCACGGTGAAATGCGCCAAAACCAAGGTGCACGATACGCGAGCGCAATTGGCGGCGATCGTATTGCGGAAGTTGCACGCCTGCTGGCAGCGCGGCGGTAGCGATAGTTGTCATTTTTATACACCTGATTAACCAATGATTAACATGAGGTAGTGTAAAGTTATATGACAACAATTTAAATTGGTAAGCCGAATTTATCCGCTTAGTGTGAGCTGGATCAATCAATGCTACGGGGGAAATTGACCATTAAGCAGAAGCATGTATGGTAGTCGTCATGAAGTTTCACATTATTGGTATAACAACTTAAAGAGGGCATTGCGATGGAGCAAACCTGGCGTTGGTATGGACCGAACGATCCGGTATCGCTTGATGATGTGCGCCAGGCGGGCGCCACGGGTGTCGTGACCGCGTTGCATCATATTCCGAATGGCCAGGTCTGGCCGGTAGAAGAGATCCAACAGCGTTTAGCGCTACTGACGGAAAAAGGCCTGAGCTGGTCGGTTGTTGAGAGTATCCCGGTGCACGAGGATATCAAAACTCACAGCGGGCAATATGAGAAGTGGATTGCCAACTATCAGCAGAGCATCCGCAATCTGGCGGCCTGCGGTATTGATACCGTGTGCTATAACTTCATGCCGATTCTGGACTGGACGCGTACCGATCTGGAATATCAGTTGGCTGATGGCTCCAAAGCGCTGCGTTTTGACCAGATTGCTTTCGCCGCTTTTGAACTGCACATCCTTAAACGCCCGGGCGCCGAAGCTGACTATAGCGCTGAAGAACAGCAGCAAGCGGACGTTTACTTTAAGGCGATGAGCGCGGCGGATATCGACAAGCTGACCCGCAATATCATCGCTGGTCTGCCGGGAGCGGAAGAGGGCTATACCCTCGATCAGTTCCGCGCACGTCTGGCGGAGTATGACCACATCGATAAAGCGCAATTGCGTGAGAACATGGCTTACTTCCTGCGGGCGATTGTGCCGGTGTGCGAAGAAGTCGGCGTGAGCCTGGCGGTTCACCCAGACGATCCGCCGCGTCCGATCCTCGGCCTGCCGCGTATCGTGTCGACTATCGAAGATATGCAGTGGTTGAAAGATACGGTGGACAGCATTTATAACGGCTTTACCATGTGTACCGGATCCTACGGCGTTCGCGCCGATAACGATCTGGTGAAGATGGTGGAAACCTTCGGCGATCGTATCCACTTTACCCATTTGCGCTCTACCTGCCGTGAAGAGAATCCTAAAACCTTCCACGAGGCGGCGCACCTGAACGGTGACGTCAATATGGTGGCGGTGGTTGATGCGATTCTGAGCGAAGAGCTGCGTCGTAAGAAAGCAGGCGATCTGCGTCCCATCCCGTTCCGTCCGGATCATGGGCATCAAATGCTTGACGATCTGCGTAAGAAAACCAACCCCGGTTATTCGGCGATTGGCCGTCTGAAAGGCATGGCGGAAGTGCGCGGCGTTGAGCTGGCGCTGAAGATGACCAAATACCCTGAGCTGCTGTAATCGTGGCGTGAGGGAAAGCAAAAGGACAGCCAGCGGCTGTCCTTTTTTGTGCCTGATATCGGCAGCGAGTAGCCTGGATAAGGCGCGCAGCGTCGCCATCCGGGACATTCCCCGGCCTGCGCTACGCTTAGCCGGGCTACCGAACTACCGAACGTCGCGGGTTGTGTAGCCCGGATAAGGCGCGCAGCGCCGCTATCCGGGAAGAGTCCGGCCTGCGCGACGCTGGGCCGGGCAACCGTCAGAGGCGGGAGGTTAGTCCGCGCGGCCCATATAGCGGCACTCTTCGATATGAATGCGGATTTTCTCGCCGCTGGTCAGGTATTCCGGAACCTGAATCACCAACCCGGTGCTCATGGTGGCCGGTTTGGTGCGCGAACTGGCGGAAGCGCCTTTGATTCCCGGCGCGGTTTCTACGATTTCCAGGTCAACGGTCTGCGGCAGCTCCAGCGCCAGCAGCTGGCCATCCCAGGTCAAAACCTGCATATCCGGCATGCCGCCTTCCGGGATAAACTGCAGCTCTTCTTCGATCTGCTCTTTGGTGAAGGTATACGGGGTATAGTCTTCTTTATCCATGAACACGTATTCGTTGCCATCGACGTAGGAGAAGTCAACGAAACGACGGGTCAGGGTAACGGTATCAACGATGTCGTCGCCTTTAAAACGTTCTTCTACTTTCAGGCCGGTACGCACGTCGGAAAAACGCATTTTATACAGCGTTGCTGCGCCACGGGCGCTTGGCGACTGAATATCAATATTTTTAACAATCAGCAGTTTGCCGTTGTAATTCAGCACCATACCTTTTTTAATTTCATTCGCTCTTGGCATTGCAGTAATCCTGTCACTTAAAGGGTCAAAAATATCGCGTAAAACTACTCGCGCCGGGCCTTTCAGGCAAGCGGAATTCGCGACTTTTGCTATCTCCTGGCAAATCTTCGATCGGCGCTGCTGAAAAAGCCGTGTCGCCAGCTTCAGCTTTCCTGACGGGCGATATTTTGCTACTGTCCGCCTCCCACTCATTAAGGAGTCAGGTATGGAATGTCGCCCGGACTGCGGAGCCTGTTGCACCGCGCCGTCCATCTCAAGCCCCATTCCCGGAATGCCTGACGGCAAGCCGGCCAACACCCCATGCGTGCAGCTGGATGAACATCTGCGCTGCAAGATTTTTGCCTCGCCGCTGCGCCCTAAAGTCTGCGCGGGTTTACAGCCGGCCGCGGAAATGTGCGGCAGCACGCGTCAGCAGGCGATGGCTTATCTCATTCATCTCGAAGCGCTAACCGCGCCTTAAACGTCTTTAATTCGCCACAGGCAGCCCTGAGCGATAATTCCCATCATTAGCGCAATCCAGAACACTGCGTGATAGCTCCAGATTTCCGCGACAACGCCCGCCAGCGAGCCGGCGATGATCCAGCCGACGCGCGTGGTATTGGTATACAGCGTGGTCGCCGCGCCCGCCTGGCCCGGCATCAGATCCTGAAAATAGAGCATACCGATACCGGCGAGGATCCCGATGTAAATCGCGTTCAGCGCCTGCATCGCCAGCAACAGGGCCGGGGTATGGACAGTCAGCATACCGACATAAAACAGCAGTCCGGCAAGCGCGGCAATGCGCATCAGCAAGCGCTTTCCAAAACGTTTCGCGTAATAACCGGCAATCAGCATGGTGGGGATTTCCAGCCCGGCGGCGGTCCCCATCATCAGCCCGGCCAGTTTCTCCGGCAGATGCAGTTCATTAATGATAAACAGCGGCATATTAATGATATAGAGGCTGTTGGTGCCCCACATTAACGTACAGATGCTGAACAGCAGCAGCGCATCGCGGCGATTGGTACGCGGCGCTTCAAGATGACCACCGGCGGTTTTGCTCTCTTTACGCATGCTGGGCAGGAAGAACCAGACCATCAGCGCGCAGACGATAAACGCCACGGCGGCGCTGAGATACATCACGGTAAAACCAAAACCCATCGCCAGCGCGTAGGCCAGCGGCGGGCCGATCACCCACGCCAGCGAGACCTGCGCGCGCAGAATCGAGCTGAACATCACCGCCTCGCGGCCGGTTTTATCGGCATGCTCGCGGGCAAGGGCGAACATCTGCGGGTTGGCGGTAGAGCCAAAGCTGCTAAGGAAGACGCCGACGAACAGCAGAATAAAGTAGTTGCGGTTCCAGGCGAACAGCACGCAGGCCAGCACCCCCAGCAGGCAGCAGGCGACAATCAGCTGCTTGCGATCGCCTTTACGATCGGAACGCCCGGCAAGAAACTGACTTACCAGAATGCCGATGACCGCGCTGCCGGTAAAAAAGAAGCCGACCATTGCCGGGCGCACGTGCACCTCATTGGTCAAAAACAGGCTCAGGGTCGGGGTCTGTAAGGCCCCGGCGATCCCCGTCAGAAAGGCGACGATAAGAAAAGCGGAGGAGGTTAAGTCGAACCCGCGGCGGGGAAGGGCGGCGCTACTGTTTTGCATGCTGGAATATCATTGGTTTCAGGAGAGGCGAAGTTTACGCCGACACCCATAAAATGAATAGTGGTATGGCACGAAAAATTAAAAAGGCGTTTCAAATTATGTCGTTCAGCAAAATGCTGAAGCCAATGGCGCATTTCACCATTAGCTTCAGCAAAAATGTGCGGTATCTCTAAATTCTGTTATCAGCCTTCGGAGTTTACTTGCGCAGTGCGCAAGAAAGGTACAGACTCATTGAAACGTTTCAGCGTCATCAGAGTATTATCCAGTCATCGGGTGGCGTATTTTTTCTCATGTTAGCTGAAACGATTCAATTCAGCGGAGAGGAGAACTATGTTCCAGTTATCTGTACAGGATATCCATCCCGGCCAGCAGGCCGCGAATAAAGAAGAGGCAATACGTCAGATTGCTGGCGCGCTGGTTAGCGCGGGTAATGTGGCTGACGGCTACGTTAACGGTATGCTTGCCCGCGAGCAGCAGACCTCCACTTTCCTCGGCAATGGCATCGCTATTCCGCACGGCACCACCGATACCCGCGACCAGGTTCTGAAAACGGGCGTCCAGGTGTATCAGTTCCCGCAGGGCGTGACCTGGGGAGAAGGACAAACCGCTTATGTGGCGATCGGTATTGCCGCCAGCTCCGACGAGCACCTCGGTCTGCTGCGTCAGTTGACGCACGTCCTGAGCGACGACTCGGTGGCTGAACAGTTGAGAACCGTCACCACCGCAGAAGAACTGCGCGCTCTGCTGATGGGCGAAAAGCAAAGCGAAGCGCTGAAGCTCGACAACGAAACGTTGAGCCTCGACGTGGTCGCCAACGATCTGCTGACGCTGCAGGCGCTGAACGCCGCGCGGCTGAAAGAGGCGGGGGCGGTAAACGCCGATTTCGTCAGCCGCACCATTAATGATGCGCCGCTCAACCTGGGCCAGGGGATCTGGTTGAACGACTGTGCGGAAGGCAACCTGCGCAGCGCCGTTGCCGTGAGTCGCGCCGCCAATGCGTTTACCGCTGACGGGCAGCCGGTGGTGCTGCTGATCACCGTCGCGATGGCCGATGAGCAGCCGACCGCGGTGCTTAATCGCCTGAGCAATCTGCTTATTGATAAAAAAGCGGAGCATCTGCTGAAAGCCGACGCCGCCACGCTGCTGGCGCTGCTGACCAGCGACGACGCCATTGCTGAAGACGTGCTGAACGCCGAGTTTGTGGTACGCAACGAGCACGGGCTGCACGCACGTCCGGGCACGATGCTGGTTAATACGATTAAACAATTCTCCAGCGACATTACCGTTACCAACCTCGATGGTTCCGGCAAGCCGGCTAATGGCCGCAGCCTGATGAAGGTCGTGGCGCTGGGTGTGAAAAAAGGTCACCGTCTGCGTTTTACCGCGCAGGGTGAAGATGCGCAACAAGCGCTGGATGCGATTGGCGAAGCGATCGCCGCAGGCCTTG